>JFJP01038845.1_pt1 | contig 15456 bp, 13 predicted proteins | sample 431651 | NCBI WGS metagenome assembly JFJP01 (sample SAMN02602958, study PRJNA72255) | Microbial mat metagenome, whole genome shotgun sequencing project. | biome: fresh water; feature: sink hole; material: water; isolation source: purple microbial (photo- and chemosynthetic) mats found in... | reverse complement strand
TGTCAAATATTACTTTTAAGATATGCGAATGACCGGTGATGAATAATCCTGGTTTCTCGGATTCGATTAACTGACGGGCTTCTTTTTCATATCGCCCCGGATAGCCTCCGATATGGGTCATAAGAATTTTTATGCCTTCGCAAACGAAAACCTGATTTTCAGGATACGAAACTCTCAGTTCAGTCCCATCAATGTTCCCATAAACTGCTCTGAACGGCTTTAAAGCAGCAAGTTTATCCGCAGTTTCCAGATTTCCAATATCGCCAGCATGCCATATTTCATCGCAGGATGAGAAAAACTCAAGAATTCGTGGATTTATATAACTGTGTGTGTCGCTGAGTAAGCCGATGCGTGGCATATTTGTTTTATTAATGATAACTATTTTATTTTATCAGGATGTCATCTTACTCTATGATGGGCGAAAGGCGACAGGGCAAGGGGTGCTAAGGCGGAAATTAAAATGTAATTTAACATTTAATCAGTAAACACGAAAACTGGAGGATAGTATACTATTTTCTATTTTTGGTTTTTAAACTGAGCTTGCTAAAGTGAACTACATTCCATTTTTCTTTCCCTAAAACCATCTTTTCTTCTTCATATAAAAATAGATTATTATTCCCATGGCAGCGGTAGCCGAAAGGAAAACCGGGTACCCATATTTCCATTGCAGTTCAGGCATATAAACAAAATTCATACCGTAAATTCCTGTTACAAGCGTCATAGGGATAACCGTAGTTGAAACCAGGGTGAGGGTTTTCATTATATTGTTCATCCTGTTCGAATTATTAGCCATCAGGAGATCCATCATGGATGATATCATTTCGCGGAAGCTATCGATGGATTGGATGATAAACGAAAGGTGATCGTTGATATCACCAAGATATTGCCGGGTATATTCTGAAATGATCTTTGATTCCTCCCGCGCAAGGAATCGGATTTCCTCCTTCAAAGGATAAATAGTTTTTCGCAGAAGCATAAGATTCTTTTTGACTCTCAGAAATGAGTGCGAAAGCTCATTGGTGGGATTATCAATCAGAAGCTTTTCGAGGTCTTCAATCTGGTCTTCTGTGTTGTCAAGCAAAATATAATAGTTGTCAATAACTTGATCCATAAGCAGGTAGCAGAGATAATCTTCCTGGCGGACGCGGCCTTTGCCTTTGCCTGCTTCCAGTCTTTTAATTATCTGGTCGAAAATAGTATTATTCTTTTCTTCGAAGGAGATAAGCACATTAGGTCCCAGGTACAAGCTTATTTGCTCTGACTCAATTATATTTTCAGTTTCATTCCATGTTAGGTTTTTAAGTGTAATGAACAAACTTTTATCCAGGTCTTCCACTTTAGGCATGTGGTTCACGTTGAAGATATCTTCAATAATCAAAGGATGTATCCCAAAATGGTCACCTAGTTTCTGAAGGTTTTCCGGCTGGCTGAATCCATTTACAATAATCCAGTTTGTTGTGTTTTCGCCCTGCAACTTTATAGCGTCATCAGTAGAAATATTTTCATATACTTTAAAATTCTCATCATCGAACACCAACATGCTGATTACAGTTTCTCCGGTTCGCAATCCGGTATATACAGCGCTGCCAGGAGGCAAGCCGGATTTCTTACTCAGGCGTATCTTCTTCATATTCTTAACTGTTTTGGAGTATATTACAAATGTAGCGAAACCATTTTCACTAAGGCTTAATCTGTTTAATAAAACATTGATTAATTCACTTTATCGAAACAGAATTTACGATTGCTGATAGTGGAAATATAGCATTTCAGGTCTGGTTATTGAGGTAGAATTCAGGTGATTAGAATTTGAATTCAGATAGATTAATCCACATCCCTTCAAAAGAATTTATATGGATGCTTTTGTGCCGCTTAATGAAAAATGGTATATGCTAATCCAACACCGAAAGTTTCCCTGAATTGTACTATTTCGCTGAATGAACCATTATTGTCGGAAACTATGGCTTTTTCGTCGTAGATAAGCATGGATGAAAAGTTGACTGCAATATATTTGTTTACTTTCATCAGGATATTATTCTCCCATCCAACAACAACTTTATCAGGTCGTTCACTAAAGTTAGTGAAAATATCCAGTTTCGACATAAGGTTGATGTTTTTCATGATATCTTTTTTGAAGATAGCATTTATTGACCCGCCGACCTGCCATAATGCTCTGTTATCACCGTATATTCCATATGAGCCTTCTTTGCGGTTTGTGAGCGATGTATCCATTACTACTGTTAACCTGGCTCCTATGGGCGAAACGAAAACTGAAAAAAAGCTTACCGGTTTATAATTCATCCCGATAGAATTCTGAAAGTAGGCCGGAGCCATAAAACTTGAAACGTATACTGAGTCATTCGGATATTTGTATCCGTCAGCAAATTGCGACTTAAACTCAAAGAATCCTGTATAGTCCCAATGTTTTGAAGCTGAAAATCCGGCTTTGGTAAGGAAATTTATTTTATCATCGGTTTTCCTGAGCTGAGTAACACTCTGCATTTTAGCCACTCCGTACGCAATTCCCAGGTAATTATTCCAGCTGAAATTCTCTTTAGCGTAATCCTTGTAAATATTAAGTATAATATTGGATGAAAACGATGTTTTTTCGCCTCCTTTTGTCCAGTTATATAATGCTGTTTGTGAGAATCCTATGGCTGATTCATACTTCGATTTCCAGTAAGTGGTATCATTATCTGGTTCGGCAGCGGTAGCAAATAATCCTAAGGTAACAAGTGTAATAAACAGGAAATACGTTCTCATTAAGTGATACTATTTGAGCATCAAAGTTATAAAGTTCAGCGTTTCCGAACAAGATAAATTATTTTTTTTAATTTTTATCAACTTTAGGGCTCTATTAAAAAGTTGAGGTATTGATCAACTTTCCATAATCCAATACTATGAAAAAATGGCCAAAAATATTAAAGTAATACCGATTTAACAGTCGTTTAGTCCGCTGAAGTTGGTCAATTACGACTATAATTCGGTATTACCTTATTGTTAAAATGAAATGTATAAAAAATGTCTTTATCGATCCTGTTTCTATGTTTTGGAATGTTGTGATTAATTTAAAGTTCACTTCCGTTTGATCTGTTAACGTTGTGGTTTTCGTTCCAGGTTTTTAGCTATGAAATGGAAACATGTTTGTCCACTTAATAATGATGGTGTTAGAATCAATGTTGTATTAAAATATTTTTCGATTGGATAAATTTCCCCGACTTTAAGCGATAGTAATATATTCCATTTTTCATTTCTTTTGCATTAACCGAAACTTCATAACTACCTGCAGGCTTTATTTCATCAACTAAAGTACCTCTTTCATTTCCAAGAACATCGTAGATTTTAAGTGTAGTATATCCCGCGGAGGGAAGTGTATATTTTATTTTAGTTGAATTTCGTAAGGGATTAGGATAATTTTGTTCAAGTTTATAGCCTTGCAGGGATTTCAATTCTTGGGTTGAAACAGCGGTACCTTGAGGAACTATTTCTTCAACTAAATCAACTGCTTGTGCCAGCGAGTCAATTCCACCAACAACATATAGACCGCCGTTATATACTGCAGTAGCCATCCAGTGCCGTTTTGAACTTAGTTCAAGTTCATCAGTAGCCCAACTATCCGTATTTATATCGTAATCTATAATACTTTTATACGTTGCAGTAGTTTGTCCAGCTGAATTGCCACCTATGCAGTAAATCAGATTGTTTATTATGCCGAAAGCACATGACCCCACCTGGTATGGTGAATCTGCAAGTTTTGTCCACGTATCTGTGCCGGGAGAGTATTTATAAAAAGCACTGTTGTTCCATCCAAGTATATAAATATCTCCCTGGAAAAGTATAGAACTCATAGCCCAAAAACCTGTTTCCAAATTGGAAGTTTTAGTTTCCCAACTATCTGTAGAAATCGTATAAGCGTAAACATTTCCGACAGAATTGAAGAGGTATATAACTCCATTGATTTCTTCGGCGGTTATACCCCAGGTTTGCGATGGATTGGGGCTAGGGGCTAAACTAATCCAACTTCCAGTCGTAAGATTATACTTTCGGTTAAGTGACGGACCACTAGGCCATCCACCCAAAAGATAAACATCATCACCTACCAGAGTTGTTTCAACATCCCACAAATTATTATCAGGAATACTGTCATAATTTGACCAATTGTTTCCATCAAATTTATAAACACGAGGATATACAATTGATCCGGACCAATTGTTTGAACCACCAAAATGGTAAATTGACCCATTCCATACTTCGGCGTTTCCTGCTCCTATCGGTATAGTAAGGTTTGGCAATTGCTGGGCTAATGAAAAAGTACTGAAACCCAGAAATGCTGCAAGTGTAAATAATCGTTTCATAGTCAGGTTTTTAAGGGTTGTTAATAATTGCGAATAGCAGGTTTAAATATTACTCTAACCAGGACTTTAACAAAATAATAATAAATATGTTTAGTCATCCGACTTTTTTCGTTTGTATCAGCAAACTGATTTCTTGATTATCAAAAACCATCGTTTAAAAGACTTAGGGCAAAAAAAAACCGGCTGTTAAGACCGGTTTCAAATCAAATGCAAAGTATCGGATTATTTCTGAGCTTTCAGCAAATCCCTGATTTCGGCAAGTAATACTTCCTGTGCAGGAGGAGGAGCAGGAGCAGCTGGTGGTGCTTCAACTTCTTTCTTTTTGGTTGCATTAAATCCTTTAATAAGCATGAAAAGCACGAAAGCAATCACTAGAAAAGAGATAATTGCTGATAGAAAGTTGCCATATTTTACGGCTCCCCAGGTTAATGAAGCAATATCTTTTACTCCGGCAGCATCTAAAGCCGGGTTTAATAATAGTGGAGTAATAACATCAGCGATCAGCGAGTTTACAATTGCGCCGAATGCGCCTCCAATGATAACAGCAATTGCCAGGTCAACGACATTGCCTTTCATGATAAAATCTTTAAATTCTTTTACGATTGCCATTTTTTGTTTCGGTTTTTAGTGAATAAATTGGTTAATTATTTGATGTTTATTTGTGTTCAAGTGAATAAGCAAATCCTATTGAGAATGTTTCACGGAATTGGGTACGGGGGCCCTGAGTAATTCCTTCTTTATCCGTGTATTTAATGTTATCGTCATAAATCAGCATCGAAGTAAAGGCAAGCGAAATATATTTATTCACTTTCATCAGTATATTGTTTTCCCACCCGACAATAATGTTTTGCGGATTGTGCCGGTAATCGGAAAATAAATCCAGTTTCGACATAAAATTGACATTCTTCATAATATCCTTTTTGAATACAACATTAACCGAACCCCCAACCTGCCATAGAGTTGTATTGTCGCCAATAACACCAAAAGCTCCGATTAAATTGCCTTTATCGTCAATCGTATTAGTGAGCTTCGAATCATTTACAACTGTTAACCTGGCTCCGATTGGCGAAATGAAAACAGCGAAATATTCAACCGGTTTATAATTCAAACCTAATGAAAACTGGAAATAGCCCGGTGCCATAAACTTCGATATAGGTACCGAATCGTTAGGGTAATTAAATCCTTCATCGAATTGCGACTTAAATTCAAACAGTCCGGCGTAATCCCAGTTTTTCCACGCATATATGCCACCCTTTGATAATAAATTAATTTTATCATTGGTTTTGCGCACTTTGGGCTCTGTTTGCTGCACATTTACTCCATATGCCAAACCAAGGTAATTACTCCACATTAATTTCCCCTTTTCATAATTTTTATACACATTAAGCATTCCGTTTAATGAAAATGCGTTTTCACCTCCGGCCGACCAATTGGTAAAGGAAGTTTGCGAAAAGCCTAAAGATGCTTCGTATTTGGATTTCCAGGCTGTATCAACATCCTGACTAATTGCATTTAACTGCAATGCGAAAAAACAGACTGATAGTAAAAGTAGAATTTTCCTCATAATTTTAATGGTTTTCTGGTTTGATTATTCAAAGATAAGTTGTTAAAATAATAAATGCAAATCAGAAGAGGATTTGCATTAACAGTTAAAAATAGTATTAAACAGAATTAATACTAATATGTTTGGTTATAAATGATACTAAATCAATCCGCCGGGTGGATTGATAAAAAGTGAATAATGAAATTCCAGAGAATTTGTTAGTACTAACCGAAGGCTGTATTTATATTTTTTTGATATCTGAAGTTTTAATCCAGCCGGTGCTTCCGTTGGCGATCCTAATTTCCTGCCAGTCGGCAACCATATCAAGCAAGGTTACTTTAGTGCCTTCATGAAGCACAAAAATATCTTTGCTGTTCTCATCCGGTGAACTTTTAATATTCACAGTCTGAATAAATACAATTGCTTCGTGTTGTTCATTAATATAATGATTGCGTTGAGAGGCAGCAACCACCCCTATACTGAAAAGAAACACCAATGCCATTCCGGACCAGAAGCTGATTTTACGGATCAGGATATTGGAAACAGCAATATAAATGGCTATCAGAATTAGTGCAACCGTTAAAAATAAAATATTAAAGAAAGCAAGTGTATCAATATCCATGAGGTTGAGTATTTGTTTCCACCATCGTTTATAAAACAACTCGGGAACCATCTCAACCTTATCAATCAGTTTGCTGTTAACCACTTCAATATTGTGTTTTATATCATCGTTATGTGGTGCTAATTTTAACGCTTTTTCGTAATAAAGTGCAGCCTGGGCGGTTTCACTGTTACGGAAATAAGCATTCCCAAGGTTATAATAAAGGGCATATGATTCGTAACCGCCGGCTATTATTTTCTCATACAATTCAATTGCTGCAGGATATTGTTTAACATTATATGCTTTTGCTGCCTGTGCCGCCAATTGTTCAGGATTTTGTGCAATAGCCTGAAATGCAACAAACAGTATCGTCGCAACCAGGACTGCTATTTTTTTACATTTCATAAGTTAGTCGTTAGCGAATTGTTTTTTAATGAAAAGTATGTTCAAGAGGTGCAAGGAGAAGGTGAGGAGTCTGTGATTATTAAGTTGTCATTCAATTGTTGATGATTGAGTTATAAAGTTGGAATAGATATTAACAGTACTATTTTCTATTTACTATTTTCCATTTTTATCCTGTGCTTACCCGATGTGAACCTTTTTTCCTAAAACTACTTCAGCACCTGTTCTGTTTCTGTAATCGTTTTTATTGCAAGGTCGTAAAGTTGCTGCATATTCAGTGCTTTGCCGGCAGGGGCATACCGGGCATAATTACAATCGTTGAGAGTATTTATAAACCGCTCTGTTAATGCATTATCCACATTTCGTGATTCAAGTTCTTCCCTTGCCGTATCCATTGAAAGCAGCGACATCGGAATATTAAATTTCTGGCTTATGTATCCCCATAAAGCGAACGAAATTTCTTCATGAAATGCATCATGTTGTCCGCTATCAAGCATTTTTTTTGCTTTGTTTAATCTTTTTACTGCCATTTGAGTTGCTTTTTTACGCTGCATAAGTTTGGAGTCGGCCGTCATGCGCACATTCCTTTGATGCAGCAATACGAAACCAATAAAACCTAAAACAGGTAAAATAAGCAGTATCCAGTAAATCGATTTCCCATAGAGCCTGTTACCTGCAGCATGAATGTTTAAAGGCGGTTCCATTAGGTACCTGATATCGTTGCCAAGGTATTTTACATCACCCTGCGCAGCTGCTTCAGCTGAGGAACCACTCCCTTTATTTACTTTCAATTTAAATCTTTCCGAACTTAGTATGGTATAATCTCTCCGCACGGGACTAAAATAAGCAAACTGAATAGGATCAATGGCGAAATTGCCTGCTGCTCTGGGTATAATCAGGTATTCAAATGTCCTTGTACCTGAAGTGCCTCCTTTATTACTGAAATTATCAATGATTTTAGGTTCATATACCTCAAAGTCGGGAGGGAAATTAATAGCAGGTTTTTCAATCAGATTAAGATTTCCGGTACCTGTTACTGAAACCTTTAGCGTGATACCATCATTTGTATTTACTACATTTCGGTCTACGCCGGCTTTCAGGCTAAACTGACCCACTGCACCTGAAAAATCCAATGGACGATTTACTGAAGGCAGTTGTTTAACATTTATTGTAATAGGATTTGACCGCAACGTCTTCTTCACATTCTGATAATCGCTTCCGAAAAAAGAGTCATCCATCAGATTTTTAAAGAATGGATCATTGCCAAAAAATGGATCATCAGCAAGCGGGTTCCTGGTTTTTGTTTTAACCTGGTAAATCACATCTTGAACCAGCGGATCAATGGTTAATACTCCTGATTTCTGTGGATACAGTGCAGCTTTGCGAAGTTCTGCTACTATATACTTTTTACCATTATATGTTTCTGTATATTGCGGATACTGGGTTGCATCTTTCAGTAAATCCTGGGCCCAGAATCCCGGATACGACGGTATCTTTTCGGGCGCATCAATCTGAAGCCGGTTGGTTGGGGTATAGAGTTTGAAGGTTACAATAATGAGTTCTCCCTGGTAGGGATTAGTTTTATCCACTGCTGCTTTCAGAAATACATCGTTACCAATGTCGTCTTTCAAAGGTGCCTGCTGTTTTCCCTGGGGTTGATTGTTATTAGGTGTTTGTTGGGCCGGGCGTTGACTTTGATTAAGAACTGTAACTGTTAACGAATTAGACATATACCGTTTTCCCTTTACGGAGATTAAAGCCTGCGGTATTGTGAATGTACCAACTTTGTTCGCTTCAAGTATAAAAGTATATGACATCGAACTTGAATATTCGAGTTTGCCGTTGATATTCATTATATTCTGGCCACTCGACACCATGGGGCCGTTTAAAATATCGAAATTGGTAATTTCCGGACTCATGAAGTTGCTGCCTTCAGCGTTAATTGTAAATGTGAGTTGAAACCGCTGACCCAGATATACTTGTTTTGGCGCCTGGGCAGTAAAACTGATGTCCTGAGCTAATAAAAGGCCCGGTATTGCAAGCAGGAATAGAAGTACCAGTTTTTGTTTCATGTATTAAATTATTTCAGTTTGACTGAAAAGATGTTTTGTTTTAAATTATACTGATTGGCTATACAGATTTTCGTATTTTCTCTTTTACTATTTTCGTCTTCTATGTATATCTGTCACGTTCTTCCAATTTATCGCTTTCTTCCTTCAACTACCAATCCTTTTCAGGCATTGTTTGAGTTGGTGTGTTCTGCTTGTTTTTTGTTTTGTCCAGCGTTCGTTTTTCATTGTTATTCATAGCGTTCAGCATCCTGTTAGCATCCTGTTTCGACATATTAGGCTTAGGTTGCTGCTGCTGTTGCTGTTGCTCCTGCTGTTTCTCTTTCTGCTCTTGCTTTTTGTTTTGCTCCTGTTTTTTTTGCTGTTGCAGTTTTGTCATTGCATACGACAAATTGTAACGTGTATCTTCATCTTTCGGATTTAACCTCAACGCCATTTTATAGGCATCAATACTTTCTTTGTATTTCTTGTTCTCCAACAATGAGTTCCCCAAATTGTAGTAAACATTGGATTTAGGCGTTTCTTTATTTTCGCTCTGAGCTAACTTAAGGTATTGGGCAGTGGCTTCATCAAAGTTTTTTTGTTTATACAGCGAATTTCCCAGGTTGAAAGCTGCTTTCTGAGAGTTTGGCGCTTTGGTCAATGCCTTGCGATAATCTATCTCCGCATCTTTATAATGACCGTTCTTATATTCATTATTCCCGGAACGAACAAGTTTCTGTACCGGCTGCGCATTAACAATGGCAGCTGTAGCAATAAGAAATATGATTATCAGTCTCCTCATTGGTTTATATTGGATTTGGTACTGAACAATTTAATTTTACCTGCCAGGCGGCCTTTACGGTCAGCTATCAAAACTTCACCTAAAATTAAAATAAGTGCGGCGAGTATAAAAAACTGGAACCTGTCCTCATAATCAGAGAAAAAGGCTTCATTGTATTCGGCTTTCTCTAATTTGTTAATCTGGTCGAATACTTCCTGCACTCCTGATTGCGAGTTGTTGGCTCTCACAAAAATGCCTTTTCCTGCTTTAGCAACATCCTGAAGCATTGGCTCATTAATCCGTGTAATAACTGTTATGCCTGAAGCATCTTTCTTGTATCCGATCTGGGTATTTCCGCTAAAAACCGGAATTGGTGCTCCTTCCGGCAATCCTATACCGATTGTATAAATCCTGAATCCTTTTCCTGCAGCTGATTGTGCTGCTTCAATGGCATTATCTTCGTGATTTTCGCCATCTGTTATTATGATGATTGCTTTGCTTTGTTTGGTAGTGCCAAATACCGAAGTGCTTGTTTCAATAGCATCGCCGATTGCAGTGCCTTGTACAGGTATCATCCCGGGATTTATATTGGAAAGAAACAGCCTGGTAGCTGAATAGTCAGTGGTAAGAGGCATTTGAATGTATGACTTACCCGCAAAAATTACCAGTCCTACCCGATCGTTTTCCAGTTTTCCAAGTAAATGAACTATTGCCTGCTTGGCACGTTCGAGCCTGTTGGGCGTTATGTCCTGGGCCATCATACTATTGGAAACATCAAGGGCAAAAACCATATCTACGCCTTTCCGTTTTATCTTCTCAAGTTTTGATCCTGTTTGCGGATCTGTCATTCCAATTACAATCAATATCCAGGCGACTGACCAGATAATAAATTTCAGTATCTGACGTGTGCCTGAGTATTCCGGTATCAGGCGCATAACAAGATTCAGATCGCCAAATGCAGCCAACGCTTTTTTCTTCTGCCTTCGTGCATACACAAACAGCAGCACCAGCAGCGGAATAAGCAGCAGCAGGTAAAGGAAATGCGGATGTGCCAGACGAAACATTTTGTTTTATTTAAAGGTTAAGGTACTAGTTTGAGCACTGCAAAGCGTATTATAAATTCAAGTGTGAGCAATAACAGCGCCAGTATTACGAAAGGTAGAAACTCTTCTTTTTTTCGGCTGAATTCAGTAACGTCGATTTTTGACTTTTCGAGTCTGTCAATTTCTTTATAAACTTCCAGCAGCTTTTGCTTATTGGTAGCCCTGAAATATTTGCCGTTTGTAAGTGCCGAGATCTTTTGGAGCAGCGCCTCATCAATTTTTACTTCCATCCGTTGATATTGGGTGCCGTATTGAGTGCGAACAGGGAAAAGTGCTGTTCCGATGGTTCCTACTCCGATGGTATAAATCCGGATGCCATAGAGTTCCGCTATTTCAGCAGCTGATTGCGGATCAATGGAACCCATATTGTTGATGCCGTCAGTAAGAAGGATAATTACTTTGCTTTTTGCTTTGCTTTCCTTCAGCCTGTTAACGGCTGTGGCCAGTCCGTCGCCAATAGCAGTTCCGTCATCAATCATACCGAAGTTTATGTCCTTGTACAGGTTTATCAGTAAAGCATGGTTTGATGTAATCGGACATTGTGTAAAGCTCTCGCCGCTAAACACTACCAGGCCAATACGGTCGTCGGGACGGCTGCTTATGAACTCAACAGCAACTTCTTTCGCAGCCTCAAGCCTGTTTGGTTTCAGGTCCTCAGCAAGCATGGTACTCGAAATGTCCGTTGCAAGCATAATATCAATTCCTTCAACACTTATATCTTGTCGGTTAAGATTTGTCTGAGGTCGGGCCAAAGCAAGTATAAGCAAACCTACAACTAACATCCGAAGTCCGAAAAGGCCATAGCGGGCATAGTGTTTCCAACCTGGTATAAACTTTTTAAAAACAGCAGTCGACGACAATTGCATGGGTACTGAATAGTGCCTGAGCTTATACCAGTACCATGCAACTGCTACAGGTATGAGAAGCAGTAGCCACAGGTATTCAGGATCAGCAAAGTGCAGTTTAGCTATCATGCTTTTACTTGGGATTCAGGAGTTTGTAAAGAGTCGCTTTCAGAAGCTTTAACTTCAGCAACTATTGGGACGGGTTTTGTTTCATCAATAAACTGTTTTGCATTTGACATGCAAAGTTCATTTTCAGTTCGCTGTGGTATGGCTTTGGCAAATTTTGCATAATCCGCCTGTATCAGAATATTTGTAAGCAGCTTACGCGAATCAGACTGAAGTCCTGCCATATCATACGCAGCCAGAATCTCTGATGTTATCATCTCCATAGCCTCAATTCCATGTTGCTGATGAAGATAATGCCTGATAATATCAGTTAATTCAGAGTAATATTCCTTGATTTTTCCATTCTGCCAGAGTTTTTTATCATCCAAAGAATCAAGGCTTTGTAAGGCAATCTGCCAGGGTGGACCTTGCGTACGGGTGATCACAGGAAAAAGTGGTTTATTCATTCGTTTTCGCCATAAATAATACCAGATTAAACCTATGATAAGGACGATGATTGCTGCTCCGGCCATGTATGGAGCCATTTCAGCAAATGTGAGCGGTGCTTGTATCGGTCCGCGTATGTCACGGATCGCCCTGGTGGTATCCACTTCAACTGCTCTGACTTTCAAATATACTCCTTCCGAAAGAAGCTCATGTTTAGATACATCTCCGGGGTAAGAATAAAGAACGGTAAAAGGAGGAACATAATGAAATCCTGTATCAAAGGATGTAATTACAATCGTTTGACTGTAATTTGTAAAATCTTTCCTGCTTGGAGCATTGGTATCTACTTTTGATTTGGAGGATACTTCAACTTTTGACGTCAGTGTATCTGAAATCGCCGGCCAATAAATAGTTGCTGATTTTGGCAATGTAGCATTTAACCTGAGTTGAACATGTTCGCCAATCCTGATTGAGGAAGTATCAAGACTGAGTACTGCTTTTTGCGAATACGCCTTCACACTCATAATACCAGCTACCACCAGTAAAAGACTGAATACGAAAATATTCCTGAAGTTTATTGCCAAAGTCGTCCTCATCCTTATTGCCGCATTTCGCGAAGTGTAAATAGTTTCATCAAAGGTTTAACATAATCCTGACCTGTTACAATGCCTGCTGTATCAATTCCTGATCTTTTAAATATCCCGTCAATAGTTTTCTCGTGATTTTTCCACCAGTTACTGTATGTGTCACGCACTCTCTTACTCGATGAGTCAACCCAAATCCTGCCTTCCGTTTCTTTATCAAAAACTTCAATCATTCCAATCGGCGGAAGCTCTGTTTCTCTTTGATCATAAACCCTTATAGCAACCAGGTCATGTTTGCCGGAGGCAATTTTTATGGCCTGTTCGAATGCATTATCCATGAAATCGGAAATAATAAAAGCAGTACAGCGTTTTTTTATTGCATTAGTCAGAAAACGCAACGCCTCTGATAAATCAGTGCCCTGGCTTTCAGGTTTAAAATCAATAAGTTCGCGGATGATTCTCAAAATATGTGATGTTCCTTTTTTAGGAGGGATAAACTTCTCAATCTTATCACTGAAAAATATTACACCTACTTTATCATTGTTCTGTATGGCTGAGAAGGCCAGCACTGCAGCAATTTCAGTCATAAGGTCTTCTTTGAAAGATCCTTTTGTCCCGAATTCATTGGAGCCACTTACGTCAATTAAAAGCATGACCATCAACTCCCGTTCTTCGTCGAATATTTTAAGGTAAGGTGTATTGAATCTGGCTGTTACATTCCAGTCTATATTCCTGATATCATCCCCGAACTGGTACTCGCGAACTTCACTGAAAGCCATACCTCTGCCTTTAAAAGCACTGTGGTAATGTCCCGAAAAAATACTTCGCGACAAGCCTCTTGTCTTTATTTCGATACGCCTGACTTTCTTAAGAATCTCAGAGGTTTCCACTGTGTTTCGGGGTTAAAATGATATTCAGATGAAGGTAATCCTGTATACGATAATCCTTATTTAGGGGACTTCAACAGAATTTAAAATTTCGTTGATGATATCTTCGGTTGTAATATTTTCAGCCTCAGCTTCGTAAGTTAAACCAATACGATGGCGTAATACATCATGTGCAACTGCTCTTACATCCTCTGGAATTACATATCCGCGCCGTTTGATGAAGGCGAGCGCTTTTGCTGCCATTGCCAGGAAAATACTTGCCCTTGGTGAAGCACCGTAACGGATAAGATCTTTGTATTTTTTGAGGTTGTAATCAGCCGGGAAACGACTTGCAAATACAATATCTGTTATATAGTTTTCAATTTTTTCGTCCAGGTAAACTTCTTTTACTATTTCCCTTGCACGTTGTATATCAGCAGGTTTAAGGACTTTACGTGTTGAGAATATTTCGTTGTTGATATTCTGACGTAATATCAGTTTTTCTTCCTGTTTCGATGGATAGGTAATTACCACCTTTAACATGAAACGGTCAACCTGTGCTTCCGGTAACGGGTACGTTCCTTCCTGCTCAATTGGATTTTGTGTGGCTAGTACAAGGAAAGGATCAGGAAGGGGATACGTTTTATCACCTATAGTAACTTGTTTTTCCTGCATGGCTTCGAGCAAAGCACTTTGAACCTTGGCTGGTGAACGGTTAATTTCGTCGGCAAGGATGAAATTAGCAAATATCGGTCCTTTGCGAACATTAAATTCTTCGCTGCGCTGACTGTAAATCATAGTTCCTACCACATCGGCCGGAAGTAAATCAGGCGTAAATTGTATTCGGCTGAAACTTAAATCAATGGAATTGGCCAGCGATTTTATGGCAAGTGTTTTGGCTAATCCGGGTACTCCTTCAAGCAGAATATGCCCGTTTGTGAGTAAACCGATCATCAATCGTTCAATCATCTGTTTCTGACCAACAATCACCCTGTGCATTTCAAGGGTAAGCATATCAACAAATGCACTCTCGCGCTGTATCTTCTCGTTTAATTCACTAATGTTGCTTTCTAACATTGCTTCTGGTTAATTTTGACTTGCAAAAGTAAAAACAGGTGCTGTTCAAGCACCTGTGTTGGCTGTTAAAAAATGTTAATGCAGCTCTGAATCGAGCAACTTTTAACAAAAGGAAACTATTATCCCGTTTTTTGGGAAATCTGATTATTTAATAGTTAATTTTTTTCTGATCTCTTTTGGAACGGCATCTTTATGAATCATTATAGCGATAGTATTCAACCGGACGTAGGCTTCGGAGATATTCAGGTAGCCACCTTCAGAATTACTATCCGCTGCCCATGAATTTTTTGTACGGAAATAACGCTTCCCATTCTGGTCAGTAACTGTACCGGTAATATGCATTAAATGGTCGTCAGTAGCTGAAAAATTATCAAATGCAGCCTGGCGTATTTCGGGCGTTATATTTTTTTCGGGAACTGGCTTTGAAAATGCATACAGCTGTGCTTTACGCTCTTTCTCTGTGAGTTTATCCCATTTGCTGCGTTCCGTTGCCGGCATGTTTTCAATACTGGCTTCGGGCACTATTGAAACCCCGTTCTTATGCGAAAATCCCTTGTCGCTAACATCACCGTCCCAGGCAATTGTATATCCTTTACTGAGGGCATAATCCATAATCTGTACTAATTCGTCAAGCGGAACATTATAGTATGTGTCACCTGACCAGTTATCAGGAATTTCTAATGTAAAGGTTGAATAATA
>JFJP01002067.1_pt1 | contig 15456 bp, 13 predicted proteins | sample 431651 | NCBI WGS metagenome assembly JFJP01 (sample SAMN02602958, study PRJNA72255) | Microbial mat metagenome, whole genome shotgun sequencing project. | biome: fresh water; feature: sink hole; material: water; isolation source: purple microbial (photo- and chemosynthetic) mats found in... | reverse complement strand
TGGCCGCTGCGTTGGTATCCCTCGCACGTCACTGCCAAGCGACTCATCGACGAAGGCCAGATCGGCGAGGTGCTGGAAGTCCACTACTACGACGGCAACCGCGGCCCGCTCTGGCATACTGCCGACAAGATCGAGACCACCCCCACGCCCGAAGCCAAGGCGGCGAGTTGGTTCTACAAAAAATCCGCGGGTGGCGGGTCATTATTAGATTACCTCGGCTACGGCACCACGCTCGGGACTTGGTTCATGAACGGCCGGGCACCCATCGAAGTGACCGCCGTCACCGACCGCCCCGCTGGTTTGGAAGTCGATGAACACGCCATCGTCATCGCCCGTTACGCCTCGGGATTGTCGAAATTTGAAACCCGCTGGGGCACTTTTACCGACCCATGGACCCACCAACCGCAACCGCAGTGCGGCTTTGTGATCGTCGGTACCCACGGCACGCTCTCCAGCTACGATTTCGAACCCACCGTGCGCCTGCAATCCGCCGATTGCCCGCAAGGCGCCGATTGCCCGCAAGGCGCCGATCTAGCAGCCGATGTGCTGGAGCATCCCTTCCACAACCCCGTCGCCTACGTGTTGCATTGTCTGGAAAACCAACTCCCCGTCGACGGCCCGCTTTCACCCGTCATCGCCCGCATCGGCCAGCAGATCGTCGATTCAGCCGTTCTGAGCGTCGAAAAGTGTGGAACGGTTCGGTTGGTAGAATGATTTTTCAAGCCTATGTCCAAAAACTACGACCTCAAAGCCGCCGCCGCCGCGGAGATCCTCGCTCCGGTGTTTCCCTATGGTCCGCCATCGCCCCAAGGCCCCGCGCCGAAAATCGGACTGATCGGCTGCGGCGGCATCACGGAACACCACCTCAAGGCGTACCTGGCCGCGGGTTGGGACGTGGCTGCCATGTATGATGCGAATCCCGAGGCTGCGGAAAAACGCCGCAGGGAATTCTATCCGCAGGCGCGGGTTTGCTCGAGTGTTGCCGAGATGTTGGAAGACGGCGAAATCAAAGTGGTGGACATCGCCACGCATCCCAAGGTGCGGGCGGAGTTGATCGAACAAGCCGTCGCCGCCGGAAAACACATCCTTAGTCAAAAGCCGTTTGCCGCGGATCTCGCCACCGGCGAGCGCCTCGTCTCGCTCGCCCGGGAGGCGGGTGTGAAAATCGCGGTAAACCAGAACGGCCGCTGGGCGCCTTATTTTTCCTACCTGCGCCACGCCGTGCGCTCCGGCCTGATCGGCGAGGTGGGGTCGGTCCACATGGTGCTCAACTGGGACCACACCTGGACGGCGGGCACGCCCTTCGAGGACATCCACCATCTCATGCTCTACGATTTCGGCATCCATTGGATCGATGCCGCGCGATCGTTTTTCCAAGGCGCGGATGCGTCGTCCGTCAGCGCCACGCTCGCCCGCTTTCCCGGCCAGCCAATTCAGCCGCCCCTGTTGGCGAGCGCCGCCATCACTTTTCCTAACGGTATGGCGACGCTCGCCTTCAACGGCTGCAGCCGCTTCGGTGCGCGCGAAACCTGCACGATCATCGGCACTAAGGGAACGCTCCACGCCGTCGGCGACATTTGCGGAATTTCCGCCGTGGGAATCCACACCGCGGCTGGCGTCGCCACGGCGCAGCTCGATGGCTCATGGTTCCCCGACGGCTTCCGCGGCTGCATGGGCGAACTGCTGTGCGCCATCGAGGAAAACGGCGAACCGGAAAACTCCGCCGCCGACAACCTCAAGAGCCTCGCCCTGGTTCTCGCCGCCATGAAATCGGCGGATGAGGGTGTCCCGGTCGGATTGTGAAGCGCATCGAGGTTGACAGGAGTTGCAGCTTTCCATGGGCGTGTCTGGACTGTCCTTGATCAGAAGCTTGCGAATCTTGCCGGATTCATGGAAATTCACCGGGACAACATTTTTTGGGGGAGGATCGTTTCACGCTCTCCCCACTGCAAGCTCCTCAGTAGATCAAGACCCATGGAAGGCAATGGCAAGGAACGACTAACCCAGGCCCAGCGGGAGGAGATCACCCGCCGGGTGTTGGCTGGCGAAAAAGCGGCGACTCTCGCCCCGGAATTCAATGTTTCCCGCGCGTATGTTTCCCTTTTGAAAAACCAGGCGCTGGATCCGGAACGGTTTATCAAGGAACAGCACCTGACCAAAAAGCTGACGAAATCCGAGATCGAGACGTTCGGGAAGGTCCTGTCGTCAACCACTCCGACGGACCACGATTTTCGCCCGCATTCCGAGTATTGGTCGATCGAGTCGGGCTTCCAGTTGGCGGAAAAACTTTTCAAGAAACGCCCGAGCAAACGCGTGGTGACCGAGTGCGTGTCCCCGCACATTCCAGAGCGCAAGCCGTTTGAATTCGCCCGTCCGCAGCCGCCGAAGCCTCATCACATCGGCCAGATCTCCCCGGAATTCGCCAGTGATCCGGACTACGTGGCTTATTATCTCTCGCCGATCTGTGAGCAAATCGCGTGGCGGGAATACGAGATGGCGCTTGCGGATTACGAGGCCCGGTTTGCGGGGGATGAGGAGCGGGTGATGGCCCAGCGCGAGGAGCGGGTCGTGCAGGCGGCGGAAAGTCCCGGCTTTCCCACGCCGGGCAAGCGGACGGGCAAACATGCAAAAGGGGCGGGCAGTCCGTTCACCAAGCCGAAGCGCCGCAAACGACGCTGACCCGATGGCCGGCGATACGGTTTTTTTGAAAGAATCTTGGTGGGAATTGCGTTTCCCGGCGATTACTCTGCCCTATCCATGAGCTACTGTTTTCGATTTCTCATCGTGTTGTCTATTTTTGCAACCGGGCTGATTCCGGGCTGCAAGCCAGCCCCTTCCAAGGTGTCGAGTTCGGTGGCAATCGTCGAAGAGCCCGGGCCCGGAGCGGTGAAAATTTCCCTGCCGGAGAAAATCTCGTTCAACGAGCACGTCCAGCCGATCCTTTCCGAGTATTGTTATCATTGCCACGGGCCGGATTCCGGGACGCGCGAGCCGAAGAAAGCGCCGCTGCGGCTGGACCGGGTGGAGGATGCGTTTGTTCCCCGCGACGGTGGCGAACCGGTGATCATCAAGGGGAATCCGGCGGATTCCTTGTTGATCAAGCGACTGCACGAGACCGATCCGGATTCGATCATGCCACCACCGAAGAGTCACAAGACGATGGCACCGCGGGAAATCGCCCTTCTCGAGCGGTGGATCGAGCAAGGCGCGGAGTATGAGCCGCACTGGTCGTTCGCGCAGGTCAAGAAGCCGGCACTTCCTGACGCCGGTGCGAAGTGGGCGGCCAATCCCATCGACCACTTCATCGCCGAAAAACTCGATGGGGCCGGCCTGAAACCCAATCCGCCCGAAGATTCCGCGCGCTTTTTCCGCCGCCTGCATTTGGATCTAACCGGACTCCCGCCCGCACCCGACGCGGTCGAGGCATTCAGGAAATTCGCGGCTACCGATCCCCAAGCAGCCGTCGAAGCCGCCGCCGACCAACTTCTGGCCACCAGCGCCAGTGCCGAGCACTTCGGTCGTCACTGGTTAGATGCGGCGCGTTACGCCGACACCCACGGTATCCACATCGACAACTACCGCGCCATCTGGCCTTACCGCGACTGGGTGATCCGGGCCTTCCAGGCAAACATGCCGTGGGATCAATTCACCACCGAGCAGATCGCCGGTGACATGCTGCCTGACAGGACGCTCGACCAACTCGTCGCTACCGGATTTTCCCGCTGCCTCGCCACCACCGGCGAGGGCGGTGCGATCGCCGAGGAATACGATTCCATCTATGCGAAAGACCGCGTCGAGACGGTCTCCGCCATCTGGCTGGGCCTGACGACCGGGTGCGCGGCCTGTCATGACCACAAGTTCGATCCCGTCTCCACCAAGGAGTTTTACTCGCTGGCCGCCTTTTTCCGGAACACTCCGATGTCCGCGCTCGATGGTAACAACGCGGAGCATCCGCCGAATGTCTTCGTCCCGCATCTGGATGACCGCAAGCGCTGGGAAACACTCGCCAGCGGGATTTCCAGCACGGAAAAACAACTCGCCGCGCGGGCGACTGCCGCGCGTCCCGAGTTCGACGCCTGGGTGGCGGGCGGCAGCATCGCGCCAACCCGTGACATTGATTCCACGCTCGCGATCCACCTGCCGCTCAATGAAACCGACGGCCCGCTGCGCGGTTTCGTCGCTGGGCAGCCGCGCGAATGGCCAGCGACGTTAGAGCGGATCGATGCTCCGCTCGGGAAGGCGCCGGTCGTCAGCGGCGAGCCTGTCGACCTCGGCGACATCGGGAATTTTTCGCGGGCCGAGCGCGTGACGTTTGGTGGCTTCGTCCGCGTCGAGGGCAAGCCGACCGGTGCCATCATCGCCCGCATGAATCCCGCGGAAGCCTACCGCGGCTGGGATCTCTATCTTGAGGATGGCAAGCCCGTTTCACACGTGATCGATACGTTCGAGAAGTCGGCTAACAAGGTTGTCGCGCCAGCGGCGTTGAAATCCGGCGAGTGGCAGCATGTCATGGTCACCTTTGATGGCTCCATCTCCGGGCACCAGGCCAGTTCCATTTACATCGACGGGAAAAAGGTCAGGTCCAAGACCGATCCTAACACTGTGGGTGGAAATATTGAGACCGCCGTGCCACTGCGCCTTGGATCCCGGCATAACAATGATTCAAAACTCACGGGCAAGGTGGCTTTCCAGGATTTCCGCTTCTATCGGCGCCTGCTGTCAGCTTCGGAAATCGAAGTCCTCGCAAAGAACAGCGAGCTCCAGCACATCGTTTCCCTGCCGCACGAAAAACGCTCGAAAGAACAGGTCGAAGCGGTTTTCAAATACTTCCTCGCCAATGTTGACGCGCCGTCCCGCGAGCTGCAGACCGGGCTGGAGAAGATGAAATCCGAGCAGGCCGACCTGCGCGCGCGTGGCTCGGTTTCGCTGGTGATGGAGGAAAAAAAGGAGGAGCCCTTCGCCCACGTCCTCATCCGCGGCGGCTATGCCGACAAGGGTGAAAAAGTATTCCCTGTCACGCCCGCCGTGCTGCCGCCGATGGCGGCCGACGCGCCGAAAAACCGCCTCGGCCTCGCCCGCTGGCTCAATGATCCGGCCAACCCGCTGCCAGCACGGGTCACGATGAACCGCACCTGGTATTATATCTTTGGTGCGGGCCTGGTCTCGACGAATGCCGACTTCGGAATCATGGGGGGCCGCCCGAGTCATCCTAAACTGCTCGACTGGCTCGCCGCCGAGTTCGTGGATTCGAAGTGGAACTATCGCCACATGCTCAAGCTCATGGTCACTTCCGCCGTTTACCGCCAGTCCGGCGTGGTCACACCGGAGAAACTTGAGAAGGATCCTTCCAACCGGTTGCTCGCCCGGGGCCCGCGCCACCGTCTCGATGCCGAACAGATCCGCGATCTCGCCTTGTCCTCCGCCGCCTTGCTGTCGCCCACGGTCGGTGGCCCGTCGGTGAGGCCCTATCAGCCGGACGGCATCTGGGAGGCCGTCGCCATGCCCCAATCGAATACCAAGAACTATCGGCAGGACAGCGGCGAGGCGATCTATCGCCGCTCGCTTTACACCATTTGGAAGCGCACCGCCGCGCCGCCGACGATGGAGATTTTCAACGCGCCGACCCGCGAGACCTTCTGTGTCCAGCGCGACATGACCAATACGCCGCTGCAAGCCCTCGTGCTGCTCAACGACCCGCAATTCGTCGAAGCGTCACGCGAGCTGGCGTCTAACGCAATGAAGGCGGGAACGGATTTCGATGCCCGCCTGGATTTCATCACCGCGCGTCTCAATGGCCGGAGCTTCGATGCGGACGAACGGCGGATTGCCCGCAAATCGCTCGACTCCGCGCTGGCGACATTCGGTCAACAGCCGGATGAGGCCATGAAACTCATCACCACCGGTGCCACGCCACCGCGCAAAGACGCGGCTGTTCCGGAACTCGCCGCCTGGACGCTGCTCGCCAGCCAGATTCTCAATCTCGATGAAACCATCACCCGCTGATCCGCGATGAATCCCTTGGAAATCCACAACACCGCTTACAGTCGCCGCCAGTTCTTTCGCAAGTCCGGGACCGGACTGGGTATGGCCGCGCTCGCGTCCTTGCTCGGCCAGCGCGGCATTTCCGCCGCAGAAAGCCTCGCCGGCATTCAAGGCATGCTGCCGCAAATCGCCCCCAAGGCGAAGCGGGTGATTTACATCTCGCTCATCGGAGCGCCGTCCCAGCTGGATCTGTTTGATTACAAGCCAGACTTGCAAAAGCGCTTCAAGGAAGACCTCAACGGCTGGCTGAAAGAGCAGGGCCAGCGTCTAACCGGGATGACTTCCGGCCAGGCGAGTTTCCCACTCGCTCCTACTATTTTCAAATTCAAACAGCACGGCCAATCCGGTGGCTGGGTGAGCGAGCTGCTGCCATGGACGGCAAAAATGGTGGACGACCTCTGCATCATCAAGTCGATGCACACCGACGCGATCAACCACGAGCCCGCCAACCAATTGATTTGCACCGGATCGATGCAGTCGGGGAAGGCCTCGCTCGGCTCGTGGCTTTCTTACGGCCTTGGCTCGATGAACCAGGAGCTGCCGTCCTTCGTCGTGCTGCACGCCACGCACACCTCGCCGTTTTCGAATGTTCAGGCGATTTCCTCGCGGCTGTGGGGTTCCGGTTACTTGCCGGGCAAACACGCCGGCGTCGCCCTCCGCTCGCTCGGCGATCCCGTGCTTTTCCTCAAGGACACGGCGGGCATCTCCCGGGAAACCCGCAGGAACATGCTCGATGGATTGAATGATCTGAACCGCCGCTCGTTTTCCGCGATCGGCGATCCGGAAATCGAAAACCGCATCCAACAGTATGAAATGGCCTTCCGCATGCAGGCTTCGGTGCCTGAACTCACCGATCTATCCAGCGAGCCGGATGCCACCTATCAACTCTATGGCGACGACAGCAAAAAGCGCGGCACCTTCGCAAACTCTGCGATCATGGCCCGGCGGCTCGCCGAGCGCGGCGTGCGTTTCGTGCAGATATTCCATCGGGGCTGGGACCAGCACGGCAATCTCCCGCGCGACCTCGCCTCGCAGTGCAAGGACGTGGACCAGGGATGTTACGGGCTGATCCAGGATCTCAAACAGCGGGGGATGCTCGAAGACACGCTCGTCGTCTGGGGCGGCGAATTCGGGCGCACGATCTACTCGCAGGGTAAACTCACCGAGACCGACTACGGCCGGGACCACCACCCGCGCTGCTTCACCATCTGGATGGCCGGCGGCGGTATCAAGGGCGGCCAAGTTTATGGGGAAACCGACGAAATGTCCTACAACATCATCAAGGATCCCGTCCACATCCGCGACCTTCACGCCACGATGCTTCACGCCCTCGGCATTGAACACGAGCGACTGAGTTTCAAGTTCCAAGGCCTCGACCAACGCCTCACCGGCGTGGATCCCGCCAAGATCGTGAAGGACTGGTTCGTTTGACCCGCCGCGGGGAGCGCCGGGCTCCGGAAGGAATAGTGGCTCCGATGCCGTCGAAACGCCGCCCTCGTCAGGGGGGCGCAAGTCCGGTCCGGGAGTCGTCATGTGGGCCGGCGGCCGGGTGGTGATCGTGCGCTGGGGCTTCCATCGCAGCTCCAACCCGTCGCTCAACCCGGATTCAAGCGCCAGAGCGTGAAGTTGAGAAACGTCGCAAACGTCACCCAGGCCAAATACGGCGCGAACAGCCACCCGGCAACCTTGTTGACTCGGCGGAAGCTCAACATCGTTAGCAAGATCGCAAGCCAGAGTGCGATGATTGCGACCAACGCCCAGCCCAACTGATGTGCGCCGAAGAAGATCGGCGTCCACGCGGCGTTGAGCACAAGCTGCACGAAATACAGCATCAACGGACGCCGCCAGCCGTCATGCTTCCAGACCAGCCACGCCGCAATGGCCATCAAGGTGTAGAGCAAGGTCCACGCCGGGCCGAAGATCCATGCGGGTGGATTCCACGAGGGCTTGCTCAACGCCACATACCACGCACCGGGACGAGAGAACATGCCAGCCAACGGCGCACAGAAGGTGATGAGGATAAAGCCGGCGAGGGCCAGGGCGCTGCGGATTGCGGAGGGTGGTTTGTGCATGGATCGATTCAATAGCGTGGGTGCCGCAGGAATGCGAGCGCCCAGGTTGGGGATGGCGAATGAGCCGGGATGAATCCCGCGGTCCGATGGGCGGGTGAAATCAAAGCTCGCGGATGGCGCTCATGATCCGCTTGGCGATGCGGTCGTAGTCGTCCTTGCCTTTGGCCGCCTTGAGTTCTTCGGGCGTCAGGCGGATGGGTTTGCCGACGGTGACGATGATGCGGGCGAAGCGGATTTTCCCGGAGCCGCGGGGGAGCGCCTCGCGGGCACCGGAGATTCTAACCGGCTGAATGACCGCGCCGGATTTCACTGCGACGAGGCCGATGCCGGGTGCGGCTTCGCCGATCTTGCCGTCGAGGGTTCTTTCGCCTTCGGGGAAAACGAGCACGCGTTCGCCCTCCTTGAGTTTGCGGATGATGGTTTTCAGGCTGCCCATGTCCGGGCGGTCCTGATCGACCGGGATGGCGTTCCATTTCGGATAGAGCCACTTGCCGATGCCGACAAACAAGGTCTTGCGGGCGAGGTAAGTCATCTCGGTCTTGTAGAGATTTCCGATGAGCGGCGGATCGAGAAAACTCTGGTGATTGGAGGCGACCAGGACCGGGCCCTCGGTGATGAGGTTTTCCTCACCGACGATTTTCAGGCCGAACAGGGTGCGGAACGCCGCGCCGAAGGCCATCCAGCCCAGCCAGTAAATCCAGCTCATTGGGGTTTGCTCTTTCAAGGGACGATTGACGGGGTTTCCTGCACGGGCAGGCCTTGTTGCTTGAGAATTTCAATCGCGGCGTCGACCGCGCTTTCGATGGTGTGGTGCGAGGTGTCGAGGACCACCGCGCCCTCGGCGACGATGAGCGGTGCGGTGACGCGCTCGCTGTCGGCGGCATCGCGCGCGGCGATGGAGTCCACCTCGCCGGCGTCGGAGCGGCGGCTGGCGCGGACGTCTTCGTGGGCGTCGATGTAGATTTTAAATGGAGTTTCCGGAAACACCACGGAGCCGATGTCGCGGCCTTCCATGATGATGCTGGTGTGGTCGAGGTAGTTCCGCTGGAGTTTGACGAGCAGGTCGCGGACTTCCGGGATGGCGGAAATGGCGGAGACGTTGGCATTGACGACTTCGCTGCGGAGTTCGTCGCCGGGGTCCGCGCCGTCGATGGTGCAGGTGGAGGTCATGCCGGTTTCCCCGCAATGGATGTGGATTCGATCAAGCAGCGCGATGACGGCGGCGGTGTCGGCGGGGTCGATGTTTTGCTGAAGGACTTTCCATGTGACGGCGCGGTACATGGCGCCGGAGTTGATCATGACCAGGCCGAGGCGCTTGGCGATCTCGCGGGCGAGCGTGCTTTTTCCCGAAGCGGCGGGGCCGTCGATGGCGATGGCGAACCGGGATGGATGGGCGGGGTGGTTAGGACTCACGCGTGGGAAGATGGGATGGTGGATGAAGAACAGGCAGGAATGCCTGTGTCACGTGGAGAACAGGCAGGTATGGCTGTGTCATGCTTTGGAAACGGTTGGGAGTGAGAAGTCGGCGGCGTCCGGGCGTTCGTGTAGGATGGCGTCGAGGTGGTGGGCGAATCCGGGATACGAGGTGTTCACGCAGTCGGTGTTTTGAATGATGGTCTCGCCTTCCGCGAAGAGTCCGGCGATGGCGAAGGCCATGGCGATGCGGTGGTCGCCGCAGCTCTCGATAGTGGCTCCGTGAAGCGGCTTGCCGCCGGTGATTTCCATGCCGTCCTCGAATTCCTCGACCTCGGCGCCCATGGCGCGGAGGCCGTTGACGACGGTGGTGATGCGGTCGGTTTCCTTGACGCGGAGTTCCTTGGCGTTGCGGATGATGGTGCGGCCTTGGGCGAGTGCGGCGGCCACGGCGATGACCGGGATTTCATCGATGAGGTTCGGCACCTCGTCGATGAGGATGGTGGTGCCGGTGAGCGGCGCGCCTTGGATTTTGATGTTGCCGATGGGTTCGCCGTTCGAGCTGTGGACGATCTCGGACATGTGGGCGCCCATGCGGCTGAGCACCTTGAGAATCGCAGTGCGTGTCGGATTGAGGCCGACGTCCTTGATGAGCAGGTAGGATCCGGGAAGCGCGGCGGCGGCGACGAGCCAGAAGGCGGCGCTGGAAATATCGCCGGGCACGGTGAAGTCGCAGGCTTGCGGGACTTGGCCGCCGTCGATGGAAATCAAGTTGCCGTCGCGGCGGGTGGCGACGTGGAAGGAGGCGAGCATTTGCTCGGTGTGGTCGCGGGTCTCGGCGGGTTGGATGACGGTGGTGGTTCCTTCCGCAAACATGCCTGCTAGCAGCACGGCGCTTTTTACCTGGGCACTGGCGACGGGCATGTCGTAGGTGATCGGGCTGAGCTTGGCGGCGTGGATGAGCAGGGGTGCGCAACCGGGTTTTTCTCCGAGAGTTTCGATGTTCGCGCCCATTTGGCCGAGCGGCACGGTGACGCGGCCCATGGGGCGCGAGGAAAGCGAGGCGTCGCCGAAGAGCTCGGTGGAGAATTCCTGGCCGGCGAGAAGTCCTGCGAGAAGGCGCATGCCGGTGCCGGCGTTGCCGCAATCGATGGGCGCGGCGGGGGCGCTGAGTTTCATCGACTGGCCGTGGATGCGGAGGTTGACGGGGCCGTAGCCGGGGAGCTCGTCGAGCACTTCATAAGTCGCGCCGAGCGCCTTCATGGCGTTGAGCGTGTTAACGCAATCCTCGCTGGGCAGGAAATTGCGGATGGTGCAGGTCCCGTTGGAAAGTCCGCCGAGGATGGCGGCGCGGTGCGACATGCTTTTGTCTCCGGGGACGCTGAACTCGGCGTGGAGTTTGGAAATGGCTGTGACTCGAAATTCCGACATGTGAGGTGAAAAAGTGGGCTATTGAGGGTGGTTCAGGGGGTCGCGGCGCTGCTTGGCGGTGGCCAGCCATTGGCGGGCTTGTTCCTGGTCGCCGCTTTCGAGACTGGCGAGGATTTCGTGAAGATCGGCGATGGTTTCCTTGAGCGGGCCGATGAGGGCCTCGCGGTTTTCGGTGACGATCTCCGCCCACATCACGGGATTTCCGGCGGCGACGCGGGTGGTATCGCGCAGTCCGCCACCGCCGAAGCGGCCTTCGCCGGGATCGAGCAGGCAGACGCGCGCGGCGCTGGCAGCGATGAGGTGCGGCAGGTGGCTGATGCGGGCGACGAGTTCGTCGTGAATCGCAGCGCTCATCCACGACGTGCGGCAGCCGATGGTTTTCCAAAAGCGCTCGAGGGCGGCGGCTTGCTCCGGCGGTGCGCCGTTGTCGTTGGTGAGCAGGCAGGCGGCGTTTTTAAATAAAGTCGCGGTGACGGCGGACAGGCCGTTGCGCTCGGAGCCGGCCATCGGGTGGCTGCCGATGAAGCGGATGTCAAGGCCTCGCAGGAGTGGGGCGATTTTCCGATGCGGGACGCGTTTCACGCTGCCGACGTCGGTGATCAGGCAGTGGTCGGGGAGTCCGGTCTCCAGCGCCGCGGTCACCAGGCCGGCCATGGAGCCGACCGGGACCGCCAGAACGAGGAGGTCGGCGTCGCGAACGGCCGCGGCGAGATCCGTCGTCACGCCGGAAATCCCGAGTTCGATGGCATCAGCGACCGTGGCCTGTTTGCGGGTCCACAGTCTGATGACCGGTGGATTTTCCAAGGCGGCAAGTGACAGGGCGAGAGAACCTCCGAGCAGGCCGCTACCGAGGATGGTGATGGTGGGGAAATCCGTCTTCATTCAAAAAGAAAAGACCGGGTCCAGTGTGACGGACCCGGTCGGTTTTCCTGGATAAGGTTTACCGGGAAACAAAAATCTCAAGGAACGCGGAAATAGCCTTTGCCCTCGCCGGTGTAGGTGGGGTCCTGGACCAGGGTCCCGCTCGGGATGTCGCGGACATCGACCACCTTGTTATTATAAGGACTGAAGACGAAGCCGTCCTTGCCGGGGACTTTGTTGGCGAACTTGTATTCCGGGCGTTTTTCCGGAGTTGCCGGCGTGGTGGTCGTGTTATTCTGCGGGACGGAGCCGCCAGTGGGTTCGGTCGTCGTGGGTTTCACGTCTTCCGGCTTGGTGGTGTCCTGCTTTTCCTTCATCGCATCGCGTTGTGCCTGGAGCTTTTGCTGCTCGGCGCTGGTGACGGTTTTTTGAGGCGGATTCTTAGTCGCCTTCTTCTTGTCCTTGCTTTCATCGTAAGGGACACACGAGGCGAACAAGATACAGCTAAAGGTAGCGATAACGGCGGAAAAACGAGGAGTCATGGTAGTGGGCGGGAGAAGGTTTGTGATTTTTGAACTATCGGGAAAGATCGATGAATTCTTGCCGCAAATCATGGTCGCCCCGTGCCGTTCGTCAAGTCAGGTCATCATTTTCTCGTGGAAATCCGGACATTTCCGAGTGTTTGTTGACGAGCCCGATCCGGAATGAAAGGTTCTCCGGCGATGCCAGATGCCACGATTCATGCCGTTGGGACGATTTTGGAGCATTTGAACCCGGTGCTCTACCGGGTTTCCTTACCAAACGGGAAGTCGATCCTTGCCCATCTTTCGAAGCCGCTGACCGAGGCGAAGGAGGTTTTTTCCATCGATGAGCGGATCGTTCTGGAGCTGACGCCGTATGATTTCGACCAGGCGCGGATTCTTCGCCGGGCTTGAGACCGGTGGCGGGGGGTAAGGAATTTGGTTCAGACGCCGAGAGGGAGCTCGTCAGGAGGGCGGGTGGCTTCGTCGGCGAGGCGTTCGCGGGCGGTTTCGAGGTAGTGGGCGTCGAGCTCGATGCCGGTGAAATCTTCGATCTGCTGGCGGTGGGCGGCGATGGCGGAGGTGCCGATGCCGAGGAACGGATCGAGCAGGCGCGTGGCCGGGCCCTTGCCGTGGAGGCGGATGCATTGCTCGACGAGGGCGATGGGGAAGGTGGCGGGGTGGGGGCGATCCTTGTCGCGGGAGTTGATGGTCTCGTACGGGATGAACCAGGTGTTGCCGCGGCAGCGGAGGTCCGCGCCGCCGGTGTGGCCCCAGCGGGCGATGTTCGACTTGTCCTGATAGGGAACCCCGGCGGCGCGGCGGTCGAGCGGCACATCCCCGGATTTCGTGAGATGGAAGATATACTCGTGGCAGTCGTTGACGAAGCGCTTCGAGTTGATCGGCTTGAAATGGCCGGCGCTGATTTGCTCGTTCGCGCGGGTTTCGATGGTGATGGATTTGATCCAGTGGAAGGTGTTCTGAAGGGTGAAGAGAGGATCCGCGCCGTCGGTGAGTGCGAGGATGAGCTGGTGGGGCAGCAGTGGATTAGCCGGAGCCGCGCCGACGTTGAGGAAAAATGACCCGTCGTCCGCCATGACGCGCTTCACTTCGGCGGACCACTGGCGGCACCAGGTTAGAAATTCCTCGCGCGGCGCGGTGTCCTTGAAGCTCTTGTAGGCGATGCCGAGATTGTAAGGCGGCGAGGTGACGACGAGATCGATGGAGGCGGGCGGGAGAGAGGGCAGGGTGGTGAGGCAGTCGCCGTGGAGGAGGTTCATCGGGGTTTTGGGGAAAAGAGTGGAGTGCTCCGACATGTCGGAGCTTTGGCACTGGCCGACATGTCGGCCAGTGTGAAAGCGGTGACATGTCACCGCAGTCCTCACACGTGGTGCAGCAAGATCGAGTTCGCGGCGAAGTGGTCGGATAGAATGTCCGACACGATGACGATGGGCGTGCCGGGGCGCACGAGATCCTCCTTGCGCAGCAATTCACTCACCCGCTGGATGGTTTCCTCGATGTTGGAGGCGAAGGGCAGCTTGAACGAGCGGACGCCGCGGGTGAGGGCGAGCTGGCGGCTAACGCGCTCGGTCGGGGTAAAGGCGTAGAATCCGGCGGTCCGGGGGCGCAGCATGGCGACGTGGTTGGCAAGCACGCCGCGGCGGGTGAGCACGACGAGGCGGGCGTCCGGTAGCGAGTCCGCGAGGGTGACTGCGGCGCGTGCGGTTTTCTGGCGCTCGTCGCGGAGCAGGGCGTTCTGGCCGAAGCCGTGGCCACCGGAGCGCTCGATGCGCGAGGAGATGCGGACGAGCGCATCCACGCAGCGCTCGGGGTAGCGGCCCACCGAGGTTTCGCCGGAGAGCATCAGGCAGTCCGCCTCCTCGTAGGCGGCGTTCATCACGTCGGTCACTTCGGCGCGGGTGGGGGTGGGGTTGGTGATCATCGATTCCAGGAGCTGGGTGGCGACGATGACGCGGGTGCCGAGTTCGTGGCAGCGCTTGACGATGCGGCGCTGGAGGATGGGGAGTTCCTCGAACTCGACCTCGGTGCCGAGGTCGCCGCGGGCGATCATGATGACATCGGCCTCGTGGATGATGGCGTCGATGTTGCGGATGGCTTCCTGGTCCTCGATCTTGGCGACGATCTGCGCCTCGCCTTCGAGGGATAACATGGTTTCGCGAAGTTCCCGGACGTGGGCGGCATCGCGGACGAAGGATCCCGCGATGTAGTCGGCACGACACTCGACGGCGAGCGCGAGATCCTTGTGGTCTTTTTCGGTGAGGGCGGGAAGATTCAGGCGGACGCCGGGCAGGTTGATATGGCGGCGCGATCCCATGGTGCCGGGGGTTTTCACATGGCACAAAATCCGGTCGCCTTCGACGGCGTCGATGCGCATGAGCAGAGCGCCGTTGTCCACGACGAGCGTGTTACCGACCGTGACGTCGCCCATCAGGCCGTCATAGTTGACGGTGGTGGAGAGGGGGATGGTTGGCTCGGTGCCGGCTTTGCGGAATTCCACGATGTCGCCCTCGACGAGGCTGTAGGGTTTCTCCAAATCGCCGGTGCGGATCGAGGGGCCGGTGAGGTCGAAGAGCACGGCGATATGGAGGCCCCGCGTTTCGGACTGGCGGCGGACGCGTTTGGCCATTTCGGCGGCCCATTCGTGTTTGGCGTGGCTCATGTTGAGCCGGAAGACGTTGGTTCCCGCGTCGATGAGCCGCCCGATCATTTCTTCGGATTCGGTGGCAGGGCCGAGGGTGATGATGAGCTTGGTTTTGCGGGACATGGTTGGTTTCTGAAAGGGGTGGACGACTCGCCGGAGCTGCTTGCGCGACCGAGCAGGAAACATGCCGTGCAACCCAAGGCAAGCACAAGTCCGGGGACAATCCGTGACAGGGACGAGACCGGTGGTCCGGGCATTTCCCGAAGTGAACCGGGCTACGCCAAAATGATTTCCCACAGCGTGCGCCCCGCGCGGGGAAGGTGGCCTTGGGGCTCGCCGGGGAGATTCAATTCCGCCAGCCCGGCAGGGTTTCGGCGAGAATTCCGTCGATCTTGGATCGCTCGGAAGCCTTGAGCCAATCGTATGAAGGATTACTTTCCGACAGGGCGGCGCG
>JFJP01005646.1_pt1 | contig 15460 bp, 8 predicted proteins | sample 431651 | NCBI WGS metagenome assembly JFJP01 (sample SAMN02602958, study PRJNA72255) | Microbial mat metagenome, whole genome shotgun sequencing project. | biome: fresh water; feature: sink hole; material: water; isolation source: purple microbial (photo- and chemosynthetic) mats found in... | reverse complement strand
GTTGCCGACATGAGGGTCACTCAACAGGGGCAGCCAGTCCATTGGGGTCAGACCAGCAAGGCGTTGACACGCTTGACATAAGCGGCCGGGTCGGCAGGCAGCCCGCCTTCGGCCAGCAAGGCCTGGTCAAACAAGATCTGCGCCAGGTCGTTGAAACTGACCGAGCCATCGAGTTTTTTCACCAGCGGGTGCTCGGCGTTCACCTCCAGGATGGGCTTGACCTCAGGCGCACTTTGGCCGGCCTGCTTGAGCATGCGCGCCAATTGGGTGCTCATGCCGTGCTCCTGCACCACCAGACAGGCGGGTGAATCAACCAGTCGGGTCGTCACGCGCACATCTTCGGCCTTGTCTTTCAGTGCCTCTTTCAGCCTGGCCAGCAGCGGTTTGAAGGCTTCGGCTGCCTCCTCGGCCGCCTTCTTTTCAGCCTCATCCTGCAGCTTGCCCAGATCGACTGCACCCTTGGCCACGCTTTGCAGCGGCGTGCCATCGAAATCGTGCACATAGTTCAGCGCCCATTCATCGACGCGGTCGGTCATCAAGAGCACCTCAATGCCCTTTTTCTTGAACACTTCAAGCTGCGGGCTGTTCTTGGCAGCGGCCAGCGTGTCGGCGGTGATGTAGTAGATGGCCTCCTGGCCCTCTTTCATGCGCGCCTTGTAGTCGGCAAAGCTGACGCTCACACTGTCGGTGCTGCTGCTGGCAAAGCGCAGCAGCTTGGCAATGCGCTCCTTGTTGGCAAAGTCTTCGCCCAGGCCTTCTTTTAGCACTGCGCCAAATTCAGTGTAGAACTTGGTGTACTTGCCGGCGTTCTTTTCGGCATCTGCCTTTTCTTCGGCGCTCAGCACATCGGTCACCCCATCGGCACTGTCTTGCGGTGCCCGGTCGTTCTTTGCCAGGTCTTCCAGCATGCCCAGCACGCGCTTGGTGCAGCCTTCGCGGATCGCCTTGACGTCGCGGCTTTCCTGCAGCAACTCGCGGCTGACATTGAGCGGCAGGTCGGATGAATCGACCACGCCTTTGACAAAGCGCAAGTAGGTCGGCAGCAGGCTTTCGGCATCGTCCATGATGAAGACGCGCTTGACGTAGAGCTTGACGCCGCCGCGTTTGTCACGGTTGTACAGGTCAAACGGCGCTTTGCCCGGGATGTAGAGCAGTTGCGTGTACTCGGTGCTGCCTTCGACACGGTTGTGCGTGTAGGCCAGCGGCGCCTCAAAGTCGTGGCTGATTTGCTTGTAAAACTCGTTGTATTCGTCGGCGCTGATGTCTTTTTTGGCGCGCGACCAGATGGCGTTGGCCTTGTTGACGGTTTCCCAGTCGCCGGTCTTGACCATGGCGCCGGGTTGGCGGCCGCCGGCCTCGTCGCTCGGGTTGATCAGCTCGCCGTCTTTCCATTCCTCTTTTTCCATCAGGATCGGCAAGCTGATGTGGTCGGAATACTTGCTGATGATGCTCTTGATCTTCCAGTTGTTCAGGTAGTCTTCGGCATCATCACGCAGATGCAGGATCACGCTGGTGCCACGCTCGGCACGCTCGATCGCCTCGACTTCAAAGTTGCCGGCACCGGCGCTGACCCAGCGCACCCCCTCGGCGGCGGTCAGGCCGGCCCGGCGGGTCTCCACGGTGATCTTGTCGGCCACGATGAAGCCCGAGTAAAAGCCCACGCCAAACTGGCCAATCAACTGGCCTTGCTGCGAGGCATTGGCGCGCTGGTCACCGGTGAGCTTGCTCATGAAGTCCTTGGTGCCGCTCTTGGCAATGGTGCCCAGGTGCTCCACCGCTTCAGCCTGGCTCATGCCGATGCCGTTGTCGGTGATGGTGAGTGTTTTGGCGTCCTTGTCAAAGGTGACCTTGACCTTCAACTCGGAGTCAGATTCGTACAACGCACCATTGTTGATGGCTTCAAAACGCAGCTTGTCGCAGGCGTCCGAGGCGTTTGAGACGAGTTCGCGCAGAAAAATCTCTTTGTTGGAGTACAGCGAATGAGTCACCAGGTGCAGCAGTTGCGCGACTTCGGCCTGGAAGGAAAGGGTTTGTTTGCTCATGGGGTGTGCGTGTGATCAAAGCATTAAAAAAACCAGCGGCCCAGGGCGGCTGGCACTCAAGCGTGGCGGTAGCTGGGGCCGTCTGGCTGCATTTCAAGGGGGATGCGCCGCAGCCGCTGAGCTCGTGCTGATGGCACAGGGCCGGCCGGGGGCCGTGTTCATAGCCCCAGCATCAGGCGCAGGTTTTGCACCGCTGCGCCGCTGGCTCCTTTGCCCAGGTTGTCCAGCCGGGCGACCAGTAGCGCATGTTCAAAGCCATCGTCGGCACCTGCGTTGCCAAACACCCGCAGTTCCATGCGGTCGCTGCCAGCCAGCGCCAAGGCGTCGAGCTTGTTCTCAGGCGGAGCCGGCAGCACGCTGACGTGTTCACTGCCGGCATAGTGTTGGGCCAGCGCGGCGTGCAGGTCGGCTACGCGGGGGCGCCCCGGCAACAAGTCCAGGTGCAGCGGCACCTGCACCAGCATGCCCTGGCGGAAGTTGCCCACCGAGGGTACAAACAGCGGGCGCCGTGTCAGGCCGGTATAGGCCATGATTTCGGGCAGGTGCTTGTGTTTCAGCCCCAATGCGTACAGCTCAAAGGCGGGCGCTCGCTGTTGCTCGTAGGCCTCGATCATGCTGCGTCCCCCGCCTGAATACCCGCTGACAGCGGGCAGGCACAGCGGGAAGTCCGGCGCAATCAGGCCGGCGTCCAGCAGGGGTCGCAGCAGTGCAATGGCGCCGGTGGCATAGCAGCCCGGGTTGCTCACACGGCTTGCGCTCTGAATCGCTGCACGCTGCTGTGGGCACAGCTCGGCAAACCCATAGACCCAGCCCGGCGCCGTGCGGTGGGCGCTCGAGGCGTCAATGATCTTTGGGCATTTTTGCCCTCCAGCCCTTTCCATATCAGCGATGAATGCTACTGTGTCAATAGCAGCGTCGTCGTGCAGGCACAGCACCACCAAATCCGCCTGAGCGATCAGGGCGCGTTTGGCAACAGGGTCTTTGCGCAAGGTCGGGTCGATGCTGAGCAAGTCGATGCCCGGCACATCCTGCAGGCGTTCGCGGATTTGCAGCCCGGTGGTTCCGGCCTCGCCGTCGATGAAAATGGTTGGCATGATGAACAGGTGCCGCCTCGCGCGGCAAGGGTGTAAGGCTGGTAGAAGATTGATGCAACGCAACATGATACAGTCCCTGCCGCTTCTCAAGGCGCGAGCGAACCTGCCGCCAACCAGCAGGCTCCAGCGGATACCCACCCTTTATTCCTAAAGAGACCTCATGAAAATTCACGAGTACCAAGGCAAGGACATCTTGCGGCAGTTTGGTGTGCCGGTGCCACGCGGCATTGCGGCCTTCACCGTCCAGGAGGCGGTTGAGGCTGCCCAGAAACTCGGCGGCCCGGTCTGGGTTGTCAAGGCGCAAATCCATGCCGGCGGGCGCGGCAAGGGCGGTGGTGTGAAAGTGGCCAAGTCGATCGACGACGTCAAACGCCTGGCTGGCGACATTCTGGGCATGCAGCTCAAGACGCATCAGACCGGCCCTGAAGGCCAGAAAGTGCGGCGCCTGTACATTGAAGACGGTGCGGATATCCAGCAAGAGTACTACCTGTCGGTGGTGACCGATCGGGCCAGTCAGAAGGTGGCCTTCATCGCGTCCAGCGAAGGCGGCATGGACATCGAGGAAGTCGCGCACAACCGCCCCGAAAAAATCACCAAGGTATTTGTTGATCCGCTGCTGGGCCTGACCCCGGCGCAGGGCGAAGAGATTGCTCGCGGAGTGGCGATGCCGGCGGACTCGCAGGCCCAGTTCATCGACGTGTGCCAGAAGCTGTACCAGTGTTTCATGCAGACCGATGCATCGCTGGTGGAGATCAACCCGCTCAACCGCGACAGCAAGGGCAACATCATCGCGCTGGACGCGAAGTTCAACTTTGACGCCAACGCGCTTTATCGCCACCCCGAAATCGTGGCCTACCGCGACCTCGATGAAGAAGACCCGGCTGAAGTCGAGGCCAGCAAGTTTGATCTGGCCTACATCAGCCTGGACGGCAACATTGGCTGCCTGGTCAACGGCGCAGGCCTTGCCATGGCGACCATGGACACGATCAAGCTGTTTGGTGCCGAGCCGGCGAACTTTCTGGACGTGGGTGGCGGCGCCACCCCTGAAAAAGTCACCGAAGCCTTCAAGATCATGTTGAAAAACCCCAAGGTGAAGGCCATTCTGGTCAACATTTTTGGCGGCATCATGAAATGCGACACCATTGCCACAGGCGTGATCACAGCGTGCCGGGCGGTCAACCTGAGCGTGCCACTGGTGGTGCGCATGAAGGGCACCAACGAAGAAATCGGCAAGAAGATGTTGGCAGACAGCGGCCTGCCCATCATCAGCGCCGACACCATGGCCGAGGCGGCCCAGAAAATCGTGGCAGCGGTCAGTTAAGTCGGAGCACAAATATGTCCATCTTCATCAATCAAGACACCAAAGTCATCACCCAGGGCATCACCGGCAAGACCGGCCAGTTCCACACCGAAAAGTGCCAGGAATATGCCAACGGCAAACACTGTTTTGCTGCCGGTGTGAACCCCAAAAAGGCAGGGGAAAAGATTTTCGACATCCCGATCTACGCCAGCGTCAAAGAGGCCGCTGCTCAGACCGGCGCCACAGTCAGCGTGATTTATGTTCCGCCCGCCGGCGCCGCCGCAGCCATCTGGGAAGCGGTCGAAGCCGATCTGGACCTGACGATCTGCATCACTGAAGGCATTCCGGTGCGCGACATGCTGGAAGTTCGCAACAGGATGAAGGCCAAAGAGGCGGCTGGCGGCAAAAAAACCTTGCTGCTCGGGCCCAATTGCCCGGGCCTGATCACGCCGGAAGAAATCAAGATTGGCATCATGCCCGGCCATATCCACAAGAAGGGCCGCATTGGTGTGGTCAGTCGTTCGGGCACGCTGACCTACGAGGCGGTGGCGCAACTGACCGAAATCGGCTTGGGACAAAGCAGTGCCGTGGGCATTGGTGGCGATCCGATCAATGGCCTCAAGCATATTGACGTGATGCGTGCTTTCAACGACGACCCCGACACCGACGCCGTCATCATGATCGGCGAGATCGGTGGACCCGATGAGGCCGAAGCAGCGCGCTGGTGCAAGCTCAACATGAAGAAGCCGATCGTTGGCTTCATCGCTGGCGTGACAGCGCCCGCCGGCAAGCGCATGGGCCATGCCGGCGCCCTGATTTCCGGTGGCGCTGACACGGCCGAGGCCAAACTGGCCGTGATGGAAGAGTGTGGTTTCAAGGTCACCCGCAATCCATCCGAGATGGGCCGCCTGCTCAAGTCATTGCTCTGACCGCTGGCGTGGTATGGCCCGGTGCTGTCAGGCACCGGGTTGGCGGGTGGGCCGTGCCGCTGTCGATGCGGTTGTGAGACGGTTGCGGCCGCATTCTGAATGGGCCTTGACAAAAGCGATCGGGCAATTGGGTATCATGAGTCTGCCCGAACCGATGACTTGAGGATTCCAATCACATGGCTGTAAAGACGTCTTCCCTGCTGCGCTCTGACGGCGCGGTTGGTGTGTTGGTCATGCTGGCCGTCTTGTTGTTGTCCCTGGCCACCGATGTCATTGGCACGTTGGAGCGACGCTTTTACGACTTTGCCAGCACCAGCAGCACGCGTCAGCCGTCCAGCCAGATCGCCGTCATCGCCATTGACGACCAGAGCATTGCCAATTTGGGGCGTTGGCCGTGGCCACGCGATGTGCATGCCCGCCTGATCGATCGATTGACCGCAGCGCGTGCCAAGGTGGTGGTGCATACCGCGTTCTTTTTTGAACCCCAGGTTGACCGCGGTCTGGCCTACATACAGCAGATCAAGGACGTGCTCGGGCCAGAGCCCGATCCCGGCGAGACCGCCCTGCCGCAACGCGAGCAATTGCTGACCTTGATCAGTCAGGCACAGCAGCAACTCGACACCGATGGCCAACTCGCTGCCAGCTTCACAAAGGCAGGCAATGTGCTGATTCCAGCGGTGTTCACGCTGGGTGCGCCGCGTGGCCGACCGGATGCCGCCTTGCCCTCTTTTCTGCAAGGCAGTCTGCTGGCCGATCCGCAGGGCCTGGGCTTGCCTGCCCATCAGGTTCAGTTGCCGCTGGCAGTGTTCGGACAGACCGCCGCGGTCGGGCATCTGAACCAGTGGCAAGACATCGATGGTGCGGTACGTTTTGAGCCGCTGCTGGTGCATTACCACGGCCAGGCCATGCCCTCTCTGGCGCTGCTGGCGGCTGCCAGGAGCCTGAATCTGACCGCCGCGGACATCCGTTTGGTTGGCCCGCAGCGCGTGCAATTGGGTCAGTTGGCGATTGATACCGACGCGCAGAGCCTGATACTGCCCCAGTTCTACTCGGGGCAGGACGGACGCGGGGCGTTTGCTGTGGACTCTTTTTTTGATGTGTTGCAAGGCAAGATCGACAGTGCCAAATACGCCGACAAGATCGTCATTATTGGCGCCACGGCAACGGGTCTGGGGGCCCGCTTTGCCGTACCTGGGGCGTCGAACCTGGGTCCGGCCGAGATCACGGCCCACATTACCTCGAGCATTCTGAGTGAACACTTCATCGCCCAGCCCGACTGGGCTGATTGGGCGCTGCCGCTGATTTTGCTGACGGTGGCACTGTATGCGGTGCTGGGTTTGCCGCGCCTGTCAGCCGGGCATGCAGCGCTGCTGACCACCTTGTTGTTTGCGCTGCTGTTGTCGGCCGAATATGTGTTGTTGTCGGCGGCGTCGCTTTGGCTCAAGCTGATGCTGCCGGCCACGCTGCTATTGACTGCGCACCTGGCCATCACCACCCGGCGCTTCCTGACGACCGAAGCCGGCAAGATCAAGTCCGATGAGGAGTCAGCCGAGACCAACCGCATGATGGGTCTGGCATTGCAGGGGCAAGGGCAGTTTGATATGGCGTTTGACCGTTTTCGGCGCGTCCCTCTGAACGATGATGTGATGGGCAACCTGTACAACCTGGCGCTGGATTTCGAGCGCAAACGCCAGTTCAACAAGGCGCAGGCGGTGTATGAGCACATGGCCACCTTCAACCCGGCCTACAAGGATCTGAAGATCAAACTCAGTCGGGCGCGCAACCTGTCCGAGACGGTGATGCTCGGTGGCGGTGCCGCCACTCACCCGGGTGGCACCCTGTTGCTCGACGGTGGCGCCGTGGAAAAACCCATGCTTGGGCGCTACCAGGTCGAGCGCGAGTTGGGCAAAGGCGCCATGGGCGTGGTGTACCAGGGCAAAGACCCCAAGATTGGCCGCGTTGTGGCGATCAAGACGATGGCGCTCAGTAACGAGTTTGAGGGCGACGAACTGATCAATGCGCGCGAGCGCTTTTTCCGCGAGGCAGAAACCGCCGGACGTCTGCAGCACCAGAACATTGTGACGATTTTTGACGCGGGCGAAGAGCAGGACCTGGCCTACATCGCCATGGAGTTCTTGAAAGGCCGTGACCTCACCGAGTTCAGCCGACCCGGGCAATTGTTGCCGGTTGCCGTGGTGCTGTCGATCATCAGCCGGGTCGCGCGCGCCTTGGCGTACGCGCACCGCCAGCAGGTGGTTCACCGTGACATCAAGCCGGCCAACATCATGTACGACCCGACCAGCGACACCGTCAAGGTGACCGACTTCGGCATCGCCCGTATCACCGATTCAAGCAAAACACGAACCGGTATCGTGCTGGGAACACCGAGCTACATGTCACCCGAGCAACTGTCGGGCAAAAAGGTCGATGGTCGCTCCGACCTCTATTCATTGGCGGTGATGCTGTTTCAACTGCTGACCGGGGTCTTGCCGCTGCGCGGCGAGTCCATGGCCGAGCTCATGTTCAAGATCGCCAACGAAGACGCGCCCGATGTGCGTTCGCTGCGGCCAGACCTGCCAGACGCATTGTCTGCCGTGCTGCAGCGCGCGCTGCACAAGCAACCCGAGGTGCGCTACCAGGACGGTGAGCAACTGGCCGATGCTTTGGCTGCCTTGGACTCCGTGCAGCGCGATGCGCCGGTGTCTGAGGCCGGCGCCGGCGTGCCAAGCGCTGTTGCTGCAACGCCGGACCTTGCTGGCAACACGACGGCGGCGACATTTGCGAAGACCCAGCAGATCGGTGAGCTGGCTGCTGCGCGCCGCCGCCCTGACCCGACGCCTGACCTTGAAATTGACTGAGCCAGAGCCATGAACTACACCTTTTTTGCCCAAACAGACGCTGGCTTGGTGCGATCCAACAACGAAGACGCCGTGTGCTTTGACGCCAACCACCAGGTGCTGGTGCTGGCTGATGGCATGGGGGGGTACAACGCGGGCGAGGTCGCCAGCGGCATTGCCATCACCTACATCAAGTCGGAACTGGTGCGCTGGTTGGCCAGCGAGACGGCGCCGGTGGACGCTGCGCGGGTATCGCGTGCCATCGAAAACTGTGTCAGTCGCGCCAACCTGTCGATCCTGAATGCCGCCACATCCAACCCGGCCTACGCCGGTATGGGCACCACGTTGGTGGTGGGTGTGTTTCTGGGGGATACGTTGGTTCTGGGGCATGTGGGCGACTCGCGTTGCTACCGCTGGCGTGGCGGTGAGTTGGCGCAATTGACGAAAGACCACTCGATGTTGCAGGAACAGGTCGATGCCGGTGTGCTGACACCGCAGCAGGCCGCCATCGCGCCGGGTAAGAATCTGTTGACGCGGGCGCTTGGGGTGGAAGAGGCGGTGCGGGTGGATGTGGCGACGCACGGCGTGAACATGGGTGACTTGTACCTGATGTGTTCTGATGGTCTGAGTGACATGCTTGATGCGCCCAGCATCGGCGAGATGCTGGCTGCCGGCCACGACTTGCCCGAGCTGGCCGCCTTGTTGGTGGATGGGGCCAAGGCCAGAGGGGGGCGCGACAACATCACTGTTTTGCTGGCACAAGCGGGTTCAAGCCCAACGGGTTTGATGGCGCGTCTGTTCGGCAAGCCTTGAGTGCTGGCGTTGTCTGCGCATCCGGCCATATACTCGCTCTCAGGAGGTGACCATGCCTAAGGTTTCGGTGATTTTGGACGGTCTCGTCATCAAGGAAGTAGAACTGACCAAGGAGCGTACCAGCCTTGGTCGGCGGCCCTACAACGACATCGTGATCGAGAATCTCACAGTCAGTGGTGAGCACGCTTGCTTTGTCATGCAAGGCGGCGTTGTGATGGTCGAAGACATGAACAGCACCAACGGTACTTACCTTGATGGCAAGGCCGTCAAGACCCAAGTGTTGCAAAATGGCGACATGTTGGAGGTCGGCAAGTACAAGCTGCGTTTTGAGTCCGACCCGGGCGGCGACAATTTTGAGAAGACGATGATTTTCAAGGCGCACCCGGCGTCAGCGCCTCCGGCTGTGCCGGTGTCGGTGGCTGAGTTGCGTGCCGCCATCAAAGTCATGTCGGGTGCGGCGGCTGGTCGTGAGATGGCGCTGACCAAGGTGGTCACCACAGTGGGCAAGCCCGGTGTGTCGGTAGCCGCCATCACCCAGAGACGCAACGGTTTCTTTGTCCACCATGTGGAAGGCACGGACCGCCTGTTGCTCAACGGCGTGCCGGTCGGCAATGAGCCTCAGGCCCTCAAGGGCGGCGACCAGATTGTGCTGGCCGGCACTCAAATGCAGTTCATCCAGCACTGATCGGTGTTGCAGGCGACCGGCACACCCCTTTTGCGACTGCGAACATGAATTCAGTGCTGCGCCCGTTGGGCGCCCAGGAGCGCGGAGGCATGACCTTTGAGGCCCTGTTCTACAAGCAGTTGCAGCATGTGACTGCGCGCATACACGAGACCGACAACATCGAGCAGATCATGCTCGAAGCCAGCGCCGACATCTGCAAGCTTTTCAACGCCGATCGTCTGACACTGTATGTGCTCAACGAAGACAAGTCAGCCATCGTTTCCAAGGTCAAGACCGGCTTGAATAGCAGTCGTGACCTGAAACTGCCGATCACGCCGCAGAGCATTGCCGGATATGTCGCCTTCAGCCATATGCTGGTGAATCTGCCGGACGTCTATGACGAAGAGGCGTTGAAAAAAATTCATCCCCAGCTCACTTTTTTGAAAGAGGTGGACAAGCGCTCGGGCTACCGCACCAAACAAATGCTGGTGGCCCCGATTCTGGAGGGCGGCTCGCTGTACGGCGTGCTGCAAGTCATCAACAACAAGAGCGACAAGTCGTTTGGTGACCTGGAAGTCGAGGGGGTTTCGCAATTGTGCAAGACGCTGGCCACGGCGATCCGCCATCGCATGCTGCAAGCCGAGGAGACGGTGCGGCGCATGGTCACCAAGTACGACGGCCTGGTCTCTGACGGTGTCATGACCGCCGCAGAGTTGCAGACGGCCTTGCAGGAGGCGCGTGAGCAGGGGCTGAGTGTCGAGCATGTGCTGATGGCCAACTACCAGGTTCGCCACGGCCAGATTGGCCCTTCGCTGGCCAAGTTCTTTGGTGTTCCCTACGAGCCATACAGCGAGGGGCGCATTCGCTCCGAGGCCATGCATGGCGCTCTCAAGCGCGAATTCATCGAAGAGCAGGGCTGGATTCCGCTGGAGGAGTCACCGGCCGGCCTGGTGGTGATGTGTCTGGACCCTGAAGCGGTGCGCAGCTCGCGCATCGTGCAGCAGGTCTTCAAGCGCATCACCAAGTTTGACTACCGCGTCACCACCCAGGCTGAATTTCATCAGACGCTGGGGCAGATTTTTGGCGTCGAAGCCACTGGCGGCAGCATTGACGAAATGCTGGCCGACATGGACAGCGCGCCGATGGACGACGGCAGCGGCAACGAAGATTCGCTCGAATCAGCGGCCGCTGACAACGAACTGGTCAAGTTCGTCAACAAGGTCATTTTGGACGCCTACCATCAGGGTGTCTCCGACATTCACATCGAACCGATGCCCGGCAAGCTCAAGACCGGCATCCGGTTTCGCATTGATGGCTCTTTGCAGCCCTACATCGAGGTGCCAGCGCACTTCAGGCAGGCGATGGTGACGCGCCTGAAGATCATGTGCGACCTCGACATTTCCGAGCGGCGCAAGCCACAGGACGGCAAGATCAAGTTCAAGAAATACGGCCCGGTTGACATCGAGTTGCGGGTCGCCACCATTCCGTCAGCCGGTGGCGTGGAAGATGTGGTGATGCGGATTCTGGCCGCCGGCGAGCCGATCCCCATGGACAAACTGGGCTTGACCCCACACAACATGGCACGTGTGGTGTCCACGGTCGAAAAGCCTTATGGCCTGTTTTATGTCTGTGGCCCGACCGGCTCGGGCAAGACGACCACGCTGCACTCCATTCTGAAACACCTGAACCGGCCGGATACCAAGATCTGGACCGCAGAAGACCCCGTCGAAATCACCCAAAAGGGCTTGCGTCAGGTTCAGATCAACAAAAAAGCCGGCATCGACTTTGCGCTGGTGATGCGTGCTTTTCTGCGCGCCGACCCCGACATCATCATGGTGGGTGAGTCGCGCGACAAGGAAACCGTGTCGATGGGCGTCGAGGCCTCGCTGACCGGTCACCTGGTGTTTTCAACCCTGCACACCAATTCGGCGCCTGAGTCGATTACCCGCTTGCTGGACATGGGCATGGACCCGTTCAACTTTGCCGATGCGCTGTTGGGCATCCTGGCACAACGCCTGGCCAAACGGCTATGCGCCTGCAAGGAGTCGTACGAACCCGATGACGCCGAACTGCGCCTGTTTGCTGCCGAGTACGCCGAAGAGTTGCGCCATTCGGTGCGCTGGAAGGCTGATTACGAGGGCGAGTTGGCGGCGTTGATTGCCAGTTGGCAAAAGACCTATGGTGAGAGCGGCCGCATCAAACTGTACCGGCATGTGGGTTGCGACAAATGCAATCAGACCGGCTACAAGGGCCGGGTCGGTTTGCACGAATTGCTGATTGCCGACGACGGCATCAAGCGCCTGATTCAGGAGCGCGCTCGGGTCGCCGAGATTTTTGCTGCATCAGTTGAGGGCGGCATGCGCACCCTCAAAATGGACGGCATGGAAAAGGTCATGATGGGCCTGACTGACCTGAAGATGGTGCGCTCGGTGTGTATCAAGTAGCGTCCCCAAGTCTGCTCACCGCGATGCCAGGCCAACCGCGACGCCATAGCAAAATCGGCCACCGGCCCTTTCTTTATAAGCGCAAGATGCTATTGAACAAATAGCGTTCACCGGCTTCTTGGGGCCTCAGGCCGGCGACTGACGGACTGCGATGCATGCTGGCACCGCATGCGGCCGGGGGCGCGGTAGCATTGGGGGCATGAAGCCCGCACTGCCTGTTACGCCCCACTGGCGCTCGCCGTTGGTGGCAGCGCTGCTGTTGTGGCTGTTGCTGTTGGCAGTGACCGCCGGCTTGTGGCGTCAGGCGGTGCGCGATCGCGACCACGAACTGCACAGCAGCTTTGTGCAACAGTCAGCCGATATCAAGCGGGGCATCGAACTGGAGCTGAAGCGTCACGAGCAGGCGATGAACAGCTTTGTTGCATTGTTTGCCGCGTCCGGGCGTGTGACGCGTGCCGAGTTCAAGATGTTTCACGATCGGGTGATGGGCCAGCCTGGTACTTATCAGTTTGCTGCCATCAACTTCATCGAGCTGTTGCCGGCTCAGCGTGTGCCGCAGCATGTGGCGCTGGTGCGCGCCGGTGGCTTGCCTGACTATCAGGTCCATCCGGCCCAGACGCATCCGGACCATGCGCCGATTGTGTTCATTGAGCCCCTCGTCGGCAGCAACCTGCGCGCCCTGGGCTATGACCTGGCCCGCAACCCGCTGGCCTGGGCGGCCCTGAAGCAGGCGCGCGACACTGGCGGCCTGGCGGTGTCGGGCAAACTCTCGCTGGTGCAGGATGCGGGTGCGCCCACCCCTGGGGTCGGAATGTACCTGCCCATTTACCGTCAACAAGCTCCCCTGGAAACTTTGGCGCAACGCCAAGCAGCGCTGATCGGCTGGATTGGCGGGCCGTGCCGCACTGCCCGGCTGTTGCAAGGCGCCCTGTCACGAGGTCTGGACGGTATCGACTTGCAGGTGTTCGATGGCATGCAAGCCGATGCGGCCGAGTTGCTGTTTGATTCGGCCCCGTCGGCGCACGTCACCGGCCACCCCGACTGGCCCAAGACCCTGTTGTCCATGGTGGTTGGTGATCGGGTCTGGACCCTTGAGTTTCATGCCCGGCCCGACTTTGGTGCACCCGCGGTGGTGCAGCGACCGCGCTGGGTTGCGGCCCTGGGGTTGTTGGTCAGCACCTTGGCGAGCGCATTGCTGTATTGGCAAGCGGCGGCCTGGCAGCAGCGCCGGCGACTGGCTTGGCAGGAATTTCAGGCGGCGCAAAGCCGCAGTGAAGCGGTGGTGCAGGCCTTGCGCGAGAGCGAAAACCGCTGGCAGTTTGCGGTGGAGGCGGCTGGAGATGGCCTATGGGACTGGAATATCGAGGACAACACGGTGTTTTTCTCGGATTCCTGGCGTCGCCTGTTCGCAATACCTGAGGACGACACCCGCCATTCGCTCAGCCAATGGAAAGATCGACTGCATCCCGACGACGCCGCCATGGTGCTCAACACGCTGCATGATTATCTGGACGGTCATTCGCCCAGCTACGCCTGCCAGTACCGTGCCCGTCGGTCCGATGGTCAATACAAATGGTTGCTCGACCGAGGTCGCATCATCAACACCGACGCCGCGGGGCGGCCAACGCGCATGCTGGGCACCATTCAGGACATCACCGAGCGCAAGTTGGCTGAAACCCAGTTGCGTGAAAGCGAGTTCGCCGCCCGACTGGCACTGGACCATGCCAACGCCCTGACGCAAGAGCTGGCCAGTGCGCGCGCCCAGCTTGAGCAGCAGGTTCAGCAGCGGACCGCTGAGTTGCAAAAGAGCGTGGCGCAGGCACGCCAGGCGCTGGCCGAGCGTGATGGCAAGCAGAGCGTGCTCGACGAGTCCCTGTCAGCACTCAATGCAACGCTCGAATCGACCAGCTACGGTATTTTGGTGGTGGACGCAGATGGCGCGGCAGTCCGCTGGAATCAGCGCTTTCTGGCACTGTGGAAAATGCCGCTTGAGCTGATGGAAAACGGTTCGGCAGAGCAACGTCTGGCGTATGCGGCTGCCCTGTGTGCTCACCCACAGCAGTTCATCGCGCAGAGTCAGGCGATCTACCTGGACCCGTTGGCAATTTGCGATGATTTTCTGGAACTGGCCGATGGCCGCGTCTTCAAGCGCAACTCGCTGCCGCAAAAAATTGGCGAGCGGGTGGTTGGCCGGGTCTGGTCGGTGGATGACATCACCGAGCTCAAGCGCGCCGAGCGCGCAGCGCTTGCCGCCAGTCAGGCCAAGTCCGCGTTTCTGGCCAATATGAGTCACGAAATTCGAACGCCCATGAACGGCGTGGTCGGCATGGTTGACATCCTGCAGCAGACGCCGCTGCAACCTGAGCAAAGGCGCATGCTCGACACGATTGCACAGTCGTCCATGGCTTTGCTGCAAATTCTGAACGACATCCTCGATTACTCCAAAATCGAAGCGGGCAAACTGACGGTGGAGTGCATTCCCACCCCACTGGCCGAGGTGGCCCAGGGCGTGCAGCAATTGCTCAGCAATGCTGCACAAGCCAAGTCGATCACATTCACGGGTGTGCTGAGCGACCCGGTGCGCATGCGCCAGGTGTTGCTCAATCTGGCTGGCAACGCCATCAAGTTCACTGATAGCAGCGGGCAGCCAGGTCAGGTCCAGGTCCGGATACTCGCTGCCAGTGCACCAGACGGCCTGCCGCTGCTTCAGTTGCAGGTCCACGACAACGGCATTGGCATGAGTGACGAGGTGTTGGCGCGCCTGTTTCAGCCCTTTACGCAGGCCGATGCCAGCACCTCGCGCCAGTTTGGCGGAACCGGTCTGGGCCTGTCGATCAGCCAGCGCCTGGTGGCGCTGATGGGGGGATGTATTCGGGTACAGAGTCGGCCCGGCCAGGGCTCGACCTTTACCGTGGAGCTGCCGCTGCAAATCCCGCCTGATAAGCCACCAGGCACGACAGCGCCGGTGGCAGCGCCAAAGCGTGCACGGCGGCGCAAGCCGACCCACACTGTGCAGCACGCCGCTGACTCGGGGCAATTGGTGTTGCTCGCCGAAGACAACGAGACCAACCGTGATGTATTGCGCGAGCAGCTACACCTGTTGGGCTACCTGTGTGAAGTGGCGCACAACGGGGTGCAGGCCCTTGAGATGTGGCGCAATCGGCGCTACGCCTTGTTGTTGACCGACTGTCACATGCCGCGCATGGACGGCTACGCACTGACCGCAGCCATTCGTCAGGCTGAACCGGCCGCCACCCGAATGCCCATCATCGCTGTCACGGCCAATGCCATGCAGGGTGAGCTTGATCGCTGCTTGGCGCATGGCATGGATGATTAC
>JFJP01038844.1_pt1 | contig 15463 bp, 11 predicted proteins | sample 431651 | NCBI WGS metagenome assembly JFJP01 (sample SAMN02602958, study PRJNA72255) | Microbial mat metagenome, whole genome shotgun sequencing project. | biome: fresh water; feature: sink hole; material: water; isolation source: purple microbial (photo- and chemosynthetic) mats found in... | reverse complement strand
GTGAACGACGGTACTTATACAAAAGGTACAGAAACAGTCGTTTTTTCGGGCACTACAGCTAAAACAATTTCGGGCAGCAGTAATACAACCCTAAATAACCTTTCAGTAACCAATACCGGCGGTATTACAACGCAGTTTGGTTTACTCACAACCAATAACCTTACTGTTGCTACGGCTTGCAAGTTTACGATTGATCCTGTTAAACAGGTTTCGGTTAATGGCACATTAACTAACTCCGCAGGTAATACAGGTCTGATTGTTAAATCCACGGCTACAGGCACGGGATCATTAATGCAAAGTACCGCAAATGTGGCCGGAAGCGTTGAGCGTTATATAGCTGCAGCCGATTGGGGTACCTGGAACGATGGATGGCATTTTTTAAGTTCTCCTGTTGCTTCACAGGCTATAAGTCCTGCTTTTACCGTTTCCCCTGCTGATGAGTATGATTTTTATGGGTGGTATGAACCTACTAATGAGTGGGTGAATTTTAAGAATACAACTACAGGTACAACCTGGTCAGTGGCAAATGGAGCCTCTTCCGATTTTTTAATTGGCAAAGGCTATATGGCTGCATATATGACTGCTGATACAAAGATCTTTAGCGGTACACTAAATGTATCTGATGTTTCAGTTTCTGCGCTGCCCGTCTCAGCGGGAACAAACCGCAGCTGGCATCTTTTAGGAAATCCTTTTACTTCAGCGCTTGCCTGGTATACGGATTGGACAACATCCAATATCGGTGGAGTTACTAACATCTGGAACGAAATAAGTAAAAGCTATTCGCCCATCAATGCAGGTGAAATTATTCCTGCCGGAAATGGCTTTATGGTACAAGCGGACCTCACTGGTGCTTCACTTACAATTCCGGCCGCAAAGCGGGTACATTCCGCGCAGGCCTGGTATAAAAACAGTGTTGATCCTGTGCTTCAACTTTTTGCACACGATCTCGACAATGCTTCTTTCCAGGAGAGCCAGGTTAGGATAAATCCGGAGTCCACAACTCGATTTGATTTTGAGTTCGACGGGAACTTCCTCCCTGGATATGCTCCCATGTTTTATTCAGTAATGGAAGGTGAAAACCTGATGGTGAATAGTATTCCGGAATTGAATTCTGAAACCGTTATTCCATTCCATTTTATTAAGAATGAAGGAACAAATTTCACAATCGAAGCAAAAGGAATTGAATCCCTGGGTACTTCTGATATTGTTTATTTGAAGGATAAAAAACTGGGAACAGACTTTAACCTGTCCGAAAACAATGTTTATTCATTTACCTCCTTTGCCGGCGATGATGCTGCCAGGTTTGAGTTGCATTTCAGAAACTTTACAGGAATTAAAGAAACACAACCCTCGAAGGATTTCAATATCTATGCATCTGAAGGCATGGTTAATATTCAATCTCTGCAGCAGCTAAGCGCTAAGGTTGTTATTACTGATATGATCGGGCGCACCATAGCAACCGGCCGTGTTGAAGCAGGCGCTGCTGCCCGTATTCATATTCAGGGCAACTCTGGTGTGTATATAGTGAGTATGATTACAAACAAAGGTAAAACCAATACAAAAATAGTAGCCAGGTAGATTAAGGTACTCTTGTAGCTGTTTGTTGCAGGGGTGGTTTGTTATTGTCAGAGAGGAATGGAGAACACTAAAATCAACAGTGAGTAATTTTACTCTGTGATTTTGGTGTTCTTTGTTTTTAAATGGATTCCGTTTCTGTTACCCAAAATTAAATAAATGCTGATTTCCCCCAGATTCAGCTTTTATAAATTCTGAACCGGTAAAGTAAATCGTTACTTCAGTTCATTCTTTGCCTCCTGATAACTAAGCTGAGTTTATACTTCTTTGTGGTTCTCAATGTTACCAATACTTCCCGGTTTCGTTTGAAGAATATAAGGTGCAAATAAAGTATAATTCAAAGTATCCGGTATGCAGTGGTTAATCTAATTCTTTTCTGCAACTCCCAAACATTGTATCTTTGCTCATCTAAAATACAACTATGATCAGATCAATGACAGGCTTTGGGAAAACCACAGCCAATCCTGGCGGGCGTACGGTAAATATTGAAATACGCACGCTCAACAGCAAAACACTCGATGTAAATACACGGATTCCATCCTTATACCGCGATAAAGAATCCGAAATACGTGCCGAAATCAACCGGGTGCTCGAACGTGGGAAAGTCGATTTCATGATCACAGTAGACAGCGATTCCGATACAAACGATTTTACAATAAACCGTCAACTGGCTTCAAAGTATTATACTGAAATAAGGCAGATGGCTATTGAGTTTGGTGAAAAAACCGGAGATAATATTATTTCGGACATTCTCAAAATGCCTGATGTGCTGAAAGCCGGCCGCGAAGCACCTGATGAAACGGAATGGGCGCAGATAAAAGTTGCCATACTGGATGCCCTTGCATTAACTGAAGCTTTCCGTGCCGCTGAAGGCGAATTGCTGGGAAAAGATATGATTGCCCGCATTCAGCTTATTCTTGACCTTTTACTTAAAGTTGAACCTTTGGAAGGAAGCAGAATCAACAATTTGAGGGAGCGCTTTCAACGCAACCAGGATGAGTTCCTTGAAAAAACCACCAAAGTTGATAAGTTTGATGAGAACCGTTTCGAACAGGAGATATTCTGGTACCTTGAAAAACTTGATATCACTGAAGAGAAACTCCGGTTACGAAAACATTGCGATTACTTTATCGAAACGCTCAACTCTTCCGAATCCAATGGACGCAAACTGGGATTTATCACCCAGGAAATCGGTCGCGAAATAAACACGCTTGGATCAAAAGCGTATAATGCCGAAATACAGATGATTGTGGTTCAGATGAAGGACGAATTGGAGAAGATCAAGGAGCAGGTGAGTAACGTATTGTAAAGGTTTTGGGGTTTGGGGGTTAGGTTTTGGGGAGCATTCTGCCTGACTGGGATTAGTAAAAACATATTGAAAATAAACTTTCAGAAAAGGATTGACAATTTTCCGGAAATTCATACAAAAATTGCTGACAATAAAGCACTTAGTATAAAGCACAATTATAATTAATGTTGAACTCTGCCGAACACAAAATGATCGTTATTTCTGCTCCTTCCGGTGCCGGGAAAACTACTATTGTAAAACATTTAATGAAAGCATTCCCACAACTCGGATTCTCGGTTTCGGCTACCAGCCGCAAAATTCGCGAAGGTGAAATGGATGGCCGAGAATATTATTTTATGACATCCGCTGAATTCCGGCTGATGATTGATCAGAAAAAGTTGCTTGAATGGCAGGAAGTATATCCCGGAAGTTATTACGGCACCCAGGTTTCGGAAGTGGATCGCATCAGTTCGGATGGGCAGTTTCCGGTATTCGACGTGGATGTAGTTGGCGGATTGAATATTAAGAAGATGTTTGGCGAAAAGGCACTGGCAATTTTTATCCGGCCTCCATCGTACGAAGTTCTCGAATCGCGTTTACGTTCAAGGGCAACGGATAATGAGGAAAGCCTTCAGAAACGGCTGAGTAAAGTAAAATGGGAGCTTACTTTCGAGAAGGATTTTGATTGTGTGATTGTGAATGATAAACTGGAAGATGCATTTCTCCAGGCTGAAACATTAGTGAAAGATTTTCTGTGCATTAAGTAGTTAAACAATATCAAATAATCATCGCGTTCCTGGCGTTTTCTTAGCGCCTTAGCGGTAAAAAAGTTAAACGCAAAGACGCAACGTGTTTCACAAAGGATGCAAAGAAATAATATGAAAAAGACCGGACTCTTATTTGGCTCATTTAATCCCATACATATCGGGCATTTGATGATTGCCGGCTATATGTATGAGTTCAGCGATCTGGATGAATTGTGGTTTGTGGTTTCGCCACTCAATCCGTTAAAAGAACAGAAAACACTTTTATCCGACCATCACCGACTGGAAATGGTGAACCTCGCCATTGAAGACGACGCACGTTTCCGGTCATGCAACATTGAATTTAAACTACCAAAACCTTCATATACCATTCATACGCTCACTTATCTTCAGGATAAATACCCGGATCGTGAATTTGTGATTATCTCAGGCACAGATATTTTTCCCACTTTTCATAAATGGAAAAACTGGGAACAGCTATTGGAATTCTATAAATTTTATGTGTATCCGCGCCCCGGCACACAGGACCATGAACTTACAAGGCATCCTTCAGTAAAAGTATTTGAAGCACCGATGGTTGAGATTTCCGCCAGCTTTATCCGCGAGTCTATGCGGCAGGGAAAAAATATGTCGTATTTCCTGCCCGAAAAAACATACAGGTATATGAAGGAGATGCACTTTTTTGAAAAATAAAACCGGGAATTTTAACCTTTATGAATATATGCCGGCACAAAATGCTATTATTTCTAAACCGTTGAAAATAATATATTAATTTTGTGCATCTAACTGACTGCAAGTCCTACACAATATCTTCACAACCTGTTGAGGAAGCAAATCAAAAAAACATTTATGAATATCAGAAGTCTACTACTTGCCGTCGCATTTTATTTCTTGTTTACACATCTTGATGGACAAAACATTCCTGTAAAGCCATCCGAAACAGGTATTGGTGTATTTTTAGGCGCAACCATTCCTTTGCGCAATATTCCTGCACTTTCAACAGAAGAAACTCAACTCCTGAAAGCAAAAGCGGAAGCCAAACAGCTCAATAAAAAACTGCGTAAAAGGTCATATCCTTATGCTGATGTTGCTTTTCCAAAAGGAGCTGATGCCGCATGGCAGAAAACTATGGGCAAATCGGCTTTGGGCAAAGCCCCTGAAATCGTTTTTGAAGGTCAGAGCACTTCATCCTATCCTCCTGATTGCAATGGAACAGCCGGTCCAAACCATTTTATGCAAACCATAAATACAACCTATGCCATTTACGATAAATCGGGCACAAAAATTGCCGGGCCTTCCCAGATGGGGCTTATTTTCAATGGTGTACGTGGAGCAGACTGTAACGATGGTGATCCTATAATACTTTATGATGAGCAAGCCGACAGGTGGTTAGCCACTGAGTTTTCGCTCTGCGATTCCACTGACCGGTTGCTGATGGCGGTATCAACCACCAACGACCCGACAGGCACATGGAATGCATATTCCTTTGATGTTGCTGATATGCCTGACTACCCTAAATTCAGCGTTTGGCAGGATGGATATTATATGGGCGACAACAACAGTTCGGGCAATGATATTTATGTATTTGAGCGATCAAAGATGTTGGCAGGTGATCCAAATCCGAAATTTATCGGATTTAACAATGCCTGGCGCCCTGGTTCCGTGGATGGTTTTATTTGCGTGCCACCGGTAGATAATGACGGAGCTTTTGCCCCGGCCGGATCACCGGGACTTTTTATTGCCCTGAGTGACGATGCCTTTAACAGCGGAACAGATCAACTGTGGATTTACGAATTGTCGGTGAATTGGGAAACCACATCGGCATCTGCCTTCAGCCGGGTTCAACAAATAAATGTTTCTCCTTTCGACAGTAATTTTGGTGATGACTGGACGAATATCAAGCAGCTTGGCACATCTCAGGAACTTGATGCAATTCCCCAGGTAATTATGAATGTGCCTCAATACCGGAATTTCGGAACATATCAAACCATTGTATGCTGCCATTCGGTTGATGTTGATGATACAGATCATGCAGGCATCAGATGGTACGAGTTACGGAAAACGCCTCCATCAACCACCTGGAGTGTCCGTCAGCAGGGAACGTATGCCCCAGATGAAAATTCGCGGTGGATGGGAAGCATTATGTTAAACGGAAACAACGAACTTGGATTGGGCTATTCCATTTCGAGCGCTGCAATTAATCCGGGTATACGATACTGTGGACAAACCGAAAGTGAATACAATGCCGCAACTGGCATACTCGATTTTCCGGAACAAATAATCCATACCGGAATTGCTTCACAAACCGGTGCCGAGCGCTGGGGTGATTATGCACAAATGTCAGTAGATCCTGCCGATGATGGTACCTTCTGGTTTTCATCCCAATATGCAGGGTCAGGCATCCGGAAAACTAAAATAGCAGCGTTCCAGATCGGACCCGTTCCACCAGTCGCAAGTTTTTCAGCTGATGATACTTTGCCATGTATTAATACTTCTGTTGTTACCTTTTCATGTCAAACGACCGGCAGGCCAACTCAGTATGCGTGGGCATTTGTACCTGAATCAATTGTATATGCGGATGGTACCGACAGCACATCCGTTAATCCAAAAGTGATTTTCAAGGCCATCGGCACTTATTCGGTACTATTAACCGTAACAAATGAATTTGGCTTTACAACTACTACACGAACTGAATATATCAATGTTAATGTAGTAAATGCAAATTTCGTTTCAAATGCTGCAACCGTTGTTTCAGATAATCCAATTGTTTTTAATGATGCATCAACCTGTGACGCCAATTCATGGTTTTGGGATTTTGGAGCAGGTGCATCACCCGCAACCGCAAATACGCAAGGCCCGCATTCTGTATCATACAGTTCCACCGGACCTAAAACCATCAGTCTGACTGTTAACGGAACCGCCACAGAAATTAAATCGGATTATCTACATGTAATTGCTCCGGAGATTAATATGTCGTCATCTGTTGTTACTACATGCAGCGGCACTTTCTACGATAACGGCGGGCCGTCGGAAAATTATTCAAACGGCAATATATATACCATGTTGTTTAGATCTGCTGCTCCCGCAAGTAATTTGCGGTTTGTTTTCACTTCATTTGATCTGGAGCCGACCCTTTCGACTTGTTCAAAAGATTATTTGAGTGTGTATGACGGCAACAGCAGCCAATCACCATTGATAGGAACATTTTGTGGAACAACATCTCCCGGAACAATAACATCTTCAAATGATGCAGGCGAGCTGCTATTTATTTTTCATAGCAATGTCACAATCAGCAAGCCAGGCTGGGTGGCTGCAATAAGTTGTATTCCGGCTGATGCTTCAAACCCGGGATCTTTAAAGGCTGTTCCGGCAAGCAGTTCAGCGGTTGGTATCAGCTGGGCCCGGAATCCTGTAGATAATGATGTGATACTTGCCTGGTCGCCAGATGGAATATTCGGAACACCTGTGGATGGAATTCCATATGCTGTAAGTGAATTTATTTCAGGAGGTGGCACAATACTGGCAAAAGGAAACGATACACTATTTATTCATAATGATCTTAGTTCATCCACAAAATATTATTACAAAGCATTTTCTGTTGATGAACTGATTAACTATTCAAGTGGCATTACTGCTACTGCTACCACGCTGATGCTGACAGATCTTCCTGTTTCAAAAAACGCATCAAAAGGCCTGGAAATTTATCCCAATCCAGCCAAAGGGTTGTTTAGCATTGTGGCCGACAAAATTAAATATCCGGAGATGCAGGTTACCATTTCCGATGTAAACGGCACGACCGTTCTGAGTCGGAAATGCAAAGGCGAATCGGAATATCATTTCGACCTGAGCAAATCGCCGCAAGGCACTTATTTTGTGAAGATAAAAACAGATACGGAATTATTGGTTACTAAACTTGTGATCATAAAATAAGGCTCTAGTTCTGAACCGGAAATCCGGATAAAAAAAGACCAAATCTACAGAAGTGGATTTGGTTTTTTTGCTTTTTGTTATAATTCGTAGGATCTGAATTTTCCTGAAAACAAAAGATTCATTTTCAGAACTTCCAAAGAAGTAAATGACTCAGATTCCTAATTCTCATAACACCGTAATGCGAAATGCCTTAATGCCTGCAAAGTTTTTTCAGGTGCTTCAATATATCCCATATGGCCTACATCTTCGAGCAACAGTATTTCGCTGTGCGAAGGAATCACCGCCTGAGCCATAAGCTGGTGATAAGGCATTCGGCTGTCCTGCTTGCCGATAATAAAAAGGACCGGAATTTCAGCTAACAACAAGTATTGCAATTGGTTGGGCCTGTCGCGCATGCCGGATAGTGCTGCAATTATAGCTTCAGGAGTCATCAGCGCAGCTATATCCTGCAGTTTCCGGATTTCATCAGTATAATTTGCAACATGTTTCTGGTCGAATAAGTCGGGGATAAACTGCCGGATAAATCCACCCCGGTTCTGATTGACAATATTAATGGTGCGGCGCCGGTTTTCTTTAGCTTCTTCCGTATCAGCATTTGCATGCGAATGGAACAGCACCAGTCCTTTTACCATTTTTTCGTTATCAACGGCAAACTGCAAAGCCACATAACCACCCATGGAATGGCCGGTTATTATAGCATTATCAATGTTTTCGGCCTGCAGAACTTCCTTTACAGCACCTGACATAATCTGCATGCTGTGGGTTTCGTCAATCAGTTCGCTATCGCCATGTCCTGGCAAATCAATGGCAATTACGGTAAATTCTTTTTGAAGGGTTTCTGTAAAATCATCCCATATGGCTTTTGATTCCAGAAATCCATGAAGCAACACCATCGCCGGACCGCTTCCGCTTATTTGGTATGCTATATTTTTAGACTGGTATTGAATTGATTTTTTCATGGCTACAGGTAAGTCAAGAAGAATAGTCATATTTATGAAAAAACTTAATGTGTCTGCACATCCCGCAGGGTGTCTGACACATTAAGTTTCGGGTGTACTTACACTTTACAGTTTTTCAGCCATCGTAGCTTCAACTTCGGCTACAGTTTTTGGTATCGGTTTACCCAGAACGCGGTTGCCGTCAGCGGTAACGAGGATATCGTCCTCAATCCTGATTCCGCCGAAATCACGGTATTCTTCAATTTTATCGTAATTCAGGAATTCCTGGTATTTCTTCTCGCCTTTCCACATGTCGATCAATTCAGGAATGAAATAGATTCCCGGCTCATTGGTGAGTACAAATCCGGGCTGTAAACGACGTCCAAGGCGAAGATAAGCTGTTCCAAACTGCGTACTTGGTTGTATTTCATTATCATAGCCCACATGAATTTGTCCAAGCCCTTCCATATCATGCACATCCATGCCAAGCATATGACCAAGTCCGTGAGGGAAGAACAGTGCATGCGCACCGGCAGCAACGGCCTCTTTTACGTCACCTTTCATAAGTCCTAAATCTTTTAATCCGGAAGCGATGGTTTCCGCAGCTACCGTATGGCAATCGCGGTAAAAAGTGCCTGGTTTTGTAGCAGCAATCCCATTCAGATTGGCATTGAGAACGATTTCATATATTTCACGCTGTTTCTGGCTGAATTTTCCGCCTACAGGAACAGTACGAGTAATATCACTGCAATAGTTGAGCGCAGTTTCGGTTCCTGCATCCATAACCATCATCTTACCTTCTTTTAAAATATTCTCATGATGATGATTATGAAGAATTTGCCCGTTGGTGCTCAGAATTATAGGGAAAGAAACCGGTCTTCCCTGTCCGATCGAAATTCCTTCCATCGCACCAACAATTTCCTGTTCTTTCCTGCCCGGATGAGCCATGCGCATTCCGGTAGTAAACATATGCCAGGCGGTACCGATTGCTTTTTCAATTTCAGCAACTTCCAGATCCGATTTTATCGAACGTAATTTAACTACTGCCTCAATCAGGGGCAAGGATGCATAATCGCGGATGCGTAAAGGATTCAGGCCAAGCAGTCCGCAAACCTGTAATGTGGTTTCGGCACGGTAAGTAGGGGCAAAATGGATGGGACGGCGTTTTTGAATTGCATTATTCACAAATACAGCTAATTCACTTAACGAAGAAGTATTCTTCACACCAACTTTTAAGGCAAGGTCAATAACCTTAGGCTGCGGGCCCATCCATATGATATCATCAATTTCGAAATCGTTGCCGAAAATATAATCAATGTTGTTGTCGATATCGATCACGCCGGCAAAATCAGGGTTTTCGAGCCCGAAGAAATAGGAGAAATTGCTGTCCTGCCTGAATGTATAGGTATTGGCTGAATAATTATAAGCAGCTTCGGAATTGCCTGGCAGCAGGACTATTCCTGATGGAATCAGTTTGCGTAACGCATTACGTCTTTCGGTATAAATTTCTGAATTGAACATTATTGAAGGTATTTTGGGATTAGAAATCAATCTGATTTATTCGATGCAAATATATGGTTTTGGTATATCAGTTGAATAACAGATTATGCACCTAAGTGTTAAAATTTGGATTAAATTTGTTGAATCAAAAACGTTCGAAAATGAAAAAGATTTTTTTACTCGCCGGATTAATTCTGATGGTATCAATGGCTACGCTCGCGCAAACCGCGGCTGAATGGAACAAGCAGGGCGTTGATCATTCAAAGAAATTTGAATACAAGCAAGCCTATGAATGTTTCACAAAAGCCATTGAGCTGAAGCCTGATTTTGCTGAAGCGTATTACAACCGGGCAACAGTATGGTTTGAATTACCGGCTAACACGTATGAAAATACCGATGGGTGTGTTGACTTTCAGAAAGCTAAAACGCTTGGATTTAAGGTGAAGGATGATGTGCTGAAGAAGTTCGGGTGCCTGTAAGGATATGGGTTATAAATTTACGATTTACGAATGACAAGGTACGATTGGGAAAATCGATTGTTTTTACAGGCAGAAAAAGCTGAGCGGGTAACATTCAAATTTTAGCAAACATCACAAAGCCTTGTGTGTAAATCTTTCAGGAGTTCCAGATTCTTAATCTGGTATTTACGGATTTTGCTCACCACATAGTACGCTACAGATAATCCTATCATAATTCCGAAAAGCAATCCATAAAGTGATTCCTGGTTCTTCAATACTTCCACGAACGGTTTGTACTCGTAATACACATGAATTGACAGGTTTAGCAGTACAAGCAAAATTGGGATCAATCCAAGATACAGTTTGCTGTATTTCCCTGATAACCATTTTGATAACAGGTTGATTCTCTGTTCCAGCCATTCCTTGAGCGGAAGGTTGTATTTATTGTTTTGGAGTTTATTCAATGAAAGCAATGAAACAACCAACGAAACGGCTGTTATTACGAAGAGTACAGAATTGTTAAGCAGGTAAAGAATATCCTCCTGACGGCTAACAGCTGTTATCACAAGAAAAATTATCAGACCCACACATACTATAATATCTATACTCAGTATAAACAGGTATTTATTGATAGTTTTCTGAGTTCTGATCGTAAGTGACTGGTTCAGCTCACTGATAGATTTCAGGCTGATTTCTGAGTCTAAACTTTTCCAGATGTTCTTCAAATCGTTAGTTTCCATAATTCAGGTGATTTAAATTTTGTTTCAGAAGTCCTTTCGCCCTGTTGATCCTTACCCCGACATTCGACTTTGATATTCCAAGTATTTCCGCGATTTCGTCGTAGCTTTTCTCTTCCAGGTATAAAAGCATGATTGATTTATCGATTTCATTCAGATTGTGAATAGCCCGGAGCAGCAGATGCAGATCTTCCTGTAATGATATTTCTTTAACTGTGTCAATGCTTTCCAGTGATTCAGAAAGATTTTCGAGGTACTCGATCCGTGAATCCTTTTTAATCCTTGAAATTGAAGTATTTATTGAAACTGCGTAAATCCATGAGCCTATGCTGCTCCTGTTTTTCAAACCCGGAAATGATTTCCAAAGCTGATAAAGTATTTCCTGGAAATTATCTTCTCTATCGGTTTCATTCCGAAAATAGATGTGATTCACCTTATGCAAAATGCCCTGATAGTTTGCCACTATTTCAAGAAATTCTTCCTTCAGTGGTTTCATGATCTAATTGTTTCCTATAAAGTATAGCCTGAAGCCGGTTTATTACAAAATTAAATGAAAATAATTTGAATATTTTGGTCAGTAAAATTTTGAAAAGCAGTTCACAAAACTGCTCTGTATTATTAAATAAATATTAATTACTTGATTAACTTGATACTAAAGTTTAATAAAACAAGGCATTTAATAAAGAACGAACTAAAAATCCTTCCTACAGGCTGAAATTATTGTTGCTCATATTTCCAAAATCCTGATTCCGGCACGTACATCATGCATTACAATTCCAACTTTGCAATTCCACCACCTAAACCCTAATCCCCCAAACTCTAACCCCTCATTAATTCCTCGATTTCATCCGGCTCAACCGGAATACCGGCCATCAGGTTTATCGGTTCTTCGGCCACCATGATATCATTTTCCAAACGTATGCCAATTCCTTCTTCAGGAATATAAATGCCTGGTTCGCAGGTCATAACCATTCCACTCTCAAAAACAACCTGGCGCGAGCCTACATCGTGCACATCCAGCCCCAGAAAATGGCCTGTGCCATGCATATAATACCTGAAAAATGCAGGTGCTGCAGGGGATTGTTTCTTCAGGTCATCCCGGTTTATCAGCCCCAGTCCAAGCAATTCGCGTTCCATAATTTTACATACTTCGCCATGCCATTTTTCATTTGTAGTACCTGGTTTTAGCATTGCTGTGGCGGCTTTCAAAACACGCAGAACCGCATCATATACCTGGCGCTGGCGTGGACTGAATTTGCCATTGACCGGAATAGTCCTTGTCATATCAGCGGCGTAATTGCCATATTCGGCACCCACATCCATCAACAGCAGATCTCCGTCATTGCACATATTGGCATTGGTATTATAATGTAGAATGCAAGCATTGGCGCCCGAAGCAATAATAGGCGGATAGGCATGGCCTGTGCTTCCCTTGCGTATAAACTCATGCGAAAATTCAGCTTCAATTTCATATTCGGTTATACCCGGTTTTACGAATTTAAGAACCCGGCGGAATCCGTCATTTGTTAGGTTGCATGCTTTTTGAATCTGGACAATTTCTTCCGGTTCTTTTATTATCCTCAATTCAGTAACCAGAGGCGCAAGCCTCTCATACGAATGCACAGGAAAATCCTGAAGCATCTTAGCTGCGAAGCGGGCATCACGATCAGGAACTTCAGTGATAAATTTCGGATACTCATTCTGATTCAGGTACACCACCTGTACCCTCGACATCAGGTCGCGCAACGTGATTTCGAATTCATCGAGCCATTTTACGTTTTGTATTCCTGATACCTGGCTCACCTGCTCCATGGTGTATTTATGCCCGTTCCAGATTACCATAAGGTCGTTGGTTTTTACCGTGAATAGCATTTCACGCATGTTCTCAACGGGATGGTCGGGGCACAAGGTCAATATACATTTCTCCTGATCGAGGCCGGTGAGGTAAAACATATCCGAATTTTGTCGGAAAGGATGAGTCTGATCGCCTGACCGTGGCATTTCATCGTTGGAGTTTATAATGGCAAGCGAACCTGGTTTCAACATTTTGATGAGCTTGGCGCGGTTGCGGATATACATTTCTTGTCGAATGGCTTGATAACGCATATTATTGGTATTTAACAGGTTGTGGACTGATCTGAGCTTACTGCGAAAAATAATTATTTTTTATCTTCTATCAGTTGAAATTAAATAGTATTGTTTATACATTTGTTCCACTCACAGGCAATCAAAAGTATGAATTATTTTCTATGCCAAATCTAGTGTTGCCTGTTAAAATATCAAAACAATAATCGTATGGGCAATAAATTATTATCTTACTCATCAATAACCAAAAAAGTTGTAATGGCCCTTGCCGGCCTTTTTTTAATTACTTTTCTGGTTGTTCACCTTGCAATCAACCTACTGCTTTTAAGTAATGATGATGGAGCTGCCTTTATGGTTGCGGTTGAGTTTATGACTACCAATCCGTTGGTTAAAATCATGGAGATATTCCTGATGGGTGGTTTTGCAGTTCACATTGTTATCGGAGTTTTTATTCAGATACAAAACTGGCTGGCGCGACCTGTCAGGTACAAGGTTGCGGGCTATTCGCACCTTTCATTTTTCTCAAAATATATGATACATACGGGTGCCATAATTTTCATTTTCCTCTGTGTTCATTTTTTTAATTTCTATTTTGTGAAACTTGGATGGGTTAGTCCTCCCGAAGGCGTTGCTCAGCATGATTTTTATCAGATGGCAACCTTACTTTTCGCTGATAAGTTTTATGCTATTCTGTATGTTGTGCTGATGATTTTCCTGGGATTTCATTTACACCATGCTTTTCAGTCGGCATTTCAAACGCTGGGGCTGAATCATACCAGGTACACTCCGTTTATTAAAGCAGTCAGTACAATCTATTCGATTGTAGTTCCACTTGGATTTGCAAGCATTCCTTTGTTTTTCATTTTTCTAAAGTAACGGGCACGTCAAATGGCTGATTGTCAGCTTATAAAAGTATAATTTGTATGACAAAACTTAATTCAAAAATACCACAGGGGCCTGTTGCAACAAAATGGAGCAATTATAAGGACCATATTGCCCTTGTAAATCCTTCCAACAAAAGGAAGCTCGACATAATTGTTGTAGGTACCGGACTTGCAGGGGCATCAGCTGCTGCTTCGCTGGGTGCTCTGGGATTCAAGGTAAAAGCTTTCTGTTACCAGGATAGCCCGCGGCGTGCGCATAGTATTGCGGCGCAAGGCGGCATTAACGCCTCGAAAAATTACCAGAACGACGGCGACAGCGTATACCGTTTATTTTATGATACAATAAAAGGTGGCGATTACCGTGCCCGCGAAGGCAATGTATATCGGCTGGCCGAAGTAAGCGGAAACATTATAGATCAGTCTGTTGCACTGGGTGTTCCTTTTGCACGTGAATACGGCGGATTGCTGGATAACCGGTCATTTGGCGGTGCCCAGGTTTCGCGAACATTTTATGCCCGTGGACAAACCGGACAACAGCTTTTGCTTGGTGCCTATAGTGCCATGAGCAGGCAGGTGAGCCTCGGAAATGTTGAATCGTTTACCCGTCACGAAATGCTTGACGTTGTAGTTATCAATGGTCGTGCACGTGGAATTATTGCCCGCAACCTGATAACCGGTGAAATTGAAAGGCATTCAGCTCATGCTGTTGTGCTTGCAACCGGTGGTTATGGCAATGTATTTTTTCTTTCCACCAATGCCATGGGCAGCAATGCCACTGCCGTTTGGAAAGCATATAAAAAAGGAGCCTTCTTTGGTAATCCGTGTTTTACACAAATTCACCCTACATGTATTCCGGTTCATGGTGATTTTCAGTCGAAACTAACCCTGATGAGCGAAAGCCTTCGTAACGACGGCCGGATATGGGTGCCGAAACGCAAGGAAGATGTGGAAGCTCTCCGCCACAATAAGATGAAGCCCAAAGATATAGCTGAAGAAAACCGCGACTATTACCTCGAACGCCGTTACCCGGCATTCGGGAACCTGGTTCCGCGCGATGTAGCTTCGCGTGCTGCAAAGGAACGCTGCGATGCCGGATTCGGCGTTGGTGAAACCGGGCTGGCTGTTTACCTTGATTTTGCTGATTCCATCAAGCGGTTAGGCCGTCATGTAATTGAAGAACGTTACGGGAATCTTTTCCAGATGTACCAGAAAATTGTGGACGAAAATCCATACGAAAATCCAATGATGATTTATCCTGCAGTACATTATACTATGGGTGGACTTTGGGTTGATTATGAACTGAT
>JFJP01038843.1_pt1 | contig 15464 bp, 33 predicted proteins | sample 431651 | NCBI WGS metagenome assembly JFJP01 (sample SAMN02602958, study PRJNA72255) | Microbial mat metagenome, whole genome shotgun sequencing project. | biome: fresh water; feature: sink hole; material: water; isolation source: purple microbial (photo- and chemosynthetic) mats found in... | reverse complement strand
GATGTTTCTAATGAAATAACGAATTATGGTAAAAGAAAAGAAGGCACTACTAAATTTAGTATATTAAATGGTGTGGGAGAAAATCCGGGTTCTAGATGGTATGTTTCTGGAATTGTAAAAAATGTTGCAGAAGAAACAGTTTGGTGTTTAGAAGTAGAAGATGACCACTCTTTTATTTTGAGTGGTGGTATCGTTACTGGAAATTGTGCGTATGCTCCAGTAGATCATATTGATATTTTCAAAGAAGTAATGTTTTTATTACTTGGTGGATCTGGTGTTGGATATTCAGTACAAAAACATCATATTGCAAAATTACCAGAAGTAATTGGACCTAAAGAAAAGGCAAGACGATTTCTTGTAGGTGATTCAATCGAGGGATGGGCGGATGCAATTAAGATTATTGTTGAAGCATATTTTTTAAACAAATCAGATCCAGAATTTGATTTTAGAGATATTCGTCCAAAGGGATCACGACTTATTACTTCTGGTGGAAAAGCGCCCGGACCTGACCCACTGCGTATTTGTATTGAGCAAATTCGTGCAAAATTAAATGGTGCTGTGGGTAGAAAACTTCAACCTATTGAAGCACATGATATTCTTTGTCACATTGCAGATGCTGTATTATCTGGTGGTATTCGTCGTGCTGCAATGATTGCGGGTTTTAGTCGTGATGATATGGATATGATGACATGCAAATCTGGTGCATGGTATGAACTTAACCCGCAGCGCGGCCGCGCTAATAATTCTGTAGTGTTGCATCGTGATCATATAACAAAAGAAGAGTTTTTTGATATATGGGAGCGTATCCAATTTTCTGGCGCTGGCGAACCAGGTATTTTCTGGACAAACAATTATGATATTTTCACTAATCCATGTGCTGAAATTTCATTGAACCCACATCAATTTTGTAACTTGACTGAAATCAATGCCAGTGATATTGAATCACAAGAAGATCTTAATGAACGATCAAAAGCAGCAGCGTTTATTGGTACACTTCAAGCTGGATATACAAATTTTCATTATCTTCGTGAAGTGTGGAAAGAAACTACAGAAAAAGAAGCATTGATTGGTGTTGGGCAGACAGGCATTGCATCGGGTACTGTATTAGGATTAAATTTAATTGAAGCTGCAGATTTTGTTCTTAAAGAAAATGAACGTGTCGCAAAGCTGATTAATGTTAATGTTGCTGCTCGTACTACTACTGTTAAACCTTCTGGTACAAGTTCATTAGTACTTGGTTCATCATCAGGCATCCATGCATGGCACAATGATTTTTATATTCGTCGTATGCGTGTAGGAAAGAATGAAGCATTATATGGTTATATGAAAGAGAATTTTCCTGATTTGGTTGAGGATTGTTATTTTAAACCACATATTGAAGCAGTAATGTCATTTCCACAAAAAGCACCAGAAGGTGCTATCATGAGAACAGAATCGTTCATGCATTTGCTTGAGAGAGTTAAGAAATTTAATATTGAATGGGTACGTGCTGGACATAGAAGTGGGGATAATCATCATAATGTGAGTTGCACAATTTCACTTAAAGTAGGTGAATGGCATAAAGCAGGTGCATGGATGTGGAAAAATAAAGAATTCTACAATGGTATTAGTGTTCTTCCATACAATGGTGGTTCATATATTCAAGCACCATTTGAAGCTTGTACTGAAGATGTTTTTGATTTTATGGTAAAACATCTTCATGCAATTGATTTGACAAGTGTCAAAGAAATAGATGATAATACTGCATTAACAGACCAAGCAGCATGTGCCGGAAATGCGTGTGAATTAAAATAATGTAGTAGATTTAATCTCCCAACCAGATGTGGCATATCTTGTTGAATTACATCGTCTGGTTGGGTGTGGAATTTTGCCGGTATTGATAAATTTCATTAACGTGTCTCGATTTAATTTATTGCTGTCACAAAACATCTTTAAACTTGTTGTTGTAAAAGTTTCACCACTAGGGTGGATAGATGTTAGTTGCATCGTGATCCACATATATTTATATAAAGGAAAAAGTTATATGACAGTCGAAAAAATGTGTTGGAACTGTGATGTTACATTTATTGTAAAGTTACCGAAAGGACATGAAGTTACTTATTGTCCAGTTTGTGGAGAACAACTTGGAAGAGATGATGATGTTATTCAATATGATGACGAATAGCAGTTCTTAATTCAGCTGCTTCATTGGGTTTTACCCAATTTAAATAAATTTTTGCTCGAATATTCCGATTCAACCACATATCGGGATGTTCGAGCGCACCAACTAAATATAAACACATTTCTTCTGCATATGCCATCATACCCCTAGACGTTATGAATGATAATATTTCTCTTATAAAATCATCTTTTCCACATACAGATATTAGCTCTTTAACATCAGATGAACTCGACCAATAATCTTTCCAATCTGAGCTAGATCTAGTTTTTTTCTTTTTACCAGCAATTGTTTTTGATGACGACTTAGTTAGTAGTTTTCTGCCAATATATTTCTTACCAGTTGATATTTGAGTCATCAAATAAATAAATCCAACAGCTTTTACTGGTATTTCGTTGTCTGCCAGTTCCTTACCATGATATAACCACATTCTAAAATCCTTTATAAATCAATACAATATGATATTTATTGACAAAATTTATATATGGTGTAAGATGAATACATCGGATCAACGAACAGAAAGAAAATCATGGCTAAAGCAACTCGTGCTACATTGAAATCGTTTATCAAGAAAAACTTTGATAACATGTATATTTCTGAAAAAAGTCGTTTTGATGGTATGGTTGATTGTGTGATGCCGACAAGCGATAGTGGGTTTTCCAGAGCAGCGAAAACTGATAATTTTCACGAAAACAACATGGGCGTGATGGGTGTTTGGTGTGTTGGCGGCGGCCGTGATTATATCACTCCATTTGAAAAAGACGGATTTAAGGGTTTTGATGTGTATAATTGTTGTGGTCATTTTTTGGTTGGAGTGAAAAATGCGTGAATTTACGAATAAATTGATGCAAGCAATTGAAGATGGTCTCATTGATAATGAAGCTGTTGTCAATATGTGTATGTCTTATATGTCAGAAGATGATGTGAAAGACATGTGTTTGTCAAATGATCTTTTTCAAGATGAAGAAGATTATGATGATTCAATGGATGGAGATTTCGATTCGGCAATGACTTCTGCTGGATTTGGTACAGATGAAGATTACGGTTATTATGGTGAGTAATATTATGAAATACACAGAACAACAAATTGATGATTTGCTATACTCTGATGAGTATGCTGCGTACATTATGGAAAATAGTAAAGGTGAGCGTGTTATCTGCAACGGTGACACTTTGTTAGAAGCTATGGAAGATGGTTATCTTTTTGAAGAATTTTTGGATAGCATTAATGCTTGAACGTGATTATAAGTTTTTTAATGTAGCTAAATCAATGGCTGCGTTAAGTACTTGGTCTGAATTGCCCAGAGAGCAAATTGGTGCAATTTTAGTACTTCGAAATGAAATTGTTGCTGCAGCATATAATCGTAGAAAAACTAGTCCCACTCAGGCATATTGGGCTGAAAAAGCTGGAAGACCAGAAGCGATTTGGCAACATGCTGAGATTGGTTGTCTTAATCATCTAGCAGTTCCCAACTGGAATCCTAATTTAGCAAAAATATATGTGTATCGTGAAACTAAACAGGGGATTGCTTTAGCTAAACCTTGTGAAATTTGCACTATGGCATTAAGACATTTTAATGTAAAGCATGTTTTTTATACTACCCAAGATGGATATTGTGAAGAAGTCTGGGATTGATTTAAATTTGATTTTGTGTGATAATATGAAACATATGTTAGATGTGATTGCTCTTGGATGTGCGATGATAGGGTCATTTTTGATTGCTTCCAATATTGGAATGATTCAACTCGGTTATGTATTTTTTCTAGCATCGTCATTAGCAAGTGTTGTATTGTTGAGGCGATCAGATGCATCTAAATCATTGTTGATGACAAATATTTTCTTCGTTGGTGTTAATGTATTTGGGTTATTCAGATATTGGTAAAATGTATTTTGCTTTCCATCCTGCACATGGTCCGGAAAATACTTCTTGCTGTTTAAATAATATTGTGTTCCACATTGTTGATTTTGGTAAATTTAATTCTTTGCAAGTCAAAGCAAAATTTCCGAAACAATCATAAATTTTTCCAGCTGGAGAAATTAATTGAATGTGTTTGGAATTGGGATTGTTTTTACCGACTACATTTGTATGATTTAATGAAATTTTATTTCTTGTCTCTTCTGATCTCTTTTTATTATAATTCCAATGTTTTTCTTTACTTTTACCAAACATATGATTTTTCGTACCAGATTGATTTTCTGTAGTAAAACTAAATCTATTTGGATGATTCAGCATTTTAATAATTGATTCATCTGTTGGAATAAATTTAGTATTACAAAATCTCTTGTTTAACCAAAATTCTTTTTTATTCCAAAGTTTTAATAGAATTTTATTTTCCCATTGTATTGCTGCTTTTGGTGTATTAAAAGTTTTTCTAATTTCAACAATATCTGGTTCTCCATTTTCGTTTCTGAATTTTCTAATGTATTTAGAACTAGTAAAATATTTTGTCCAAAGATCAGATGGATGACATTTTTTAGCATATCTGACTCCATAGTACCATTTGTTATGTTTAGACCAACCAATCAAATATGTGTAAGGAGTTCTATCTAAATGGGTATAAATATTGGTGCTGGTCATGTTGATTCCTTTCAATGTAAAATGACTAGAGCCGATAGGATTTACGAGGTCCGTGATCGGCATTTTTATTGACAATTAACATATATATTTATATAATACAATTATTGAAAAGGAAATTATTATGTTGGTAAAATTATTGTCAGATCTTCATATCGAGGCAGCACCCTTTAAATATGTTGATCATGGCGAACAAGTTTTAGTCCTAGCAGGAGACATTGGTGAAGGTGAAAGAGGTCTAGCTTGGGCATGGCAGAATGTTCCAGATCATATTCGTGTTTTATATGTGCCCGGAAACCACTGTTATTATAGCAATGACTATACAAAATTGAATGCCAAATTCAGGAAGTGGAATCGGGCGAATAATCATATTACGGTGTTATTGAATGACGTTTATACCTCTGATAATTGGGATGTTGAATTTGTGGGAAGCACTTTGTGGACTGATTTTGATCTCTATGGTAATCAATTACTACATGCCATGGCATGGAAAAGAGGTTTGAATGATTCGTTATACATTTTGAATAATGATAAAAGAATACAAGCGCACGACTTCATCAGATGGAATAAAAATTCGATGAAGTTCTTAAAAAAGGTCACTGATACGCCTACTCATAAAACTCGTGTATTGATTACTCATTATTGTGCTGAGTTGTCAGTTGCACATCAATATAAAGGTGATGCTTGTACTCCTGGATTTGCAACAAAGATTCCGCAAGAGATTCATGAAAAATTCAAATTTCATTTTCATGGACATACACATTCGAGTATGGATTATCAGATGCCATATGGCACAATTGTAAAATGCAATCCTCGTGGTTATGGTTATGAAAATGTTGGTGGTTTTAATGATGAAATGGTGCTTGATATTTGATGGATAAAATTTTTGTTGCTATAGCTAGTTACAGAGACATAGAATGTCAATGGACAGTGCATGATTTGTTTGAAAGAGCTAAATATCCAGAAAGAATACAAGTGGGAATCTGTTGGCAATTTGATTCTGAGATAGATCAAAATTGCTTTGAAGTCCCGTATACATATCCAAATCAAGTTCAAGTTAAAAACTATTCTTTAAATGAAAGTAAAGGTGCATGTTGGGCAAAAAGTGATGCTCTGTCTATGATGACAGATGAAAAATATACGCTGTTAATCGATTCACATATGAGATTTGAAAATAACTGGGATGAGAACATAATATACATGTTATCAAATATTCCAGATATGAAGGCCTTCATATCAACATATCCAGCGGAATATATTCCACCTAATACCGTGATGCCGGCAACACCAATGATAATTCCAACAAAATTTGAAGATGGGATTCCGGCCTTCGAACCATCTATTGTAAATATAGATTTACCAATGAAATCATTTTTTGTTGCTGGTGGTTTTATTTTTGGTTTAAGTAAAATGTTTAAAGAAGTACCTTATGATCCAAATATCTATTTTTTAGGTGAAGAAATAATTCACGCAATTAGATTTTTTACTCATGGATGGACTAGTTATACACCACACAAATGTTTACTGTATCATTATTATACTCGCAAAAGTGATAAGAAACATTGGGACGATGATTCAGATTGGGTATCTTTAAATGATATTTCATATCAACGAGTAAAACATTTATTAAAAATCGAAAAAGCATCTAATGAAAAATCATTAGTTGATATTGAAAAATATTCATTGGGTGAAGAAAGATCTTTAGAAGAATTCCAATTGGAAACTGGAATATATTTTAGATCTCATTATATAAATAAAAATCGTTATAAATCAATGACATAAAACATTTATTGACTTTTAACTAAGATCATATACAATTGAATGATTGATTAAGGAGAAATAAATGAAACGACTTAGTAAAATTGTTGCTGTTGCTTTGATGGTTACTGCTTCTGCTTCATATGCAGAAGGTTATCGTGGTCACGGTCATCACAATCATCGTGGTTATAATAATTGGGTAGCACCGTTAGTTATAGGTGGTGTTTTAGGTTATGCTATTTCTCAACCACGAACAGTGTATGTTGAGACTCAACCAGTTTATGTTGAACGTTCCCCGACCATTATTACTTATTCATCCTCGGCACGGCCGCCAGATGTTCCTCATTTTAATCCGAATGCTGGTCTTCAATACGAAGAAAAAATGTTGTATGATGATACATGCCAATGCTATCGCAAGGCGTATGTGGAGAAATAAATGAAAACTGAACTTGGTAAAATTTCGGCGGTTCGTTTTGGTTACTGTGGGTATCAGGATTTACAATTTGGATTGAGTTTGACTTTTGAAGGAAAGGGATTTGGTGTTGGGCATGATATAACATATGCTTGGTCATTAGATATGGAGTGCGATGAATATTGCAAATGGACTGAAGAAGATCGTGATAAAGGATTTGCAAAAATCATGCGTGAAATTAATGAAGTCATGCAAAAGGCAAAAGTTCATGATGTTACAAAATTAAAAGGGATTCCTGTCGAAATTACATTCGATGGTAATATGTTGAAAAGTTGGCGAGTATTGGAAGAAGTTCTTTAAGGAGATATAAATGTCTGACCGCTTTGATTTTGAAGAACAAATTATGGAATGCTGGAGCTTGTGTGATCATTTGAATACACTTGCAGAAGGTGTTATGGAACAAGATATGACTCGTGATCAAGTTACTAATGTTTTGATTGGGTTGAATGATCTCTATCAACTCAAATTTAATAAATTGTTTGACATGTTTGAACAGGGAATCCGCGACCGCAAAATTCTATGAGAATAGATAAAAGTACCGATTGGCAAGCGATTTATGATAAGTTGCTTGCCAATTCTAGATCATTAAATCCCAATGATTTTTTGGATGCAGCAACAATGATTTCTAATCTTAATACGATGGTGAATGAATTGTCCAAGTTGGAAGTCATTGCTCGTCAAACAGGGCGGCATCGTCATTATGATGCTGCAATGGAGAAAATTAATGAAGAAATTGAAACTGTAGAGAATCTTATTTTTATGGGAGTGCTTGCAACATGAGATGGTTTTGGAAATGGATGCACAAAAAAATTGAGAAAGCATTGCGAGATAATGAAACAGAATGCACTATAAAGGATAATGGTATATCTTTGTCAGCAATTCGGGATGATGAAAGAAGCATGAATTTTAGTATTTCTGCAGCTGAGGGTGGTGTGATTTATCGTCAGTCTCAATATGATAGGAAAACAGATCGCAGATCAGAACGAGTGGTTATCATTCATGATTCTGAAGATCTTGGTGAACGAGTCGGGCAATTAGTTCAAATGGGAATGATGCAAGTATGATTAGAGTTAGTGAAGAATTTGTTCCGATACATCATCCACCGTTTGCAAGTGGGATGATGTATCGGGATGGCCAAAATGGTAAAACTATCATCATTGATCCGATGACAAATACACGAAATGATTACTATGACCCGTCAATACAATTGAGTGCTGAAATAATGAATATCATTAGATGGGCAGAGTCTAAAATGAAATATGAAACAGAACTGCTAAAAAGTGTTGAAAATAATCCAGCAGTACAAGAAGCATACAACAATCTACAACTTTTGCTGACTTTATCTAAATAAATCAATGGGTTACACTATGTATTGATATAATCAATGGTTCATGTATAATGAATTCATCGATTAGGAGATTGTGATGACCCGTAAAACAGTAAATGTTCAAGATTTGAAAAACACAGTTAATTCCGTCCTTTCCAATATGGAAGGCAATAATGTTGAATATCGTCGTGGTATGATGACTATTTTGGAAGATGTACTTCATTCAACAGGTAATTATCGTGGTTTCAAATATTTGACTCGCCGTGATTTGCCGGTCGGTGTTGTTCCTGGTATCGAAACTGAATTGGATGGTTCATTCATTGTAGATGACTATGATCGCCAATTCAAAGATACTGATTCCACTCGTGTTGTTTATTTGTGAGGTGTATTATGATCAATGTTCCCACTGGATATGCAGAAAAAGTAGATCCTCGCAATAAGGATTTTTTGAAATTGATTGAATTCTTTAATCGACTCGAAAAAAATTTAGAATATCCCAATTCTGAGTGGTATTCAGATCAAAAGAGTTATCTTGATCAAGCTTTGGAAGAACTTCAAAAATGGGGTAAAGTATAAATGAAAACAGTTGCAAGATTTGTTACTCGTTTGCAGGGTAAAGGTGATGGTTTGTTCATTGGTGCAATGATGCAAGAAGGTACATTCAAGCCTAATACCGTGTATGAGATTAATGAGATCATGGGTGAGTTTGTGATCAAGGAAGTCGGTATGGCAGCTGGTGCAGGCCCAGATAATTGTGCCAGCAATATGCAGAATGAAGGTAAGACACTATTTCACTGGGGTATGGAGATTGGATCTATTATTGCGTACCATGGAAAACATGTGTTCTTAACTCTGAAAGAATTGATGTCTTTGAATAATGGAGCAATTACAAAATGAGCAAAACAGTTTCACAAAATCGCACTGTTTCAATTTCACAGGCGAAGAAAGCAATTAAACGCTGCGTTGAAGTTAAACGTCCGGTATTTTTCTGGGGCCCTCCGGGTGTCGGCAAGTCAGATTCTATTAAGCAGATTTGTGATGATATGGGTGGGTTGCTCATTGATATTCGTTTGTCATTGATGGAACCTACTGACTTGCGAGGGATGCCTTTTTACAATAAAGATTCAGGCAAAATGGAATGGGCACCGCCTGTAGATCTTCCTGATGAAGAAACCGCAGCAAAGTATCCTATCGTGTTTATTTTGTTTGATGAAATGAATAGTGCAGCACCTGCGGTGCAAGCAGCATGTTATCAGATTTCGTTGAATCGCCGAGTTGGCACTTATAAGTTGCCAGATAATGCAGTCATCATTGCGGCGGGAAACCGTGATGGTGATAAAGGGGTGACTTATCGTATGCCCACGCCTTTGGCGAACCGATTTGTTCACTTGGAGTTGAAGGTTGATTTTAACGACTGGGAAGAATGGGCGGTACAAGAACGCATTCACAAAGACGTATTGGGATTTTTGAGTTTCTCAAAAGACAGTTTGTATGACTTTGATCCGTCAAGCCCCAATAAATCCTTTGCAACACCACGGTCATGGGAATTCGTAAGTCAGTTGTTGGATGACGATTCTGACGAAGGGACTATGGTTAATATTGTTGCTGGTACAGTAGGTGAAGGTCTTGCGTTGAAATTCATGGCACACCGAAAGACCGCAGGTAAAATGCCTAAGCCCACAGACATTCTTCATGGTAAAGTGGATGAATTGAAAATTAAGGAAGTATCTGCACACTTCAGTCTTGCTATTTCTTGTGCATATGAACTCAAAGATCATTATGATAAATTGAATGGTAAACCTGATCAAAAATGGCACGAATACGCCGACAATGTTTTGGGGTTCATGATGAAATGCTTTACAACAGAAGTTGTGGTCATGAGTATGCGTATGATGTTGCAAACTCAAAAATTGCCATTTGATCCTAAGAAACTTGGCAATTTCAAAGAGTTCTACGAAAAATATGGTAAACTCATTTTGAAGGCGGCAAGTGTCTAAAGAAAGCCCCATAACTGATTCTAAATTCAAAGCAATGATGGAAGATCAGTTATGGGAAATGATTCGCAGACAAGCCAAGAATGATCCCATATTGCAAAATATGCTCGATGAAGTAATTATGTGGTGGACACTTAAATATTCAAATGATCAGTACAAAAAGAGTAGTAATTAAGGTTTCGTCCATCTAAACAATTTTGATCCGCAATCGTAAATTTTAAAATATTTTAGATTTGCCATAATTTTTGATTCTGTTTGATTTTTGTCATTGCCCATTTTTACTAATTTTGCTTTTGTAAAAGATGATCTATGCCACCGTTTAAAATTTTTCACATACCAATAACCAATTCTTACTTTTTGATCAATTTCTTTAAAATTCAGATGTAAATACACATCTCCATTGCCCCAATTATAATCAGAATACGATATTATTGTGTATGGATTATATTTTCTTACAAAATAAGAAAACAATTTTGAAGCGCCACCAATAACATTTGATGATGAAGCCATTCGATGAATTTCATATTCATCATTTGTATATCTGGATTTTCCTAATCCCATAACAAATATTAACATGTCATCATTGAACAGTCCTAATCTAACAGACGAATTCATAGACCCCTGTATGTGATTTTTTGTTAAAAAGTTTTTGTATTCTTTGGTTGAAATTTCTTTAACTTCGCATTTTCTTGCGTATATTTTTTTATTTAAGTTGAATATAGATAATAATCTGTTTTTTATGATGTCTTTTTTAGATACCCATAAATCTTCATCAATATGAATTAAACGAATGTTTTTTTCAGCAGCAGCACATTTTTTATCATAATGATATTTTTCTGTTTTGAATAAAGAGGAATGCCAATATGTTCCATTAAATTCAATTCCGATTTTTTCATTTTCACATAATATATCTATTTCTAACCCGTTTAATATTGTTCTGTCTTTTTGTAAACAAGTGATATTGTTATTAATCAAAAACTCATAAAGTTCTTTTTCACCTGTAGATAATGATTCAGGGAAACATATTTTACATACTGGTTCTCTGCCATAGTCAATGTGATCTGAAAATTCGTTACCGCAAACTATACATTTCCATTTATATTTGTTTAAGCGAGAACATCCAATATAATCTTCCCGCGTAAACATTGGTTCTACTTTATGCTTTACTCGTTCAATGATTTGTTCATATCCGACTGTTTCTTTATCATATGCCAATCTCGAATGTAATAAAGAATAATCTTTTTGTTTCATTGTTTCTATACGTTTAATAGAAATTTCTTTACATTTTGATGGATTGTCAACCCCATATTTTTTAACCCAAGTCAATTTTCTTTTTTCTATATCAATATTTGAAGGTTTTCCTTTTTGTCTTTTTGAATTGTGTTCGTTTATACATTGACATTTACTTCCATTACCGCAAAAACCATAATCATGTGTTTTAGGTCTATATGTTTTTTTATTTCCTTTATCACAATACGGATTTAAATTATTTACAATGATGTATATTCGTTCAACGAAAGATATATCTTCAACAATATATTCAGTAGCTCTAAATATCCATTTAAACAGTTCTGGATGATTTATTTTGATTCTAGTAGTCAATAATTGTTTTGGTTCTGTTTCAATTAATTTTGTCAATAAAGTAATCATATAATGTGCCTTAAATGTCAATGTATATCAATTATTTATACAATGTGTTGACAAAAAAATCAAATTTTTATACAATAGGTTCTATAATATGGAGAATATAATGACACAAAAAACGAACGATCCTAAACGAGAATCAGAAGCAATTGAACGACTTGTGTTGTCTCGCATTTCGTTACTTATGAAACAACCATTTTTTGGTAATATGGCAACTCGCATGGAAATTAAAAACGCAAACGAGTGGTGTGAAACTTGCGCCACTGATGGTCGCAATTTCTATTACAATACTGAATTTGTTTTGAAGTTACAACAGAAAGAATTAGATTTCGTTTTTGGACATGAAGTTCTCCATGCTTGTTATGATCATGTGGGTCGTTTTGGTGATCGCATTATAGAATTGGCAAACATTGCAGCAGATTATGTGGTCAATGCGGATCTTGTTGATCAGCATATTGGTATGAAACCAACTACTGTTCCAGTTCTATATGATGCAAAATATCGTGGTTGGTCATTTGAGCAAGTGTATGAAGATTTGTTCCAGAACGTCAAAAAGATTGATATTGAATCACTCATGAAAATGCTACTTGATGAGCATTTGGACGGTGAAGGTGATTCTGAAGGTGATAAAGATGGTAAGGGTTCTGGCAGACCAAAATTCAGTCCGGGTGAGCTTCAACAGATTAAAGATGAGATCAAAGAAGCGATGTTGAGCGCAGCACAAGCAGTAGGTGCTGGTAACACTCCATTAGGTGTTCAACGTCTATTAAAAGATTTGACTGAACCTAAAATGAATTGGAGGGAATTGCTGCAGCAACAAATTGAAAGTTGTGTTAAGTCAGATTTTACCTGGATGAGACCCAGTCGTCGTGGATGGCATTGTGATGCTATTTTGCCGGGTATGCGTAATGGTGAAGCACTAGAAATTGCAATTGCTATTGATACTTCTGGTTCTATCTCGGGTGATATGCTTAAAGACTTTTTGAGTGAAGTGCATGGCATCATGCAACAATTTGACGAGTATAAAATTGATATCTGGACGTTTGATACCAGTGTTCATAACCCACAACAATTTAGTCATGATACAGGAGAAGATCTTCTTTCGTATGAAGTAAAAGGTGGCGGCGGAACAATGTTTAGTGTTAATTGGGAGTACATGAGGGATAACGATATAGTTCCTAAGAAACTTGTGTTCTTTACTGATGGTGATTATTATGATTTACCCACAATTGAAGAACAAGAATTATGTGATGTAATTTTTATTATTCATTCTCATCAAGCAAAAGAAATGCCATTTGGGATGACAGTCAAATATGAATAAATACGATGATATACTTGCCGTACTTGGTGGAGAAGCAATAGTTCATGCTGAAAAAGTTTATGTACCAATGGATGCAATTTTGATTGCCTTCGTTGGTGATAAAACTGTGGTCAGTGGCAGTTTAGGAAAGAATAAGGTGTTTTCACTTGAAACTTCTTATACTGGTCGTGGTGATACAATCACAATAAATCTTGACGGGTTCATCAAAGCGAATGTCACATAGAATCATCAAATGGACTGATGACCCATGGGATTATTCAGAAGCAATTTCGTGGTGTATGGATAATTGTTTATCATATCGTAAATTTGATTTTGTTGATATGTCTGACATTGATTCTTGGGATGGTGATGCGGATACGGGATATGAATTTTCGTTTATTGACGAGGAAGATGCAGTTTTGTTCTCTTTAAAGTGGTTATAAATCAATGAGTTAGATAATGTGTTGTGTTTTTTCTTGGTTGATATACAATGAATTCATCAAATAAGGAAAACAAATGAACAAAAATGTTAGCGAACGAGTTCTTGAATCTCTCAAGTGTCAATATCAAATTGCAAAAGAAATGGGTTATCATAAGAACGCATAATGGACGAGTATCAAAAGAAGTATTGAGCAATTGAAAAAAGAGGTGAAATAATGGAAAACACAATCTATTCAGTATATTCAAGAAATGAACATGTAACTCGTCTGATTTTAGTTGAAGAAGTTTCTGGTGAAGGTGTTGTCCGCATGAAAATGATGGGATTTGGACAATCTATTGATGCATATAAAATGGCGGGTTGGTTTCGTGTTTATACAGATGAATCATTTGATGTTGTAGTGGTTAGTGCCACTGAATTCAAGAAAATGTTTCGTGGAATTCGTTCTGTAAAAGATATTTTTGGAAAATAAATGATTACCATACTTTATCTACTCGTAGGTTCTGGTTTCATATACGCTGGTCAATACAATACATCAGATGCATGTCATGCTGCGGTTGCAGTGTTACAGAAACACACTATGACTGGCATTCGTGGTCATCAATGCATACGCCAAATGACAGGAGAAGCGAAATGAAATCGACTATCACATTTGAACACGGTAAGACAACTTGTGCATCTGAGTCTGGCAAGTTCTGTCATTTCTTCGGAACGATGAGATTTGGCACTGTTCCAGTTTGCATGTTGAATAACACAATTGAACTGTTTGAAAAGGATGGTTGGACTAAGCGCAGTGATTTCTGTATGGCAATGTTCGGTGAAGGCGAACAATGATGAAAGTTTGGCTTGGATACGAATGCATTTATAATGGTTGTGACCAATGGGAAGTTCCGGTTAAGGCATTTGATTGCGAAGAGAAGGCTTTAGTCTGGCAAGAAGAAAAAGATCAAACCGAATGGGAATGGCGTTCTTATGCCGTGATGGAGGTTGAATGATGAATAAACTAATTGAACAATTTGCTAAACAAGTAACCGGACAGTTTGTTGATTTAGATGGAGTATATCCAACTAATATGTCTGCTGATGAATATATAAAGTTCGCTGAGTTAATTGTGCGGGAATGTATTAAGATCATCGACGAGTCGGCTGCAGATCCATCGAAATATGACCAAGACTTGCGTATAGTTAGGATGACTATTTGTGTTAAGCTCGGAGTTGAATGATGAATGAACGGATACAGGAACTGCATGAGCAAGCATTAAAAGATTGTGAAGAATATTGCAGCGATATTTTGAACTATCATCAATTATACAGAACCCGGTTTGCCGAGTTGATTATCAATGAATGTGGAGAAGTTATCGAGAAGATTAGAAGTCAGGGGGTAATATGTCGGCATGTTCATCTTGATGACCATTTTGGAGTTAGATAATGAACGAACGAATGGAAGCAATTGGTAGGAAAGTTGGGTTAGTGGTCATTGGTGATGGTGTTTTTGGACAACGGTGGTATTCTAGTAAGTGTGGATTGGATGTTACTGAGTACGAGCAGTTGGTTACAGAGATTGTCAAGGAATGTGCTAGTATTTTTCCAGAAACCGATGGTGATGTAAATGGCACTTACCGTGATCAGATTTACGACCATTTTGGAGTAGAAGAATGAAATTTAGTGAGATTCTTGAAGAGTATTTAGAAGAGCGGGATCGTCAACACAGTGATTATTACGATAATAAGATGATAGGTTCATCTCGTAATGGTCGTGAACGTATGGAAGAATTAGCAAAAGAAATGGACACAATGT
>JFJP01039927.1_pt1 | contig 15466 bp, 15 predicted proteins | sample 431651 | NCBI WGS metagenome assembly JFJP01 (sample SAMN02602958, study PRJNA72255) | Microbial mat metagenome, whole genome shotgun sequencing project. | biome: fresh water; feature: sink hole; material: water; isolation source: purple microbial (photo- and chemosynthetic) mats found in... | reverse complement strand
GGCAGCTATAAAAATTAACTAAACAAATTATCATCAATAGAAATATTAACGGAGAACTAAATATAAGCACATGAAAAAGATTAACCCCACTCCAAAGCGTAAAAATGCAAAACTATTATTTGAAGTTGAAAAAAATGATGAAGGTCAGATATTGATCGAACAATTTGATCTTACCGATCAAAATTTTAAGCTGGATAACGTCGGAAATATTAACATTAAAAAAACGGCTTGTCCATCAAATTTGAGCGATAACCTCTTAGGCACTACTGTGGGTTTGGCATCTGGTTATCTCGTCAAAAAAATAGTTGTTGGTAAATCAGATAAAACGAGCAGAAAGCTTTTTGGCTTACTATTAGAATTAGGTGTTGCAAATTTCGTTGCACATCATCCCAAAGAAATTAAATCTTTCGGCAGGTATATTTTTCAACTTGTTTTTCGTAAAAAAAAATAATTTAACGCCATGATTGATAGCGAAGTAAAACTACCATTCTATGCCAAGGCAACTATATTCCTCGTAGGTTTGTTCGCCTTGTTTGCAATACTGTACATTGCGCAAGATATTATTGTGCCACTTATTTTTGCAAGCATCATTGCCATTTTGCTCACCCCGTTAGTCAATTTTTTTGTGCGAAAAAAAGTGAACAGGGTAATAGCTATTGCAATAACATTATTTCTAACTTTTTTATTCTTAGCCGGATTTGGTCTGCTTATATTTTCGCAGGCAAGCCGGTTAGGTGCATCTTGGCCCATGCTTGTTGAGCGATTTACACAAGTACTCAACCAATCCATTACTTGGGCTGCCGGTTATTTCGACATAAATTCGCAACAAATCTATCAATGGATTAAAGAAACTGAAATGAAACTGGTGAACTCAAGTAGTACAGCCATCGGAAAAACACTTCTCTCGGTAGGTAGCGCGGTAATGGCAGTGATAGTGCTTCCTATTTATATCTTTTTGATTCTCTTCTATCAACCACTATTACTCGATTTTATTTACAAACTATTTAGTGCAGATAATCAAAGTAGAGTAACTGAAATAATTATTCAAATAAAAACGGTAATTCAACGGTATCTCATCGGTTTGGTCATCGAAGCTGTTTTGGTTGCATCGCTTTATACAGTAGCCCTTTTAATACTCGGTGTAGATTACGCTTTACTGTTAGGGATTATTGGCGCATTGCTCAACTTAATTCCTTATGTAGGTGGAATTGTAGGTGCTGCATTGCCTATGATGGTAGCATTAGCCACTAAATCTTCTGGCTGGTATGCGCTCTATGTTATGGTTATCTATACTTTTATCCAACTGGTAGATAATAATTTAATTGTTCCCAAAATTGTTGCTTCCAAAGTGAAAATCAACGCTATATTCTCCATCTTAGTCGTAATCTCAGGAAATGCTTTATGGGGAATTTCAGGAATGTTTCTCTCTATTCCTCTACTTGCCATAGTAAAACTTATTTTCGATCATATTGAATCCTTAAAACCATGGGGCTTTTTATTAGGCGACACCATGCCACCTATCTTGGTAATCAAGCCTATTTTGAAAAAGAAAAAATAAACGAACACTACCCTTCGAGCGGTCGTAAACCCTCGAAGGGTGTTTATACTGAACTTATTAATGATAAAACTTTTAGCTTTGACCGCAATTGTATTCAATTAAGTATTGCTTTTTGGTAAAATACACATAGTTACAATTCCGAGAACCAAATTAGTTACCCCTTATCTAAATTTAAGACTTACACCCAACAGAAAATTAGTGCCTGCCTGCGGAAAGTAACCATCCATTGCATAACGCTGACCACCATAATAATAACTATAAACCCAAGCATTGGTTTCATACGCAATATTGAACAAATTATTGATGGCAAGGTTTATCACTATTTCGTCGGCTAATTTTGTTTTAAACTTAGCATTAATTCGCAAGTCATTTACAAAGTAGGAATCCAACATACGATCCTGACTCGACGTGTTATCTATATACTGTTCACCAACATATTTGCTTATAAAATCGAAGCTTAGAAAATCGAAAGGGCTTAGGTGAATGTTACTGGCAAAGATAATATTGGGTGAAAAAGATAAATCCGTTTCGCCAAGCGATTCGGCTTGTTGTGCACCCCATTCATCCCAATCGTCCACAAATTCGGTAAAGTTTTTAATCTTACTTTTACTCAGTGTAGCATTAAAATCCCAACGTAGAAAATTGTTGTAAGTAAAACCAGTTACCAACTCAATGCCAGTGCGATAACTACTAGGCATATTAACCAGAATAGCAGCCCCTACATTATTGATTTCACCGGTCAATACCAACTGATTTTTGTAATCCATGTAGTATAAATTCATGCTTGCAAACGCATTAGGCAGTGCGTAGCTGTAGCCAAATTCATAATCATAAAGTGTTTCTGATTTAGGAAAGTAGGTTTCATCGGCATTTTCAAATTCGGTGCGTGTGGGTTCGCGTTGTGCCACTGCAAACGAAAAATACATCAATTGCTTATCAGTGATTTGTGCCGAAACCCCAAGTTTGGGATTGAAAAATAAATAAGTGTTTCGCGTATTCAGTGTGTGAAGATCGTCAAATGTACCTGCTATTTCATAGTCTATTGCTCTGTACTGTAGGTCTGTCCACAAATTTAGTTCTTTTGTGAGTTGATAATTGGTCTTCGCAAAAATATTGAAATCGGTTTTCGTGCCGTCATTATCATACCAGCGGTAATCTTTGGGTAACACACTTGCATACTCCGACCAGATTACCTTACCAAAATGATTTCCGAGATAACTATTTGCTCCACCGCCAACTGTCAAATCAAGTTTTTTTGTGGTATAGTTCAGCGCAAAAGTAAATCCCGCAAAATCATTATCGAGCCATTTACGTCTGATAATATCGGTTGCGCTAACAGTATCATTAACAATAATCACATTACTAACACCATAATTTTCAAACGATTCACCTTCTTTGGATTGTTCGTAGTATCCTTGTCCGCGCGTATAATGCAAATTGAAACTAAGGTTAAGGTTTGCGGTCAGTTCGCGCGAATACAAAGCCTGAAAATGTGTCTGCTCGTAGTGATCAATTTCATTTTCATAAGTATAGAAATTGTAACTCCTGCTATTTGAGTTAACAAGGTGTTCAACTTGTTTTTCTGACATCAACCCATGTTCCCCGTAGCGCATCATACCAGCTAAGTCGTTGTTTAACCTAACTTTAGGTATGCCGTTCCATGCCTGATAAGTTTCTTCGACTCCGGAAAAAATATTTACTCTAAATAAATTTTTTTCATCGTAGTAAGCACCAGATATATAATACGAGTTCAAATCGGCTGACGACCTGTCAATAAAGCCATCGGAGCGAACACGCGACAGTCGCGCATCAAATGTAAATTTGCCATTTATTAAACCAGAGCCAAGTACAATGTTGTTTTTTAAGGTGTTGAATGATCCAACAGTTGTGTTGATGTCTGCGTAAGGTTCAACATTAAGCGTATTGGTTTGTAGATTGACCGATGCACCAAAAGCAGCAGCTCCGTTCGCCGATGTACCAACTCCGCGTTGAATCTGTATGTTAGCAGTTGACGAACCAAAATCGGGCATATCAACCCACCAAACACCATGTGTTTCAGCATCATTAATAGGTACGCCATTAATCATCACGTTGATACGGTTCATATCCGTACCTCGTATTCTAAACCCCGAATACCCAATGCCAGTACCGGCGTCGGATGTTGTAACCAACGACGGTGTAGAATTAAGTAAGTACGGAATATCTTGACCAAGATTTTGTTTTTCAATAGCTTGCTTATCAATGTTGGTATAAGCTACGGGTGTTTTGGTATTTGCACGTGTTGCTTTTACAACTATTTCATCAGTCATAATATCGCTGTGTTTCAATGCAATATTCAGATTAGAATTATTTGTAACTTCGCAATTTAGTAATTGTTTTTGAAAACCGATAAATGAAATTTCGAGGACGTATTTACCTCGTTTCAAATTTTGGAACACAAATTTTCCGTCAGCACCAGCAGTAGTTCCATAAAAACTTCCTGAAATAATGACATTTGCACCAACCAAAGGTTCGCCTTTTTCATCGGTTACAATACCCGATAAACTATATTGTCCAAAGGCAAAAAGTACAGAAAAAGCATGAAAAACCAGCGTGAAAATAAACCGTTTCATTGTAGTAATTTTTGATGTTTAACAATAAAAACTAATCGGTTATTCGCTGAAATAGATGGAGTTGAAAGTCGGCATTATAATAATCACCAAAGATTAATACAATGTACAGTAAATAAGAAGCGTAATTCAAAACTCCCTACGACAGCATTACCTGACAGGTTCAAAGGGTATAATCTCAGCCTGATAGTAAGGCACCCCCTAAGGATTATTCCTGTAACTATTTATCTGGTGCTCAATCTGAAATCTCCGGATAAATCAGACCAAGGCTTCCGAATAAATAGTTGTGCAAAATTACTTCATTTTTCATTGCAAACCAAATTGCGAAATATAATTTTGTGGCTTATTAGCAATGGATGATCATTGTTGATAATATTTCACTTTATTTAGTTTGTATCACAATCAAATAACCATTAACTGAACGATGAAAAAATTTATCCCGCTATTAATTTGCATCTTGTTTTCGTGCAATCTACTGCAAAATCAGGAAACTTCAAAAGCCAAAGGTTACACCATTGCTTTTTACAATGTCGAAAATTTATTTGACACGGAGGATGATCCTGCTATTGACGATCAAGAATTTTTGCCCAGCTCCGAAAAGCAGTGGGATGCAGTAAAGTACAATAAAAAACTGGCTGACCTAAGCAAAGTTATATCAGCAATAAGTCCCGAAAATCTTCCAGCAATTGTTGGATTTGCCGAGGTTGAAAACCGTAAAGTTGTTGAAGATTTGATTATTCAACAAGATTTGAAAAAAGCACCTTATCAAGTGGTACACGAAAATAGCCCCGATGGCAGAGGTATAGATGTGGCTTTAATTTATCGCAGCGATTTATTTCAATACATCACCCATAGCTCTATTCCAGTTGCATTGCCAAATGTATCACCAAATGACACGTTCAAAACCCGTGATATTCTGTATGTAAAAGGTTTGATGGATAAAAAAGACACGCTTCATATTTTCGTTAACCACTGGCCCTCGCGAACTGGTGGCGAAGCCGAATCGGAGCCCAAACGAATGGCTGCTGCGCTGCGCCTTCGTAGTCAAGTTGATAGTTTGCTGTTAATCAACAAAGATTCGAAAATACTGATAATGGGTGATATGAACGACGAGCCACAAAATAAAAGCCTGCGCCAAGGTTTGCAGACTGCTGACACAAAAGAAGCACTGACATCGGAAAAACTGTATAATCTGATGTATGACAAAGATTTGCAAAACGAGGGAACTTATAACTTTCGTGGACAATGGAACATGCTCGACAATTTGGTGGTTTCATCGTCGTTGATAAACGGCAAGCGTGGTTTTGTAGTTGCCGATGCTACCGGACACATTTTTAGGGAAGAATGGTTGATGTACAAAAACAACAACGGAGAGTTATCGCCAAACCGTACTTATGGTGGTAATAAGTATTTTGGAGGATACAGTGATCATTTACCCGTTTACACAAACTTAGTAAAACGCTAATTTTCAAACTCTGTAGGCTATTGGCTTTTGGCTTCGTACAAAAGCCAATATCTAACAGAAATGTCAGCTTTATTTTACTTTCAACACACTGACCACTAATTTTTTCAATTCAGCCTTCTCCATATAACCAACAGCCATTTGCGGTTCGCCGGTTTTGGGCACAAACAACAACGATGGAAGACTCTCGATGCCAAATGCTGCAGAAAGTTCTTGTTGTGTTTGGGTATCAACTTTATAAATAATCAGCTTTCCTTTGTACTCTGTAGAAAGCTGTTCGAGTATTGGTGCAAGCATTTTGCACGGACGACACCAGTCGGCATAAAAATCAATGATACAAGGTTGCGTACCTTTGTACTGCCATGTTTTACTCTTTTCGTAATCAAAAACCTTTTGTTTAAAAGTTTCTTTTGTTAGATGTACAACTTGTGTATTTTTTTTGCTTTGCGAACAAGCAGGTAAAATCCAAATCAGTACAAAAGCAATTGCGAGTATTTTTCTCATTTCCAAAAATTTTAATGGTTATACTTTTTTCAGTTAGCTTCTACATTGAAAACATCTTTAAACGCTTTTACAAAGGTTTCTTTTGGTAGTGCGCCCATTGCCATTTGCGGTTGACCACTCACAGGTACAAATAACATGGACGGAATACTCTGAATACCAAACATAGAAGCTAAATTTCGCTCCTGCTCGGTGTTCACCTTGTAAATGTTCACTTTACCGGTATAATCATCCTGTAATTGCTCGAGTACCGGAGCTACCATACGGCATGGAGCACACCAATCGGCGTAAAAGTCTATTAAACAGGGTTTATCGCCTTCAAATACCCATTCAGAATTTTTATCGTAATTAAATACTTTTGTTTTAAAAGTTTCTTCGGTTAGATGTTCTAATTTTGCCATTGCATTTTAATTTTAGTAAGTTCAACAAATAAATTTAGTACTCATTGTCAAACAATGTACCATAACTATTTCTTTGTCAAAATACGATGGAAATAGCACAAATGTTGTAATTTTGACATGAAATTTTTAAATATTGTCATATATAAATATTTAGATTTTAGCATATACTTATTAGTCATTGTATTAATGAAATTGTAATTTTGTCAGCATGAAGGAATACTTGACACATCCGGTTTTTAAAATTGTCAGTCGCATTGCAGCTAATGATAACCTCGAAGTGTATGTAATAGGCGGATTTGTACGCGATCTGTTACTCAAAAGAGCGTCGAAAGACATTGATATTGTGTGTGTAGGTAGCGGAATTGATTTAGCTAAAAAAGTTGCGAAAGCAATCGGATCAAACTGTGTAGTTAGTGAGTTTAAAAATTTTGGTACAGCAATGCTAAGATATGAGGACACCGAAATTGAATTTGTGGGAGCGCGACGCGAGTCGTATCGCAGCAATTCGCGAAAACCTATTGTTGAAAATGGCACCTTAGAAGATGACCAATTACGTCGCGATTTTACTATCAATGCAATGGCTATATCGCTTCACCCATCAGACTATGGCAGGTTGGTCGATCCTTTTGGTGGTATTAACGATCTCGACAATAAAATTATTCGAACACCACTTGATCCGGATATTACTTTTTCAGACGATCCACTGCGGATGCTACGAGGCATACGATTTTCGACACAACTGGGTTTCAGTATTGAAGATGCTACTTATCAGGCTTTAAGCAGAAATAAGCAAAGAATTGAGATAATATCGCAAGAACGGATTGTTGACGAATTGAACAAAATATTGATGGCAGCAAAACCATCTGTCGGGTTCTACCTCTTAGATAATACAGGCTTGCTCGATTATATTTTTCCGGAGTTTTGTAAGCTGAAAGGAACCGAAATCATTGAAAATGTTGGACACAAAGATGTTTTTCACCATACCTTAAAAGTGTTGGACAATATAAGTAGGGAAACCGATAATTTGTGGTTGCGTTGGGCTGCACTCTTGCACGATATTGCAAAACCGGCAACCAAACGTTTTATCAACTCCAGTTGGACTTTCTACGGACACGAAAATTTGGGTGCTATAATGATACCCAAGATATTTAAGCGCTTACGTTTACCGCTGAACGAAAAAATGAAATATGTGCAAAAATTGGTTCAACTGCATTTGCGCCCGCTTGTTTTAGCCGACGAAGGTGTTACGGATTCTGCGCTTCGCCGCTTACTTTTCGATGCCGGCGACGAGGCTGAAGATTTAATTATGCTTTGCGAAGCCGACATTACTTCGACTAACGATGACAAAGTTCGTCGTTATATGAGTAACATGAAAAAAGTAAAGCAACGTATGAAAGAGATTGAGGAAAAAGATATGATTCGAAATATGCAACCGCCAATCACTGGAAATGATATAATGGAAATTTTTGGAATAGCGCCCGGTAAAAATATTGGAATAATCAAAGATGCGATTAAGGATGCCATTTTGGATGGTGTAATTGCTAATAATTACGAAGAAGCATATAATTTGATGCTCGAAAAGGCGCATGCATTAGGATTGAAAGCAATAAAATAAAAAAAGGCTGACGGTTTTTCAAAATGAATTACCGTCAGCCTCTATCAACCAATTGGTTTAATCGCTGCTATCTATTGTTGCGCGAATAATTACCGGTTTGTCGTGGCGCTAAAGGTTTTGCTTCGTTTACTTTAATCTCACGGTTCCAAACTTCACTGCCATTAAGCTCTTTAATCGCTTTGCGAGCTTCGGCATCGTTGCTCATTTCTACAAATCCAAACCCTTTCGAGTTGCCTGATTCACGGTCTTTAATAATCTTAACTGAAGTTACTTCGCCGTATTCAGCAAAAACTTCTCTTAAATCGTCTTCACCAATCTTGTAGTGAAGATTCCCAACATAAATGTTCATAAGAAAATAAATTTTAAGTAAAACGAAAAAGATAGTAAAGAATCAAAACCACATTGCACAACAAATATTAAACAATAGCGGATAATCTTTACAAAATCGAAGCAAAGATAAATCAAATCTTATGATTAACCTAATTTTATTTACATTAAAATTAATATTTTTTCAGTTTTTTTTATTTTGCTGTATTTGCTCTGATTTATTGGGAAAACATTACCCGAAAAAGGACAAAAATAAATATTCAAGTTACTATATATTAGAAAAATAGCTCAATCAATTACCAATTCCAGTTTTTTTCAATTCCAGTTTTCTTTGATTGCTGATTTTTAGTTTTTCAGTATATTCTGGCATTGGTCGTTGATTTGCTCGTTTTCATCCGACAGGTATTGTTCAATTAACTTATGTCCCAGATATATTATAGGTGTAATCAATATAGCAATGATTAGTTTTACAAAATATCCGGTAGCCGAAGTATTAATAAATTCAGCAAATGTAAGTTTGCCGGGTAACCAAAATGCGATTCCGGTTACAATAAACGTGTCTATGAGTTGCGATACAACTGTAGAACCGGTAGCCCTAAGCCAGATATGTTTTGCGCCTGTTCGTGTGCGTATAAACCAGAAAACGGCAACATCAACTAACTGCGAGGTTAAAAAAGCGGTGATACTACCTATAATTATCCACAACGATTGCCCGAATACGGCATAAAACTGTTCATCTTTCACAGGCGAAATAGATGATGCGGGTATATTTATGCCGGCAACCAGTAAAATGAAAGCATAAATTATTAATCCTGCTGTGATTAAAGTGAGTCGCCTTACCGCATTTTTCCCGTAATACTCGTTGATTAAATCTGTGGTCAGAAAAACGACGGGCCAAGGAATAATCCCAATACTTAATGTGAATGTTCCGAGTTGGATTAGTTTCCCACCTATCAATTCGCCTATGATTGCATTGGTAACAAAAAATCCTGTCAAAAGAATGAATAGACTGTTTCTTTTTGATTTAAACATAGCACCGTTTTTTTTGACGTAATAAAAAAAAGGCTGTTTTGATAAACAGCCTATATATTTGAGACAGATAAGTGTATCTAATTTTTAGTAGTTTCCTGCAATTTAGCAGCTTCCAATACTTCTGTTGTGAGGTCTTCATCAACCAAAATTCGTCCGCAATGTTCGCACACGATAATTTTTTTTCGCGAGCGGATGTCTAATTGCCGTTGTGGTGGAATTTTATTGAAACAGCCGCCACAAGCATCGCGTTTTACAACTACTACAGATAAACCGTTGCGCGTGTTGCTTCTAATACGTTTATATGCAGTTAAGAGTCGCGATTCGATCATGCGTTCTATTTTTTGCGAATCGTTTTTCAGCTCTTGCTCGTCTTTTTGTGTTTCATTGATGATTGATTCAAGCTCGGCATGTTTATGGCTTAAATCTGCTTTTCGTTCTTTTAGCACTTTATCTGCTGCATCGCTTGCCCGCTTCTTCTCATCAAGTTTTGTTGTAGATTCTTTGATACGTTTCTCAGCAAGTTCGATTTCTAAGCGTTGAAATTCAATTTCTTTGTTTAGCGAGTCAAATTCGCGGTTATTTCTAACTTTCGATTGCTTACTTTCGTATTTCTTAATGTTCGAAAGAGCTTCTTTTATAGCGTTTTTACGATTTGTTATATCCACTTCGATTTCCATTATCTCATTCGCTATATTTTGCTCTCTCCATTCAAGTCCGGCAATTTCGTCTTCGAGGTCTTGAACCTCAAGGGGTAACTCACCTCTTAGCGTTTTAATTTTATCAATTTCCGAGTCAACTAATTGCAATTTGAATAATGCCGTCAATTTCTCTTCAACGGTAATTTCAATGCCCTCGATTGTTTCTTTTGTAGCCATATTATAGATTTTTAATTATTACGATATTAAGCTCGATTGGTTTATAGTTTGTTATTTTTATTTTTTAATTTCCCTGTGTCTTTTACTGTGTCATTTCGCTTATGCTAATTTCCTGTGTCATTTACTTTGATAGTCATAGTAAACAAGTTGTCGCCATTTATTTATCTAAACCAATAAAATAATTCACCGGATTGGTATTTACTTCCGAAATCCGGCAGGCAAAATTAGGTAATTTTTGCATTAGAAAATCATAAAAAAGTTGTATTGTGAATTGTTCTGTTTCATAATGTCCCAAATCGGCAATTACGATAGCTTGTTCGGCATCGAAAAACTGATGATACTTGAAATCGGCGCTAATAAAGAGTTGGGCTTTTGCCTGAATGGCATCTTTGAGCAGGAAGCTACCTGCACCACCGCACACTGCTACCCGTTGCACTTGCGAATGTACCAATTTGGTATGCCGTATTATCGGAACATTGAACGTTGTGCAGAGTTGTTGCAAATAATCATGAATATTAATAGGTGTAGGTAAGTTGCCAACCATGCCTGCGCCTACATTTTCGTATTTGTTTTCGAGTGGATATATGTCGTAAGCAACTTCCTCGTAAGGATGTATTTGGAGAAGTGCTGCAATTATTTTTGATTGAAGAAAAGCTGGATAAATAGTTTCGATTCGTGTTTCGTTTTCAAAGTGAAGCACACCTTTTTCGCCAACAAAAGGATTGGTGCTGTTGGATCCGCGAAACGTTCCTTGACCTTCAATGTTGTAGCTACACTGATCGTATTCGCCGATGTGTCCGGCACCTGCCTCAAAAAGTGCAAGTCGCACATTTTGGGCGTGGTCGTGTGGCACAAAAGTTACTAACTTACGCAGTTCACCTTTCAGTGGTTTCAAAATCTTATAATTTTCCAATCCCAGCTTCTGGCAAATAATTGAATTTACACCTTGCTGTATGCTATCGAGATTGGTATGGGCAGCATACAAAGCTATATCATGCTTAATGGCTTTGTGTACAACCCGCTCGACGTAGGTGCGTCCGGTAATAGTTTTTAATCCGCTAAATATCAATGGATGATGCGAAATAATTAGATTTGCGCCACAACCCAGCGCCTCATCAATTACCGCTTCGGTTACATCCAAACAAAGCAAGGCTTGTGTTATTTCTTGCTCAGGATTGCCGAGTGTTAAACCAGCATTATCATACGATTCCTGTAATGAAAGTGGCGCGAATGATTCTATAATAGCTGCAATTTCTTTTATTTTCATAGTTACATGACCTATATCACAACAATATAATTGGATTTTTTTTGTGAGCGCATTTACTATTAGACGCTTTTTTCAGTTTGTTCCACGGTTTCAATTTGCGAGTAAATTTTTAGCAATTCTTCGCGGATAAGCTTTAGGTGTTTAACGATTTCAAAGTTATTAGACGTTTCTTCTTTGTTTTCGCGCAATTTTTGTTGCGCGCCTTTGAGTGTCATGCCCCGTTCTTTTACTAAATGATAGATCAGATGTAGTTTGTCAATCTCTTCCTTTGTAAAATATCGGTTACCTTTTTTATTTTTTTTAGGTTTGATAGTAGGAAATTCTTTTTCCCAAAAACGTATCAACGAGGTGTTTACATTGAACATCTCAGCTACTTCGCCAATCGAATAGTATAGTTTTTCCATGTGCTAATAATATTTTATCACTTTGCGTAAAGTTAGCAAATATTTCGATTTGATATTCAGTTATCTATATTTTTTTCTGTGCTTGCATCAACATTATCTCTCAAGATTAAATTGTTGACAAAACTGGGTGAACAAAGGATTTTTACTACTCAGAAATTGTGCTTTTTCCTGCTCTGAAAACGGACGCTTCGATTGCGCTTGTTGTTCAATAATAGTTTCTATGGCAATTTTATCATTATTTAGTTCTTTGCGCAAAAAATTCGACAATTCATTCGCAATTTCTGTGGCAAAGTTTGATTCCGAAACACTATTGTTAAACTTATATTGAATTACCGAATCACCCTTCAATTCTGGTTTATAGGTTGTTAGTATAGACTTCATTCGCGGTGCTTTAACATTATTTGCAAATTCCGTCCATTTCGCAATCATTTGTTCTTGCGTAAAACGAGCATCGTTTTTTTGCGACGCAACTACTTGGGCTACTTCAGGCGTGGCTTGTTTGTTTTGCAAGTTACTACCGCTGTTCATCAATCCCTTTATCGAATTAGTATTAGTAACTCTGCGCTGGTCAACAGTTTCTGCCTGTTTATTAACTACTGTGGTATTCGCCTGTGTCTTTACTGGAGCTTCTTGTCGTTCTTGTTGTTTGGTTTGTTGCTCAAGTGCATTCAGAATATTACACATTCTTATCAGTGCCAGCTCCACAAGTAAGCGAGGATTGCGACTATTTTTGTATTGCAAATCGCAGTCGTTGCTAATTTGCATGGCGTGGAACAAAAAGTACGGCGAACTTCGTTGCGCTTGTCGGGCATAGTTGTCGCGTATATTTGCTCCTACTTCTAATAATTGTTGGGTAGCAACATCGGCACATACCAACAAATCGCGAAAGTGCTGGGTAAGTCCGGTGATAAAATGATGCCCATCGAAGCCATTATCTAATATCTCATTGAAAATGAGTAACGAATCCTGAATATTTATATTTAAAAAGGCGTCTGTAAGTTTGAAATAATAATCGTAATCGAGAACATTCAGGTTGTTGATGACATCAGCGTAGGTGAATTTTTTTCCGGCGAAGCTAACTATTTGATCAAAAAACGACAACGCATCGCGCATGGCACCATCTGCTTTTTGTGCAATGATATTTAATCCGTCAATATCAGCTTCAATAATTTCTTTTTCGGCAACGTATTGAAGGTGCTTCACAGTATCTTCAACACGAATACGATTGAAATCGAATATTTGACACCGCGATAGAATTGTAGGGATAATTTTATGCTTTTCGGTGGTTGCCAGAATGAAAATTGCGTGTACCGGCGGCTCTTCGAGCGTTTTTAAAAACGCATTGAAAGCGGCAGACGACAGCATGTGTACCTCATCTATAATATAAATACTGTATTTTCCCATTTGCGGAGGAATACGCACTTGCTCAATCAAACTCCGAATATCCTCTACCGAGTTGTTCGATGCAGCATCAAGCTCGTGTATGTTAAACGACCGCGAATCGTTAAACGATTTGCAGGAATTACATTCGTTGCACGCTTCGTACTCAGTCGTCAAATTCATGCAATTGAGTGTTTTAGCGAAAATACGTGCGCAAGTGGTTTTACCTACACCGCGCGGACCACAAAACAAATACGCATGAGCAATGTGATTGCTTTTAATCGCATTTTTTAAAGTATTTGTTATGGATGGCTGACCAACAACGCTTGCAAAGGTTGATGGACGGTATTTTCGAGCCGAAACAATAAAATTCTCCATACTGGTACTAAGTAATAAACAATTAATAACGAACAATTAATAATTTTACTATCGCCTGAAATTGAAAACTATACGAGGTTAATTAGTGCCAATTATTTATATCCACCTGCATATCGGTTCAAGGCATATTTTTTAATCAGGAATTATATGATTTTATATAATTTGAACACTGCTAATATCGGAGCAAAAATAACTAAATATTTAGTTTTTGCAAACCAAAATTTCAGGTAAATCATTAGTACATCCAGATAATTATTCTATATTTGCAATCCGAAAAAATAACCGATTTTTCACGTGTGATGGGAAGTTAAACGGTTGATTTTGTAGTTAATTTCAAGTAGCACATTTTAAAATTTATCTAATGAAAACATTTGAATTAAAAGGAAAAGCCAGAGTTGGTGTAGGAAAAAAAATCGCTAAACAGTTGCGTAAGCAAAAATTAGTACCTTGTATATTATACGGAGGCGAAAAAAATGTTCCATTCTCGGCTGAGGTAACTGATTTTAGGCATTTAATTTACTCACCTCTTGTACAGTTGGTGAAGCTTGATATTGAAGGCGAAAGCTTCAATGCAATTATTAAGGAGATACAATTTCATCCATTAACCGACGACATCTTACATGTAGATTTTCAACAAATTTTTGAAGATAAAAATGTAATTATTGGGATACCGGTACAATTGGTAGGAACTGCAAAAGGCGCTAAAGCGGGTGGTAAAATTAAGTTGGTAAAACGCAAACTTAAAGTGAAAGCATTACCTAAATTTTTGCCGGATAACATTGATATAAATATCGAAGATGTTGATATTGACCAATCAATTAAAGTTGGCAATTTGGCTGTCGAAAACCTTGAGTTTTTAGACGACAAAACGGCAGTTATTATGACCGTTCTCAGTACACGTGCTGCCGCTAAAACAACCGGTCCAGCAGCTTAACATTTATTAATTCAAGCCAAAATATATCTGCCTTGAAATACCTTATTGTAGGGTTGGGTAATATTGGCGATGAATACGCCCAAACCCGACATAACATCGGATTTAAAGTACTGGACGCCTGGGTTAAGGCGTCCAATATTTCCTTTGAGCAAAAACGTTTAGCCTATTATGCTACTGATAAGCACAAGGGGCGTAACCTTATCCTAATAAAGCCCACTACCTACATGAATCTCAGTGGTAAAGCTATAAACTACTGGCTTCAGCAAGAATCTATACCAGTCGAAAATCTTTTTATTATTGTTGACGATATTGCGTTACCTTTTGGTACTGTGCGCATCAAATCGAAAGGAAGTGATGGAGGGCATAATGGGCTTTCTCATATCATTGAAACATTGAAGCACAATAATTTTTCGCGGCTTAGATTTGGTATAGGAAACCAATTTTCGCAGGGCAGACAAGTTGATTATGTATTAGGTAATTGGTCTGCTGAGGAAGAAAAAATTTTACCTCCACGCATCGAATTAATGATTGAAGCTGCTAAAAGCTTTACTACTATTGGTATAGAACGAACAATGAATTTTTTCAACAATAAATGACAAAACAATTGAAAATTTATTTTTCTGCTGCCTGAAAACTTGCGTTTCGGTAATATTTGATGTCGTTATTAATAATTATGTTACCATATTAATTTTCAATATACTACGTAATACTACAGATGAATCT
>JFJP01024513.1_pt1 | contig 15467 bp, 14 predicted proteins | sample 431651 | NCBI WGS metagenome assembly JFJP01 (sample SAMN02602958, study PRJNA72255) | Microbial mat metagenome, whole genome shotgun sequencing project. | biome: fresh water; feature: sink hole; material: water; isolation source: purple microbial (photo- and chemosynthetic) mats found in... | reverse complement strand
GCCTCTAAAGTATCTGTTTTTAGGCAAAGACTCAAAAACCGAAAAGTCATTTTCATAAAACTCTTGCGCTCCATTTTGTACAGCTAGCTCTGGCGGCTCTACCAAAAAGCGGGGTAGGAGTTTTTTGATTTTGGGTCTTATCGTGTAGGCGGCAAACTCTTTTTTGCCAGAAGCAAGACGGGTGGGAACGATATTGTGCGAGTCTACTTCAAACACGCTTCCCGCAAACTGCAACAACAGCTCAGAGCACCACGCTCTTTTGATGCGAAGCGGGTCAAAATCGACAAACACTGCCTGCGCCTCTATCTCTTTTGCAAAACCTGCAACCTTTGTGGGCGGATGTCCGTGGAGCAAGCGAAACGGAATATTTTTGGCCTTCAAATCAGCCTCAACCTCAGGTAGACCTTCACCCATAAAAGCAAACGCCTCTGGAGCCGCACCCAAAAACTCAGACACGAGACAAAAAGTAACGACGAGAGTAAGCCTATGCTCTTTGGCATATTCGCTAGCCGCCAAAAGCCCAAAATTTGCTTCCGCTCTCTGCTCCCGACTCATCCAATAGATGACGCTTTTACCATCAACATTGCCGACTTTAATGTTTACTGCTCGTTCATTCATAATCTACCTAGTCGCAAACGATGACAAAATCTCGCACACATCGTTCACATCAAACGATACGGCAAACTCCCATTTGCCAAATCCACCCTTAGAGTTTACAGCCTCACACCACTCTTTTGCGTACTCTCTTTTTGCTCTGTTTTGTTCGCTATCTTGCCCTTTGACTTCCAAAATAAGAGTAGCACTATTTGATAGTTTTATCAAAAAATCAGGACGATATTTCCTCACTACGCCGTTGTAGGTATACAAAATCTCAAACCCTAAATGGTCATTTTTGGCATAACTTATGACATGCCCACTTGTCTCTATGGCATAGCTCTCGGCAGACTCCCAAGTGCTATCAAACACGACATGCGAGATTTGGCTTTTTCTAGTTTTTTCACAAGGTTTTGAAGTATACCACTCTCTCATGTCCGCAGTAGAGCGAACGGGAAAATCAGGGTCAAATATCGGCTCAAGGCTTTCTGTGTTGTTTAGTTTGATATATCTTGATAGATGCTCGACTATTTTGTCCATATTGAGAGCCAAAAGCACTCTACGGCGCAAATCATCTTGAAAAAAAAGTGACGGAATGACTATCTTGTCGCTAGCTACAAATTTTTCAACAAGTTTGATAATCTGAAATATCAAATATCCCTTATCACCCTTAAAATGGGTACTTTGCAAGCTCTCATAAACTTTTCTGGCAGACTGAAAAACTATTCGTTGATAACGAAACTGCTCTTCGCATTTTTCTAGCTCTATCGTTGTGTATTTACTCACATCTGCTTGACCATTCACGATAGGCGCCAGCTCTGCGCTCATTGGTGTTAGTTCCGGTTTTATCTCTAGTTTTTCAAGAGAGTCAAAATCAACCGACAGCACGGGCTTCATCACCTTATCAATGCGCAAGATGTTTGGCCATTTGATTTCAAACTCTTCGCTGTTTGGTTTGACGCTTACAGCTGTTTTTGGTGGTGTCGGAGGAGGTGTGCCGCCGTCGCCTTCGTGAGGCAAAAAGCTAAACGGTACACCAAATACATTTACATACTCAGGCGTAAAAAGTCCTGTATGTGGGTCTGTTTCATAGCTAGTGCGACGCAAACCTCGTCCGATGACCTGTTCGCAAAGTAGCTGTGAGCTAAACGCTCGAAGTCCCATAATGTGTGTTACAGTCTTGGCGTCCCAGCCCTCACTTAGCATTGCCACAGAGATGACTTTTTGGATATTTTACCCCGCCTTACCGGCTTTGCCCACCGTATCGACTATCTCGCGCAAAAGCTCCTCTTTTTTGAATCCATCCAGCCTCTCAAGCTCTTTTTTGTCTAGCTTTGCCTGCGCTATTATCTCTTTTAGCCTCTCTTCATACTCTTTGTCACCGCTTTTATTTTCGCCTTTTTCTCCTGCTTCAAGCACTTTTGAGTCCACTCGCAAGACTCTTGTTTTGTCAGCAAGCTCGGCAAACAAAATATCGCCTTTGACAAAAAAGTTTTCTATTCTAGCTGCCGTTTCCGTACGGTTGCAGACCGTAAGCATCACTGGTGGTGCAGAGTGTCCAGCCTTGTGCCATGCCTCGGATGTCGCTTGCCAGTCAGCAGCTAAAAGATTGTAGGCCGCCTGCACAAGATGCGGCAACTGCTCGTGCGGCTCTGCTTTTCTGTTGAGGTCATCTCTGACACTTTCATCCGTGAAGAGATGATAGAGCTTGGACTTGTAGGTTTTGCCATCAGGCAAAGCATCATCTCGCACCACTACACGAGGTGTTTTGACCAGACCAGCTTCTATAGCGTCGTTTAGTCCAAAATCAGATACTATCCACCCAAAAAGAGCTTCACCTTTTGTCTTTTTGCCAGTCGGTGCAAACGGCGTGGCGGAGAGGTCAAAACATCGGACGATACCTCGTTTTTTGTGTATCCTATCGAGCCCCTCTATCCATCTTGTCGCCTCTTCTTGCTCCTCTTTGCTCAATCCTTCGACTTTTTTATTTTTTAGTTCGGCTGGTATTCTATAAGCGTGATGGGCTTCGTCGTTCATGATGGCGATATTTTTTTCGTTTGCCAGTTCGCCTAGTACTCGACGGCAAAAGGCCTCGTCACTCTCTTTGCCTTTTTTGACTACACTGTTTTGAGACTCTTTGAGCGGCATTAGGCAGTGCCAATTTTCGATTTTTATCTTGACGCTTCTTATCTTCTCTCGCAGGCCATCAGGTAGTATATTAAAAGTGTCGTAGTAGTTTTGCGGATGCGACGGATACAACACGCTAAGCCGCTCTTTGACGGTAAGCCCCGGTGTAACGATAAAAATAGCATTAGAAAATCGTTTGTCTTTTGGATAACTCACGGCATTTAGTGTTTGCCATGCGATGACCATTGCCATGACGGTCGTCTTACCGGTTCCTGTCGCCATTTTGGAGCAAACCCGCTCCCATGCGCCGCCGTCATCTTCGAGGATAATACCTTGCTTGTAGCTTGTATGCGCCTCAACCCACCAAATGAGCGTCTCTATAGCTTCTAATTGGGCAAAATAAAAAGGTAGATCTCTTTGCTCTTTGTCTCTCCAGTGTTCAAGTAGTTTTTTGGTCACTACGGTCACGCCAGCATAGTTGTCAGCTCTCCACTCCTCTACTCTTTTGCGGATTTCGTTGACCGTTTTTAGTTCGACAAACTCCCCACCGCCTCTTGCTGTCGGGTCTTGGAGTGTGTATCCAGCCTTTCGTCTGCCGTCCATTAGTACAAAGTTGCCACCCTCGTCTTGACTCCAGTACTTTGACGGCTCCTCAAATGGTGAGGTGATGATGAGGTGTGTTATTTGAGAGCTCACGGCTAGATACTTTCACAAAAAAGTTTTTTTATTTTTGCCAAAAAATCAGCCGATGCGGTAGCAAGTTTTTTTTCAACTATCGAACTATTTATCGTAAAACATTTGTCGTACTTCACAAATGATATAAGCTTCAGGCTGCCGCTTGCCAAGTCCACATCTACTATCTTCTCTATATCTAGCTGCGCCCCGTTTGAAGTGATTTGGAAGCAGACAAAATCACCGTAACTATTTTCATCCTTGACGATAAGTACCGGTCGTTTTTTTGAGCCGACAAGGTCACTAAAAGGGAAGCGCACCGTGACAATATCGCCGCTTTTATACATCGTCCCAGCCCTTATCTGCATCATTGTCCCATGTTTTTGCCATTACGCTTTCTTGTGCGTTTATAAACAGCTCTTCGTCTCTTTTTTCTATGGGCAAGATGATAATCTCTACCTCGCTTTTTAACGAATCAAGGAGCGTTTTTACTTTTGCCATATCGCTTTTATCTCTGACTATCTCTCTATACGCTGTCATCTTTTCTCTCCCAGCTCTATTATCTTCAGGCTCTCCACCCCTCTGCTATCGACTATCTTTACCGCCGCTCTTGCATATTCTCCGGCTTTAAACGGCAAGCTTACCGTGCCTCTGTACGCCTCTATCAGCTCTTCGTCTATTACGGCTTTGAGGTTTTTGGCTAGTCTTGCCCATCCTTCGGTGGCTGATGCCATCGGGAAAAATACCTGACGAGGAAGCATACTTCTGCCGTCATAGTCGGTATCCAGTAGCCACATCGCTATGTCACTTTTGCCGCCGCTTACTATCTCGCCTTTTTTGGTGTCGAAGTAGTCAAACCCTTTTACCTCGACTTTGTAGCTCTCACCCTCACTCACAAGAGCGATGTCAGGCTGTCCCATGAGCCAGAAGCTATCTACATTTTTTGCTTTTTTCTTGAGGTCTTCCGTGAGAAGGTCGGCGTTCATCTGTGTTCGCAGAAGCGTCACGCCGCCCCACACCATCTCGTCTATATCTTTTGCCGCTTCCGGGTCGAAGCTAAAAGCGCAAAAAAGCACGATTTTTGGCTTTGGCACGAGTCGGCTCGCCTCTTCTATGGCAATTTCTACTTGCCGTTGCTCTAATGGCGCAAACTCAGGGCCAAAGCTCACGGCTATTCGCTCACCGCTGTTTTTATCAAATCCGCTAGCTTGCAAATACCTCATAGATGGAATCAGCTCAAGATCGGCAAACTCTATTCGTTGTCCCGATTTACCCCTTACGCCGCTTCTGACTAGCTCGTCTATCCAGTCGTTTACCCGTGAAGTATGACCGCTTCTAGCTATCGTGGCATCGGCGGATGGTGGGATGGTCTCATCAAGTGACAGTACGGCGGCAAAAGGTACGGCTTCGACGGTAAAAGGTCCCGTGACTCGCACTTTGCCTTTTTCCACTTTTGGCTGGTCGTAGAGTATCTCTTCACCGGGTGGCAGGTCGTTGGCTAGGCTTTTTAGCGTGATGTGCGGGACGCTCTTGTAGATGAAGCCGCCTTTTAGCCCCTCTTCAGGGTAGCGGAGCGGATAGTAGTCAAACTTCGCCGTCATCAGCCGTTGTTTGGCTAGAGTCGTAGCCACACGAGAGGTGTCGCAAGTGATCCATCTCCTCCCCCACTGCTCGGCAACTACGGCGGTCGTGCCACTTCCGCAGGTGATGTCTAGGACTAGGTCGCCGGGGTCTGTGGTCATGAGGAGGCAGCGCTCAACCAAGGCAGTCGAGCTTTGAACGACATAAACTTTTGGATCTGAGCGACTTTGCACAGCACCACTAATATCAGACCAAAGATTATTCATAACTGTAAACCCAAAATCATCTTTAAAACGCCGATAACTTAGTTTGCCATTAGATGTCACATGTAGGCGTCTAGCTATAGATAGTTTTTCTAAGCCGCTCTGGGTTGTCTTAAAAGTGCCACTGCCTGGCGTAAATCGTTGTCCATTTAAAAAAAATTCTTTAGCATCACCAGCACCAGCTGGACGAGAACTAACAAGATTATCAAGACGAAATAGTCTGCTTCCATGAGGCAACTTGCTATTGTCTTGTTTCTCCTCTGGTGTGGCTGCCCTGCAAGTACCATCAGATAGCATGACTTGGTCATAACGACTATCTGCGTCTTCACTTCGCTGACTATAAAGTGTGCGATATTTAACAGTTTCTGCTTTGCGTGCATACCAAAGCAAATAGTCGCAAGTAGCCCCAAGTAGTGTGCTGCCGTCACCAGTTGTTTTGCGGATGGTAATAAAAGCACAAAAATTCTCCGCCCCAAACACTTCATCCATGATGCAGCGCACACGGTGGACATTTTCATCGGAGATTTGCACAAAGACGCTTCCGCTCTCACTTAGTAGCTCACGGGCAAGAAGCAGCCTGTCTCTCAGGTAGCTCAGATACGAGTGGATACCAAGCTCCCAAGTATCCCGAAACGCCTTGATCATCTCAGGTTCCGCCGTTAGGTCTTCATCGTTTCCGTCTTTGACATCTCGTTTGTTCACAAATGGCTGGAAGTTGGAGCCGTATTTGATACCGTATGGAGGGTCAAAATATATGGTCTGCACCCGTCCAGCCATGTTCTCTTTTTGCAGAAGAGAGTTCATCACCAGCAGGCTATCGCCCGCTATGAGACGGTTTGCCCACCCTTTTTCGTGTTTATAAAACTCCACCTCGTCACGAAGCGGCAAAGGCTCAAAAGCATGGTCAAAAAGATTTGGCTGAACCTTTACCCCTGCTTTTTTGACAGCCTCTAGTATGGTCTGCGGCTGTATGCGCTCATGCACATGCAGACTCACCGTATCCACCTCAAAGCTTGTTCGCTCCGCCTTGCCGCTCCACTGAAGCTCGGGGTCTATGTGCGGGTCGTAGCTGTAGGCTTTTTTGGTCTCAGTGTTGTCACTATCTGCATTGACTAGCCCAATAGGGGGATTGTTTGGTCTCGTATCGCCTTCGTGTGTATAGGATGCGATATTGACTATTTCAGATGTTTTTTTTGCTTTTGCCATTGTGTGCTCTGTTTAAAAGATTTCAGATTTTTAAGAGTATAACCAACCTTGCTTTACGCAAATTCCAAAGGACCGCCAACCTCTCCTTTTTTCGTATATTTCTTGCAATACTCCACGATAGCGCCGTGAAATAGGCTAAACACCTTTACGACATCACCGCCTGCAAGTTTGCAAGCTTTTGCTTCTTCACCGTAAATACCGGACTCCAACCACTCCCGTATCTCTTCATACTCCATTGCCTCCATACCGCACTTGCTTGTTAAAAGCCTTGCGGTATATGTGTCAACAACCATTATCTCACGGTGGCAGGCATAGAGCATTATGCTATCGGCAGACTCCAACCCCACCCCTTTTTGAGACAAAAGCCACTCCCTATCCACGCCGAGAGAAAAACTCTCAAAATCTCCAAATTCATCATAGATAGCCTTGCAAAGAGCCTTTAGTCGTACGCTTTTTTGGTTGTAAAATCCACTCGGCCGGATAGCCTCCGCCAAAATCCCCAGCTCCATCTCGGCAATTTTTTCTAGTGACAAGAGATCAAACCGTTTTAGGTTTTCGATGCTTTTTTCTACATTTTCCCACTTGGTCTGCTGAGTCAACATTACGCCGACTATCACCTCAAATGTTCGGCTATTTGGCCACCAATACGGGTCTCTCTGGGTCAGATTTTGCTCCAGCTTCAAAAGCGAACTAAAAAGCTCAAAACTACTCAATAAACGCCTCTTGTGAGACGATAAATTCACCCTCGTCGTAAGCCTTGATTTTAAACGCGTCCGTACACCTACCGCCCTCAATGTCACAAATAATGGCTTGAAATATCTTTTTGCACTCTTTGTTTACGACAAATCGTTTGTTTGTGCCAAAAAGAAATCGATATATCGGCTCATCTTTGCCAACCCCTATTACGCCGTCTCTACATCCCGTAAGTCCAACATCGGCGAGAAAACCGCAACCGTTTGTGATACGCAAATCATCCGTTCCGATGTGTGTGTGAGTGCCGACGATAAAAGAGACATCGGCTTCCAGATAGCGCCAAAGAGCCTCTTTTTCACTCGTCGTCTCGGCGTGAAAATCTATAAAGATATTTTCTATCCCGTCATTTTTGAGAGCGTCCACCGTAGTTCGCACAAGGCGAAACGGATTGTCTGAGATCGGCATGGAGAAGTGTCCCATCAGGTTTACGATAGCAATCCTCTCGCCGCCTATCTCTAGCACCTTGACCCCCTCGCCGCTCAGTTCTACGGGATAGTTGAGCGGACGGATAAGCGGGTATTTTTTGAACACCTCTACGACTTCGGCCTTATCCCAGATGTGATTGCCGCTTGTCATCATATCCACACCGGCATCCATCATCTCCACAGCGGTCTTTTGCGTAATACCAAACCCAGCCGCTATATTCTCGGCATTTACAACAGCGATATCTACGCCAAATTTCTTTTTTGCCGCCCCCAAATGCCGTCTTACCATGTCGCGACCCGGGCTTCCAATAATGTCTCCTACGAAGAGTATTCTCATTTTTTAGCCCTCAAAAATTTTAGTACGCTTAGCAGTATGTCATCATCGTCTTTGCTAGGCGAGGTCAGATACTCTTTTTTGCCGTCCTCGAAATTTACGGTAATGTTTTGGGCGTAGTTTGAGATGGCGGATACCTTTGTCTTCAGAGCAAGTACTTTTATCTCAATGAGTTGCAAAAACTGCCTTGTCGGCAAATCCGGCTTGCCGAATCTATCGTTTAGTTCTTCTTCTATCTCGAATATCTCGGATACCTCGGATACACGACTCAGCCGCCTGTACGCCTCTAGTCTCAGCCTATCTTCCATGATAAATTCAGGAGAGATAAACGCCGAAACGGCTAGTTTTAGCTCTACCTCTTTTTCCTTTTCAAAGCTTTTGCCGCTTAGTTCATTGATAGCATCCTCAAGCATCCGCAGATAAAGCCCGTAGCCGATATTTTTGATATGCCCCGATTGCGCCTCTCCGACGATATTCCCGCCGCCCCTTATCTCTAGGTCTTGATACGCCAAAGCCGCACCGCTCCCTAGATAGGAGTTTGACTCAAGAGCTATGAGCCGCTTTTTGGCTTCATCCGTTAGCTCCTCTTTTGACTCGACAAAGAAGTAGGCGTATCCTTGCACTGCGCCCCTGCCAACTCTGCCCCGTAGTTGATGTAGGTCTGCCATACCAAACATATCCGCCGAATCTATCATTATCGTATTGACTTTCGGCAAGTTAATCCCCGATTCGATGATGGAGGTGGAGAGCAAGATGTCGTATTTGCCCTCCTCAAAGTCAAACATGATTTTATCGGTCTCGTCCGAGCCTATTTTGGAGTGAAGTATCTCTATTCTAAGATTTGGCAACATATGAAGAAGCCTTCTTTTGGCATCCTCAAGGCTAGCGATACGGTTGTGGATATAAAACACCTGCCCGCCCCGTCTAAGCTCTCTTAGCACCGCCTCTTTGACACTTTTTTCGTCGTACTCACGCACAAAGGTCTTAATGGGCAATCTCTCTCTCGGAGGGGTGTTTATCTCACTAAGAGACTTTACTTGCGAAAGAGCCATATTGAGGCTTCTAGGTATAGGCGTCGCTGACATGGAGAGGATGTGCGCCGTGCGAGAGAGCGCCTTTAGCTTCTCTTTTTGCTTCACGCCAAACTTATGCTCCTCATCCACCACGACAAGCGCCAAATCTTTCGCATCTGCGTCGAGCAAGGCGTGTGTACCTATTGCCACCTTGAGAGCGCCGTTTTTTAAGGCTTCAAGCGTCGCTTTTTTCTCTTTTGCGGATACAAATCTATCGACTTTTTCACACTTGATGCCATATTTTGCAAACCGCTCGTTAAAGCTCTTGTAGTGCTGGCTAACAAGCAGCGTCGTAGGGGCTAGCACCACCGCCGAATAGCCGTTTAGTGCAGCCGCAAATACGGCGTTCATAGCGACCTCGGTCTTGCCAAAGCCGACATCGCCGCTAAGCAGCCTATCCATCGCCACGCCACGCCCGAAGTCGGTAAATATCTCATCGATAGTTCTAGCCTGATCCTCGGTGTAGACAAAGCCGGCATCTTTTTGGAATATCGCAATTTCCGCTTTTTTGGTATTTAGCTTCACACCCTCCTGAAGCTCCCTCTCCGCTGCAAGGCGCACTATCTCGCCCGCTATCTCAAATAGACGGCTTCGCACTGACTCTTTTAGTTTCAAAAAGCTTGATTTGCCTAGCTTATCAAGTACGGGAACTGCCCCGCCCTCACCGATAAATCTATCTATCATGGCTAGATTTTCTACGGGAACTAGGAGCTTATCGTCGTTTTGGTAGCGTATCTCCACAAAGTCTTTTGTGCTTCCAAGCACCGTTAAATGCTTTAGGGCTTGAACTCATCTAGCGCAAGAGCTTTTTTGGGTCTGCTTTTTTGCTTTTTTTCACTCTTGTTTAGCGATATTATCAGCTCGCTAGGACTTTGGATATTGATAACAAAAGGGGCTTCGATATGTTTGAACGAACTTTTTAGCTCATAAATTCCCGCTTGTTTCAAGAGGGCGTCGTTTGCGGATATGATCGTAATTTTTTTGTTTTTATTTGCCTCTAGCGCCGCTTTTATGTCGATTATTTGATGCTCTTTGAACTCTTGAGCTTCAGGCAAGGCAGGGAGTGCCACAAGTGCGGCGCATAACTCATCGTCTTCCTCTTGATGCTTTAAAAATGCAGGAGTAAAAGTGCGGTAGCTATCAAAAAAGGAGAGATAATCGATATTGTCCCAAAAACACCAAAGCCCAAAAGAGTGTACATCTTTGAAAAAGCCGTCAAATGGGGAGTATTTGGTAAGCGAGCTTAGCTTCTCGTACTCTTCAGATGATAACGCCAAAAATGCGGGAGCGGCGTAAATGTTTTCTAGCTCCGCCTTGTCGCTTTTTTGCGTATCGAGGTCAAACTCTCTGATGGACTCTATCTCGTCGTCAAAAAAGCAAACCCTAACCGCTCTTGCCATATTGGGCGCAAAAATATCCATAATGTCGCCACGAAAAGAGACCTCACCCGCCTCGGCGACTATATCCACAAACTCATACCCATAAGCGTAGAGCTTTGCTTTTAACTCTTCAATATTAACTTTTTGGGCAAAATTTAGCTCAAAGCCTTGAAGATATTTTGGCGCTGGAAGCGGACGCATTAGGGTTTTGTATGGGGAGATAAGGATTTTTTTGTGTTTTTTGGAGGTTATATAGCCGCTTAGCGTCGTGAACAGCTCTCTTAGCTCCTCGGCAAAACTCCGAAGGTCATCGCCGCTCTCGGCGCGAAAATCTGGCAATACGAAGCTCTCATATCCGTAAAAATCGGCTACAAATTTAAGTTTTGTGGCATCTTTCGTGTCTGGAGCCAAAACGAGAGGGGCTTTGCTGCCCGCACGAAATGCGGACAAAAATTCAAAAAACGAACTTTGCAATACTACTCGCTATCTGATTCTTGAGGCGCATAGCCGTTATTTCTTACATAACTTGACCCCTCAAGAATCCCGCCGGCCTCTATAACAAGCGAAGCGCTATGCACTTCTCCTTTTATTTTGCCTCCTGCAAGTATCTCGCAGTTGTCACACTCGACTTTACCTTTTATCTCGCCGCCCACTATCACGCTTTTGGCGACCAACTTGCCTATCACTAGACCTTTTTTGCCGACCGTCACAATGCTCTGCGAATTTATATCACCCTCTATCTCTCCGTCAACATAAAAACTGTCGGTAATATCTAATTTGCCGATGATTTTTGTGCCGGAAGCGATGATAGACGCTCCGCCTGAGTCTGCCACTTTGTTGCTTCTACCAAAGATGCCCATCTAATTTTGTTCTCCCTTTCAAATAAATATGCGAAATTTGTATAGTTCCATTTTATAAACGGCGCTGGATTCATAGGCGCACCCATAAAACGCACCTCATAATGCAGATGAGGCCCCGCAGTCATACCGGTGTTGCCACTATATGCTACAAGCTGCCCTTTTTTGACAAACTCCCCTGGTCTGGTCACAAATCTTGAGAGATGCCCATAAACACTCTTAAAGCCGTAAGCGTGAGTCACAACAAGCATATTCCCGTATCCGCCGTTGTATTTTGTTTCCTCTATTATGCCGTCTGCCGCCGAATATACTTTTGTTCCGACTCCGGCTTTTAGGTCGATTCCCTCGTGAAAAATGCTACGACCAAGCACCGGATGGTTTCTAGAGCCAAAATCGCTAGTTACGCCCCCGAAAGGCACCGGAGAGCCGTTTGGGATATTTTTTAGCAGCATGGTTTTTTGCTCTACGCCAACTGAGGAGAGCTCCAATTTTTGGATGGATGCAGAGTCGCTTCTAAGGCTTATTAGGTTTTCCGCATTCGCCTCTTTTTCTTTTAGCGCTTTTTCGGCGTCTACAATACTTTTTAACCCTCTATTCTCGGCTATTATATCTTGGTATCGTTGTTTTGTCTTATCCAGAAGTCCAACCAGCATAAAGTTATTAGATAGCGAAAAGAAAAGTCCCGCAGAGCCAAAAACCAAAAATAACACCGTAAAAGCCGTAAAACTAACAAGAACTCTTTTTTTTATGCGCCCAAGCGTAAAGCTTTTCAACCCAAAAGGGGTAGATACCGTAATTACGGTGGAGGCCGCCTCTTTGCTTCTCGTCGGCAACGCTTTTGGATGACGAATTTTCGGCATCTGAAGCTTTAACTGCCTATTTTTTACATTTTGCCTCTCAAGCTTTGGAGGAATACGACTCTTATAGTGCGCCTCCAAGAGTTCAAAGTTTTTTTTCAAACCCTTCGCCTCCTTAAAAACTCGCTCACAACGCTAAACGAACCAAAAACTAAATACTCTTTGTCGTCGTCAGTTTCGTCAAAATCACGGTAAGAAAAGCCTATTTTATCTAAAATTTTTATTAGCTTCTCTTTTTTAATAATCCTATCACTCGGCACGGCTATAATCTCAACGCTATCTACGGAGTCCTTAAGAGCCGAAAGCGTCGCATAAGGGTCTTTGTCGGCGTAGCAGTTAAATATTAGCGTCACTTTTTTACCGCCAAGCTCATTTGTAAGCCTTTTTGCCGCAAGCTCGTTATGTCCTACATCAATTATAATATTTGAAGCTACCCTCTCAAATCTACCCCTAATTGTGTTAACAGTTTTTAGCTGCGGCGCATCAACACCCAAATATCTCGCTCCGACATACGCCAAAGCAAGATTTTCTTCAAGATATGAGGCGGTAAAGTTTTTTTTGGAGTACTCCGAGATAGCGACTCTATCGCTTTTTGTGAGAATATCATCCAAAAACTCTATATCTTTATCAAAAAACCACTTTTTTATACTCTCATAAACTTCAATATTTAGTTGCCTGCCGACTATTGTTTTGCAGTTTGAGGCTTTTAGTTTTGTCTGTGTGATTTTCTCTATAGTGTTGCCAAGCATCTCTTGGTGGTCTAGCCCTATGGCGGCGATAAGCAGTAGTTCTTTTGCAAAAACGGTTGTAGAGTCATACTCCCCGCCGACTCCCGCCTCCAAAATAAGTATCTCCGCCCTATCTTTAAAAAAGAAAAGAGAGAGCAGAGTCAAAATCTCAAAATAACTAAGAGGCTCCAAAGACTCGCCAAACTCATCTATAAGCTCGCAAAAAGCCTCCTCAAGCTCCCCCTCATCAGCGTCGCCGCCGTCAAACCAAAATCTTTCCGTAAAAGATAAAATATGAGGAGATGTAAAGTGTCCCACTTTAAATCCTGCATTTTTTAGTATCCAAGCCAAAAAACGCCCGGTACTACCTTTGCCGTTTGTGCCTACTATCTGAACTATTTTTGGACTATTTTGCCGCAATATGGCGTGGTTATTGTAGAAATTTTGAAATCTTTGCGGATCAAAAGGGGCGTACTCAACCCCTTTTTTTTCGAGAAAACTGGTTAAGCTCACGCCGGAAATACTCTATTCCTGCCGCTTTGTTTTGCTTTGTATAGCTGCTCATCGGAGGCTTTTACAAGCTCTTTTAGATTCGGTACGCTTTTTCTATCGGCGCATCCACAACTTATCGTCACTGCAATACGGGTCTCTTTGTAAATAAACTTTGTTTTTTCTACGGCAGCCCTGATTGTCTCCGCATACGCTTTTGCGCCCTCTATGTCTGTCTTTGGCAAAATAGTAATAAACTCTTCCCCACCGAATCTTCCGACTATATCCATATCTCTAGATTTTTTCTTGAGTATTTGAGCAAAAGAGGCAAGCACTACATCACCTGCCATATGTCCGTATGTATCGTTGATTTTTTTGAAGAAATCTATATCGAAAAAGACAAGAGTAAAGTTATCGTCAAACCTAAGAAAAAGCTCATCGTAGCGCTCCATCTCTCCATCTATTACTTTTCTATTTGCGAGCTTCGTTAAAAAGTCTATTCCGGCCTCCTCTTTTGCGCTCTCCAGCTCACCCTCTAGCGTTTTTATCTTCTGTTTCAAATTTTCCATTTGAGAGTGTTCGCTTTTTAGGGTTGAGAGCACATCGTTGATGTCTCCGTCAAGAGCGCTCACAAGAGCGGTGAGTTTTACTTTTACGGATTCAAAGTCGCCCTCCCTGCTCTCTTCGATTAATCTTTTAATCGAGCCTACCTTTTGCGCCCCATTTGCGCTCACATCGGTAACGCCTGATATTTTTGCATAACACCTTGTTACGATGGTATCAATTTCGCTAATTTTGTCTTTTAGCGCCCTGTTGTCAAGGTGTATCCTTTTGGAGACAAGAGACTTTATGTCGTTTTGAACTCTTTTTTGCGATATTTGAGACGGGTCGTTTAGAAGATTTTTACTAAAAAGCTCAAGCTCTTTTTGCATCTCTTTTGTAAAAGAGGGCTTAAGCCCTTCAAGCAGTAAGATAGCTATATCGTCGGCGTTTTGAGTGTTTTTCTCAAAAGCCAGCTTTATTTCGCCGACCACCTCATCCATAAAATACGACTTTATCGTCGCAAACTGCTCAAGCCTAACAAACTCCGTCGGCTTATAGTTTGCTGCCAAAGTATCCCACTCTTTTGCAAGCCCCATAAGAAGTTCGCTATTTTTCGTATTTTCCATCTTATCGAGCGTCATAGACGACAGCTTTGCGGCATCTTTATGCCTAAGTTGCTTTGTGGCTTTTAGAATTTTTTGCACCAGTATGTATTGAGCCGTTAGATACTCGTTTGCCTCAGATGGATTTAGTCTATTTACCTGAGATATAAGGAATTGAACGAGCTCATCGACTGTTCTTGGAGTGTAGCTTTTGATTAGTTTTTGATACCCCTCATCAAGTCTAGAGATAAATTTTTGAAGCTTATCACACTCTTCGTGACTAAGCCCCTCTTTTTTCATCTCTTTGCAGAATGCTTTTTGAAACTCTTCCGGAGTAATCTCTTTGTGATCCTCTTTTAGAGACTTAATTGCCCTTGCTGCTATCTGTTCCAGCTTCATATAAAGCCCCTAATATTGATATTTGAGAAGTTAGCGTATCGATTGCTTTTGCTGCACTGTTTTTAATAGCATCAAATCTTTTTGAATCAGAGATTGTGGTATTGGGCTCTATAGGGAAGTCATAGCTTCCAGAGGTTAGAAAAGTTTTTGTCTCTTTTTGTGTAGCCACGGTCGTACTCAGGGTGACGGTAGCCCTATAAAGCACTACATAGCCGTTTTTGTCGTACTGCACCGGAGCAAAACCGACGCTATCAACTCTGACAAATAGTTTTGAGTTTGCGTCATCCTCGTTTACAACCCTAGATTTAAATTTTGTAATTACCGCTTCATTTACCGCATCTTTTATGATTACCGTATTTTCAGGGTCGCTTCTTAGCATGCTTACCTTCACGAACACCCTGTCACCTATCGCTTTTTTGGAGTAATAGGAGGCAGGTTTGTACCCGCATCCTGCAAAAAGCAGGAGAAGCAAAACAAAGCTAAGAAGCTTTTTCAATTTTTATCCCTTAACAACGAAGTTTATCAGCTTGCCCGGCACAACAACCTCTTTTATTATCTCGCCATCAATCCACTTCGCCGCTTCAG
>JFJP01002599.1_pt1 | contig 15467 bp, 14 predicted proteins | sample 431651 | NCBI WGS metagenome assembly JFJP01 (sample SAMN02602958, study PRJNA72255) | Microbial mat metagenome, whole genome shotgun sequencing project. | biome: fresh water; feature: sink hole; material: water; isolation source: purple microbial (photo- and chemosynthetic) mats found in... | reverse complement strand
GTAACGAGCACCTGCGGGCGTGGGGCGAGCAACCGGCTTTGCATCTGATTGTGAATAACGAACAGGCGCGAACCGGCACCGATGGTTAGCTACGTCATAGGTGCACGAAAAAACCGCCCGAAGGCGGCTTGATCGAGAGCAGAAGTTATTGTTTCTGCTAAGTATTTTGGTAGGCGGTATTGGAATCGAACCAACGACCTCCACGATGTCAACGTGGCGCTCTAACCAGCTGAGCTAACCGCCTACAGCTTCAAATAAAAAACTGGTGAGATTTTTATACTTGAATCTTGTGGCTCCCCGACCTGGGCTCGAACCAGGGACCTACGGATTAACAGTCCGGCGCTCTACCGACTGAGCTATCGAGGAACACAAGGGTGCGAATCATATTCAAACTCCGAAAGCAGGTCAACACAGATCAAAAGTTATTTAACGCCCCCGACACGCATTTGCTGCATTGCAATATGCGATAATATATACGTAACAGCTTAAGGTAACACCTTTGTATTCAAGACGTGATGCTCAACTTCAAGGCTGTTGTTCCGTAATTAAAATAAAGCACTTTATTGCACCGCACAGAGATAAAGGTAAAGCCATGAACATGAGTAAAGTGGGCAAGTTCGAGAGCCTCAGGATTGTCAACGAGTTCGACCGGGCGCTGATCGAAATGTTTGGCATCAATATGACCGATGCGCGAATTACGCGCTACGAGGTACTTGCCAGCCTGGATGAAACGGGGTGCGCCTTGAAGGCAGCACAATCCTTTGGATTGATGCGCGGCATGACGCCTCTGACCGAGAATGGGCAGAACGCCTGAGCATAAAAATCGGCGCTGGCGGGACGGCGACAGGCAGATAAGCGCAACTCAAGCGACTGGCGTAGCCCGGAAAAGCGTTTCATTAATGCGTTGCGCGGTCGCCGCAAATTCAGCAGCAGGAATCGGGCGGGAAAAATAGTAGCCTTGGCCATAGCCGCACCCCATATCGCGTAACAGCATCAGTTGCTGCTCGTCTTCCACTCCCTCGGCAACGACATTCAATCCAAGACTTTTTGCCATCGTAATGATGGCATTGACCAAGGCACGGTCGTTGCTATCAATGCCCATGTCGCGGATGAAGGATTTATCGATTTTTACGGTGTCCATCGGAAAACGCTTCAGGTAGGAAAGGGAAGAGTAACCGGTACCAAAATCGTCGAGATAGATGCGTAACCCGGCGGCACGTAAACTTTCAATCCAAGTTTGTGCAGTAGCCACGTTACTCATCAGCACACCCTCGGTAATTTCGATTGCAATAGCATCAGCTTCCAGGCCATGCTGCCTGAGAAAGTCGGTCACCACCAAGACCGGCAACTCTAAAGGAATCTGCTTGACCGAAACATTCACCGACACATACATGTCCAGGCCCGCTCTACGCCACTCGGCAACCTGACGACAGGTATCGCCGAGCACCATCAGACCGATCTCGCCAATCAGTCCGATCTCTTCCGCCAATGGAATAAACACCTCGGGCGAGACCATGCCGCGAACCGGGTGCGTCCAACGCAAGAGCGCTTCAGCACCTGCCAGACGTCCCGCCACCAGATCGACGATCGGCTGAAAGGCCAGCGAGAGTTCCCCCGCTGACAGAGCATGACGCAGATCATCCTCGAGACGGCGTCGATGTTCGACGGCCGCGAGCAGCGCCGGATCAAAGTAAGAGAAATCATGACCACCGGCTGCACGTACATGATTCAGTGCCAGTTCGGCACCACGCAGCAATTGGTGCAAATCGTCGCCGTCAGCAGGATAGAGTGCAATACCGATGCTGGCGCCAATCAACACCTCGCCGGGTTGATTTGTCCCGGTCAACGCATAGGGTTGTCCTATCTGGGCAAGCAGTCGTCCGATGTGCTCATCAAGGTCCTGGCGACTCTGACCATCACTCAATACCAAGGCAAATTCGTCGCCGCCGAGGCGTGCAGCATGTTCCCCCGGACGCAGAAATGCTCGGATACGCGTGGCGACCATCAGCAACAGTTGATCACCTGCCGGAAAACCCAAGGCATCGTTGACCTGTTTGAAACCGTCGAGATCAAGCATTGCCAGAACAAATGCAGGGGTATGCCCGGTCATGCCGGACAAAGCATGCAACAAACCTGCCCGATTGGCAAAACCGGTAAGCGCATCGGTCACAGCGAGGCGGCGGGCCGAAAGCTCCTCGTTCTTGCGTTGCGTCACATCGATGATCGTGCCCTGAACATTGCCATTGCCCAACGGCATCAACGAAACGTGCAACCAACGCTCGTCACCACGTCGGCCGACAAGCAGGAAATCATCTTCGATAATCGCATCGTCGGCGGCCTCGTCAAGGCTTGTACGCAACAGATCCAGCAAATGTTGCGGCTCACGCCAGCCGGTTTCGGTCAGGCGCCGGCCAATCTTTTCTTCGCGTAGCGGCAGCCAGGTCAGATCAACAAAGGCGCGATTGAATGACTCCAGCCACCCGTCACGGTCGGCGACGAAGATGCCGGAAGTGGCATTCTCGAACAAATCCTGATATTTGCGCTGGGCGATGGTTTGCTGTTGCTGCAGTCCGCGTTCTTGTTCGAGCGTGGCAAACAACCGTCCGGTGAGATCGTTGATATCCCCCACCAGACGTCCGATCTCGCTGTTTTCATGACCATCGGGGATGATCAAAGGCTGGCCGCTGGTGGCATCCAGACGGTGCAGGCGGTCAGAGGTTGCCTTGATCGGCCGCACCACCAGATAGAACATCATGGCCGCCACAGCCACCACCACCAGGGTTAGCTGCCCCATCAGCAGCAGAACGGTATCGCGGGCAATTTTGGCGACGCGTGCCTCGATGGCTGCCCAGTCAACATCGAGTTCAATTTCGCCGACCACCTCACTACTTTTGAATGGAGACAGTAACGGCCTTTTCACCGAGCCCGGCAACGCCATCCTGCCAACACCGAGTTTCGATGAAGCAGCAGAATTTTTCTTTTCGCGCTCGGCGCGCGCCAACTCCTTATCACCACTGCGGATCACCACACGCTGTACGTCACGGTTGCGCATCAAACCCTGCGCCACTTCAGCCGCGAGTTGTTCATCCTTGGCAAAGCTGGCAATACTGGCCGTACTGACGACCGTATCAAGCAACTCGCCCAGACTCTCCACAGCCTGCTGATGTTCGCGCGTGCCGACCGACTCGCTTACCGTCAGGCCGGATGCGCCGCCCAACAGCAATGCGATGCCGATCACGGAAAAAAGGCTGCGTGCCAGAATCCCCTGCCACCAGTGCGCCCTATCCTTCACGTTTCCCCCATGGAAAATATTCCGACACCACACTTTCGCATTACGCCACGAGAGATGGGCGCGAATGTGTGGTGATTATAGTGTCAGGGATTAAGGGTCAGGAGAAACGGGTTCTCCCGGCAGACCGGGCCGAGCCAAGGGCAACCGGCAGCCTGAAATTATCAGAAGAGGCTGGCAATCACAAAACGGTCGCGGGCCGCCAGCTTTTCCAGGCCACGGGCAGCTTCGAGAGAAGCACCCCACTTCATGATGTGCGACAGGAAGGTCGTCAGCGCAACCGAGAGCGCATAACCCGTTTCCTGCCATTCGTTACGGAATTCGGCAAAACTCAAAGTACGAGCAGAAAGTTTGCCGCTTTTCATCGGCACCAGAGTGACTTTGTGGCCATCGTTGCGAATGACAATGGCCGTGCTTCTTTGCGTATTGGTAACGACCACGAAATTCCCCTTGGTCAGCGTGTAGATAACTGCGCTAACGGCGGCAATGAATACAGCTTGAGCGGAATAATGACATTCCGAATCAGTGCAAACCGAAAGCAACGGCAAGCATTTTTTCGGCACGCTTGCGCCGCGCCTCGTCAGGCGTCAACCCGACCAAAGACTCCGGCGGCAAGGGCACGTCCCAGTGTTGCTGGAACAGATCGACGTCCTCACCGCTATCCAGGTGGGCGCGATAAATTTTTTCCTGATAGGTGGGTGCATCGGGCAACGCCACCAGTTCGACTGACTGGATGATCATGTTTCACCTCAAGGCTGCTTCGTTGATTACGGACGTATCCTGCGCCGGCCAAGCTTCAGTCTCAAGGTAAAGAATGGGGGGAAAACCCCCGCTGCTTGTTGATCACGTATTTTCCGGCTTCGCCGCACGGGATCGAATCAAAAAAGTCGGCACCGGCAGGACGGCACCAGGTCACTGTTAATTAACGAAAAAAAGGCGCCCGCTTGTGGCGGACGCCCTTTTCATTCCCCCTCCAGTCCGGACTCCGGATTAGATGCCCTGTTTGAGCTGATCCAGAATTGCCGGATTTTCCAGCGTTGAAATATCTTGCGTGATTTCCTCACCCTTGGCCAGCGAGCGCAACAGGCGACGCATGATCTTGCCGGAACGCGTCTTCGGCAGGTTCTCGCCGAAACGGATGTCCTTGGGCTTGGCGATCGGGCCGATTTCCTTGCCGACCCAGTTGCGCAAATCGTTGGCGATCTTCTTGGCTTCCTCGGCCGAGGGACGGCTCTGCTTCAGCACGACGAAAGCGCAGATGGCCTCGCCGGTCAGATCGTCAGGACGGCCCACCACGGCCGCCTCGGCCACCAGCGGGTTGGCGACCAGCGCCGATTCGATTTCCATCGTGCCCATGCGGTGACCGGAGACGTTCAGCACGTCATCGATACGCCCCATGATGGTGAAGTAGCCGGTCTTCGCATCGCGTACCGCGCCGTCACCGGCCAGGTACAGTTTGCCGCCGAAATCGACGGGGTAGTAAGACTTCTTGTAGCGGTCGGGATCGCCCCAGATGGTACGGATCATCGACGGCCAGGGCTTCTTGACGACGAGGAAGCCGCCGTTGCCCCAAGGTACGTCATTGCCGGTTTCATCGACGATGGCGGCCTGAATACCCGGGAAGGGCAGCGTACAGGACCCCGGCACCAGCGGCGTAACACCCGGCAGCGGGGTAATCATGTGGCCGCCGGTTTCGGTCTGCCAGAAGGTATCCATGATCGGGCAGCGCGAACCGCCGACGTTTTCGTAGTACCACATCCAGGCTTCCGGGTTGATCGGCTCGCCGACCGAACCGAGGATACGCAGCGACTTCAGATCGAAGTTGCGCGGATGGGTTGCAGGGTTACCTTCGTTGGCCTTGATCAGCGAACGGATCGCCGTCGGGGCCGTGTAGAACACCGAAACCTTGTGATCCTGAATCATCTTCCAGAAGCGGCCAGCATCCGGATAGGTCGGCACGGACTCGAAAACGATCTCGGTCCCGCCGCAGGCCAGCGGGCCATAGGTAATGTAGGTATGACCGGTAACCCAGCCGATGTCGGCAGTACACCAGAACACATCGTCCTTTTTCAGGTCGAAGGTCCACTTCATGGTCAGGATCGCATGCAGCAGGTAGCCGCCGGTGCTGTGCTGCACACCCTTCGGCTTGCCGGTGGAACCGGAGGTATACAGAAGGAATAGCGGATGCTCAGCGGAAACCCATTCAGGTTCGCAGACCTCGGACTCGTTCGCGACAATGTCGTGGTACACAACGGTCTTGACTTGATGGCCGGTCGCCAGGTTGAGCGCCTCATCGACAGCAGGCTTCAGGGGGATGTTCTTGCCACCGCGACACTGTTCGTCAGCGGTGATGACGGCGACAGCGCCGGCATCAAGAATACGTTCTTCGAGCGACTTGGCCGAGAAACCACCGAACACGACAGAGTGGATGGCACCGATACGGGCGCAGGCCTGCATGGCGGCAACACCTTCGACCGACATGGCCAGATAGATCAGGACGCGATCACCCTTCTTGACGCCCTTGGCACGCAGTGCATTGGCGAACCTGGAAACCTTCGACAACATTTCCTTGTAGGTCACCTTGGTGACCTGGCCGTTATCCGCCTCGAAAATGATGGCAACCTTGTCGCCCAGACCGGCTTCGACATTCTTGTCGAGACAGTTGTAGGAAACGTTCAGCTTGCCGTCGGCAAACCATTTGTAGAAGGGGGCATCCGACTCGTCAAGAGCCTGGGTGAAAGGCTCTTTCCAGACGACATGCTCCTTGGCCAGACGGCCCCAGTAGCCTGCATAGTCCTGGTCGGCCTCCTTGCACAGGGCCTCGTAGGCGGCCATACCGGAAATGGTGGCTTTTTTGACAGTTTCTTCGGAGGGCGGAAAAATGCGGCTTTCCTGCATAGTCGATTCGATGGCGCTCATTGAGATTTTCTCCTCTCGCAATGACGTTGTAAAACCAAACACCAGCCACACTTCACACTGGCTGGCAGTATTTTTGGTGCTTTGTGGGTGTCGGACTACCGCGTCCTCACGGAGTTGCCGATCATTTTTGTGGTGAGAATTCTAGCCCAGTATTAGAGCCGGCGAAGCTTACGCGGCGCTTACTTGTCATTCAGGCCAGCACTTTCCATCACGCCGGATCACACGTGGGCTGCGTGTAGAATTTGCCATCTACTTGTTTCCTCCCCCCCTTGCGCAGGTACATCATGAATAAAACCATCAAAGCAATGGAAACCTTTATTTTTTGGAGCCGTTGGCTACAGGCGCCGCTCTATCTCGGCCTGATTGCCGCACAGGGGGTGTATGTCTATCATTTCATGCACGAACTGATTCTTCTGATCAGCAAGGCAGGTAGCCTGACAGAGTCGGAAGTCATGCTGATCGTGCTAGGCCTGATCGACGTTGTGATGATCGCCAATCTGCTGATCATGGTCATCATTGGCGGTTATGAAACCTTCGTTTCCCGCCTCGATCTCGACGATAACCCGGATCAGCCGGAGTGGCTTTCGCACGTCAATGCCGGGGTGCTCAAGGTCAAGTTAGCCGTCGCGTTGATCAGCATTTCCTCGATTCACCTGTTGCGTACCTTCATCAATGCGCCGCAAATGGAAGATCGCGTGGTCGTCATTCAGGTCGCCATCCATGTCTCCTTCCTGATTTCAGCGATTGCCATTGCCTGGACCGACAAGATCATGGTGCAAACGCTGGCGCTCAGTCACCGCACTCCGCACTGATAAACACCAGACCCGGGGGAGAAACCGCCATGTCTGCAGCTCACTCAACGCCGATCCGCCAGGACGACTTCATCCAGTCGATCTTCGACGCCTTCCAGTTCATCAGCTATTACCACCCGCTCGACTACATTCAGGCCCTCGGCCGTGCCTACGAACGCGAACAAAGCCCTGCCGCCAAGGACGCCATCGCCCAGATTCTGACTAATTCGCGGATGTGCGCTGAAGGCAAGCGCCCGATCTGCCAGGATACGGGCATCGCCGTAGTCTTCCTCAAGATCGGCATGAATGCGAAATGGGACGCCAAGCTAACCATTCAGCAGATGGTCGATGAAGGCGTGCGCCGCGCCTACACCCATCCGGACAACAAATTGCGCGCCTCGGTGTTACTCGACCCGGCCGGCAAGCGCACCAACAGCAAGGACAACACCCCGGCGGTGATCCACTACGAGATGGTCGCAGGCGATCACGTCGAAGTGATTTGCGCGGCCAAGGGCGGCGGCTCCGAAAATAAATCGAAGTTTTACGCGCTCAACCCTTCCGATTCCATTGTCGACTGGGTGCTAAAGACGGTGCCGACCATGGGTGCCGGCTGGTGCCCGCCGGGTATCCTCGGCATCGGCATCGGAGGCACGCCCGAGAAGGCCATGCTGCTGGCCAAGGAGTCGCTGATGGCACCGGTAGATATCGATGAGTTGATTGTGCGCGGCCCGTCGAATCGCATCGAGGAACTGCGTCTCGAACTTTATGAGAAGGTCAATGCGCTCGGTATCGGCGCCCAGGGCCTCGGCGGGCTGACCACCGTGCTCGACGTCAAGATCATGGACTATCCGACCCACGCCGCCAGCCTGCCGGTTGCCATGATCCCCAACTGCGCCGCGACGCGCCATGTTCACTTTCATCTCGATGGCACTGGCCCGGCCAGGCTGGAGCCGCCACGACTCGAAGACTGGCCGGCCGTCACCTGGCAGGCAAACGAAAAGACCGCCACGCGCGTCTATCTCGATACCCTGACCAAGAACCAGGTAGCCGTCTGGCAACCGGGCCAGGTGCTGCTGCTCAACGGCAAGATGCTCACCGGCCGCGACGCCGCGCATAAACGCATTCACGATCTACTGGCCAAAGGTCACAAGCTCCCCGTCGACTTTACCGATCGCATCATCTACTACGTTGGCCCGGTCGATCCGGTACGCGACGAAGCGGTCGGGCCGGCCGGTCCGACCACGGCCACGCGCATGGACAAATTCACCCGCATGATGCTGGAGAAAACCGGCCTGATCGCCATGGTCGGCAAGGCCGAACGCGGCCCGGTGGCCATCGAGGCCATCAAGGACAACCGCGCCGCCTACCTGATGGCCGTCGGTGGCGCCGCCTATCTGGTGTCCAAGGCCATCAAGTCGGCACGGGTTGTCGCCTTTGAAGATCTCGGCATGGAAGCCATCTACGAGTTCGAGGTCAAGGACATGCCGGTAACGGTTGCCGTCGATTCCAGCGGTACTTCGGTACATAACACCGGGCCGAAGGAATGGCAGGCGAAGATAGGCAAGATTCCAGTGGTGGTCGCCTGATTGACGCCGTCCTGCCAGCGCCGACTTTTTGATGATCGGGGTTTTTGACTCGGGCCTCGGCGGCCTCTCGGTGCTGGCCGCCATTGCCCACGCCCTGCCACGTGCCGACCTCGTTTATCTGGCCGACAGCGCCCATGTTCCGTATGGCGACAAGCCGGACAGCTTCATCACCGGACGGGTTCTGGCCATCGGCCGTCATCTGGCGGAATCCGGTTGCAATCTGCTGGTCGTCGCCTGCAACACAGCCACCACGACAGCCATCCAGACCCTGCGCGATCACCTGCCGAACGTTCCGGTAGTCGGTGTGGAACCCGGCATCAAGCCGGCGGCGCAATCCTCGCCGGCGCGCCACATTGCCGTGCTGGCCACCGAAGCTACCGCCCGCAGCCAGCGACTCAAACAACTCGTCGAGCACCATGCCGACGGCACGCAGGTGGATATCGTGCCCTGCCCGGGCTGGGCTACCCATATCGAAACACTGCAACCCGAAACTGCAGAATTTCGCGCGGAAATCACCGACAAGATCGAGACATTGCTCGCCGCCGGCGCCGACCGTATCGTGCTCGGGTGCACGCACTATGCTTTCCTGAAGCCACTCATCACCCCGCTGCTGAACGGGCGCGCCGAACTGGTCGATGTCTCGGCAGCCATCGCCCGCCAGGTCGTGCGGCTGGGCGGAGCGCGTGAAGGTCAGTCCAGACTGCACTTGCAGGCCACCGCATATCCCGAACGCCTGCGCGCCGCCCTCCCCGCGCTCGGCCTGCATGAACTGGCCACACGCGCCGGCGCAGCCCTGCAAGTCAATCCCTAACTAAAGTATGGTCAAATATCAAGATCAGGGTAATAGCCGTAGCGGTAACAAGTTTTGGAGTTGAAGAATGAAAAAGCAACGAATTCTGGATTTGATAGAGCAAGCTGAACTGCGCATGACCCAAGGCAGAGCGGACCAAGGGAGCGAAACCGAGTATTTGGCAAATGCTGAAGACCTGGAAAGATTTGCTGATCTGATTATCCAGGAGTGTTCCGCACAGCTGGAGGCCAATCGCCTGGCGGTATTTGATGCCAACCAGCACCACGAATACTGGAATTGCGGAGTGAAGTGGGCAGTGGCGAAGCTGAAGAACCACTTCACCGCCAAGATGAAATATGTGGACTGCAATACGATCTGACGGTCAAAGTCAGGCGTCTGTCGCCGGGCGCCTGATGCCGTGGCGGGCGAGGTAAACCACTGCGGCCAGGATCAACAAGCCGCCAAGCAGTTGCACGTTGCTGACGACTTCGCCGAGCACCAGCGCCGCCAGGGTCAGCGTGATCAGCGGCTCCAAGGTGGAAAGCGTTGAGGCATCGGCGGCACCGAGCTTTTCCAGCCCCTTGAAGAAGCCGAGTATCGCCAGCAAGGTTGAAAACACGGCGATCGCCAGGACAGCCAGCCAACCCGAAGCTGTCGCCGGCAAACTCAACCCGGAAGTGATGGCGGTGCTACCGAAAACACCGGCGGCCGCCAGCATCACGACGGTGGCTCCGGGCAATGGTCCGGTGCGCATTATCACGCCCTCGCCCACCAGGATATAGACCGAATAAATCAGGGCGGCACCCACGCCGAGCCATACGCCGAGCGGCTGGCTATGCATGTCGCCGCCTACGGTGAGCGCGGTTCCCGCAAGCGCAGCGGCGACAGCCCAGCCACGCCCGAGGCCAATCTGCCGGCGCAACAGCAGCGCAGAAAATATCGTGACAAGCGCCGGATAGAGATACAGCAGCAAGGCGACCAGACCCGCACTGGCGTATTGCAGGGCAGCGAAATAGCAATAAGCCTGGCCAACATAGCCGACGCCCCCCATCGCTACCAGCCACAGCAGATCCCTTCCGCGCGGCCAGCGCATACCCTTTGCAGCACCCCAGGCAGCCAGCAGCACGCCGGCAATCGTGAAGCGCAGGAACAGCATGGTCGGCAAATCCACGCCATCGCGATAAGCCAGTTTGGCGAATATCGCCATGGCACCGAAGCCGGCAGCGGAAAGCACAATCCACGGCACGCCGCGCCAGCGGTCTGGAAGGGACATGAACTACGGGAAAGCGGGTGTGAGCCGGGGAAAAATCCTCAAAACCGGCCAGGTATCAATGCAGATGCCCGCCCTCACCCTCACCGTGGCCATGCACGTGGCCGTGAGTAATTTCTTCCGGCGAGGCGGCACGTACATCGTTCACCGTGCAGGAAAATATCAGGGCGATGCCCGCCAGCGGGTGATTACCGTCAACCACCACCTTGCCTTCGGCGATATCCGTGATGGTGTAAAGCATGTCCTCTTCATCGTCTTCACCGGCACGCTCGAACTGCATGCCAACCTCGATTTCATCGGGGAACAGGTCACGCGACTCAACCAGTACCAACTCCGCATCGTATTCGCCGAAAGCCTCCTCCGGCAACAGACGAATGTCTTTCTGAAACCCCGCCGTCTGCCCGAGCAGTTCTTCTTCGATCTTTTCGAAGATGCCGCCGTAGCCGCCATGCAAATAGATCAGCGGGTGCTCGCCCGCATCGATGAGATTGCCGTCGCTGTCCGTGACGCTGTAGGCAAGGGTAACAACGGTATCCTGGTCGATCTGCATGCAAAACTCCTATTTTGAATGATGGCCCGACTTGTGCGGGACGAGTTGCTTGACGAGTTGAAAAACCTCAGCGGCGTGCCCTTTCGGCGAAACGTCGTAGAGCGCATGGCGAATAATGCCCTGCTTGTCGATAATGAAGGTCGAGCGGATCAGGCACAATTTCTTGTGACCGTCATGCTCCCGGTAATGCATCACGCCGTACTTGCGGCAGACCTCGCTCTCCACATCCGCCAGCAGGCGGATCGACAGGCCGTGCTTGTCGCGAAAATCGGCGTGCGCGAGGCAATCATCGCGCGAAATACCGATCACGGCACATCCGAGCCGGTTGAATTCACTTTCATGATCGGAAAAATCGATGGCCTCAAGCGTGCAATACGGCGTGCCGTCCTTCGGATAGAAAAACAGCACCGCATACTGCTTGCCGTGCAAAGAAGCGAAATCAAACTCCTCCATGTCAGCATCGGGCAGGCTGAACGTCGGCGCGGCTTGTCCTGCTTGCAGCATGGGCTTCTCCATCAATCGATGACCGATTCTAAAGCAGATTGCCCTGTAACTTATCACTGCGCTGGAGCGGCGAATAAATCCGGTAGGCGTTGCGTCCGCCCTCCTTGGCGGCATACATCGCCGTATCGGCATTGCGCTGGAGTTGCTCGCTGTCCTGGCCATGTTGCGGGTAAAGCGCGATGCCGACGCAACCGGAAATGTTGGCGGTACCCGCATCGAGATGATAGGGCTCGCTGAGCATGCCGACCGCGCGGTGTGCGATGACTTCGGCCTCGTTCTCGGCCGTCATCTCCGTCAGGATGATGGCGAACTCATCGCCGCCCAGCCGCGCCACGGTATCGGACTCGCGCACGCAACTGCTCAAGCGTCGCGCCGCCTCGACCAGCAACTGGTCACCGGCCGGATGGCCCAGCGTGTCATTGACCTCCTTGAAACGATCGAGGTCGATCACCAGCAAGGCGAAAATGCGGTGATGGCGCCGGGCCTGGTTAAAGGCGGCCTGCAGGCGATCGCTGAACAACAGCCGGTTGGGCAGGTCGGTCAGTGCATCGTGATTCGCCTTGTAGCGCAGTAATTCTTCCGCTTCCTTGCGCCGGGTGATGTCGTGGAAGACGCCCAGATACTGGCCGGCACCCCGATCATCCTCGATCTTGGCGATCGACAGCCACTCGACATAGATGTCACCGTTCTTGTGGCGGTTCCAGATCTCGCCTTCCCAATGCCCGCGCTCGTTCAATGTCCCCCACAACTCGACGTAAAACGCTGCGTTGTGCCGTCCTGATTTGAGCAAGCTGGGATTGCGCCCCATCACCTCTTTCGGCGTGTAGCCGGTGATGGCGGTGAATGCGGGATTGACGCGCACGATGTTGTTTTTCGCGTCGGTGACAATGATCGCTTCGGCAGCGCTTTCGAACACCGTGCCGGCGATACGCAACTCATGTTCGCGACGGCGCCGCTCGGCAATTTCATCCTGCAGGTCGCTGTTGCGTTCCTCAAGTTCGCGCGTACGCTCCTCGATGGTGACCTCCTGCGCATGCGTCAGGGCTTTCAGTTCGCGATAGTGGCGACGCACCCGGCCCACCAGCAGGTGCAACAACGCACTGGTGACGACAAATCCGCCGAGCATCATGAAGAGCGTCCCCTGGCGGCGCTGGTCGCGCACTGCCAGAAGTTCTTCAGCCGGCATGGTGACCGAAATGCCGCCGCGAATATCGCCAACCTTGTAACCCTGCTTTTCATGGCATTTGAGACAGGGCGTTTTCACATGCAGTGGTGCCATGTAGCGATGCGCCGGGCGCGACCGGTCACTGAAATCGAATGCTCTGAAAAACTCGATGCGTTCCTTCAGCTTGCCGCCCTCGAACATCTCCAGGCTTTCCCTTTCCCAGGGATCGGCGGCATTCGCAGGACGAATCGGCTTCAGGCTGGTGATGTGGAAACGCCCCCCCGTAGACTTTTCCGCCAGTTCGGCAAACTGCCGCGTCATGAAGGCCGGATTGACCATCGTCAGATCACGACCATCCACGGTCTTGATGTCGCGCCTGGGATGCTCGAGATAAGCATTGGGCTGGGTGGTCTCGGTCACCGGCACATAGACGCCGCCATGCCGTGCATTCCAGTCACGCGTCAACTCAATCAGGTTAAAGATGACACGGCCACGCTCTTCAGCGATGGAGTCGATGCTGTCTCCCACCCGCTGCCATTCGAAAGCGCCCAAGGCCAGAAAGAACAGCGCCGACGCAACATAGATTGCCACCAGCACGCCCGCATAACTGCCACTCACCGGACGGGAACCGGGTAGTCCGGGCGGCGCAACCGGAAGGCCTTCCTGAGAAGAAGGTGAAGCGGATTTCATAGGCATATTATGACGCACCCGAATGACCAAAACTTGCCCTGGATCAAATCCCGCGCAAGCCTTCGATCACCCTGCCTGTCAGCGCCTGCCGCGTGGCGGCCAGCCCCGCCAGCGCAACGCCCGCCAGTCCGGCCAGTACGCCCACCAGCAGCAAACCGGGCGTCGGCAGATAGTCGAGATCGAATACCCAGCGCGCGAGCGCCGTGCCGATCGCCGTCGCACACAGGCCGGCGAGCAGGCCGGCAATCGCCCCGAGCGTCGCAAATTCCGCGAACAAGGCCTGATGCAACTGACGCCGCCGCCCGCCCAGAGCGCGCAATACCGCCAGTTCGTGATTCCGCTCACCGGCACTCGCCTGCAATGCCGCATACAACACTACCAGACCGGCGAGCAAGGCAAAACCGAACACCAGTTGCACGGCGCGCGCTACCTGATCGAGGGTCGCCTGGAGTTGCCGTACCAGCGCGGCAACGTCAATCACGGTGAGATTCGGGAACTGCCGCACCAGATCGCTGATCGTCGTTTCCTGTCCGGACGGCAGATGAAAACTGGTGATGAAACTGGTCGGTTGTTCGTCCATGCTGCCGGCCGGCGCGATGACAAAAAAGTTGACGCGCATCGAATCCCACTCCAGCTTGCGCAATGAAGTGATGCGCCCAACCAATGGCTGGCCGGCAATATCGAATGTCAATTCGTCGCCAATATGCAGGTTGAGCGTTTCCGCCAGCCCTTTTTCCACTGAAAACTGCTCGCCAGTGCCGGGAGCGGGCCAGTGACCGGCGATCACCTGGTTGCCGGCGGGCAGATCGTCACGACTCGATAGATTGAATTCCCGTTCGACCAGACGCTGTGCGCGCTCCTCGACAAAGTCGCGCGGACTCACTTTGCGGCCATTCACACTGCTCAGCCGTCCGCGCACCATCGGCTCGAGACGCGGCGCGGGCAAGCCACGTTGCACGAAAAAGTCGGCGATGGCGGGACGCTGCTCAGGCTGGATATTGATGAGGAAACGGTTGGGGGCATCCGGCGGCACCGCCCAGGGCCAGCGCCACGATCTGCACCAGCGTCGTGCCAGAGTGGCGCTGCAAATTGGCCAGGCCGATGCGCCAACCGCCCGACAGCAGGCGCGAAGGCAAGCGTGCGGTGAGTGCCAGCAGCCCCTGGCCAGCGAGCGCAAAAACCGCCACAGCCAGCAGGAAACCGCCCAGCACCACGCTGCCCAGCCGCACATCGCCGGCCATCCACAACATCAGTCCGGCCAGGCAACCCAGGCCGATCAGGTAAGAAGCAATCGACAAAGGCGCCACCCCTCCCCACTCCCGCCGGAGCACGCGTACCGTCGGCACCGCCTTCAGGCGCAGCAGCGGCGGAAGGACGAAGCCCGCCACCAACACGACGCCCACGGCGAAACCATGTACCCAGGGCATGACGCCCGGCGCAGGTAACTGATCGGCCAGCAAGCCCGCCAGCATCTTGTGCATGCCCGCCTGACCAAGAAACCCCAGCACGCCACCCGCCAGCGTCGCCGCCAGCCCGAGCAGAATGAACTCCCCGCCATGAATGAGCAGGATCTGGCGCTCGCTCGCCCCGAGGCAGCGCATCACGGCGCAGGCATCGAGATGCGTTTGCATGTAGCGCCGCGCCGCCATGCCGACCGCCACGGCGGCCAGTATCACGGTCAGCAAGGCTGCGAGACGCAGAAAGCGCTGCGCACGTTCGATGATGTTGCGGATTTCCGGGCGGGCGTTATCCAGGCTTTCGAGCCTCTCGCCCCGTCCCAAATGCGTGCCCGCCCATTGGCGGAAGGCCTCGACTGCGCCCGGTTCGCCCGCCACATGCAGGCGCCAACTGGCGCGGCTGCCCGGCTGGATCAGGCGCGTTGCCGCCACATCCGCCAGGTTGATGATCAGCCG
>JFJP01005639.1_pt1 | contig 15468 bp, 12 predicted proteins | sample 431651 | NCBI WGS metagenome assembly JFJP01 (sample SAMN02602958, study PRJNA72255) | Microbial mat metagenome, whole genome shotgun sequencing project. | biome: fresh water; feature: sink hole; material: water; isolation source: purple microbial (photo- and chemosynthetic) mats found in... | reverse complement strand
GCTATTGGGGCAAGCCCATGACATTGCACGGCGTGCGCCGCTGGCTGCGTGGTGAAACGCTGCCAACGCACGAGAAGTTGCTGGTGTTGGCTGAATGGCTCGCCGTTACGCCGCAGCAGCTTAACTTTGGGGATGAAATCCAGCGAAAAGTAGAGCAACGTCGCGCCCGCTGGGACAGTGGTGTTGGCTATCAGGATCGGGACATTTTTGAGGCATTTCTGAAGCTGCCGGTTCCGCAGCGCAGACTTATCCGCGAGGTGATCCTGACGTTTGCCAAGGTGCATGACACCGCTGATGCGCCTGGGGTCAAGTCTTCAAATTAAATGCCTTTTTAGCCTTGCAGCCCATATTGAATATGCGCTGCCAGCTATCAACTCTATAACAAATTTGCAACACGGAATGGGCACCAGTCATCGCCCTGTGCCGGATTTTTTCGGCTTGCCAGCAGTCGAAAACCGGGATGCGCCGCGCGGTTAACCCGCAGAATTGGGGTCAGAGCCCAAGTCTGCTACAACGCGCACTTGGCGATTTTGGTCGGCCAGTTTCAGCGCTGCGTCTAGCCAGGCAGAGCCAGCGGGTGGCAGCCGATTTCTGGTACCCCAGCATGAGGTTGCCACCCGCTGGCTCTGCCTGGCGGGTTGGGCTCACGGCGCTGGCGTTTGATTTCAAACACCGTCGAACCGCCAGGCCCCCGGCGCGAACGCATCCGCGAGGTGATCCTGACGTTCGCCAAAGTTTATGAAACTGCTGATACGCTCGGCACCAAACCTGCAGAATGAGTGCTTTTTTGCCTTCCAGCCCTTGCTGGATGTGCGCTGTCAGCTATTTATTTCATAACAAATTCGCAGCTCGGGCTGACCGGGCCGGCTCAGTCGCCACCGCAACCACCCCCGTCGCCACCGCCATCGCTGCCATCGGCGCCACCTGATTCGCTGCCACCAAAGCCATCGGCGTCGCCGCTGCCGCCGCCACTGTCGCCAAAGCTGCTGCCGCAGTGGGCGCCCGAGCCGCTTTGGCGTTCAATGTCGCGGCAGTCGGGCACATAGGCAAAACCGCCCGGGATGGCAAATTTCTTGTCCAGCGCAAACAACAGTGGCAACCGGCTGGGTTGGCGGGGCTGGATGCTTTCTTCCTTGCAGGCCCAGTACCAGGTGCGACGCAGGCCGTCGTTGCGCCGGGCATCGCGCCCCAGCACCTCGGCCGGCGTGTGGTGCAGTGGGCGGCCAAAGGCAAACTGGCACCATTGCTGGTAGGCCCGCGTGTGCAGGATGAACTCGTGCCAGGCGACATCGACCACCTTCGACGGCATGGCCACAAACTTGCGGCCGCTGCGCAGATAGGCCAGAAAGAACTGTCGCAGTCCGCGCATGATCAGGTCGGTGTCGCCCGCCGTCAGATGGGGGTAGGCCTGGCGCAGCTTGCTGGCCAGCAAGGCGGGCAGGGCGGCCTCGCGCACAAAGCGTCGGCGCAAGCTGCCAAGCAGTGCGCGCAACAAGGCCAGCACCAACAGCCCTCCCAGCGTAGCACCCAGGAGCCCCGGGCCGCTGCCACGCCACAGCAGCAGCAGGGCCGGCACAGCGCACAGCCACTGGGCCCATCCCACAGCCAGGATCAGGTGCCGCAGGCCCGGATGCCAGCGCAACATGTGCAAGGACTCAGCCTGCGGCCGCTTCGAGCGGACCACAGACCTGATTGCGCCCAGCGGCCTTGGCCCGGTACAGCGCCAGGTCGGCCTGGTTGATCAACTCCTCACAGCTCTGCGCCCGCTCGGGCGTCGAGATGGCCACGCCAGCACTGAGTGTCAGCACCGGTGCGGCGGCACTGCCGGCGTGCGCGATGCCAAGGGCTTGCACCCGCTGCATCACCAGATGCGCTTGCTGCAGCGCACCGGCCAGGTTGGTCTCGCGCAGGATTGCCAGCAGTTCTTCGCCGCCGTAGCGCGCCACCACATCGTGCGGGCGCCGACAGGTTTCGCGCAGCACGCCGGCCACCTGGCGCAGGCTGTCGTCACCCGCCAGATGCCCATACAAGTCGTTGAATTGCTTGAAATAATCGATGTCAAACATCACCACCGCCAGCGGGCTGCCCTGGCGGCCGGCACTGCGCAGCTCGCTGGCCAGTTTGTCGTCGAGCAAGCGCCGGTTGCCCAGACCGGTGAGGGAGTCAATGTGCGCCATGTCCTGCAGCTTGTTGGCCTGTGCCTTGAGCAGGCGTTCGCGCAGCACCGAATGCGTCACATCGCTGATCTGGACCAATGTGTAGTTGTGCCCGATTTCATCGGCGACGGCCGATGCGGCAGGAATGATGCGAATCGACTGGCGCAAGAGCTTGTCCTGGTTGCGCTGGTTGGAGGGTACAAAGAGCGGAAATGGCGCCGGGTGCAAGGTTTGTGACAGCAGGGCCGGGTAGCCACTGCGCATGGCCTGCCTGAGAAACAACATGAAGCTGCTACGTGCGAGCTGCGGAAACACCACCTCCAGCACCTGTCCGAGGATTTGTTGCGGACTCAGGTCGGCATGGTGCAAAAACCACTGGTTGGCAAAGACGACCCGCGCCTGGTCGTCCAGCACCAGAACGCCCAGTTGCAGGTTCTCCAGCACCCAGGTGGACCAGGGCGCAAGACGGGTCTTGGCCGGCTCAGCGTTCATCCCAGCCGCTCCAGAAACGCGCGAATGGCCGCATTGAGCGACGAGACCGAATCGACATCAAGCAAGAACACCAGGTAGCCGTGGATTTCGAGCGATTCGATGGCAAAGTCGATCTGCAGGCTCAGCACCAGTTCGCCCAGGTCGGCCTCGCCACCCAGCACATCGCCCACCGGACCGATCTCGACCAGCGGCAGTGAGCCCTCGAACTGGATGTTGAGCACATCGGCCACGCCTGAGACCACCGAGTTGAGCAGGATGTTGCCGATTTCGGCCAGTGCCTCCTGCTCCATCTCGCCCAACTGCTCAAGCGGCACATTGCCACCCACCATCATTTGCACCAGTTGCAGGCTTTGCTGCACCGGAAACATCAGCACGGCCTCGGTGTTGAGCACACCCATGAATTCCTGGCGCACCGCGCAGATGCGCTCGGCGCCTTGCTGGCACAGGGCGTCGCCCAGGTGCTGCTTGGACAGCATCTCGACGCGAGGCACGTTCAGCCGCACCGTGGCACCTGCCAGTTGGCTCAGCGCGTCGGCAGCTTGCCCAACGCCCACATTGAACACCTCGGTCAGGGCGTCGAGCTCGACTTCGTTGAGCTTCATGCGCCGGCCAGAAAGTAGTCGATGGCCTCGCGGATGGCGGCCTCGGTGACGGGCTTCTTGATAAAGGTGACCTGCAGCGCCTCGGCTTGCTGGCGGCTGCTCTCCTGGATGTTGGCCGTCAGCATGGCAATGCGGGCAAAGGGGTTGAAGGTGCGAATGCGCGCCACCGTCTCAAAGCCGTTGATGCCAGGCATGTTGACGTCCATGGTGATGAAGTCGGGTGATTCGGCGCGTGCCAGCGTCAGTGCCTCATCGCCGTTGCCAGCTTCAAGCAGTTTCCAATCGGGTTGCAGTTGCGCCAGCTTGGCGCGGATCATCATGCGCGAGACCTTGCTGTCATCGACGATGAGAAGGGTGTGACTCATTTCCAACTTTCTTCAGTGTCTGGTTTGTCCGGACTGCAGATTATGCAACCGGCCCAGCCAGGGCCGCGGCACGTTGCTGCTCTTGCAGGCGCAGCACCCGGCGTTGCACCTTGCCGGTGGTGGTCATCGGCAGGCTGGGCACAAACTCAATTTCTTTGGGATATTCATACGGTGCCAGCAGGCCTTTGACATGGGCTTGCAGCGCCGCCACGAGTTCTGCATCAAATTGGGCTGTAGCGCTTGCTGTGCCTGCGCGAGCAGCTTCGTAATCAGGAGCAAGAACGACATAGGCCTTGACCACGGCACCGCGCTCGCGGTCGGGCTTGGGCACGACCGCGGCGTTGCCGACTGCCGGGTGCTTGAGCAGGCAGTTTTCAATCTCGCCCGGCCCGATGCGGTAGCCCGCCGACTTGAACACATCGTCACTGCGGCCCTGATACCAGAGGTAGCCCTGGGCGTCGCGCAGCGCCAGGTCGCCGGTGCGACACCAATCGCCGCTGAACTTGTCGGCCGTGGCGGCCTCGTTGCCCCAATAGCCCAGAAAGAACACCGGGTCGGCTTGAGCCCTGACCGAGCGTCGGTGTACCGCCACCTCGCCCACTTGCCCAACCGGGCAAGTTTGCCCCTCGTCGTCGATCACCGCCACCTGGTGTCCGGGATAGCCCAGCCCCATGCTGCCAGGCCTGGCCGGCCAGCGTGCGCTGCAGTTGCCCACCACGTAATTGACTTCGGTCTGGCCAAACATCTCGTTCACCGTCACGCCAAGTTGTTGTTGGCAATAGACAAACACCGCATCGCCCACAGCTTCGCCGGCACTCATGATGGCTGACAGCCGCAGTTCAAATTGTTGCCGCACCGGCAGCCCGGGCGATCCGGGGTAGGTTTTCATGATGGCTTTGAGCGCGGTCGGGAACAAAAAGGTGTGCGTGACCGCGCAGTCGCGCAACAGCGCCAGCGCCAGTGCTGCCGAAAACCGTCCCGAATAGGCCACGATGCGCCGACCAAAAAACAAAGTGGGCAGCAATGCATCCATCAGACCACCGGTCCAGGCCCAGTCGGCCGGGCTCCAGAACACGGCGTTGGATCCGGCCGGCAGGTGCGCCGGGTCGCACAACTGGTTCAGCCGGGCCGTGCCGGCGGCGCCTTCGGGCCAGTCAAAACCAAAGCCGTTCTGGCTGCACAGAAAGCCGCTCAGGTTGCCAACCAGGGCGCGGTGTGCAATCAGCGCGCCTTTCGGGTTGCCGGTGGTGCCGCTGGTGTAGATCAGCACCGCCGCAGCATCGGCTGGTGTGTCCACCCGCCAGGCACTGGCGGGCGGCGGCGTCAGCGCACCGGGTGGCGCGTGGTCGTCCAGCACCAGCACATGCTGCAAGGCCGGGCAGTCAGCCTGCACCTGCTGTACCACGGCATGGCTTTGTGCATCGGTCAGCGCCAGCACCGCCTGGCTGTTCTGCAGCCGATAGGTCAGCGCGTCTGGCCCGAACAGCATCGACAGAGGCATCGCGACTGCGCCCATCTGTAGCACGGCGATATAGGCCACCGCCGTGGCAAAGCGCTGCGGCAGCACGATCGCCACGCGTTGTCCGGGCTGCACGCCCAGGGTGTGCAGATGGGCGCTGAGCATGTCGGCGCGCGCCTGCAGCTCGGCATAGGTATAAAAATAGCCTTGCGCGCCCTCCAGATAAGCGCTGATAGCTATTCTTTCACGAGCGTCTGGCAATTCAGCCCAGCGACGGCAGCACAGGTCGGCGATGTTGCAATGCTCGGGCACACGCCATTCAAAGGCGGCTTGCAACTCGCACCAGGCGTCGGGGCCAGGTGGCCCGGCGTCAGGTGCTGTGGCGAGGGTGGCGTCGGTCGGGTGCTGCGGCGCGGTCGGGTCAAGGTTGGCGGGTGGGCAGGGCATGGCTGGACTTTCGTAACATGTGTGCAATGTACCAAGCCTGTCACACCCCCGCCAGCGAGTTTGTCCCGATCCGCAACTTGAACTACCACGTCTTGCGCTGGGGCCAGGTGCAGCCCGGACAAGTTCTGCTGGTGTTGCTGCACGGCTGGATGGATGTGGCTGCCAGCTTTCAGTTCCTGGTCGATGCGCTGCCGGGGCCGCCTTGCATCATCGCCCCCGATTGGCGTGGCTTTGGCCAGACCGACTCGGGTGGGGCCGACTGTTTCTGGTACCCCGACTACCTGGCCGACCTGGATGCGCTGCTGCGTCACTATGCCGGCAACGACCCAGTGGACTTGCTTGGGCACAGCATGGGCGGCAATGTGGCCATGCAGTACGCCGGCATTCGCCCGCAGCGGGTGCGACGCCTGGTCAATCTGGAAGGTTTTGGCTTGCCGGCCACCCAGCCGGCGCAGGCCGGCGCGCAGTATGGCCGCTGGCTTGACGAGTTGCAGGCACGGCAACAGGGTCAGCGTGCGCCCCGTCACTACGCCAGTCTGCAAGCGGTGGCGGCGCGGCTGATCAAGAACAACCCGCGTTTGAGCTTGGACAAGGCCCACTGGCTGGCTGCGCATTGGGCGCGCGAACAGGCCCCTGGCCAATGGGCGATCCGCGGCGAGGCCGGGCATCGGGTGGCGTCGGCACAGTTGTACCGGGTCGATGAGAGTCTGGCGGTGTTTGCACAGATTGCGGCGCCCTGCCTGATGGTTGAAGCCGCCGAGGACAGCATCGCTGCCTGGTGGGCTGGCAAGTTCAGCCGCGCCGAGCATCTGCAGCGGCTGCAGTCGGTACCGCAACTGACCCGCGTCACGCTGCCCGACTGCGGTCACATGCTGCACCACGACCAGCCGCAGGCACTGGCTGCACTGCTGCAGCGGTTTTTGTGGCAGGCGTAACATCGCGGCCTGAGCAACCGCTTGAAAAGATGAATTCGTTGGCGTCGGCAAGTATTGCCGGCATTGCCCCAAAGGGCTGAAAGCAGGCGCTGGATCTCGAAAAAATGAGAGCAAGATTATTTGCGTTGGTGGGCGCTGGGCTGGCTTTGGTGCTGGCCGGGGTGTTGGCCGGCGTCCATCTGGACTGGCTGCGCGCCAGTGCGTCGCAGGCACCTGTGGCGCTCACGCCCGAGCCAGAGTCGCCCGAACCGATCACGCCGATTGCATTGGCGGTTGAACTCGATGCCGGGCGCGTGGCTTTGGGTGAGCGGCTGTTTCACGACGCCCGGCTGTCGGCCGATGGCATGGTGTCGTGTGCGCATTGTCACCGGCTGTCCGCGGGCGGGGTGGATCATTTGCCGCGTTCGCGCGGCGTGCAGGGGCGCGAGGGCAGTGTCAATGCCCCCACCGTGTTCAACAGCAGCCTGAACTTTCGCCAGTTTTGGGACGGACGTGCCGCCAGCCTGCAAGAGCAGGTCGATGGCCCCCTGCACAACGAAGTCGAGATGGCCAGCAGTTGGCCGCGCGTGCTGGCGGTGATTGGCGCCGATGCGGCTTACCCTGGCCAGTTTGACGCGCTCTACCCGGACGGCGCCACTGCGGCCAATGTGCGTGACGCGATTGCCACTTTTGAGCGCTCGCTGATCACGCCCAACGCGCGCTTTGACCAGTTTTTGCGTGGTAACACCCGCGCCTTGTCCGAGCAGGAGCGTGCCGGCTACTTGCTGTTCAAGCAAATTGGCTGCACCAGTTGCCACCAGGGGGTGGCCGTGGGTGGCAACCTGTATCAGAAGCTGGGCATCATGCAAGACTACTTTGGTGCCGGACGCCAGAATGATGACAGCGCGCTGGGACGCTACAAAGTCACCCGGCGCGAGCAGGACCGGCATGTCTTCAAGGTGCCGTCCTTGCGCAATGTGGCATTGACCGCGCCCTATTTGCACGACGCCTCGGCCGCCACGCTGGAAGAGGCGGTGCGCATCATGGCGCAATACCAGTTGGGAATGCCACTGGATGCCGAGCAAATCGGACGGATCGTTGCTTTCCTGCACACCTTGACCGGCGAATATCAGGGCAAGGCATTGCAATGAAGCGGCCCTGGAAAGTGCCTGACGCCTTGTTCTGGCGCCAAATGGAGCCCTACCGGTTGGGCGCCGTGCTGGTGTTGGGCCTGTTGTTGGTGTTGTTGTATGCGTTGACGCAGCCGATCAATCTGCGCCGTCACAATGCCTTGCTTGAGCAGTTCAGCCAGTTGCAAAGCGACGAGAGCCGGCTGGGTGAGGCGGTGCTTCAGCTCAATTTCAATCTGGCCAACAACTACGACCAGGTCACCTGGCTGATGGCGCGCATGCGCGATGGCGTGCTCGCCCTGAGCGAGGGCGAGGCGGCGCAGGATGTGCGCACTGTGGCGGCGTTTGCGCAACAGTTGCAGTTGCTGCAGCAGCGTGTGGCGGCCAAACAAGAGGTGCTGGAGCAGTTCAAGTCGCGCGATGCGGTATTGAAGAATTCGCTGCTCTATCTGCCATTGGCACGTGATCAACTGCTGCAAGACGTGCCCGCCAACCCGGCGCTGGCCGGGCAGATCAATGCCTTGCTGGAGACGCTGCTGATCAACCGGTTCAAGGGTGGCATGCTGGAGCGCGGCAATGTCGGGGAAATGGTGCGTCAGTTGCAGCACCAGGCTCCGGCCCTGCCGGCGCCGGCACGCGCCAGGCTCGACAGCCTGTTGCGTCATGTGCTGTTGATCGACCAATACGAGCGCAGCATGCCAGGTCTGGTGCGTGCGCTGATCAGTCAGCCAGGCCAGTCGGCGCTGGCGCAGAGCTATGCCAGGCACTTTGATCACCTGCAGCAGCGTGCCGCGGTGTACCGTTTGACCTTGTTGCTGGCGGCACTGGCTTTGCTTGGCTATGCCGCGCGCACCTTCTGGCGCCTGCGGGCACAGGCGCGCAGTCTGCAATTGGCGGCCAGCGTGTTTGCCAATGCGTCCGAAGGCATCACCATCACCGATACGCAGGGCACGATCCTGGATGTGAACGCCGCGTTCACCCGGCTGACCGGCTATGAGCGCCATGAGGTACTGGGCCAGAACCCGCGTCTGCTGAGCTCGGGGCGGCAGGACGCCCAGTTCTACAGTCGCATGTGGCAGGCCATCGCCAGCACCGGCAGTTGGCAGGGCGAGATCTGGAACCGGCGCAAGAACGGCGAGATTTACCCCGAATGGCTGCGCATCAGTGCGGCCAGCACAGAGCCCGACAAGCAGGCCGGCACGACCCACTATGTGGCCACCTTCAGCGATATCTCCCAGCGCAAGAAGGACGAAGCGGCGATTTACCAATTGGCCTTTTACGACCCGCTCACCGCGCTGCCGAACCGGCGTCTGTTGATGGACCGGCTGCGCCAGATTTTGTCGGCACGCAACCTTGGCAGCAGCCATGCGGCCCTGTTGTTCATCGACATCGACCATTTCAAGACCCTCAACGATCTGCGTGGCAATCTGGCCGGAGACCAGTTGCTGGTCGAGGTGGCCAGGCGCCTGTTGTCCAGTGCCCGTGAAGGTGACACCGTGGCCCGGCTGGGCAGTGACGAGTTTGTCGTGCTGCTGCACGGCTTGCGCCTGGATGCCGACGCGCAGCAACTCGGCGCACAGGTCAAGGCCATTGCTGAAAAATTCAGCAGCGCGCTGACGGCCCCCTACCCGTTGACCGGATTCGTGCACAACTGCACCTGCAGCATTGGCATCAGCCTGTGCAGCCCGCACCTCAGTGCCGAGGACATGCTGCAGCACGCCAACACCGCCATGTCGCAAGCCAAGGCGGCTGGGCGCAACACGCTGCGCTTCTTTGATCCGGCGATGCAGTCGGCCCTGGAGGCGCGCGCCATGCTCGAAGCCGATCTGCGCCAGGCGGTGGAACTGCAGCAGTTTGTGCTGTACTACCAGGTGCAGGTCAATGCCTCGGGTGACCCGGTTGGTGCCGAAGCCCTGGTGCGTTGGCAGCACCCTGGCCGGGGCCTGGTATCGCCATTGGCCTTCATCCCGCTGGCCGAGGAAACCGGGCTGATTGTGCCGCTGGGGCATTGGATTTTGCAGTCGGCCTGCGCCCAGCTCAAGGCATGGGCTGATCTGGCGCTGACGCAGCATTGGGTGCTGGCAGTCAACATCAGTGCGCGCCAGCTCAACAGCGCAGAATTTGTCAGCCAGGTCGAAACCGCCTTGCGCGTGACGGCAATCGAGCCTTCGCGGCTGAAGCTGGAAATCACCGAGAGCATGCTGTTGACCGACATCGAGTACGTGATCAGCACCATGCGTCAGCTCAAGGCCTTGGGGGTCAGTTTTGCGCTGGATGACTTTGGTACGGGTTACTCGTCCTTGCAATATCTGAAACGACTGCCGCTGGACCAGCTCAAGATTGACCAGAGTTTTGTGCGTGACCTGGCCACCTTCCAGAGCGACCAGGTCATCGTGGGCACCATTGTGGCCATGGCCGACAGCCTGGGGCTGCAGGTGATTGCCGAGGGGGTCGAGACCACGCAACAGCGCGAATTGCTGCTGAGCAAGGGCTGTGAACACTTTCAGGGCTATCTGTTTGGCAAGCCGGTACCCATCGAGGTGCTGCAAGCGCAGTTGGCGTGAGAAAATCCGCGCCTTTTCAACGATTGGCCAAGCCATAGGACACATGCATCATGGAAGCAGAACGTATCAACGCGATTGGCAATTTGCTCACCGACCTGAGCGCGCGCGCGCAGGACTTACGGGGGTATCTTTGACTTCGATGCCAAATTTGAGCGTCTGAGAACCGTCAACGCCAGCCTGGAAGACCCGACGGTCTGGAATGACCCCAAGCGTGCCCAGGAGCTGGGCAAGGAGAAAAAGCTGCTGGACGGGGTGGTCGTCACACTGACCGATCTGGTGCGGGATCTGGCTGACAACGCTGAACTGTTCGAAATGAGCCGTGACGATGACGATGAGGCGGGCCTGCTGACCATCGAAGAAGACGCCGCACGGCTGGAGAGCATCGTCAAGGATCTGGAATTCAGGCGCATGTTCAACAACCCGGCCGATCCGCTGAACTGTTTTCTCGACATTCAGGCAGGCGCTGGCGGCACCGAAGCCTGCGATTGGGCCAGCATGCTGCTGCGCCAGTACCTGCGCTACGCCGAGCGCAAAGGCTTCAAGACCGAGCTGGAGGACGAAACCCCCGGCGACACCGCCGGCATCAAGGGCGCCAGCATCAAGATCGAGGGCGAGTACGCCTTTGGCCTGCTGCGCACCGAAACCGGCGTGCACCGGCTGGTGCGCAAGAGCCCGTTTGACTCCTCAGGCGGGCGCCACACCAGCTTTGCCAGCGTGTTTGTTTACCCCGAGATCGACGATTCGATCGAGATCGACATCAACCCCAGCGACGTGCGCGTGGATACGTTCCGCGCCAGCGGCGCCGGTGGCCAGCACATCAACAAGACCGACTCGGCGGTGCGCCTGACGCACATTCCTACCGGCATCGTGGTGCAGTGCCAGGACGGACGCAGCCAGCACAGCAACCGCGACGTGGCCTGGAAGCGCCTGCGTTCGCGCTTGTATGACTTTGAGCTGCGCAAACAGCAGGAGGCGCAGCAAAAGCTCGAAGACAGCAAGACCGATGTCGGCTGGGGCCACCAGATTCGCAGCTATGTGCTCGACAACAGTCGCATCAAGGACCTGCGCACCAACTACGAGACCTCGGCCACGCAAAAGGTGCTCGACGGCGACCTCGACGCCTTCATCGAAGCCTCGCTGAAGCAGGGCGTGTGATGTTGCTTGATACAACTTCAGGAGCTGTCAGCGCAGATGGGATAAAGGCTGGAGCAGTTTCTGGCATTATTTTTGACATGGACGGCACGATCATCGACTCGATGCCCAGCCACGCGCAGAGCTGGGTTGCGTTTGTGCAAAACCACGGCATCGCGATCGACGTGCCCGATCTGATGCGCCGCACGACGGGGCGCACCGGCGCCGAGTGCATGCGCGAGCTGTTTCAGCGCGACCTGAGTGATGAAGAGGCCTGGCGCCTGATCGCTGAAAAAGAACAGCTCTACCGCGAGCTGTTTGCGCCCATTTTTGCCGAGGTGGCAGGATTCAAAGCGTTTGCGGCGCAGACGCGTGCGCGCGGGCTTAAAGTGGGTGTGGGCACGGCCGGCGACCGCCACAACATCGCCTTTGCCATGCAGCATTTGCAACTGCCAGTGGCACCGCACGCCATTGCCGGAGGCGACGAAGGGCTTGCTGGTAAACCCGAACCAGCTATATTTTTGGAGGTGGCCCGGCGTATGGCTGTGCCACCCGAGCGTTGCATTGTGTTCGAAGACGCACCGTTTGGCATTGAGGCGGCGCGGCGTGCCGGCATGCGTGCAGTGGCCATTTGTACCAGCCACAGTGCCGAACAGTTGGCCGGGCCCCATGTGCTGGCAACTGCCCGCAATTACCATGAACTGATTGAAGCAAATTTTTTGGAGACTCTCGATGTTGCACCTGCTTGACGCCAACGGCCCGGCCACCATGGTGCGCCGCACCGATTACACCCCGCCAGCCTTCTGGATCGACACGGTGGCGCTGACCTTTGACCTTGATCCGGCCAAAACCCGTGTGCTCAACAAAATGACGCTGCGCCGCAATCTTGAGGTGCCGGCGCAAGCGCTCAGGCTTGATGGCGACGAGCTTAATCTGGCTCGGGTGCTGGTCAATGGTGCGGGCTGTTCGTTCAAGTTGGACGGCCGCCAGCTTGTTCTGGACAACCTTCCGGCCGATGGCAGTTTTGAGCTGGAGATATTCACCACCTGCGCGCCGGTCAAAAACACCGCACTCTCGGGTCTGTATGTCAGCAACGACTCGTTCTTTACCCAGTGCGAGGCCGAAGGGTTTCGGCGCATCACCTATTTTCTGGATCGTCCCGACGTGATGGCCAGCTACAGTGTGCTGCTGCGGGCAGACAAGGCGCGATACCCGGTGCTGCTGTCCAATGGCAATCTGGTCGAGCAGGGCGAGTTAGCCGACGGCCGTCACTTTGCCCGCTGGGTCGATCCGTTCAAGAAGCCCAGCTACCTGTTTGCGCTGGTGGCGGGCAAGCTGGTGTGCCGCGAACAGCGCGTGACGGCGCGCAACGGTCGCGAGCACCTGCTGCAAATCTATGTGCGCGCCGGTGACATGGATAAGACCGAGCACGCCATGCAATCCCTCATCAAGTCGATGATCTGGGATGAGGCGCGCTTTGGTCTGGCGTTGGACCTGGAGCGTTTCATGATCGTGGCCACCAGCGACTTCAACATGGGGGCGATGGAAAACAAGGGTCTGAATATCTTCAACACGAAATACGTGCTGGCCAGCCAGGCCACCGCCACCGACGCCGACTTTGCCAACATCGAGTCGGTGGTCGGGCACGAGTACTTCCATAACTGGACGGGAAACCGCATCACCTGTCGCGACTGGTTCCAGCTCAGCCTGAAAGAGGGGCTGACGGTGTTTCGCGACCAGGAGTTCAGCATGGACCTGTGCGCCGACCCGTCGGCCCGGGCCGTCAAGCGCATTGAAGACGTGCGTGTGTTGCGTACGGCACAGTTTCCCGAAGATGCGGGGCCCATGGCGCACCCGGTGCGCCCCGACAGCTACATCGAGATCAATAATTTCTACACCGTCACCGTCTATGAAAAAGGCGCTGAGGTGGTGCGCATGATGCAGACCTTGGTTGGACGCGAGGGTTTTGCTGCCGGTTTGAAGCTCTATTTTGAGCGTTTCGATGGCCAGGCGGTCACCTGCGACGATTTTGCCCAGGCGATTGCCGACGCCAACCCGCAATCCGCCCTGGCGCGGCTGTTGACTCAGTTCAAACGCTGGTACAGCCAGGCGGGCACGCCACGCATTGCTGTCAGCAGTCACTATGACGCTGCGGCGCAGACCTGCACTCTGCAGTTCACGCAAACCTGTGCGCCCAGCCCGGATCAGGCGGTCAAAGAGCCCTTTGTGATTCCGGTCAGCCTGGGCTTGCTGGGCCAGGATGGCGTTGCGCTGCCCCTGCATGTGCGCGGAGCTGACGCCGCGTTGCCTGGCGCGGACAGCCACTTGCTGGTTTTGACCGAAGCCAGCCAAAGCATCACTTTTGAGCAGGTCGCACAAGCGCCGGTGCCATCGATCCTGCGTGGCTTCAGCGCGCCAGTGATCGTGGACGACGACGGCAGTGATGAGCACCTGCTGGTGTTGTTGAGCGCCGACCCTGATCCGTTCAATCGCTGGGAGGCCGGGCAGCGCCTGGCGCTGCGCCGTGCTATTCATTCAATAACAGCCAGTGCAGATGTGGCGGGTGCTGCCGTGCTGGATGATGCCTATCTTGCAGCGATGCGACTGGTCTTACGACACCCCACGCTGGATGCGGCATTCAAAGAGCTGGTGCTGACCCTGCCATCGGAAACCTACCTGGCCGAGCAGTTGCACGAGGTCGATCCACAGCGAATTCATGCGGTGCGCGAGGTCATGCGAGCCCAGTTGGCCCAGGCGTTGCATGCCGACTGGCAGTGGGCTTTTGGTGCCCACTGCGACAACGGCAGCTATTCACCGGACACCTACTCAAGTGGTCGGCGGGCGCTGGCGGGTTTGGCGCTGAACTATTTGTGCCTGGCAGCGCGTCAGTCGGGCGACGTGGTGTGGCCGGGTCGGGCCTATCAGCGCGTCAAAGATGCAGACAACATGACAGACCGCTTTCACGCCCTGGCCAGCCTGGTGCACAGCGGGCACGAACTGGCTCAGCCGGCGCTGGCGCGCTTTCATGCGCTGTTCAAGGGCGAAGAGTTGGTGCTGGACAAGTGGTTTTCGCTGCAGGCAGGATGCAGCGACCGGGGCGGCCAGGTGCTGCCAGCGGTGCGCCAGTTGCTAAAACACCCTGACTTCAACTTGAAGAATCCGAACCGCGCACGTAGCCTGATCTTTAGCTACTGCAGTGCCAACCCGGGGGGGTTTCACCGGCCTGATGCGGCAGGCTATGTGTTCTGGAGCGAGTTTGTACTGGAGCTTGACGCGATCAATCCACAAGTGGCGGCACGCCTGGCGCGTTCCTTGGATCGCTGGAAAAAGCTGGTTGAGCCCTACCGTGGCGCAGCGCGGGAAGCGCTGGGTCGCGTGGCGTCCCGGGCTGACTTGAGCAACGATGTGCGTGAGGTGGTCAGCCGCGCCCTGGCTGACGAGCAGCCAGCCCCAGGGGCAGAGGCTGCAGCAGCGAACAACCAGGCCTGAAACAGGGCGGGTCGCGCGCTGACATCGGTAACGCACGGCTTCGTTAGCATGGTGCCGCTTGTTTATAATCTGCGCTCTATTTCGCCGGTGTAGCTCAGTCGGTAGAGCAGCTCATTCGTAATGAGAAGGTTAATTTAGGAATGAACCCTTTCTCTTTGGTGCTCTTACAGACTATTTACAGACTGCGGTACAAGGTTTCGTACCAAATCCAGCGCCAGCAAACACCCGACTTCCCGGGCATTTACGGGAATTTCCCGCAACAGACGGTCAGCGCAGCAACCTATCCAAGATGGCAGCCTGCAACTTTGTGCCGTAGCTCATAACCATCAGAAGTGCGTCACGCCTTGAGAATTCACGCTGGGCAGTCCCAAGGACTCGTTCGACCTTGCGCATGAAGTGGTCATACCTGAGTCTTGGTTCACTGTCAGCTCGTTGGGAGTTCAGTATTTCGACCAGTTCCATGCTGGTGAATGTGTGCTTTTTGAAAAGAATTTTCAGCATCAAGTCATTGTAGGAATTCGTTGTTTCAGCACCAATAGCAAAAACCCGGCATGGTGTCCGGGTTTGTTGGTGGGGTAGCGTGTGGCTAGGTCATGTTCCGCCACGGGCAAACGGTTTTCCTCAATTTCCCTGATGGCCACTTCAAATTCCCCCACCTTTGGCCAGTCAAATTCCCCCAGGCAGGACGTCTAAATTATCAACTTTTTAGCCTGTCTGGT
>JFJP01038842.1_pt1 | contig 15476 bp, 10 predicted proteins | sample 431651 | NCBI WGS metagenome assembly JFJP01 (sample SAMN02602958, study PRJNA72255) | Microbial mat metagenome, whole genome shotgun sequencing project. | biome: fresh water; feature: sink hole; material: water; isolation source: purple microbial (photo- and chemosynthetic) mats found in... | reverse complement strand
GGCTTTCCGTAATCGGCGTGGTTTCTGTCCCACGGCGAAAGGTAAATTCCGAGTTTCAGGCCGTATTCTCTACAGGCATCGGCCAGTTCACGAATCACATCTCCCTTTCCATTTTTCCACGGTGCATTTTTTACCGAATATTCTGTGTATGCAGATGGCCACAAACAAAAACCACAGTGATGCTTTGCTGTAACGATAATCCCTTTCATTCCTGCTTCTTTGCAAATGCGCGCCCACTGCCGGGCATCCAGTTCGGTTGGGTTAAACAGGGCAACATCTTCGTTCCCAAAACCCCAAGACTGGTCGGTGTAAGTGTTCAGCGAAAAATGGAGAAAAGCATAATATTCCATTTCCTGCCAGCGCATTTGGTTTTCAGTAGGTACGGGACCAAATGCTGCCGGAGCCTCTGCTTTGTTACAGCTACTAACACCCATAAATAAAAGTGAAAGAATTATCCCGAAAAAAATGCATCGTTTCATAACGTAAAATTTTTAAAGATGAATCAGTTTCCTAATTTAATTCAGGCACTGCATTGTTTGCCGAAGTTGAATACAAACCAAGCAAACAACCGGTAAATCCTCCGGCCAAGTCGGTTGAAAGAATATCGCCCGAAACGGTGCCACCCAAATTCACAAAGTCGGTTCCGTTGGTTGAGTAACTGAATTCGTAATCATCGCCTTTTGCCGACATTTGTAAACGAACTGGTTTGCTGAGGTCGATTTTGGCGCTGGCCACAATTTTCGATTCAACCTCGCGGCTCCTGAATTTCCCCTGGGTTCTTTCCAACAAAATGTAATAATCGGTTCCCTTTTTTGTGATGCCAAAAACATAGTTGAACCGTTCGCTTTGCAAGGCAACAATACCAGCCAAATCTTTTTCAGAAGCGGGTTTATAATCTACAGTTGTTGTAAAAGAAAAAGTTTTGTGCATCTGCCGGTAAAACAAAGTAGAAGTTGGTTTCACCTCCTTGATGTTGGTTTCAAACGGTTTAATTTTCAACCCTTGTTTTGAGGTTGAAATAAAATCCTCGCGCGGGCCACGCAGCCCAATCCAGCGGTAATCCAGCTTCTCAGCACTGAAATCATCTTTAAACGTAAAGTTCCCGTTGGGGAAAAATCCGTCTTTTCCGGCTTTGTTTTCGATAACTCCGGCAGGCATTTTTAATTTTGGTTCAATCGGTACCAACCCGTTAACAAAAACCGGAAATTCACCCGACCAGTCCACCGGCAAAATAAAAGTTTCGCGGCCGGTGTTCACCCTTTGTTTGTCGTTCGGACGAATGGCAAGAAAAACGCCATAATATTTTTGGTTGTCAGGTCCTAAAACAAGGTCGGCATGACCAGCCCAGTCCACTTTATTGACACGTTCTTTTGGAAAATGACGCTGTGTAAGAATCGGATTGCTGGGTGCCGGAGTGTACGGGCCTTTCGGATTGTCGCTTACAAAAATCACTTCGCTATGCCAGCCGCCGGTACCACCTTCGGCACACATCAGGTAATACTTGCCATTCTTTTTGTAAATGTGCGGAGCCTCAATCCAAATCGGCTTTTTCGCCAGGTCAACACCACCATCCACAATAATTTTATCGGTTCCGGGAATAACTTTATCGGTTGCAACATCATACTCCCAAATTTTAATTACCCTGTGACCGCTGTACAGTTCCTTTCCACGGTCGGGTGCATCGTTGTGAATTACATATCCTTTTCCATTATCGTCGAAGAAAAGAGATGGGTCGATTCCGTTAAAATCCAGTTTTATCACATCGCTCCAGCCTTTTAACGGGTCTTTTGTTTTTACCACCATATTTCCGATGCCTCCTGATATCTGCGTGGTAATCATGTAAAAGGTGTCGTTGTTCTTGTTATACAAAATCTGCGGTGCATAAATACCTGCGCTGATTCCACAATCGTGCACAACTAACTGTGATTTACGGTCGAGTACATGGCCAATTTGAGTCCAGTTGACCAAATCTTTCGAATGAAAAATTGGTACACCAGGAAACATGGCAAACGATGAGCAAACTACATAATAATCATCGCCTTTCCGGGTGATGCTCGGGTCGGGGTAGCAGCCTTGCAAAATGGGGTTGTAAAACTCGCCGGGTTTTAATGGATTGTCGGTATAAACCTTGTCGGTGCCCTCATACACAAAGTTGGTAAACAGAGGCGAATTGGCCTGACTAAAAAGCGTCAACGAAAACAGTGCTGTAAAAACAGCCGTCAGCATGATGGGTTTGCCTTTTTGAGTTGTCTTTGTAAAGTACTTCCTTTTCATTTTAATTTCTATTTATTCTGATTTGTTATTATTCTTTCTAAAATTTAGTTTTTGATTAACCGGATGTAATAAACCGCTCCAGCAGTATTTCCGGGTAAAGCCTGAATTTTTACCCTGATCTGTTTTTTATCTTTTACCATCGAATCAGGAATTTCGTACTTCACCTCCAGAAACTTACTCTGGTTCCATCGTCCGGTATTGTCTTCGGTTACCAGTTTTTCATTATCGATGAAAATGTCGAATTTCCGGTTTCCCCACTCGGCGCCCCAGTAGCGGACAATCAGACTTAACCCGTTTTCGGAGTTGGTGGCCATGTTGTAGCTGAAATACCCTTCGTTTCGGGCATCGCGCCAGAATTCATCCTGAAAATTTCCGGTGTTCGATTTCAGTTTTTCCATCTGGTGGTCGGCTTCGGGTTGCTGTTCGCCGGGAGCCACAAAATCGATGGTTCGTTTCTGAAGTTCCATCCTTTCTTTTTCCACAACAGCCAGCGAATCGAGGTAGTTTTTATACTTCGATTCGGTGAGCCACATCCAGTATATCATGTACCGCGAATCGTGAATTCCGAAGAAGGGTTCCAATTCGATATTTACCTTGTTTACCAAGTTGAGCGAAGCTGTAAATGTGAGTGGTTTATCTTTAAAGGGGATGAGTTTCCCTGCAATGTCATCCAAACTATTTTCAATGATAATCGGGGCTTTATCAACCGGAAGCCGCTCTCCGCCTGCAATATGTGCCCAGCGGCCATCATCAGCAACCAACCCTTTTAAATCTTCGGTACCGGTTTTAGCACCAAGCAAAATGGGGCCATGCATGATGGCAATGTAGTTGGACACATTCGGCATTTTTTCAACTGAATTATGCATGGGTAGTATAATCTGAACTTTATCGCCTTTCTTCCAGTTTCGTTCGACAGCAACATAAGATGAAGGTTTGGCAACAATTTCTACTGGCTTTCCGTTGACCGTAATTTTCAGCGCTCCTTCTTTAACCCAGGAAGGATAACGAACCATCAGTTTAAACTTCGCGGCTCCTTCTGTTATTTTCAACCTTGTTGTTTCTTCTTTTGGAAACTGAGTTTCCTGTACGATTTTTATTCCTTTTTCGCGCCAGTTGAGTTCTGAAGCCACAAACAGGTTCAAAAACAACGAATCGTTTTGATGGGTGTAGATAAACTGGCTGTACTTTCCATGGTTTTCCATTCCACTGCCTACACAACACCACATGGCTTCGTTGGACTGCGAATAAACCCGGTAATGCCGCGGACGGGCCGGAGTAAAATATACAAATCCGCCATGTTCAGGATGCTGGGTCGAAAGAATGTGGTTATACATCGTGCGTTCGTAATAATCGGCGTACTTTGCCTGTGGATTAACACGAAACAAATCTTCAGTCAGCTTCAGCATGTTATACGAGTTGCAGGTTTCGGGACCTTCCACATCGTTTACAAAATCGGTGCAAGAAGCAACGCTTGGGAAAAACTCCCTGCGACTGTTTCCGCCAAAAGCCAGTGAGCGGTTCCCGGTAACCGTTTCCCAGAAGAAACTTCCGGCTTTTGCATAATATTTATCATGCGAAAGTTCGGCAATACGCTGAAAACCGACTGCTTTCGGAACCTGAGTGTTGGCGTGTTTGTTGTCGAGATTGTCGTTTCCGGCAGCCATAGCATCCAACAACATCCGGTGCGAAAACCGTTTGGCTGCAACCATGTATTTTTCGTCGCCGGTCATCTGGTAAGCATCGGCAAATGTTTCGTTCATTCCGCCATGTTCAGCATCGAGCATCTGCTGCATCTGCTGGTCGGTTAATTCCGAAGTAATATTGATTCCCCAGTCACAGAGTTTCAGGAAAATGTCTTTTGCTTCTTCGTTTCCGGCATAAAGCCAGGCATCGCGCAATCCGGAATACAGTTTATGCACGTTGTACCACGGTACCCAGGCTGCGCGGTAAGCTGCAAAATCGCCTTTCTGCAATGTACTCCATATTTGCTGACTGTTGGGCGCACCACCCACATAACCTTTTCCCCAATCGGGGTGGTTTTTTGCGTTGGCTTCCTGGCATGCTTTGAGTTCAGAAATCATATATTCCATGCGTTTTTTACATTCGGCATTGCCGGTGGATGCATAATTCATGGCCAGCGCCGACAAATAATGACCACTAACATGTCCGTCGAGCCCGGCCCAGTTGGGATACAATTTTGCTTTTTCGGGCAATCCGGCTTCTTTGCGGAAAGGTGCAATCAGCCTGTTGATATCGTATTCCAACAAAACATGAATATTAAGGTCCTGCGCATGTTTAAAGGGTCCATCGAGCAATTTTACATCGCCTAAAGGAAATTCGTTAGGATATAATTTATCCTGCGCTGTCAGTCTATTTGCAAATGAAATAGAGAAAAATAATACAGTTATTAAAACAGATATTTTCATGACCAGTTAATTAAATTTCCACCAATCGAAGTTGAACATGTTGCCTTCGCCACCTTTGAATATAAAATACAAATCGTGTACTCCTTTCGTTTTGGTTACTTTACACGAAGCAGCTTTCCAGATTTGGTCCCCACTTGTGCTTGTTACGTTTAAAGTTCCTATCAGATTGCCATCCTTGCCGTCAATACGGATTTCAATTTTGCCACCAACCGATGCAGAAGCAACGCTTGCCTCGAATTTTTTAGCACCCTTGCCAAAATCAACGCTGCGCACTTTGATATAATCGTTGTTATCAATTTTAGTTACGTAAACACCAGTTTTGCTGTCGGACGCTGTTTTCAATTCTTCCGACCAGGCAATGGTTTCGGCCTCAACTTTTTTAAACGGGTTCAAATTCGAGACACTTTGTTTCACACCTTCCTTGGTTGGAATGATGAGCGGAATAGAGCCATCTGTATTGTACTTGAATTGCTCCACACTAATCGACCGTTTGAAACCTTGGCCAACAGACAAATCCTGATCGTGATAGAAGAAATAAGAATTTCCTTTAAAATCGATGATGCCCGAATGGTTGGTAAACGCCAACTGTGGTGCACGTTCCATAATGAAGCCCTTATAAGTCCACGGACCTTCAGCCGATGGTGCCGTTGAATAGGCAATGTATTCGGGAATACCTGCAGCAGCATAGACCATATAATAGAGATTGTTGCGTTTGTAAAACCACGGCCCTTCGGTGTAGGTCGTACGCATTTTTCCGTCGCGGCCTTCTTTCGCACCGAATGCCTCGGTAGTCATTCCAACGGCCACGATTCCATTTTTTCCAATAGTACGGTCGTATGAAATCATGTCCTCATTGAGTTTCACATAAAAGAGCGCCGGATTTCCCCAAAACAAATAAGCTTGTCCATTGTCGTCGATAAACGCCGTGGGGTCGATATCGTTCCAAACGTTTTCGCTGTCAACGATTAAGCGTTTGCCCAACGGGTCGCTGAATGGGCCGGTTGGCAAATCGGAAACCAATACCGAAACGCCCTCGCCATGTATGGGAACATACAAGTAGAACTTGCCATTCCGTTCAATGCATTGCGGTGCCCAAGCCCCGTTTATTTTGTCCATCCATGCAAAATTTTTCAACGAAGCAATTGCACCATGGTCGGTCCAGTTCACCATATCGGTTGTCGAATAACATCGCCAGTCGTACATAGTGAAAAAGTCTTTTATTGTCTCGTCCTCATCATGAGAGGTGTACACGTAAACCCTACCATCGTGCACCATTGGTGCCGGGTCGGCAGTGTAATGGGTTTGGACGATGGGGTTTTGAGCATGTAATAGCATTGTCAACAGACATGCAGTCATCACAAAAATGGCCTTTGTACCTTTTATTCCTTTCATTTCAATATTATTTTCTGAACGTTAACCTCATTGTTTGAATCTGTCAATTTGATCAGGTAAAATCCTCTTTTGAATTGACCAACCCCGATTTCTAAAGAATTGGTTACTGAGTTTCCATCATACACTTTTACCCCCAAAGTATTGAAAATAGTCACCTGATAAGGTGTCGATGGATACTCAATATTGATATTGTCTTCAGCAGGATTTGGATATACTTTCATCTAACCATTGCTCAATATTGTACCATTAAATACTGGTAAAGGGTTGCGAATTCCTTCGGGACCAAACGCAACGACTTTACTGCCATCTGTGGCTACCAAATTTCCGGGGAAATATGAAACAGAGATGTAATCACCTGAAGTAACCCCGGTACTCAACGAAATAATCAATGCCTTGGAGTTATTGGGGTCAACCTGAATGCTATTAATCCCGATCTTGTAATTTGAGTAGAATTTGAAGTTGGACGGGAGTTCGCCACTTCCGCCCAGCAAATATAAAACCGGATATTCTTTCTTTGAGTTATACCCCGGAGGCGTATAAACATAAAATTCACGTTCACCATTTGTAACATCGGAATGATAAATGTGGCGTGTAACAGCTCCGTGCGGGACATTCCGCGCATCGTAGTAAGCAGGTCCGTCGCCATGAACAATCAATTCGCTGTAAGGTGGCATGGCGGTAAAAGCCGCATAAGTATTGCTTGGATCGGGAATCTGAACGCCATCGACATTGAAATGATAAGCGTACATATCTGGTTTGAGTGGGCCGATAGTGAGTGTCCAAATTCCGTCTTCGCCTTTCGTAAACGGGAGAAGTTCTTTGCCCAAATTATTAGACGTATAGATTGCCCCGTTTGGCAAAACCACTTTTTGCGCATTGGGCGCTTTCAACCGAAAAGTAACGGTATGGTCGTCGTGCACCTCGGGCGAATTCTCAGGAGCACTAAAAGGGTTAAGCCCTTCGGTATTCTTTTGCGGATTGTAATCGAGGTTGACATTGACCTGCTGCCCTCTTAAAAGTGCAGGAGATAGTAGAAGGAAAATGACCAAAAGCTGAAATAATTTATACCTGATTTTCATGTGTTTATAATTTGTTTTTTAATTGCCACATGGAACTCCCAAATAATCATCCTCCTGTGTGAGAAAGATTTTCTCATGGTCGTTTCATAATCTTCGATTTATCGAAAAACGGATTATCTATTTAAATAATAACTGCGCATATTGATGCAACGACCTTCTCCAGGTTAGCCATTCGTGAGCTGTTCCTTCCGATTCGTAATACACGTATTTTATCCCTTGCTTTTCCAGCATTTTTTTGAATGCACCCACTGAACCGGGAAAAGGATTGGGTTCTTTGGTACCCAAACCAAGCCAGAAAACCTTAATTTGCTTGTTAAATGCCTCACCATCATTGAATTTTCCATCAAGAAAAGTAGCCGGATCAATTTCCGCAGTACTTGGGTAATTGGAAGTGCCGCTGAAACCGCCATAAGAAGCAAACTTGTCGAGGTTGTTCATGATGATGCGCATGGTTTGGTTAGCGCCCATCGACAGACCGGCAATTGCCCGATGTTCGCGGTCGGCAATGGTTCGAAACTTCGCATCAATCATTGGAATAATTTCATTGATCATCACTTCTTCAAATACTGAAACGGGACGAGCACCAGGATCACCACTTTGTGGTTTGTATGCATAGCCATTGTCCATTACAATAACCATCGAGACTCCTTTTTTCGCGGCAATCAGATTATCTAGAATCAGGTTTGCCTTTCCTTGTGTTGGCCATCCTGTTTCATCTTCAAAACTTCCGTGCTGCAAATAAAGCACCGGGTAGCGGTTTTTGGCATCTTTTTCATAGCCATCCGGAGTATAGACAAAACACCGTCGGTACGAATTGGTAATTTTCGAGAAATAGATGTTCTCGCTGACCAAACCGTGAGGAACATCCTTCAATGCATAAAACTCCTGATCCTTTGCCGGAATTTCAATGCTGCTTCCCCAACGACCAGCACCGTAGAAGTATTTGGTGCCGGGATCGGGAACAGAAGCTCCGTCGATGTTTAACTGATAGTAGTGAAAACCTTCGTCTTGCGGAGCCGATTCACCAGTCCAAACACCCTTATCGTCTTTCACCAGATCGTATTTTACACCACTAATATCAAGTTGAACTTTAATTGCTTGTGGTGCCGAAATACTTGTCCTGACACGTCTTTCAGAATTCACCTGCGGGTATAATTTCCCAGGCTGGTTCACTTCCGACGGTTTGAAGTCTTCTTTCACCGTTCCTGTTTGGGCAAAACCCATGCTGCCCAAGCACAAGGCAATGAAAATAGCTGCTAATGTTCTATGTTTCATTTTCTTCAATTATTTAAAGAATTACCAGATATATAGTTGATTTGAATAGCAACGGCATAAATGCCGTTGATTATTTTGGCTTTAGCCGAAACAACGACTAATTATTTCGGCTAAAGCCGATATTTGTCTGTTTCTTATTTTTCCCAGACCTAAAGGTCTGGGCTATTCATAACCAATAAACCGATAATTTCGATTATTTAAATAGCAACTGAGCCAATTCATGTAAGCTACGGCGCCAGGTATGGAATTCATGTGCTGTATCTTCCGAAATGAATGAAACAGCATTTAAACCCGCGCCTTTCAGTGCTTCAACGGAGTTTTTTACACCATCGGGCCTTTCTTTGCTTCCACAACTTAGGAAAATAAGTTTCAGGTTGCTGTGTTCTTTGATCTCTTCCGGATTATATACTCCTCCGCTAAACAAGGCGTAATATGAAAACACCTCTGGTTTATTCAGGGTAACCAACTTTGTTTCAAAACCTCCCATCGAAAGACCTGCCATGGCTCTATTCGATTGATCTGTCAGTGTTCTGAAGTTGGCATCGATATAGGGAATCAATTCATCAACCAATACGGTCTGAAACGGTTTAATGTCAAAATTACGTAAGCCTCCGAATTTGATTTCGTTGGTCATGCCATAAGTCATTACGATAATGAAAGGTTTGGCTTTGCCCTCGGCAATCAGGTTGTCCATAATGAGGTTAGCACGACCTTGTTCGGCCCACGAAGTTTCATTTTCGCAATAACCATGTTGCAGGTATAGCACCGGGTAGCGTTTCGATGTTTCTTTATCGTAGCCCGGAGGGGTATAAACAAAAGCCTTTGGTGAAGAATTTGTACTCTTCGATGGAAAATAGATTTCGTCAACATGGCCATGAGGAACATCTTTCTTTGCGAAGATGTCCTGATCGTTGGAAGGAACCTCAATTCCGCTTCCCCAACGACATGCTCCAAAAAAGAAAAGGCTGCCGGGATCGGGCACCGATGCGCCGTCGATGTTTAACTGGTAATAGTGAAAGCCTACATCCTGGGGTGCTGATTCACCTGTCCAAACTCCTTTTTCATCTTTTACGAGATCGTATTTTTTGCCTCCAATATCGAGCTGGACATATTTTGCATCGGGGGCCGAAATTTGAGTGCGAACCCTGCCCTCTGAATTTACCTGCGGATATTCGCGTCCAGGCTGGTTAACTGATGTAGGTTTAAAATCTTCGACAATTGCTGATGGAGACTGTGCAAAACAATTTCCTCCGATCATCAACACGAATAAAAAAATGATGGCAGCATTATTTCTTGTAAAAAATCTTTTCATAATTCGCAATTTATTTAGGTTCAATACAGTAGAATGATTTTATTCTTATTAGTTTATTTATAACTCAATACCAAAAGCATTTTTTCAGCATATCTTTTCCCCAACTCCCGGTAACCGGCTGTGCTGAAATGCAAATTATCGGGGCCATCGGCACAACCTGCCGAAGAAATGACATACGAATTAGGCAGCGTTTGCGGAAGCGTTTCAATGATGGTATTCATCCCAGCACAAACACCTTGCTGGTCGGCATTCACAGTTTCGCCTGCAAGCAATGGTACATCTTTAGGATTAAGGTTCAAATCTTTCATCAGGTTGTCGTAAACGCCTTTTACTTTTCGTGTCCAGAGAGTATCGTTCGAATTCGATTCACCCTGGTGAAGTAGAATACCCTTGATAACTCCGTCCTTCTGTGCCAGTTTAGCCATTTCAACTAACCTACCGTAAGGATTTCCATCGTATTCCTTTACCATATTTTTCAACCAACCCGGAGCAGTTTCAACATAAGACTGATAATTATCTTTATCAAAAAGCTCAATTTTACAACCACCAATTGCAACCACAATAACACCCACTTTTACTTTCTCAGGAAGATTGTCAACCATTGTTCTTCCAAAATAATCGGCCGGGCCAAGATTAGTTCTGCAACGGCACAACGGCGGCACTGCCGGATACCAAGAACCTTTCGCACGACCAAGGTTTTCACAGTTAACTGCTTCCATGACCTGAAAGCGCGGATTGACAGTTGAATCCTGGAATTCTGCACGTGCAGCGCCTTCCATGTTCGACTGCCCGATGCAGAGATAGATGTGAAAATTGGGATCCTGTGAAAAAACGTTAATGTTCGCCATAAGAATTCCAATCAATACGATTATTCCAAGTTTTAATTTCATAGTTCGATATTTTCGAAAACGTTTACAGATTTTCAAAAGACTGTTTCAAAATTTCCCGTAGGGAAAATAGGTCGGAAGAAATCTCGAATAACAAGCTTTGTTTTGTCCCATGCGGGACAAAAGACGTGCACATTTTCATTAATTTTACCGACCTTTCGTTCCTAACGGAACAAGAAAACTAAATTTAAATAGCCTCTTAGTTTAGTTCGATTATATTTTTCCCTTTTGTGATTCCCTTTTCGTTAAAAGTATCAATGGTGAAATAATACTTCTGCGAACTGTTTAGACTTCTGATCGTCAAAGATTCAGAATCCAGCACCTGGTAATTGTGATACAATTTATCCTTTTGAGTTCCGTACCTGATGTTATAACCAACTACTCCGGGAACTTTTGTCCAGTTTAAATTGACAATGCAACGGTCGTTTTCCTGACGAACCAATTTCAGATCTTTAGCTGCAACAGGAGCTTTTCCGCCACCATCGCCAAAAACACGCAATCCGGCAATTGCAAACGTTCCGCTTGGCACTTTGTAATTGGTGAGTTTGATGTAGCGGGCTTTGATTGGTGTTTTTAATTCAAGGTAATCGTGCGGAACATCGGTTTTGCTTTGTGTTTTATCGGCCAGTGTTTTCCATGCTTTATTGTCCGACGAATATTCGAGCAGGTATTGATAATAAACATCCGGAACACGTCCTTTTAACTTGGCATCGTTTTCGGCATAGTTCAGTTGAATGGCATTGATGATCGATTCTTTTCCCAAATCCATGCTGATCCACTCGCCTTTCTCGCCGGTTTTTGCACTCCAATAGGTACGAATATCTTCGTTGGCAGCATATTTCTTGGGGTGATCAGCCAGTTCCGAAGAAACTTCAACCGGTTTGTTGTACGAAAGCAGCATCCAGCTGGGGAATAATTCTTCAGGACCGGAAATTTTCTTCGTTGGCATTTTGAACGGGAAATCGCCGAAACCGGTATAAACATACATGGTACCATCTTTATCGAAGAAAGTTGGGAACAATCCGAGCCGGCGTTCGAACATGTGTTTTACTGAAATGGTCATCGATGAAATATGCCAGTAATTACCGTATTTATCCTGAAAAGTGCTGCTATGACCAGCGCTTGCAATAAAACCTTCCGGCTTATATGAGATTGGGTTATGCCCGGCCAGTTTGAATGGTCCAAGTGGTTTGTCGGCAACATAAACGGCATCGCTGTAACTTTTGTACTCAGTTCCCGGGCCGGAATACTGCAAATAGTATTTACCTTTGTACTTATTCATCCAGGCCCCTTCAATCCAGGGATCGTTGCCAACTTCATTGTAATCGCCAGATCTTTCCCATCCGAAATTTTTCTTGTTACTCTTGATCACTGCTACCGGGTTCCCAATTGGATTAAATGTTTTGGTATCCAACTCAACAGCCTGAATTGGATTTACGTTGGAGCAACCATAATAAAAATACAAACGGCCATCATCATCGAGAAACAAATCGGGATCAATCATTCCTATCGGGAAAGCTGGATTGGCTATTTCCCATTTTCCTGATTTCGGATCGGTTGTTTTAAATATTTTAACCGTTGGCGAAGCAGATGACATGAAATACAAGGTGTCATTCATTACAACCGCTGTTGGAGCATAATCTTCCAACGGAAGATCGTTTGTGGTAATTAAATCAAAATTGATTAAATCGGTTGAATGGAAATATCCACCTGATCGGGAAAGAAATAGATAATACTCACCTTTATAAACAATCATGGTTGGGTCGGCAGCTTCACGTCTCGGAATATCACCATCAAGGCAGAATCTGTAACTCAGGTTAATTGGATTACAAACGGTTGTTTGCACTGGTTTCGATTGCGACCAGGCAACAATTGTGTAGATCAAAAAGGCAAGGAATAGTAGAGTTTTAGTTAGTTTTCTCATCTCAAAGTTTTATTTAAATAATACCTGGGCAAAGTTATACAGGTTGTTCCTCCAAACCGGCCAGGTGTGGCCTCCTGGGTATTCGCTGTACGTATATTTAATTTTCATTTCATCGAATTTCTTTAGCATGATTTGGCAATTCTGCCAGGCAATATCTTCTTTACCGCCCTGTGAAATCCAAAACTGTTTCAAATTGCTGTTAATCCGATTCGTGTTTTCCTTCATAAAAGCATATTGCGGGCCGGAAAGAGCTGGTTGATTGTCCCACCATCCGGAACTGAAGACTCCAAGATAAGCAAACATTTCAGTATTTCGAACACCGGCATGGAGTGTTTGCAAACCACCCATCGACAAACCGGCAAGAGCACGGCTATTGACATCGGTTTTTACCCGGAAGTTTTTCTCCACAAACGGAATAACAGCTTGTTTCAGCTCATTTTCAAACATGCCCAGCGCTTCTTCGCCAAATCCCTTTGATGGTAAATTTCCGTCAACCATTACCACGATCATGGGTACAGCTTTCTTTTGCGAAATCAGGTTGTCGATAATCAAATCGGTTTTTCCCTGGGTAGCCCAACCACGCTGGTCCTCACCACCTCCATGCAAAATATACAGAACCGGATATTTTTCAGTAGAATTCTGGTCGTAACCCGGAGGGGTGTACATGTAAAAATTACGCCAGGAGTTGGTGACATTCGAATAGTATCGTTTAATACGGATATCGCCATGCGGAACATTTTTGATCGTGTAGTAATCATCGCCTTTAAAAGGCACTTCGATGCCGCTGGCCATGCGACCCATTCCATAGAACGATTCGCTGGCAGGATCAGCAACAGCCACTCCATCGATAATTAATGAGTAATAATGAAAACCTTCGCTTAATGAATCAGTAGTAACTTCCCAAACGCCTTCAGCATTTTTCACCATGTCGTATTTTTTGCCCAAATCGAGCTGTATTTTTTGTGCTTCAGGCGCTTTTGTGCGGAAAATGGCGCGGCCATCAGGTAACATTTGCGGGTATTTTGCCGAACGGATATTCGATTCAGCAGGCGTTCCGGTGCTACTTATTTTTTCGAAAGAAGACTGGTCAACCGGTTTAAACAGCAATTGCGAAAACATGTAAAGACCGTTTTTCCAGACTTTAAAATCGTGATAACCATGTTCGATGTAATAAATGTGCGGAACGCTGTTTTTTTTCAGGTAATCGTGGGTGCGTTTGCTGAACGAAATCAGCCCGTCTTTATCGCCACATGAAATCCAAAGGAGTTTGAGTTGTTCTTTTGCTTTTGCCGGATCGGGAACCAATTCTTCCGGCTTCTTTGTATTTGGCGCTGAAGAGAAACCTCCAACCCATGCAAATATGTCTAAATTACCCAAACCGAAGTTGAGCGACTGCCCCCCTCCCATTGACAAACCGGCTATAGCGCGGTGCTCCCGGTCGTTGATTACCGCATATTTTTTTTCAATGAACGGAATCAGGTCGTTCAATAAATCTTTTTCGAAAGTGGCAAACGCCTGAACTTTATCAGGAGCCATAATATTTCCGGTTGCGCGATCGTCTTTCATGGCCCGCCCGTTTGGCAGCACCACAATCATGGGTTCAACCTTCTTTTCAGCATACAGATTGTCGAGAATTACTTCGGGATGGCCACCATTAAGCCATTCTTTTTCGTCGCCGCCAATACCATGCAACAAATAAAGTACGGGGTATTTTTTGTCTTTCGAATAGCCAGGAGGTGTATAAATTAGCGCTTTCCGGTTAGTGCCAACGGTGTTTGAACTATAGGTAATAGTGTCTATTTTTCCATGTGGGATTCCGGATCGAACAACATCAGAACCTATAGACAATTGACTGACAATGCTTTGGGAATAAGAAGATAAGCTAAATGCCAATAATGAAAACAGCAAAAAAATAATTTGTCCTTTTTTTTTCATGGTTTGTTGAATTAGATTTATTCTGAATCTAAAATTAGTCGCTAGCCTTTAGAAAGACTTTCGATTTTAGATTTACTATTTTTAATTTGCGATAAATTTAGGTTTATTGCCAGATGTACGTGATGTCAAAAGAAAGAAGTTTAAATCATCATGTTGTTGGTTTGTAGTAAAAAAAACAGAGAGGATATGGATAAATTAAAATAAAGGTTAGAGGGAAAAAGAGTATCCTGATTAAACAATTATAAGATATAAAAAAAGGCTCCTTTAAAGCAAAAATAGAAAACAAAGCTAGCTACCCCGTCATATTTGCAGTATTAAATTCTAAAACAGATTACTTCCTTTTCTGTTCCCTTGCAAAACAGGCCGCTCCCACTGCTCCTGAAAAATCGCCATATTGTGCTTTTACTATTTTAGTTTGATTTCCTCCTGCTCTCCATTCGTATTTGTCCATGAAGCTTTCAAGAGGTTCAAACAAATCATTCCCTGCTTCGGCAATACCACCGCCAATAATGATCATTTCGGGCGAAAGAATGTTGGTGATTGAAGCAAGACCAATGGCTAACTTTTTTACCGAAGTAAACCAAATTTCTTTTGCAAAACTGTCCCCATTCCTGAAAGCTTCCAATAATTGGTGGGTAGTTTTAAACTTTCCTGAAGTCCTTTTTTCGATGCTGCAATTTCCGATAGCATCTTCCAGACTTCCCGGCATTCCGATGATATCAGCCTCACCCTCGCTGTCGATAACCATGTGCCCAATATGGCCGGCTTTGTTGAATGAGCCCTGATATGGTTTTCCGTCAATAAGTATTGCCCCACCAACCCCAGTACCCAGAGTTATCATGACTACATTTTTAAGGTCTTTTGCAGCGCCAAACCTTGCTTCACCCATCATGGCCGAAATGGCATCGTTCAATACAAAAGTTCGCATTTTCAAAAAATCGGTCCATTCAAAATTTTCCAATCCCTGCAACC
>JFJP01042947.1_pt1 | contig 15479 bp, 12 predicted proteins | sample 431651 | NCBI WGS metagenome assembly JFJP01 (sample SAMN02602958, study PRJNA72255) | Microbial mat metagenome, whole genome shotgun sequencing project. | biome: fresh water; feature: sink hole; material: water; isolation source: purple microbial (photo- and chemosynthetic) mats found in... | reverse complement strand
TGATACTTCTATCTCGATAGGCACTAGAGGAGCATATAAGGAGCAATATCCAAACTCTTTCAACTGATTACCAAAGACTTTTTCTGTCAATGATTTTGCTCCTGATACTTCTATCTTGATAGGCACTAGAGGAGCATATAAAAACCAATCTTCTAACTCTTTCAATGGATTACGATTGTCAAAGACTTTTTCATGAAACTTTTCTTTATCATCATCTCTTAAACCATCACCTATGCAAACTTCTCCCAATTCAAATGCTAGCTTCTGAGATGGTTTACACCTATAAAATTCGTCAATTTTCTTCACTCTGAGGTCAACTTTTCTTCCCATAAAACAATCTAGAAAATATTCATTATGAGGCACAGGAATTAGAAGCTCTGTCAGTTTTTCCTTGTATAAAACTGAACCATGAGAGTAAGAAGCGTGTATGTTGATAGGACTATTTATTACCACATAAAAATTTTCCGAAGAAAGAATACGTCCCAAACCATCTATCGCTAATGTGTCTGTAATACCCGACTTGTGATGCTCAAAAATATTTCTTGTAACTTTGACATTATCTATTTGTTTTAAAACTGCATCGATCTGTTTAGATACAATCGATACCTCTTCAGCACTATAATAGGCTCTCATTTTGCCACCACTTAATAAAACCTCAAGGGATTCATCTTTTGAAGATCGCATTTGGGAAATAAAACTAACAATTGATTCAACAGATCTATTAATATCAACGTGTCCCAATCCAATGATTTGAGCTTTTTTATTAAAAACAGCTATACCTATACATGTATGAAGATTTGATGTTAACAGTAATGTATCAGGTAATGGATTACTTATAATTATGGCATCACCTTGATTAACATACTTAACTGACAAATAATTAATGGCGTCCATAAGGTCGTTTCTTTGTTTTTTCATTTTTTATAACCTATTTACTATAACTGTATAAGCAGACTTTGAATAGCTTGGCTTTGGTTACATTCCATGATCAAAATAATTTTTACAGCATTTATACAAATAGAGCATGTTTTGAGAATCTTGCAATTAGATCATCATAAAGCCATATCAACTCTTTTGTTATATCCTTTTCGCCTTCAATTTTTTTATCGTCCTTATTAAATGTTATTTTATTACTTTTAATATCATTTAACAAACAATCAATAATTTGCTCTTTATTCTTCGTACCATCGAGGTATTGCATAATATATTTATCAATAATATTTACTAAAATTGCTGCATGATAATTATTGGTAACCCACATATTTCGGGTCTGTGTTGCTTGATACATCGTTAAAGCAGATATTTTTGGTTTCTTTAGATCTATCTTATCTTTATTACCAGGTTCAAGTGAAAGTTCAATAACACCTTTTAAAACAAGACTCATCGCCTTATCAATTATCGCTTCTTCAATAATTGATTTCATATCACCCTTTAATTTTTTTTCAGCTTTATTTACTAACTCATCAAAAGACAAGGGATTATTTATATTTTCTGCTAAAACATAAAATACAGACTTAAGAGCGGGAGATGTTGAACTCAGACTAGCATCCTTATTATCATTTGAGAAAAATGTTAAATCGTCATTATTATTTAAATCAACCTCACTTAAAGGTTTTGCTGGTGTAACATTTAAGGACAGAGTAAACTTTTTTATATCTTCCTTGTTAATATTTCTATTTAATTGAACATTATTATGACAAAGCAATGTACTTCTAAATCTACGATTTGTAATAAAATCCATATATTGCTCGGTTCGAATAATGTCATTCAAACTTTTTAACTTTTCAACAACTTTTTCGGGCATATTATCAATGTACATGGTCGATAATGAACAATCAGAAAGATATCTTAGACCATGTTTTGCAGCATGATTTACAAATTCATTAAAATAAAATTGTTTATTTTCTTCTGCTAAATATTCATGCCTTAAATAATGATCAGGCTGCGTTAGTAAGAATTGAACCTCCATTCTTAATGTATTTGCATATGGAGTTTCTTGCCCATCCAGACTTTCCTTTACAAAATCAAGTAACAATCTTGATTGAAAGACTTTTTCCTGTGGGTCCACAAAATTCTTTGAATGATATAACATCATATCCCTAATCGTTCTGATCATATTCCAAGCAGGAAGTGTATTATAACTTATATAAGCTATACCATTTTCCGAGAGATTCTTAACTGATACTTCTAGAATTTTTTCCCTAACAAATTCTGGTACCCAAGAAATAACTCCATGGCATATTATATAATCAAACTTGCCAAATTTTTCATCTATATCAGTAATTGAACAATGTTTTAGCTCTATGTTTTTAAGGCCAAGAGCTTTAATATGTAGATTACCAGCATCTATCTGGACTTTAGATAAATCCACCCCAACAAAAGTAGCATTCGGATAACGAGCTGCAAGAGGTATTAAATTCCCCCCTTCTGCACAACCAAGTTCCAAAACTCGTGCTGTTTTCACTTCTGGAGAGTGCATACCAAATAGCAATCCTATTGTTTTTAAATTCTCTGGTTGAGTTGCTTTGTAAGGATAACTCTCGTAGGAGACTTCGTCATATGTATTTAAATTAGTAACATTAGTCATAATTATTTATTTATATTGTATTAATCATTTATTTAAAGGAATTTTATATGTCAAGCCCACAGTGAATTCACCAACACCTATTGTTTTTTTAATCGGTTTTGCTTCGTCAAAAGACTTCGTTTTCATGTTAAGAGTTTGGTACTTTATTTTGATATCTTTAACTACTTGCATTTTTGCACCAAAATCAATACTAAAGTTATTAGTAATATCTTTAGCAACTCCAATTCCAACCTGCCAAGCAAAACAATTTTGGTTGGTTTTCTTTATTTTGAAATAAGCTATATCATCAGTCCCCATACCAAGAAATGTAGGAGGTTTCCAGTATGAAATTGTTGGTTTAACTGAGATTTTAGCAACCCCAGCACCAAAAATAACGTAAGGTTTAATTTCGAATGAAGTCATTTTTTCTAATTCATAAATGAAATTCATTGTAAAAACATTAGCAGAAACACCAGTAATTCCTGGTGTTTCTGGGATCGAAAGCCCAGGAGCTAATGATTGTTCTGGTAATCTATAAGCTAATCTATATTTCGGTTGATGAGTACCAGAAATCTCTACCATCATATTTGGATAAAAACCATAGCCTATTTTACCACCATACATATGCGATTTCTTCAATCTCATTCTAGTTTTTGATTCTTCATGTTTAAAAGATTTTTTTATTGGATCAGAAAGACCAAATTCAGTTCCAACATATACATATCTATCTGACGCACTAGGCGAAGAAGTTTCAGCATTAGCAATATCTGTACCTACAATACTTAAAACTAAAGCGTACCTTATAAAGTTTTTCATAAAAATTTCACTTTTTTAGATAAAAAAAACAAGCTGATTATATGATGCTTCATTAAATCGTCAATTAAAAACAAGTTATCTTTAATTTTAAATAGATTATGATTTGGCTTTAGAGCTATTTATAGTAAATCATCTAGTATTAGGTGCTAATTATTTTTGGCAGAGCGTCATCCCGTGTCCTTTTGTCAATTCCGACGAGGGGATGACTCCACATAATTAACACCCAATTAAAACTAGTTCTACTATAGCTTGAATTAACTACATAACAAAAAAACTAAATAGCAGAACTTTTTTGAAACTCTATAGCTTTAATTAATATATGTTAATCTAACTGGTTTCGCTATACTTTTGCTGGTACTTAAGTAATCTGGATCATCACTCTTAAACTTATAAAAAAAGGGCCAGGCAACAAAACCTAGCTCTTTTTTTTATTTATAAATTTAACTTTAGTGTTATTCTACAAACTTAACTTAGCACCTATTAAAGCAATCGTCCCACGAGTTTTCTTCTTTTTAAGCTCAGGATTAAACTCTGGCTTACCTTTCAAACTAAAACCAGAAATCTCAGCGTATGGCTTGAAACCAGGAGCTAACATATAATCCGTTCCAACTGTTACACAATCTACTGTATTCTTATACCGATCTGACCTGAAGTAACTAACACTTGCTGAAAAAGGTCCTTGTTTGTAAGCAACCCCTCCAGTATAGTATTTAGTATCCCTACCAGTTTTATGAAATTCAGCACTAGTCAAACTTTTACCCAAAGAACCAAAAGAAGCAGCATACGAAAAACTACCAACATTTAATATAGCCCCTATATTGTACGTTCTCAAATCAGCTAACTTGTACTCACCTTGAGTTTTAAGTAAAGTTGGATCAGCTTTTTTTCGATCACTGTTATTCGGATCCTCGTTACGAATTCTTTTTACTTTAGCAGCTTTCCCATATTCACCTGTTAAGGCTACTTTGAAATCTACACCATCGGATATATTTTGCTCTAAATCTACACCACCGGAAAAAGCATCTTTTACAGATTTATCAAACTCAAAATATTCCTTATTCCCTATATCTTTTATATCAACACCTGTGGAGTTTTTATCAGGATTGTCAGCGCCCGTGTTAGAAGAATCTGGTGTATAGGATATACCAACTTGCACCTTGCTTCCTCCACCGAATTCAAACTTTGGAGTGTAATACGAAACTCTCCTTCCTGGTTCATTGCTATAAATGCGGTTATCAATAGCACTAACTAATTTGCTATCTAAAAAAAACTCACCAAATGTTGCAAAATCCGGCCCAAACTCTTTAGTTTGTTTTAGGTCAACAGAATCAAACTTTGCATACCTGTCCCAATCACCGCCAGTAGCTGAAGCAATTGCTCCACTATCAACAAACATATTACTACCAGCGCTAATAGGTGACCCAGCTTCTATACGACCATAATTACTTTCCAAATAAATATTGGAACCATTATAGTTAGGACTACCTTTCCTTCTTGCCGTTGGAACTAGAACTATTTTTCCGCCATATATGACATCATTAATTTTGTTAGAAACATCAGTAAACAAGGCTGCATCATTAAAAAAAGCAAAAGATTTTCTGTTTGCTGAAACATTTTTATCGTTGCCACTTAGATGATTTTGATTTCTAAATCCAGCCTGAAAACTACCATAACCAGACAATTTTACCTTTAAATCTGATGTAACAGGCATAGAACCAGATTCAACATCCTGCGCAAAAGACGTAGCACAAGAACTAAAAGCAACCAACAATCCTAACAATAATTTATTTTTTATCTTCATGATACTAAACCTTCAAAAAATATCCATCTACTGGACAATAAAACTAATAGTTTTTCAGCTTATTAACTAAACCAACAAAATGAATTAGTTACAATGTGATTTAAACACTAACCGCTAAAAACTACTCTACACACAAAACTTAATTTAAACTAAATCGCAATAACCTAAGATTAATTTCTACAGCACAAAACGCAACCTTGGATTAAAACGAACTATTGTCATACATGGTAACACAAAGATGCCGCAATGGTCAACAAACAAAACATACAAAGCCTAGAAAAAATAACTAATCAACTCACTGTTAGTGTCATAATTACCACTAATTAATTCCTTAAAGACAAAAAACCTTTATAATAGCCAGTTATAGCTCGCATTGATCAAAAAAATTTTATAGAAGATTATTTATTTTTAATTAATTAATCAGCAGACTTTTATAAAAAAATAAGCTATAAAAAGATAAGCTCTTTTGCAAACAAACACAACAAAATAATAGATATATCATTACAGGGACAATTATGGCAATAATGTCAGATAAATGGATTAAAACTACAGCTACACAACAAGGCATGATATCGCCATTTGTTAGTTCCCAAATAAAAGAGCTCGAGTCTAAAAAAATCATCTCTTACGGAGTTTCTTCTTATGGTTACGATGCAAGAGTCTCCAATGAATTTAAAATATTCACTAATATAAATACAACTATCGTAGATCCAAAAAATTTTGACAGCCAAAGTTTGGTAAGCAAAGAAACTGACGTTTGTATAATTCCTCCAAATAGCTTTGCGCTAGCTAGGACAGTTGAATACTTTAAAATACCCAAAGATATACTAGTAATATGTGTTGGAAAATCAACCTATGCAAGGTGTGGTATTATAGTAAATGTTACTCCTCTTGAACCAGGGTGGGAGGGTTTTGTAACTTTAGAATTTTCAAACACAACACCTTTACCAGCAAAAATTTATGCCAATGAAGGCGCTTGCCAATTCCTATTTTTATCAGGGAACGAACCATGCGAGACATCGTATTCCGACCGTAACGGTAAGTATATGAAACAAGAAGGAGTTACTTTACCAAGAACATAACAAACAAATTTAAGAGAATAACAATGAGCATACACGAAGAAACAAAAACGCCTCCCCATATATCAGTAAATGCACAATATATAAAGGATTTATCTTTTGAAAACCCTGGGGCACCTGGTTCTCTTGTTAATACGAGTAGTCAACCGCAAATAGATTTAGCATTAGATCTTAATATCCAAAAAATGACCGATGATGGATATTTTGAAGTTGAAATAATTATTAACGCAAAAGCAACCAACGACAGTAAAACTCTTTTTATAGTAGACCTAAGATATGCTGGAGTATTTCACTTAGTTAACGTACCAGAAGAACAAGTACAAATGCTACTTGCTGTACACTGCCCAGCAATTATATTCCCTTTTGCACGTAAAATTATAGCTGATTCAACTCAAGATGGTGGCTTCCAACCATTAATGATTGACCCTATAGACTTTGGAGTTTTATATAGCAAAAAACTTAACGAAGGCCACGTATCATAAAAAATAAAAAAACTATTTGACTAACCTATATCAGTTGGTGTTTAAATTAGTATATGTAATTGCAACTATTGGTGATAATTGAATTACAAACAATAACCTCGTGTTCATTAAAAAATTATAAAATTCAGAATTTTGTATCATGATAAAAAACAAACTAACAAAAATAATATTCGCAAGTACCGCCACTTGCTTGATTGCTGCAAACAACACATTAGCTATAGACAACTCCGTAAAGATCGGAGGGCTCTATGATTCACAAGCGATTTATTATAAAAATAATGGTAAAGCAGAGCAAAGGGTTGTATCTAACCGTAATAAAAATTTTGGATTCTATACTTCTGGGCATTTATTTGTAGATTATAAACTTATTGCTGAGAATGATAATTTATACGGAGCAAAAATTAGTCTTGAACATACCACGGTAAATGATAGATCCGTACCATTCTATTTATATTTTGAATCTGGGTTTGGTAGAGTTGAAGCTGGCGCAGAATCTAGCGCTGGGAAAAAAATGAGAATCAATGGTTACAGCGCATCTTGTGGCCCTGGCAATGGTTGGATAGTTTTTTAGATGCAAAGACTAGAACGAGTGTAAAATCTGACTATTCAAGAAAAATTACTTATTTCACTCCTAAAATATCTTTATCAGACAACCATCGCATTCAAGTTGGATTATCTTATGTACCAGACTCTTCAAATATGGGGCATGAAAAAATAGACATTGATAAACAAAATCAGCCAGTTGTTTCAACAAAATATAACTTCGTTATCAAAGATGCTATTTCATATGGCGTTGTTTATGATGGCAAAATTTCTGATCAGTTAGAGACAAAAATCGCTTTTGTCGGCGAGCACGGTAAAACCCATGCTTTTAACAAGGGGGATAAAAAAAGAGCCAATATTAAATTCAAGGATTTAAACACTTATGTTGTGGGGGGAATGTTGACATATGAGAAAATCAGTGTTTCGGCCTCTTACGGAAATTATAATAAGAGTTTAACTGCAAAAGAAGTGGATTTGATTAGTAGAGACAGTTCTGTTTACGGATTCGGTGCTAAGTATACTATTGGAAAATACGCTTTTAGCATTAACCAATTTAATAGTAGTCATAAAAAAAATAAGTTAAGCGCAACTTCTTTTGCTGTTGACTATAACATTGTTCAAGGATTAAAGACTTATCTTCAATCAACTTTTTATCAAGCAAATGGTAAATATTTAGAAAATAACGTCATAAAGTCTGATAAAAACAAAGGAACGTTAATATTTTTGGGAGCGAAAATTAGTTTTTAGATATTAGAAATCAAAAAAGTTAATAAATTTGTAAAAAAATCTTGATTTTTAATACATAGAGTGAGATTATGTTTAATAAGATGAAATTATGTTAAGGAGATAACAAATGAGAGTATTGCTTATAGAAGATGATAATTCAACCGCAAGGTCAATTGAATTAGCTTTAGCAGCAGAAGGAATTATTTGCGACACAGCTGAAGTTGGAGAGGAAGGTGTTGAAATAGGAAGAATTTATGACTACGACATTATTCTGCTTGATTTAATGCTTCCAGACATTGATGGTTACCAAGTGTTGTTAAGGTTAAGATCGGCAAAAATTAAAACACCGATATTAATTTTATCTGGGTTATCATCGGTGGAACAAAAAATTAAAGGCTTAGGATTTGGTGCAGATGATTATTTGACTAAACCTTTCAATAAAGGTGAGTTAATAGCAAGAATTCAAGCAATAGTACGTCGTTCTAAGGGACATTCTGAATCAGTGGTTCGTTTTGATAAAGTTGCAATAAATCTTGACACAAGAACAGTTGATGTTAATGGTACGCAAGTTCATTTAACCAATAAAGAATATGCTATTTTAGAATTATTAGCTATGAGAAAGGGAACTGTTTTAACAAAAGAAATGTTCTTAAATCATCTATATAGCAGTATGGATGAGCCAGAAATTAAAATTATTGATGTTTTTGTTTGCAAACTACGTAAAAAATTATCCGAAGCATCTGGCGGTATCAATTATATTGAAACTGTTTGGGGACGTGGTTATATGTTAAAAGATTATGAAAACGATGCTGACAAAAACTCAATTGCAAAAAATTTAGAAGAAGAACTTCAAAAGGTATAAACGTATAACTTTTATAGTAGAGCTAGTTTGAATTGGGTGCTAATTATGTGGAGTCATCCCCTCGTAGGAGGGGATCCAGAATTAAGCTTTTAAGCTAGATTCCTGCCTTACGCAGGAATGACAAAGGGTCGCGGAGATGACGCACTGCTAAAAATAATTAACACCTAATACTAGATGATTTACTATAAATCACAAAATAACCATTGCTTTTAAAAACAAAACAATCTTAACTAGGAATATAAAAACAAACGCAACAAGCCTTGCTAGCCTCGTTTAGGCGATGTATTTAGGTGGATAATCGAGAGTTTTTGACAGTGAGCGTTCACTGGTTTAAAAATGGCTAATTACTGACCCTTGTCGTAATCACTGTAAAGGTTCATAGTTTCAGTGACGGATTTTAGGCTAATACTAAATATATATTTTTATTATCATTTATGATATGGGTGTCGTTCTAAGATGCTTTGAGCTCTATATATTTGTTCTAACAGAATAATTTTTGCAAGTTGGTGAGGAAGTGTCATTTTTGATAGACCTAAGGTAATATTAGCACTTTTAATAATTGAATCGTCAAGGCCATAAGCTCCTCCAATAATTATATCTACGTCTTGCCCTATCATCATTTGATTTTTAAAGATTAAACTAAATTTTTCGCTTTCCAATTGTTTTCCGGGAATATCTAGAACAATTTTATATGAATTAGCGCTTATATGTTCATAAATTAGCTTAGCTTCATAAGGTTTTATTTGAGCTTCTGGTAGTTTTTTAGAATATGTAAGTTCTGTTTCTTTTAACTTCCACTTGATCATTTTAGAGTAATGGGTCGATAGCTGTTTATATTCAGCAGATAATTTGCCAACAGATATAATATTAATTTTCATTGGAATGAATAGTTATAAATTGCTTAATATAATTCAGCTATAGAACCATCTTTCTGAGCGTTCCATAATTTTTGGTATAATTTACCATTTGTTTTGAGTTCGTTATGAGTTCCATCTTCAACTATATGTCCGTTATCAAAAACAAGTATTCTGTCCATATGAAGAAGTGTAGATAATCTGTGTGCAATAACAAGAACGGTTTTACCTTTCATTAGCTTTCTAAGAGATTTTTGAATGAGGTTTTCAGTGAGGTTATCTAGAGAAGATGTTGCTTCGTCAAGAATTAAAATCGGAGCATTTTTAAGTAAAGCTCGGGCGATTATAATACGCTGTCTTTGACCACCAGACAAGTTATTACCTCTTTCTCCACAAAGAGCATTATAACCATTTGGTAATTTGATTATAAAATCATGTATATATGCTGATTTTGCAGCTGATACTACTTCGTCGTAAGTTGCATTTTCTGTACCATATTTTATATTTTCAATAATAGATCTATGAAATAAAATAGGTTCCTGTGGAATAATTGAAATATTTTGACGTAAGCTATCTTGCGTTACCATTTTAATATCTTGTCCATCAATCAATATCTTTCCTGATTCGATATCAAAAAGCCTGGCAATGAGGTTGGTAAAAGTTGTTTTACCAGATCCAGAAAACCCAGCTAAACCAACTTTTTGATAAGCTTCAATTTTTACTGATTTGTTTTTGAATATATTATTTTGATTTTGATAGTAAAAAGTGACGTTTTGAAATTTAATAGAAGGTTCTTTTATAACTAATTTTTTAGCACCATCTATATCAGTTATTGTATAATTTTTAATTAGATTTACAACCTGACTGAAAGATCCTATTTGCTCAAAAACATCTCCAAACTCTTTAGTTAAATTCCAGATATCTTCTGCGATGGCTATGCATAAAGTAATGACTAGAACACATTGCCCAATAGTTATAATATTCTGCCCCCTGAGAGAAATAATGTAGTATATAATAGTGGTAATCATAATTGTACATGATATACCAAGAGAATACCTGAGTTTAAGCATGAACCACAACATATTTTGGTCGCTAATAACAGCTTTCTTTGTTTGATCACAAAGGTATTTTTTTTCAAATCGATGTGATGTAAACATTCGTATTACTGAAATATTGGCTATGGCATCTACAATTTTTCCAGAAATCATGGCTTTATCATTGCTATAGAGGCTTGAATAATGATGGATGTTTTTTGCAAAATATAAACTTACGCTGACAAAAATTATGAGCCAACTGAGGAATATAAGCGCTATAGTATGATGTACAGTATACATAGTGATTAGCGCAAAAACAATTACGGAGAATTTTCGTAATATGTCTTCGTTTAGATGGGTGAAAATCATTTCGATAGATCTTGCGCCTTCAGTAATTCTATTTGTCAATTCTCCCGCTAATTTTCCTTGAAAAAAGCTATGACTATGATGTTGAATGTGGTTGTATAATTCATCAATGACTTCTGCTTTAATTTTTGGCATTGTTTTTAAATATATATAGTTATATATAAGCCAAATAATATTTAATGATTCCCACCACAGAGCGTATATTAATATCCATTTAAATAAAATAATAGCTAGAGAATCTTGATTAGCATTGTTGGAGTATTGTTCTATTTGGTCCGTGAGCTTTTGTAGTAATATACTATCAATAGATGTAGTAATCCCAGAAACGAAAATAATTGCTATTAAAGCAATTACTTTCCATTTATGCTGGCTAAAGAGAAAATAGCAGATCTTTTTTAGAACTGTTTTTAGTGGAACTATTAATTGTAAGTTGTTATCCATAAGTTAATTAATGTATTTCTAATACTTATCTTATCTGATTAAGATGTGATGATTATACTTTGTTTCCTATTTTTAAGGTAGGAAAATTTCTAGATAAAAATTTTTTTAGAAAAAAGAATTATTGATTATTTAAAAAAAAATGATATTATCTTTCCGTTAGCTTGAATTTAAATGGTTAATTTAGTAATGTCTAATAGTTTAAAAAACAACAATTTATTTACAAATGAAGGGGAAAAAGATGATATTTTCTCTGATATACACTATATTTGTAGGTCGACTCCATTGATTGTTGATTCTCTTCAAAAAGGTTTGGATGTAGCTCAATTGCCAAATGGGGATATTTTAATTACAGAGGTTAGAACTGTTAACACTCAATATAGTTGGGACAAGAATAAACAAAAAATGACTAGAATTAGCCAGAACTAAACTATCTTAAAAATCACTCTATTAGCCTTCGTTTGGCCATACAATAGCCCAAATCGTTCCTAATGAAATAATAAACATAAACCATCCTATTACAAGCGGAGAGTTTGTGTAATGGTATAATCCAAGACAAATAGCTGGCGCCATTTTTCCTATAATTGCTGAGCCAATTGAACTTCCGATTCCAGTAATCAAATATTTTTCTGTTTTAGGTATAAGGCTATCGTACCATAAGTTTATGCTGTTGCTAAAAACAATACCGATTATTATTATCCAAATCTTTACAGATATTATATATACAAAAGAGCTATTTTCAACATAGTACCAGATTGGTAATATAGTAATTGCTAAAATTCTAACATTGAGTAGCAAGAGGTTTTTTAATTCAAATTTAAATAAGAAAGAGCCTATTATTGGTAGGAGTATCATGTCCATAATCAAAAGAGTGGTATTAGATGGCATCATATCTTTTAGAGTCAGATTGGTAAACTCTGGTACTAAATTATTCATAATAATGAATGGTACAGAATAAGTCATGTAAGCAAATCCCGAAGTAATAGCTATTCTAAGTAACAGAAGTTTGTTGTTCCATAAAGTTTTCATTGCCCCAGCAGAGTATAACGATAGTATTTGTTTAGTATTCAATGGTAATTTTTCGGTTTTGTAAACCCTTAAGATATAACCAAATAAAGCTGTAATTCCTCCTATAATAAAATAGATTCTCCACTGCTGGGATTCTGGGTATGCAAGAGCTATAGAGCTGACAAAGGATGCAAGTACTATTCCTATCATTACAGATGTTTGATATAAATAAGAGCTTTTAAGGGCATTGATTTTATCTTTCTCTGCTAAAATGTATAATTTTGCGATCGTAATTTCTCCCGCAGAAAAAATGCCTCCAAAAAAACGAAGAATTATAAGTGAAATAGGTGCGTAAACGCCTATTTGTTCGTAAGTTGGGATAAACGCAAGGGCTAAAGTGCTTATGCCAACCCCGATTAAAGAATATGAAAGACTAACAGCTGGTCCATGAGTTAAAGCCATGAGACCAAAGATATAAGAACCTAGTGGTCTGGTAATTATTGTAGTAGCTAAAACACTGTAGGCTAATATCAAGGAGATCATGGGATCGGAACTTGGAAAAAAAAGCTTTGCAAATATCGGTGCTAAGAAAGCATAAAGTGCCGTGTCAAAGTGATCTACCGTATTGCCAATTAGAATGGAGTAATCCCGTTTTGATAAATTTTTCATACATACCTACATGTATATGATGGTTAAATTTACCAGGGATAATATCTTGGTGTATCTGTATCGCTCAAAAGAGCCATAGAGAAAGGTCTAGAGAGGCTGTCTGCTATGACGACAAATACACACAATAATATCTTCCACCTCCCTTCGCAGGCATTACCCTGATCAGGTGCATTCAAATTCATAAAATTTGAGTAGGGTATAATCTCAGCCTTTTTCTATGGCACCCCTGGCATATTCTGGAAACATATATAAGGTGCCTTTAATTGTCAAGTCACTAGATTTAGAGGCAAATTGAGGGTGATTAAATTTCCACATATATTCAAGAACAGTCAATAATCAATAAAGATAAAAGCTTATTTACTAGTAATAAGCTATAATAAAGATGTAGAATTATATGCAAAGATAATCCATTTAAGGTTGAAAATATTTTTATGTCAAAGATAAAGCCAGTAATAGAACTTGCTACCGAGATCAAAAAACATACTGTAAATCAGGAATTATTGCTTCAATTTATAGCAGCAAGAGATGCAAATGAGCCTATTGCTCAAGGTTCGCTTGTAGATTATGTTCAAGAGAAATTTTATAAAGGAGAAAATGTCGTTGTTGTGCCAGATCTATCAGGTCAGAATTTTGGTGAACAAGTTGAATATGAAGGCGATAGAACTAAAGAAAATTTAGCAGCTATTCGCGATGGTTATCTAGATTTATCATCTATAGATTTCACTGGTTCAAACTTAAAAGGTGCTACTTTTACAAGTTGTAACCTTAAGGGATCTAGTTTTTGTGATTCTGACCTAAGTGGCGTTTTCTTTGACGATTGCTCTATGGCAAAAGCAGATATGCGTGGTGCAGATATTAGCCATTGTAAATTTGGTGAAGATGCTACAGAAGAGTTTCTTGATGGTGATGATAGCCCACTTAAACCTGTAGAAGCATCTGAAATGTTAGAGCGTGATAAAGCTGAAAGATACTCTGATATGTACTTTAGTTCTACAGAACCTTTATTACATAAGTATAGAGAGAGAAACGACGAGATAATAGACGCGGCAAAAGAAGGTTTTGAAAGTGATAAAGCTGATAAATTACGAAGGAAAGATGAGGAGATTGCAGCAAAACAAGAAAAGATAAATGAAGCTTGGAAGGGAGTTAGTAGCTATCAAGCTTATGCCAGGTTACCAGGAGGGCTTACGGGTAATAAAGTATATGACGATTTAGTTCAAGAGAAGGTTGAACTAGATAGACAGAGAAAAGAAATCCTCAAGTTGGATTTTGATAAGGATTTTGATAAAAGCAAGATTGCTTACGTTGTTGACCCTACAATTGCTGAATTACCATTGCTAATGGAAGAAGAAGTTGGAGTAATGAAGTTTGATCCAGCATATGTAAGAGGCAGCAGTAAAGAGGCCCGTGACCAGGAAAAACAATATGTAAGATTAACAAGAGAAGATGCAGAAGAATATATTAGTGCCATTAAGCAAAATCCAGAACTAACGTTAAATGATTTTGCCAAAACAAAAATTCCACTGGATCAATTAGATACCAAGGTGAAAATTGTTGCTGATTTCTCTACGCCAAAAGCTGAAAATGGTAAAGAATACGTAGGTACGCCAGTAGATTTATCAGGTCTTGATTTTAGTAACGCAAAGTTACAAGAAGCTTGTTTTGCAGGAGCAAATTTAGAAAGATGTCTGTTCAATGGGGCTGATTTAAGGAGAGCAACATTTGAAGGAGCCAATCTTAGAGGAGCAGAGTTTAAAAAGACACAAGCTCAAGATGCTACATTTTTCTATAGCGATATGAGTCCTTCTGCTGCTATTGATGATAAACCCAAAAAAGAAACTCAAATAATTGATAGTAATTTTGATCGTGCTTTTATGCGTGGGTCAGAAGCTGTTGAAGCGATTGTGGAGAATTCTCACTTTAATTACTCCAATATTCGAAATGGTAATTGGAATCAAGCTGTCGTTTCAAAAGCAGAGTTTAACTATGCTGATATGGAAGGTATTTCTTTAGCAGGGGCGAAGCTGCGTGAAGTAACTATGAAGCATGCTTTGCTTGATAAGGCGATAATGACTAATGCGGAATTGATCAAAGTTGATTTGACAGATGCAATGATGGTGGGTGTTAAAGCTGAAAAACTTAAGATCAAAGACTCTATACTTAGAAATGTAGATGCTAGGGGTATTAAACTAGAAGACGCCGAGATAGATAAACTTTCTAAGTTAGAAGGTCTTG
>JFJP01038841.1_pt1 | contig 15479 bp, 11 predicted proteins | sample 431651 | NCBI WGS metagenome assembly JFJP01 (sample SAMN02602958, study PRJNA72255) | Microbial mat metagenome, whole genome shotgun sequencing project. | biome: fresh water; feature: sink hole; material: water; isolation source: purple microbial (photo- and chemosynthetic) mats found in... | reverse complement strand
ATAAGCCTACCGGATTTAGTTATCAAACTAAACCTGGATATTTACCCAAGCAGCGAAGTTGCTATATGACTCACACTAATTCTGAGGTACATGAGATTTTAAAAACTGGTTTCGTTGATAGTCCTTTATTCAATGGTATCATACAGGGCGTTGGTCCTCGTTACTGCCCGAGTATCGAGGATAAAGTAGTTACTTTTGCCGATAAGGACAGACACCTGCTGTTTCTGGAACCTGAGGGTTGGAATACTAATGAGTATTATATAAATGGGTTTAGTTCCAGTTTGCCTCTTGAAATTCAGTATAAAGCATTGCGAAACATAAGGGGGCTAGAGGATGCCGTAATTTTTCGTCCTGGATATGCTATAGAATATGATTTCTTCTATCCAACGCAACTTAAGGCTACACTAGAAACTAAGCTCTACGAAAATTTGTTTTTTGCTGGTCAGATAAATGGTACTACTGGTTATGAAGAAGCCGCTGCTCAAGGTATAATTGCCGGTATAAACGCTCATCAGCGGGCATTCCACTTATCAGAATTTACCCTAGGTCGTCATGAAGCATATATTGGTGTTCTAATAGACGATCTTATAACCAAAGATGTTACTGAACCTTATAGAATGTTTACGAGCAGAGCTGAGTATCGCATATTATTGAGGCAGGACAATGCAGATGTTAGATTAACCGAACGCTCTCATGATATTGGATTGGCTAGCCTCGAACGCGTTCTTGCCGCACAATCCAAAATGCACATAGCTAAAAAGATTTATGACCTTTGTGAAAGTACGAGTGCAGTACCTGCTGATTTCAATCCAATACTGGAATTTAAGGAAATTCCTTTATTAGACCAAAAGACCAGATTATCTAAATTGATACTTCGTCCACAAATTGGCTTAACAGATTTTATAGATGCGGGTTATATTGACAAGAGTATATTCGAAAACAATATAAATTTTGACGAAATAGTTCTTTACGCTGAGATTGAAGCTAAATACGCTGGTTACATCGAACGCGAAAAGATAATTGCGGATAAGTTGTTTAGACTTGAAAATGTGAAATTGAATCCTGATTTCGATTATAATTCGTTACAGAATCTTACTATAGAGGCACGTCAGAAACTTACAAAGTTTAAACCTACTACCATTGGTCAAGCTTTACGAATCAATGGGGTGAGTCCTAGCGATGTGAATGTACTTCTTGTATACATGGGTCGGTAAAATTGTTCCACGTGGAACAATTTTACTGTTTATTTTTTAAGTCTTAGATGTTTTATTTTTAAAATAAATGTTCCACGTGGAACATATGTATATGGAAATAATAGGGAAGATAGTAGATCCAGTCATGCGCCGTATTTACGGCGCGAAAATTATAATCAATAATGGTATTATAGAGCATATATTGCCTTACCAAGGTGATACTAATTTCTATATTATGCCTGGTTTTGTTGATGCACATGTGCATATTGAAAGCTCTATGCTTACACCCCAGCGTTTTTCAGAATTGGCTATTGTGCAAGGAACAGTGGCTGTAGTTTCAGATCCGCACGAAATAGCCAATGTACTTGGTGTAAATGGGGTAGATTTCATGATTGAAAATGCTAAATTAGCAAAACTCAAAGTTTTTTTTGGAGCACCGTCTTGTGTTCCGGCTACGAGTTTCGAAACCTCTGGTGCTAAAATCTTGGCTTCCGATATCTCTAAAATGTTTGAGGAAAACAAAGTATGGTATCTGAGTGAAATGATGAATTATCCCGGTGTTATATTCAACGACCCTGAGGTAATGGAAAAAATGGCTATAGCTAAGAAATTCAATAAGCCCATAGATGGACATGCACCTGCACTCGATGATGAATCTATAGTGAAGTATGCCGCTGCCGGTATTACTACCGACCATGAGTGTATAAGCCTGCATGAGGCTCTGGTGAAAATAGACAATGGTATGAAAATACTAATAAGAGAGGGTAGTGCTGCTAAAAATTTTGATACTTTAGCATCACTTATTCATTCGAATCCTTCAGATTGCATGTTTTGCACTGACGATTGTCACCCTGATAATCTAATCGATGGGCATATCAATTTGCTCTTTAAGCGAGCTTTGAAATTAGGATATTCTGTATTTGATATTTTGCAAGTTTCTGTTCTGAATGCCATACATCACTATAATATACCAGTAGGATATTTACAATGCGGGCAGCCTGCCGATTTTATAATTGTTGATAATCTTGCCGATTTAAATGTACTTCAAACATATATAAAAGGCGAAAAAGTATTTGATCGCAGCCTGGTTTTATCTCAACCCATATATGAAGTAAATAAGTATAATGTATTCTATAAAAACGAGTTGAATATATCGAAATTGGAAGTTAAAACAGATATGAATCCAGTGCGGGTTATAGATGTGATCGATGGGGAGTTGTATACAAAGTCTTTTGCTTTCACACTTCCTGTAGTACAAAATAGAATACAATCTAGTTTAGAACATGATATTATTAAAATTATTAATCTGAACAGGTACTATGTATCTGATCCCGTAATAGGATTTATTCATAATTTTGGTTTAAAAAAAGGTGCTATTGCCTCTACCATTGCTCATGATAGCCACAACATAATAGCCGTAGGTGCCAACGATGCTGATTTGCTTATTGTTCTTGAAGAAATGCAACGCCTCGAGGGTGGTGTAGTTGTATACGATGGTACATCATTGCACAGTATATCGCTTGAGATAGCTGGCCTTATTACCGCTGGGAACCCTTACGTTTTATCTGAACAATACCGCCATCTCAATAGTATTATAGCTACCATGGGATGTAAATTGCATGCTCCACTTATGACTCTTTCATTCATGGCTCTTCTTGTGATTCCCGAACTTAAGATTGGGGATAAAGGATTGTTTGATGGACAAACTTTTTCTTTGGTTTCCTTAAGAAGTGTATGAGTTTATTCGAGCAGTTAAAAGAACAATCACTTTCTCTTCCTGAGATGCCAGGTATATACCAGTATTTGGACGACTCAGGTACAATCATTTATATTGGAAAGGCAAAAAATTTACGAAAGCGGGTTTATTCGTATTTTTCCAAAACTCAGGATAATTCCAAAACCCAAATATTGGTGCGTAAAATTGTAGAAATACGCCATACGGTTGTCGATACAGAACAGGACGCATTGCTGCTCGAAAATAATTTGATAAAGAGATACAGACCGCGGTACAATATCTTATTGAAAGATGATAAAACATACCCATGGATTCGTATCACTAATGAGCCTTTTCCTCGGGTATTTAGTACACGGCGCATAGTGCGAGATGGTTCAAAATATTATGGACCTTATACAAGTATCAGGTTAGTCTACTCACTAATAGAGCTGATACATCAGCTATTTCCTTTGCGTAATTGTAATCTGAATCTCTCGCAAGTACACATACAAACTAGTAAGTATAAGCCTTGTTTGCAATTTCACCTCAAAAAATGTAATGCACCTTGTATTGCCAATGAGGAAAGCCGTGATTATGATACATATATTGATTCAATTAATAAAATACTTAAGGGTAATATATACCAGGTCATACATTACCTCAAAGATTTAATGAACCAGTATTCTGAAGATTTAAAATTTGAGTTAGCTGCTGATATTAAGGAGAAGCTTATATTGCTAGAAAGTTATCAAAGTAAATCTACTGTAGTGAGCTCTCAGATAAATAATGTTGAAGTTTTTGGATTTAATAATGATGTGAATAGCTGTTTTGTGAATTATCTACGGGTTGTGGATGGCCGAATTATAACTACCCACACTGTAGAAATAAAGAAAAAACTTGACGAAGATATACAGTCCATTCTTGAGTTTGCCATCATAGATTTTAGAGACAGATATCAAAGCAATTGTTCAGAAATCATCTTGGGAATAGATTTGGAAATACCTTTGCAAGGGGTGAAAATTGTTTTACCAAAAACTGGTGATAAGAAGAAGCTTCTCGAATTGTCGGAAAGAAATGCTCTTTACTATAAGCAAGAAGTATTTAAACGCCATGAAAAGCACGATCCTGAGCAGCATTTGGTACGTATTCTTACTACTATGCGCAATGAGCTTCGACTTAGTACCGAACCTATTCACATAGAGTGTTTTGATAATTCTAACCTGCAAGGCACAAATCCGGTATCTTCTTGTGTGGTTTTCAGAAACCTGAAACCATCACGTAAGGAATACAGACATTACAATGTTAAAACTGTTGACGGTCCGAATGATTTTGCTACTATGCATGAAGTGATAACCCGCCGTTACAAACGCCTATTAGAAGAGGGTAGTGCAATGCCACAGCTTATAGTTGTAGATGGAGGTAAAGGACAGTTGTCGTATGCAGTTGATGCACTCCAACAATTGGGGATATATGGCAAAGTTGCCATTATTGGTATTGCCAAAAGGCTCGAGGAAATATATTTCCCTGAGGATTCAATTCCATTATACCTTTCCAAAAATTCGGAAGGATTGAAAGTGATTCAGCACGCTCGCAATGAAGCTCACCGCTTTGGCATTACTTTTCATAGATTGAAACGTAGCAAGAATGCCTTTTCAAATGAGTTTACACAAATAAAGGGCATTGGCAACAGGACCACTGAACTACTATATAAGGAATTTAAGACGATGGCTAATATCAAATCTGCAGATATAAGTGCTTTGGCAAATATTATAGGAATGGATAAAGCTCGCAAAATGTACGCTTATCTGCATTCATGATCTATCAAGCTGGGTGAAGATTTACTAATCAATTTTTATCGAAATATACATCGCGTGGTATTTTTTGCGAATTTACCTTTTTGAGTATCTCTTTAATTGGGTTTGAAAGTACTCCATATTTATTAACGAATCTGGCCGCCATCTGATCGTCGCCATGATTAAACAAAACTTTTGTCTCCCGATCAAGATACTCAATGGCTTCCATTATTGAATTTTTGTTTACTATAATTGAATTATTTTCAATATCGTAACTAAACCCGCCTTTTGATAGAATGAAATTTAGTTCCACGAGTAAAGCCATAGATTGTTCATTGCTAAGACTGAACCGTATATTTCTGATAACGTCGGCAATATAGATTGAATACAGTTTATATAATTCCTGTTGCGAAAGTAGTTCATCTTTATAAAGTTTTTCCATGTACTTGAGTGTTGAAATATCTGAACGCATGCTATACATGATATTGTAGTATTCTTTTAAAGTGCCTGTTTGATTATCGATACTTCTGCTCGATTTGTAAAATTCTGAAGCAGCTACCAGCTCATATGTAAGATTGTAGAGCATAAACATTTCAAAACTATCATCAATTTTTGTACCTGTAGTATTGAGTGTATTATGTATTGGTATAAGTATTTTGTTGAATTTTGTGTACATGATGTTTTTAAATAACAATACTTTACTGCCATTTACTTTGAGCGACGATTCATTGGGCGGCATATAAAGTGATATCATTTTAGAACCGGCATTCAATTGCCCTTTAAAAAAAAGTGCATCATATATGCCTATCCTGTCTTCAGAAATAAATTTCTCATCAAATTGCTTTTCTTTGTAGAAGTATGAAAGCAAACTGCGAAAACGCTGCTGAGTACGTACTCGTTTTGTCATGAACGAATTATCACGTATAAGCAGAAACGACGTGATCGCAAGTTTTTTTCTAAGAAAACCGTCCTCTCCTTCGGTGAAAGAACCAATGTAAAATTCTATTGGATTTACAGTTTGAAATGTATATATACTATCAGCTTTAATATTGAAAAATATATTTTTGTTTGTATATATTTCATTCAAATAAGAATTTAGCAAATATTGTTCTGATATTAAGCTGGCTAAACGTGTGTGATATAGGATAGAATCAATTTCACGTTTAAATAAATCAGCATATTGAATGCTTATAAGGTTTCCCTCTTTGTTGCGACGTAATGCAGTAAATGGGCTTTCTTTTGTAGAATCTGAGAATTGTAAGAACTCAGGAAAAGTGATATCTGAGGGATAAAGATTTGCACCAAATGCTTTGTACCTGCTACCCGGGGTTATAGGTTCGTTGTTTCTGAATCTGTCATACGGTCCGTAATGCAATTTGCAAAAAGCAATATGATTGCTATCCACCTGCTGTGCAAATAACTCTGCCGGATTTCCGTAAGATTGAATCCAGAAAATACTATCTACCCAATCACCCACTTTCGTTAGATGGTATATTAGGTCCGAAACTCTTCCAGTGCCAGAAGCTAATTCCGGAATTTCTATCGGCGCAAATTCCTTGATTTTATCGGTAAGTGATGCTGAATCGACAAAAGGTTCAGTCATATCCTGGTTGGATTGATTGTCTGAGCGACCGCCACATCCAACTAATACCAAAAATGAGATACTAATCCCGCTAAAGAGGTTTACTAATTTTCTCATATAATGATTTAAATATTAGCAATTTATACTAGAATGACTGAATTTTATTGCATTCAATACTTAAACAAAAATATAAATTCTGCATTAGATTCGAAGATGTTTCAATAATTAATTGCATAGTAACATTTATCTGCTTAATTTTGCACCGGGAATTCGATCCAATTTATGCTAAAGGTTCTATTCTTAGAGACGGGAGTTTTGAAAATTTCAGATTTCATCAGTTTGATGATAACACACCAGGTTTGTTTCATCCAAGAGGGATTGAGTAAAGATTTGATTGTCATATTAGCACTTTTTCTGGTTAGTTTATATGCTGTATTTAAGTTGTTTTACTCCAATTACCTCAACCTTTTGTATAAAAGCTCTTATAATTATGGTTTATCTTACGAGATGTTTTTAGAAACCTCGAGTATTCCGTTTCGCATCAAATCTGCTGTACTTTACTTAGGTGTTTTGGCAGTTAGCAGTTATACTGTAAGTGCGATTTATTATGCGTTTCTTTTAGTACCCGACAGCACCTTTGTTTGGCAAGTGCTTCAAATATCAGCAGCCATATCTGTTTGGCTTATATCACGTATGGCTTTACTCAAATTTCTAGGTTATGTAGGTGAAACCGAAAGTTTATTCAATGAATATAACCATAGCTTTTTCAATAACTTTAGAATTATTGCATTGCCATATACGGCTATTTTTATCATATTGGTTTTTGGGAATCAATTGGTGAAACCTATTGCATTTTATCTTGGTTTGTTTTTGGCAGGCGCAATCATGCTGCATACCTGGTACCGAGGCATTCTTATCGCACGAAAATTTCATGTTGAAATTACCTATAAACTTCTGTTTTTTTTAAGTTTTGAAATCATGCCTATTGCTTTGTTAGTCAGCATAATTTATAGTTTTATATAGCTCAAATGAATTAGTTATTAACCATTAACACTTTTAGCTTTGAAAATCAAAAAAATACTCGTATCTCAGCCTGAACCAAAAGACGGTAAATCGCCTTACATTGAATTGGCTGAGAAGAATGGTTTTCTGGTTGAATTCCGCCCCTTTATAAAAGTTGAAGGAGTTCCCTCTAAAGAGTTTCGCAAACAAAAAGTAAATATCAATGATTTTTCTGCCGTTATTTTTAACAGCAAGGTAGCCATCGACCATTTTTTTCGCATAGTTAATGACTTGAAAATTGCCGTTCCAGAAACCATGAAATACTTTTGTATTTCAGAATCAGTTGCGCTTTATTTGCAAAAATACATCGTATATCGAAAACGTAAGATATTCTATGCTAATAATGTAATGGACGAGCTGATTGTCTTGCTAGCCAAACATAAGAGCGATAAATTCTTGGTACCGGTTTCCGATATTCATAACGACGATATTCCAAACAGAATGGTAAAAGCTAAGCTTGAATATGGTAAGGCTGTCATGTACCGAACAGTTAGCTCTGATTTGTCTGATATCAATCAGGAGGAGTATGATATGTTTATTTTCTTTAGCCCTGAAGGTATAAAATCATTGTTTCATAATTTCCCAAACTTCGAGCAAAAGGACATAAAAATTGGTAGTTTTGGCTTGAGTACTGCCCAGGCAGTAAAAGATGCCGGACTCAGACTCGATATTCAGGCACCGCTTCCACACCTGCCAAGCATGGCCTCAGCCTTGGAGCATTTTATAAAAGATGCGCCCAAAAGTAACCGGAAATAATTGATAATACTAAGTGAAAGCTTCCTTCGGAAAAAGATATAAGATCAAACTTCGGAATGAAATTGAAATTACTTTTAATGAAGGAAGTTTTTTTATTGCATATCCTTTCAAAGTTTTTTTTGTAATTAACCCTACCCAAATGTTAGCTGGTAGCAGCATTGCTCTCAGTGTGGCAAAGCGTAGGTTGAAATTGGCTGTAGATAGAAATCGTGTCAAACGGCTGATGCGAGAGGCCTACAGAACACAGAATGTACTTCTTAATAATGCATGTGAAATTCATAAATGCAATGTAAAAATTGTATTCGTATATATTGGCGACGGTGTATTACCACCTAAAGCCATAGATAAAGGGATGAAGAAAGCCCTTACAGAAATTGGCAACCGCTTGCAAGCGTAATATTTTTTATTGAAAGCTATTTTCTTTCATAGCTTGGCTTTAATTTTGCAATTCAATCTTTAAAACACTCTTTATGCCCCGTTTTACCAAACTTTCTAAGAAGCTCAGTATTCTTATTGTGACCTTAAGTGTAACTTTAGGTATATTGTCATTTAGTATTGACAATGATGATTTTGAAATCATCAAGAATATGGATATCTATTACTCATTATTCAAAGAAATTAATTTGACCTATGTCGAAAAAACCGACCCGGGTGAACTAATCAAAACCAGCATCGACGAAATGTTGAAATCGCTCGATCCCTATACTGTGTACTATCCTGAATCTGATATGGAAGAATTTATGTTTCTTACTACTGGTCAGTACGGTGGTATTGGTGCACTTATTTTGCAAAAAGGCACCAAATTTATTATTGTTGAGCCTTATAAAGGGTATCCTGCCGAACGGGCAGGGCTACGTGCTGGCGATGAAATATTGGAGATTCAGGGCAAAAGTTTGAAAACTGCCAATTTGGATGATATCAGTACTTATCTGAAAGGTGCTCCACAAAGTGCGATTCGATTGAAAGTAAAACGCTATGGTATAAGCCAACCTTTTGATGTTGTCTTGGCTCGTGAAGTTATAAAAATGAAAACAGTGCCCTATTACGGTGTTATATCGGACAAAATTGGATATATAAGTCTTACTGGCTTTACTGATGACGCAAGCAAAGAAGTATTTAATGCCTATAAGGAACTTACTAAAGATGGTCCTCTTAACGGTTTGGTGTTCGACTTGCGCGACAATCCGGGAGGTTTGGTAATAGAGGCTGTCAATATTGTAAATTTCTTTGTAAATAAAGGCCAATTGATTGTAAGCACCCGCGGGAAAAATAGTGAATCGAATCGACAAATATTTGCTATGAATATTCCCATTGCTCCCGATTTGCCTTTAGTAGTGCTTGTCAACAGTGGTTCTGCTTCAGCTTCTGAAATTGTTGCGGGGGCGTTACAAGATTTGGATAGGGCTGTAGTTATGGGTTCACGAACTTTTGGTAAAGGGCTTGTACAGGTCACCAAGCCGCTTAGTTACAATTCCAGACTGAAAGTCACTACTGCTAAATATTATATTCCTAGCGGAAGATGTATTCAAGCACTTGATTATGCTCATCGCAATCCGGATGGCAGTGTTAAAAAAATTGCCGATAGCTTGGTAACTACCTTTAAAACTAAATCCGGACGATTGGTTCGCGATGGTGCCGGTATTGAGCCGGATTATTCAATAAACAATGCCGGTGAGAATAACTTGGTTCAGCAGCTTGTATATCAGAATATTATTTTTGATTTTGCAACTAAGTATGCTTTTGAAAATACCTCAATTGCAAAAGCCGATGAGTTCAAAATTTCTGATGTTGAATTTGGGTCATTTATACAGTATGCACGTGATAATAATTTTATGTATAAAACACGTACTGAAATCTTGTTTGATTCCCTCATACAAGTTGCGTCAGTTGAAAAAATAGATGTGAAAGATAATACTGGTCTGAAAGAAATACAAACCAGCCTGAACGAGAATAAGGCCAAAGAATTGAAGGAAGCCGAACCCTACATACGTGAAATGTTGCAACAAGAAATTGTGAGTAGATTTTACTTTCAGAAAGGCAGAATTGAATATTTGTTGAAGCACGATGTGTTAATAAAAGATGCTATTGAAATCTTGAATGATAAAACACGTTACAAAACATTTCTCACTGCTAAGTAAGTTTTAAAAAAATATTATATGGTTGTTTAACAATAAAAAAGAAGGCGCAGCCTTCTTTTTTAGTTTAATCAAATTCGCTACATTTTGCATAAGAGTTTTCATAAAGGAGTACTGATTAAATATTCGGTTATAAATCTTGGCACGCTTTCTGTTATATAGACCAAAATGATATTTGAATACTTCAGTAAAATATTTTATAGGTAAGAATATGAATATATTAAGTACTTACTTGTAAATTGTAAAAAATATACATTTACTTAAAAAAAAACTTTAAGTACTTGCATTTTACTAAAAATATTCATATATTGCACTTAAAATATAGCTTAATGGAGCTATTATGGATTTGATTGAATTACAATAAGATATATCTCACTCGAGGTGAAAAATGGTTCGTGGGGGACTTGTCATTGCGAGCTTCAGCGAAGCTGAAACGTCAGAAATTCCTGAAGCTTTGCAATGACTCAATTTAAATGTCCTACTCACTGGAAGATTTGGTTCGTGGGGAACATGCATTGTATTGAGAGGCGCACACAAATTGTAACTGAAATGTCGGTACAAGAGCTCCTCTCAAGCAATGAAAAAAGCAGGTTTTTTGACCTGCTTTTTTTTTGGAAAAACTGAGAATAGAAGTACAGTAATATTATCTTTACATGATTGGCTTTATCCACCTGCAAATTGTGGTATCAAGTAAATATTAGATTCTGCTCCTATAATTTTCCTATTGTCAGTTACTTCACCATCTATACTTATAGCGTATTGTATTTTATCAAGAATCGGATATTTGATACTTAATTGTTTACGCAATATGCCCGTATCTGACGGAAGTTCCATTTGAATGATTTCTGATTCTGCTATCTCAGAAATTATGCCCAGACATTTAATTTTCACTGTTGTTTCTTTCATACACATACAATCTTTTATAAGTAGTTAAGTGCTTTGGTATATTCTGCGGGGGAATTCATATTAAGAAATAGTTTTTCTGTATCCTCAGCCGAAATTTCCGGAACATAATACTTTACATCCATCTGCTGCAATATTCTGTATATTGAATATTTCTCGTGTATTATATGGTTGTGGAGTATTGATTGAAATGTTTTTGGGTAGATTCCCAAAGTTGGAAAAATGATGTAATCGGGCGATTTTAATACCAAAGGCCTGCCGTCAAATTCATTTAGCATAAGTTCTAGAATACAAAAATTGAAAAATGGTGTATCACAACTAATAATTGACATATAGTCCTGTTTTGTAGTATTTAGCAGTGCTTCTATTCCTGCGATAGGTCCACAATCGGGAAAATTGTCTGGAATCACAGGACGGCCCAAAAAATCGTATTCAGTAGTATTTGCGCTCAATAATATTTCGGTTTCCGGATGGGATAAATTCTGAATAAGAAATTCAATGATTGTATTACCTCCAAAGGGAAGCAAAGCTTTGTTCTGTCCCATTCTTTTGCTTTGCCCACCTGTGAGTATGCCTACATCATTTTTTTGATTTAAAGAGCGCATTTTAATGGGCTTCTAGCCAGTTTTTTCCCGTACCTGTTTCTACCTTTAATTGTACTTGCAATTTTACGGCGTTTTCCATTTCATGTGTGATGATTGCACGTATGGTTTCAACTTTATCATGAGGAACATCAAATACCAATTCATCATGTACTTGCAATATCATTTGGCAGTTGGGGTATTCATTTTTAAGCTTTTGATGAATTTTTATCATCGCTATTTTTATGATATCGGCTGCCGAGCCTTGTATAGGAGCATTTATGGCGTTGCGCTCTGCTATGCCTTTTAGCATCGTGTTGTTTGTCGAAATATCCGGAAGGTAACGTTTCCGACCCATGATTGTATATACACATTGAGTTTGGCTGGCAGTTTGTATACAATTGTTCATGTACTCTTTTACTTTTGGATAGCTGGTGAAATAGTTATCAATCAGATTTTTTGCTTCAGTGCGCGAAATGTTTAGATTTTCCGCTAAACCAAAAGATGAAATACCGTAAATGATACCAAAATTGGCCGATTTGGCCTGGCTACGCATTTCACGAGTTACCTCGGTAGTAGCCACATTGTTTATGCGGGCTGCTGTAGCTGTATGTATGTCGGTGCCCTCGCGAAAGGCTTCGAGCATCGCTTCATCGTTGCTTAGGTGTGCCATGATGCGGAGTTCTATTTGCGAATAGTCGGCACTCAACAACACGCGATTGGGAGCAGATGGTACAAATGCTTTTCGTATTTCACGCCCTTCCTCAGTTTTTATTGGTATGTTTTGCAGGTTGGGGTTTGTGCTGCTTAGTCTTCCGGTAGATGCCACTGCTTGGTTGAACGAAGTATGAATACGACCGGTGCGCGAGTTTTCCATGAGTGGTAAGGATTCTACATACGTGTTTAATAACTTACTAAAGCTTCGGTATTGAAGTATAAATTCAAATATTGGGTGAGCATTTTTGAGCTTTAGTAAGTCTGCCTCGCTAGTAGAATATTGGTTAGTTTTTGTCTTCTTTGGAGCTGGAGTTATTTTCATATGATCAAACAGAATTTCCCCCAATTGCTTGGGTGAACCTATATTGAAAGAAGTTCCTGCCATCTTATAAATTTCTGTTTCTATGCCAATAAGTTTGTTCCTAAGCAAATCAGCAATTTCTTTCAATGCTGATTTGTCTATACTTACGCCGGTACGTTCCATGTCAGCAAGCACATATATGAGAGGTGCTTCAATGCTTTTATACAATTCGAGTAATTGCTGTTCCTCAAGCATTTTTTTGAAAATTAGACCTAATTGCCAGGTAATGTCGGCATCTTCACCTGCGTATTCTGCAATTACGTTTACAGGCACAAATCGCATGTTGTTTTGCTTGCTGCCTTTCGCGCCAATGAGTTCTTCAATACTCACAGGTTTGTAGTTGAGGTAGCGAACCGACATGTCGTCCATGTTGTGCCTGCTATCGGGGTCTATCAGATAATGGGCTATCATGGTATCGAAAAGCGGACCTTTTACCTCTATCTGATAATTTTTTAGAACCTGAATATCGAATTTGCAATTTTGCCCAATTTTTTCAATCCCTTCATTTTCGAAAACGGGTTTTAGTTTGTTTGTAATTTTCTGAGCATCTTCTCTGAGGGCAGGAATGGGAATGTATGAAGCAGTGCCAGATTCTGTGCTGAAAGAAATACCTACGAGTTCTGCTTTTATGGTATCCAAATCTGTGGTTTCAGTATCGAAACAAATGCTGCTGAACTGCATAAGTTTGGCAACCAATTCGTCTACCTGTTCTGCTTGTATGATTTTATATTGGTGAGGACGCGTTTTGATGGTTTCATATATTTCTTCTTTTTTCTCCACCACGGTCTCTGACATGCTTTCGCCAAACAAATTTTGCTGAACAGCTATTTCCTTTTTAGGCCCATCGATGAGTTTTTGAGCCAATGTTCGAAATTCCAGCTCGATGAATAGGTCTCGTAGCGCTTCTTCATTATAAGGTCGCATGGCATATTCATCAAAACTAACCTCCATGTCTATGTCTGTAACTATGGTGGCCAGTTTGTAGGAAAGAAGAACATTATCCCGGCTTTGCACCAACTTTTCGGCCATTTTGGGTTTTAACTTATCTAAATTTTGATACAAGTTTTCAACGGTTTCAAATTCGTCGATGAGTTTTTTCGCAGTTACCTCGCCCACACCCATGGCTCCTGGTATATTGTCGGCACTGTCGCCCATGAGTGCAAGCAAATCTATTATCTGCAATGCATCTTTTACCCCATATTCCTGTTCAATGCTATCTATATTGAATTTTTGTATGTCTTTTTCACTTTTGCGAGGTTTGAACATGTATATATTCGGACTCAGGAGCTGCGCATAATCTTTATCGGGAGTTACCATATATACTTCCAACCCGTGTTGCTCTGCTTTTTTGGCTAAGGTTCCTATTACATCATCAGCTTCGTAATTCTGAACTTCTACCACAGGTATATTCATGGCAGTCAACAGGCTTTTTATATATGGTACCGATTGTATAATTTCTGGAGGAGTTTCCTTTCTGTTTGCTTTGTAAGCCGGAAAAATTTCTGAGCGAAAGGAGCCACCGGGCGGATCGAATACGACGGCTAGTTTTTCGGGCTTTTCAGTACGTATTATTTCTTCCATTGTATTGGTGAAACCCAATATGGCTGAGGTATTCAGGCCTTTTGAGCTGAACCTTGGATTTTTGATAAATGCATAATATGCTCTGAAAATAAGCGCATAGGCATCTATCAAGTAAAGACGTTCTTTGTTCATGGAGTATGCTGGTTAGTATGTATCCGGATTGTCTTGGGCGAACCACTCAACAAAAGCGGTTGAAGTTTCGTAAAGCTTCAAGCTATGCAGTTTTACATGGCTTGGGAGTAGCTGATTAATTTTTTTTGCAAAAACAACGATCAAATTTTCGGCGGTGGGCTGGTAGGGCGCTACTATGAGCCGCTGAGTCATTTGTGGGGTAAGCAGCAAATTTCTGTGTTCTGAGATTTCGTTGATGATTAGACTATGGTCGTATACATCGAGAATTTCTTGTTTCACAATTTTTTTCAAATCGCCAAAATCCATCACCATACCTAGTTTTGAGCTTTCGTTGTTGGTTTCGGGCTTACCGGAAACAGTTACATGGAGTTGGTATGAATGCCCATGAATATTGCGGCAAAGTCCATCGTAGTTCCAGAGGGCATGCGACATTTCGAAATAGAAAATTTTGGTTAGTCTGATGTTGTACATGATATTGAAATCACAATTAAACCTTTTTAATATCTAAGAATTAGTAAAAGGCTGATAAGTAGTTTTTTTTAAAAAATCCTAATCAGCCTTTGAATTTTACTACAGCTTTTAAGCCGGCAATTCACCAATCATATCTAACGGATTCACCCATTGGTCGAACTGTTCATTGGTTACGTGTCCGAGTTCGAGTGCTGCTTCACGCAAAGTCTTGTTTTCTTTGTGAGCTTTTTTTGCTATTTCAGCTGCTTTGTAATATCCGATATGCGTATTGAGCGAAGTTACAAGCATAAGCGAGTTTTCCATGTGGCGTTTTATCATCAGGTAGTTGGGTTCAATACCAACAGCAAGATTGTCGTTGAACGATACACATGCATCGCCCAAAAGACGAGCTGCCATGAGAAAATTGAAAATCATAACGGGTTTAAACACGTTTAGTTCGAAATGACCTTGCATACCTCCTGCTGCTATGGCAGCATCGCAGCCTATCACTTGCACACA
>JFJP01002066.1_pt1 | contig 15479 bp, 14 predicted proteins | sample 431651 | NCBI WGS metagenome assembly JFJP01 (sample SAMN02602958, study PRJNA72255) | Microbial mat metagenome, whole genome shotgun sequencing project. | biome: fresh water; feature: sink hole; material: water; isolation source: purple microbial (photo- and chemosynthetic) mats found in... | reverse complement strand
GGTAGATGTAGGCGGATGGAACCAGATGTGTTCCGGGCTTCCCCGGCCTCGCTCTCGCAAGGCAACTTTTCTGGAGCAATGCAAAGGATCGAAGCTGCGTGGCGCGATAGTCGGCGCTGGCGGGCCGGCGATCCTGCTGCCGAGATAGGGCGCTGAACCGATGCAGAACAAGGCACCGATTCACTCCTGCTGCTAGCCCGGTGCTAGCCCGTCCTAAAAATGAAAAAGGCCCCCATCGCTGGAGGCCTTGGTATTACTGGTAGTGATGGGCGGACTTGAACCGCCGACCCCCGGATTATGAATCCGATGCTCTAACCAGCTGAGCTACATCACCCTGCACGTGGTCCAACAATGCAACCACCCGCGAAAGGGGCGGAATTATCCGGCCAGGGCGGCGTACTTGTCAAGGAGGCTAGGGTTCGCGACAATGCGACGATGCAATCGAGCACAACATTCGATATCGTCATTGTCGGCGGCGGACTTGCCGGGCTGGCGCTGGCTACGGCTTTGCGCGCTTCCCGCCTGTCCATCGCGGTGGTGGAAGGGCGTCTGCCCGTGCGGCCCGATGGCTGGGATGCACGCGTGTACGCAATCAGCCCCGGCAATGCGCGCTTCCTTGCGGGAACCGGCATCTGGAACCATCTCGACATGGCGCGTATGGCGGCCGTTGAAACCATGGAGATTTTCGGGGATGCAGGCGGCCGCCTGAATTTCTCTGCCTACGACAGCGGGATCGGGGAACTGGCCTGGATCGTCGAGGCATCCCTCATGCAGCGCGAACTATGGGAAACCGCACGGCGACAGGGCAATGTAACGATGTTCTGCCCGGCGCGTCCGGCCGGGCTTGCTTTTGACGCCAGCAAGGCGACGCTCACGCTTGCCGATGGCCGCACGCTCGACGCCCGGCTGATCGTGGCGGCCGATGGCGCCGACTCATGGACGCGGGTTGCCGCCGGTATCGAGGTGAGTTTCAAACCTTATGGTCAGCAGGGCGTGGTGGCCAATTTCGAGTGTGAACTGCCGCATCGCGGCACGGCTTTCCAGTGGTTCCGTCATGATGGTGTGCTGGCCTGGTTGCCGCTGCCAGGCAATCTGATTTCCATCGTCTGGTCCACGCCAGAGGAATACGCCCAGGAATTGCGTGGCTTGGCCACAGCGGATTTCTGCCAGCGCGTGGCGGCGGCGGGTGGTCACCGTCTTGGCCGCCTGAACCTGGTAACGCCGCCGGCCAGCTTTTCGCTCCGACTGATGCGCGCGCCGCGCATGGTGGGGCCCCGGCTGGCCCTGATCGGCGATGCCGCGCATGCCATCCACCCGCTCTCGGGTCATGGCATCAACCTGGGTTATCAGGATGCGCGCGTGCTGGCCGAGACGCTGATCGCCAAACCTGAGCATATCGACTGCGGCGATATACAGTGGCTGCGTCGTTTTGAGCGTGCCCGCCGGGAGGAAGTTGTCGCGTTACAATCCGCCACCGACGGCCTGCAGCGACTGTTTGGCTCGCCAGCCGCGCCGATGGTCGCGCTACGCAACGCCGGTTTGAATCTTGTGCAACATCTACCGGTCTTACGCGACACACTGGTCCGCTACGCGATCGGCTCGATTGGCTGATACGCGGCCGCCTCACTCCTTTCCCCTCCCCTTTTCCGAGTATTTCCCACCCCTGGAGTTTCCATGTTCAAGAAAATCATCGCGCTTGTCGTTTCCGTCGCAGCAAGCAGCCTGCTGTTTGCCGCCGCCGCCCATGCCAACGAGGCCGAGGTCAAGAAGGCGGTCGAATCGGTGCTCGGCAAGAACGCCAAGGTCAACAGCGTCCGCAAAGCCAACGTGCTGGGCCTCTATGAAGTGGTTGTCGGCGATGCAATCCTGTATGTCGACGAAAAGGCTCGCTATCTCATCGCGGGCGACATCATCGACCTAAAGACGCAGAAGGACATTGCAGAGGCATCGAAAATTGCGATGGAGGAACGTAAGAGAAAAGCCGAACGGATCAAGTTTTCCGATCTGCCGCTCGATCTGGCGATCAAGCAGGTCAAGGGCAACGGCAAACGCATCATCGCCAGCTTTGAGGACCCCAAGTGCGGCTATTGCAAGAAACTGGCGAAGGAACTGGTCGGCATGAACGACGTGACGATCTACACCTTCCTCTACCCGATCCTGTCGCCGGATTCGATGGAAATGTCGAAAAACATCTGGTGCGCGGCGGACAAGGCCAAGGCCTGGAACGACTGGATGGTGAGCAACACCCCGCCGGCTACCGCCAAGTGCGACATCAGCGCCGTCGAGAAGACGGTGGCCCTTGGTCAGAAACTCGGCATCCGTGGTACGCCGACCATCTTCTTTACCGACGGCAACCGTGTGCCGGGCTACATGCCCGTGGCGCAGCTTGAAAAGGCCATTACCGCAGCCGGTAACTGATTACCAGAGCGTTTCGCGCTCGGCGCTGGCCGATACATTGTGAATGGTGAGGTCGGCACCTTCAAATTCCTCTTCTGGATCGAGGCGGATGCCGACCGTTTTCTTTAGAACGCCGTAGACTGCAAATCCACCCGCCAGCGCGACGGTCACGCCCAGCAGCGTGCCCGCCAGCTGGCTCATGAAGGCCACCCCGCCGAGGCCACCGAGGCTCTTGCTGCCGAAGATGCCGGCGGCGAGTCCGCCCCAGGCGCCACAGATGCCGTGCAGCGGCCAGACTCCGAGCACGTCGTCGATCTTCCAGCGGTTCTGGGTGATGGTGAACATGACGACGAATAGCCCGCCGGCGATACCGCCGGTCACCAGTGCGCCGAGTGGATGCATCAGGTCGGAACCGGCGCAGACGGCGACCAACCCGGCCAGCGGGCCGTTATGGACGAAGCCTGGGTCGTTCTTGCCCATGACCAGCGCCACCAGCGTACCGCCGACCATGGCCAGCAGGGAGTTCATGGCGACGAGGCCGGAAATCTTGTCGAGCGTCTGCGCGCTCATGACGTTGAAGCCAAACCAGCCGACGATCAGGATCCAGGCGCCCAGCGCCAGGAAGGGGATGCTGGAGGGCGGATGACCGCCGGCAATGCCGCCATCCTTGTGATAACGGCCGCGGCGGGCGCCGAGCATGAGCACGGCTGCCAGCCCGACCCAGCCGCCAACGGCATGTACCACCACGGAACCGGCGAAGTCGTGGAACTCCTCGCCAAAGGCCGCCTTCAGTCCGTCCTGGATGCCAAAAGCGTGGTTCCAGGCGATGCCCTCGAAAAAGGGGTAGATGAAACCGACCAGCAGGAAGGTGGCGGCGAGTTGCGGATAAAAGCGGGCGCGCTCGGCAATGCCGCCAGAGACGATGGCCGGAATCGCGGCGGCAAAGGTGAGCAGGAAGAAAAACTTGGTCAGTTCAAAGCCGCTTTTCTGCACCAGTTGTTCGGCGCCCGCGAAGAAATGTACGCCGTAGGCGATGCCGTAGCCGATGAAGAAATAGGCCAGTGTCGATACTGAAAAATCACAGAGAATCTTGACCAGCGCATTGACCTGATTCTTGCGCCGCACGGTGCCCAGTTCGAGAAAAGCAAAGCCGGCGTGCATGGCGAGAATCATGATCGCGCCGAGCAGAATGAACAGTACGTCGGCGGATGTCTTGAAATTGTCCATCTTGGTGCCCTCGGATCACTAATCCGGAGCACCAAAGCAACAAGCATTCCCGGGAATGCTCAGTGCTGAATCAATCGGTTACATGGAATGCGGTGCGATCTTGCACCAAGGTAGTGCCGTTCCTGCGCCAGTGCAGTGCGGTAGGGGATGCCCTCGGATCAGTAGTGCCCTTCGGCATCCCACATTTCGGGCAAGAAACGGATAACGCGATTGCGGCCTGTTTCCTTGGCCTTGTAGAGCGCGACATCGGCAAACTTGACGACCTGCCAGAAAGTGTCGGTATCCTTGGGAAACTCGGAAACGCCGATGGATATGGTTTTTTGTAGTATGCCGCCAGGAATGGCAACCTTGGTCTCGGCGACTTCCTGGCGAATCTTTTCCGCCACGGCCATCGCAGCCTCGGCGTGGGTGTCCATCAGCACCAGCAGGAATTCTTCGCCGCCGTAACGTACGGCCATGTCGGAAGAGCGCACGTTGCGCACCAGAATTTCTGCCAGGGCCTTGATGACCTTGTCACCGACTTCATGGCCATGGGTATCGTTTACCTGCTTGAAAAAGTCGAGGTCGAGCATCAGCACCACAAACGGGCTCTTGCGGCGCTGGCTACCGCTGACCAGTTGGTTGACGTACTCCTCAAGGAAGCGCCGGTTGTAAAGCCCCGTCATGGCGTCGCGCATCGAGTTTTCGCGCAGATGTTCCGCCAGGCGCTTGGCTTCAAGCACCGGCCCGGCTTCTTTCAGGTAGGCGGCAACGTAGGGTACGAGGCTCTTGGTCAGATAGCCTTCGTCGTGAGAGCAAACAATCTGCACGATGCAGCCAGCCGTGCCCGACTGGTTGATCGGCAGGCAAATGTGGGTGTCGCCCACGCCCGCTTCGGGGTGAAACATGGTGCACAAGCTGGGACTTTCGACCGCGGACACCTCGCGCCCGGTGCGACGGGCGCGGCAATATGAGGCATCGACCAGTATTTGCGGATCGCACCAGCGGCAGCCCGTACCCACATCGCCGTCGACGATGATCGGCGCAATGCGGTTTTTGCCCGCATCGACCTCGTAGATGGAGAAGTAGCGGAAGTCATACTTTTTGGTCAGAACGTCGCCGAGACGGCGGTAGATATCAAGTTTGGTCTGATCTTCCTCGATGGCCTGCTTGAATTTGGATGCTTCAACCAGTCCCTCGACCATCTCGGTCGTGTTGATGAGCTGGTTGCCCCCATCGGTGGCGGAATGGTGCCCCATCAATTCACCCACCCGAGTACGGATGGTGCCCACCTCGCGTTCGAGAAAGTCCATCAAGCGGTTAATGTTGCCGGCAATATCGCCGACCTCGTCGGAACTACGCTGGAGAATGCGGTTACTGAAATCACCACCGATCGCCCGGGTCGTTACGTCTTTCACCGCCTGCGCTGTTTCGCCCAATGGCCGCAGCATGCGCCGCAAGATCAACAACGCTAGTACCGCCGCGACAAACACCGACAGGCTTACCAGCAGCACGGCAATGATGGCCTGATGCTTGACCTCATCGAGCGAGATATCGATGGACACGGCGCCCAGCACGGTGTCGGCTGGAACCGTATGACATTGCAGGCAGTTCACCACGCCTTGGTCGGTGGCAACGTAAGGGATTACGGCGCGAAACAGCGAAGTGCCATCCTGCTCGATCGTTTCGAGTAGCGGCTTGCCTCCATCCAGCACAATCTTCTCGGCCTTGCCGGGAACTTCCTGCGCCAGACCTTCGCCGAATTGCTTGACGACGGCCGGTCCGCGCGCCACCCGCACGGCCTGCACGCCGGGCACGCCGGCCAGTCGGCTGAGAAATTGCGGGCGCTTGCTGATGGTGCCGTTGAGCATGCTTTCCGTCAGGCCGACCTTGACCACTTCGGCGACCGAACGGGCATGGCGCTCGGCGGTGTATAGCGAGAACTGCCGGAAAGAGTAGGTGCTGAGCGCCGTGAGAACGACGACCAGCACAGCCATGATGGAAACAAAAAACACCAGCGTCTTGTCGTTGAGTTTCATCGGCGGTTGGTGGTTCGTCGGTCGGTCGAAAATGGAAGCCGGAATCTAACCCAAAAGCAATACTGGAGTCACGGTTAATTTTTATCGCTCATGGCGACAATCGGCGGGTAGCCGCGGGGCAGCAGCACCCACATACGTCCGCTCTGGCGGGTTTTTCCGGCGAGGCTGCCGGCATCAGAGCCGCTACCCCAGTAGAAATCGGCGCGCACCACGCCACGAATCGCGCCGCCGGTATCCTGCGCCACCATCAACTGCCGCAATGGTTTTGCATCGTTCGGCCAGGTCGTGTCGAGGAAAACCGGCGCCCCCAACGGCACATTGCGCGGGTCGACGGCGATCGAACGGCGCGGCGTCAGCGGCAGGCCCAACGCGCCCGGCGGCCCTTTGCCGTCAATGGGCAGTTCGCGGAAGAACACCAGGCTTGGATTGTTGTTGAGTAGTTCATGCAAGCGCCGCGGGTGCGCCTTGGCCCAGGTCTTGATGCCCTGCATCGAGGCTTCGTGCGACTGCAGCTCGCCCTGCTCGATCAGCCAGCGGCCGATGGAGCGGTAGGGATGACCATTCTGGTCGGCGTAGTTGATGCGCACGCGGTTGCCGTCAGCCAGTTCCACCTGGCCGGAACCCTGGATTTGCAGGAAAAAGAGATCGATCGGGTCGTCGATCCACATCATGGCGTGGCTGGCGCGACGCGATTCCTGCTCCGTCCATTCGGCCCGCGAAAAATAGGGCACTAGTTTCTTGCCATTGAGGCGTCCGCGCAGGCGCATATGCTTGAGTTCGGGATATAGCTCGGCCAGGTCGACCACGATCATGTCGTCCGGCGGCCCGAATACCGGGTTGACATAGGGCTTCTTCTTCTCGCGGCTGCCCTTTACGATCGGTTCGTAGTAGCCCGTGATGAGGCCCTCGCGCGTGCCATCCGGATTGACCAGTTGCCACGGCGCCAGATTGGCTTCGAACCAGGCGCGTGCCGTATCGCTAGCGCCGACTTTTCCATCGCGCATGCTTTCACGCAAGGCTTCGCAGGTTGCCCGCCACAGCGGCTGTTTTTCCAGGCTGGCGCAGGAGGCGCGAAAGGCGTCGAGCGCGGTCAGCGGATCGTCTTCGCTCCAGCCCGGCAGATCGCTCCAGGCGGCCGGCTGCAACGGCTTTTCGGTCGGCTTGACCGGCTCGGCGCCGGGGCAGGCCGCGCAGACGGGGCAAACTGGACAGGTCGTGCCGGCCCCGCCGGGCGGACCGGTTTCGGTGCGTGGTGAATCGGCTCGCGGGGTAACAGTCCCCGAAGGCAGCGGCAGGTTGGTAATGCAGCCAGACAGCAGAACGGCAACCGCAGCGAAGTAGAACGTGCGCAACATGAGATACTTTCCCGATCAACAATGTGCCCAAGCTTAACCCATGTGGCCGCATGCGGCGCCAAAGGAATCCTGGCATGACGAATGAACTCACCGCATTTCTCACCCGCGCCGAATCGCTGCTGGCGCGCGTCGAGGCCCTGCTACCGCCCCCTGTTAGCGAACCCGACTGGACGGCCACCGCCTTTCGCTGGCGCGTGCGCGGCGGACGTGGCTGCCTCGACGCGGTGACACATCCGCACCGAATCAGGTTCGCTGATCTGCACGGCATCGATGAACAAAAAACGGCCATCGAACGCAATACGCGCCAGTTCGTCGAAGGCAGAAGCGCCAACAACGTGCTACTCACCGGTGCTCGCGGCACCGGCAAGTCCTCGCTGATCAAGGGCGTACTGGCAAAATTTGCGGGTGACGGCCTGCGGCTGATCGAGGTCGACAAGAGTGATCTCATTCATCTACCGGATATTGTCGATATCGTGGCGTCCCGCCCCGAGCGTTTCATCGTCTTCTGCGACGATCTTTCCTTCGAGGCCGGCGAGCCGGGCTACAAGGCGCTGAAGAGCGTTCTCGACGGCAGCATCGCTGGCACACCCGAGCAGGTGCTGATCTACGCCACCTCGAACCGTCGCCACCTGATGCCCGAATACATGGCGGAAAACCTGGAGACCCAACGTGTCAGCGACGAGATTCATCAGAGCGAGATTCATCCGGGCGAGGCAATCGAGGAAAAGATTTCGCTATCGGATCGTTTCGGCCTCTGGTTGTCGTTCTACCCTTTCGATCAGGACCACTATCTGGCGATTTGCACCCACTGGCTCATGCACTTCGGCCTCGACAAAAAGTCGGCGCTAGCGGTACGGCCTCATTGGCGTCAAGAGGCGCTGCAATGGGCCATGCTGCGTGGGTCGCGCAGCGGTCGGGTGGCCTGGCAGTTCGCCCGCGATTACGCAGGGCGCCTGGCCGTCAAACCGCCGGCACGAAAGCGCCACCCATGAAAAAGGTCGATGTTGCCGCCGCTATCATTCTGCAAGCCGATGGCCGCTTTCTGCTGGGCCAACGCGCGCCTGACACTTTCTATCCGGGCTACTGGGAATTTCCGGGCGGCAAGGTCGAGCCGGGTGAAACGCCCCACGAGGCGCTGGTGCGTGAGTTGCACGAGGAACTGGGCATCGGGGTCGACACCGCCTACCCGTGGATCGTGCGCGAGCACGTCTATGAACATGCCCATGTCCGCCTGCATTTCTTTCGTGTTGTCGCCTGGCATGGCGAGGTGCGCGATCATGTGCACAGCGCCCTGGCCTGGCAACGCGCCGACGCGCTGAGCGTCGCGCCCATGCTGCCGGCCAACGCCCCGGTGCTCAAGTCGCTGGCCCTGCCAGACTTTTACGCCATCAGCCACGCTCACGAAATCGGTGTCGACAACCAGTTGGCGGCGCTGCGTCAGGCGCTTGCCGGCGGCTTGAGGCTGGTGCAATTGCGTGAAGCGTCGCTGCCCGAACTGGCGCGCGAGGGTTTCGCCGCGCAGGCCGTCGCGCTCTGCCACGCCCACGGCGCACGGGTACTGATCAACGGTGATGCGCAACTCGCCTGGGCCGTCGGCGCCGATGGCCTCCATCTGTCCGCCGATCAACTGCTACGCTGCCGTCAGCGGCCGGAACTGCCGCTGGTCGCGGCCTCCTGCCACAACGCCCGCGAACTCGGGCAGGCGATTGCGCTTGGTCTCGATTTCGCCGTGCTCGGCAATGTCATGCCGACCGCCAGCCATCCGGGCCGCGCTTCGCTGGGTTGGGAGAAATTCACCACCCTGGTGGCAGGATCGCCAATCCCGGTCTACGCGCTTGGCGGCATGCGGGATGAAGACCTGCCCAGTGCCTGGACAGCCGGTGCGCAGGGTGTCGCCGCTATTCGGGCAGCTTGGCCGGTTCGCTGAAATCGTCGGCCGGCGCCGCACCCGCAACGCAATACTCCCCCGCTGCCCAGGCGCCCAAGTCGATCTTGCGGCAACGCTCGGAGCAGAAAGGCCGGAAGGGGCTTTCCGGCCGCCATTCCACCGGCTTGCCGCAAATCGGGCAGTTGACGATGCGTGGCGTCATGGACATGGGTGGAGAGGGGGATTACTACAGATTACAGAAAGTCAGATCGAAGTCCACATCGGCGCCAACCTGTTTGGGGCGCTGATCAATATCGGGGCCGAGGAAGCGGATGTTGAGCGCGAACTTGCTGGCGCTGATCTCGGGAATGAAGGGAGCGGCGTTTTGCAGCCGCAGGCTGATTAACTGCGCGGATCGTCCCGCCAGCATCAACTGGAAATTGCCGCGACTGGCAACTTGCGCCTCAGGACGCCCGGAGGCGCGCAGCAGGCGCAGCACGATGGAGATTCCGGCTCGGATCGGCAGCATGGGCTTGATCCAGCCGCCAATATCACGCTGGCGGTAGGCGGTATCGTGATTGAGCCAATAGTGGTAGGCGGGCAGATCAAACTCGCAAACGCCGCCGGGGATGGCTGCACGGTTCTTGACGCTCATCAGCCAGTCGTTCTCGCGCAGGTATTGCCCGATCTTGCCCTGCATGGCCAGTAGCGATGCCGAGGCCTGCTCGATTTCGTAGAGCGCGCCAGACAGCGCATCTTCGGAAATATCGGGATTGTTGCGGAAGGACAACAGAATCTGGCGCTGCCGTTCCAATTCCTGAACAAGGTCGAATTTAAGGTCGGCGCGACCCGATACCTCAAGAATTTCGAACAGCGTCACCAGCGCCACATGGTGCTCGTCGGGTCCTTCGGCACTAGCGAAATGGAGCACGATGTCGAACAGATGCTCCAGACGCAACAAAGTCCGGATGCGCTCGTTCAACGGGTACTCGTAGGTGATCACACGCTGTCCGTGAGGTAAAGGCTGAGAAATTTGTTGCATTTTCACCCATTTAGCGTCGAACCTCAACAAGTTACCGTTGCCAGTATCTGAATGACCCGATTACTTCTCGATTTCAACTCAATTGTCCTCAAGATTCCAGTGGTAATCGATGGTGAGCGGGGCGTGATCCGAGAAGCGCTGTGCCTTGAACACCGAGGCGCGAACTGCAGTCGCCGCGATGGCTGGCGTGGCTATCTGATAGTCAATGCGCCAGCCAACGTTCTTGGCCCAGGCCTGGCCCCGGTTGGACCACCAGGTGTAGGCGTCGCTGGTGGCGTCGGGGCAGACGCGGCGATGAACATCGACCCAACCGAGGTCGTCAAACACCTCGGTGAGCCAGGCGCGTTCTTCCGGCAGAAAGCCGGAGTTCTTCTGGTTCGACTTCCAGTTCTTGAGGTCAACTTCCCTATGGGCGATGTTCCAGTCGCCGCAGACCACCACTTCGCGGCCGGACTGGCGTAGCTGTTCGAGTCGCGGCCGGAAGCGTTCCATGAAGCTGAACTTCACCGCCTGGCGCTCTTCGGAACTCGACCCGGAGGGCAGGTAGACGGATACGATAGACAGCTTGCCCAGCACGAGTTCGATATAGCGGCCCTCAGCGTCGATGTCGTCAATGCCGAGCCCCTCGATGATCACGTCGGGTTGGTGACGCGAATAGATGCCAACGCCGCTGTAGCCTTTCTTTTCTGCATAATGAAAGTAACCGAAGTAATCCGGCGGATTAAGCAGGGCGGCGCTCATGTCGCCGACTTGGGCCTTGAGTTCCTGCACACAAATGAAATCAGCGTCCTGTTGCCGGAGCCAGTCAAAAAATCCCTTGTTCGATGCCGAACGAATACCGTTGAGATTTGCGGTGATGATGCGTAGCATTGAGGCCTTTCAGGGAAACAGCGGGTAACCATCGCGTGGAATTCAGTCAGGATTTTATTGCCTTCGCCTGCGAGAAAGGCGTACTGCGCTTCGGCGAGTTCAAGACCAAGGCCGGCCGGCAGAGCCCGTATTTTTTCAACGCCGGGCTGTTCGACGACGGCGCCTCGCTGGCGCGCCTGTGCGACTTCTATGCCAAGGCGATTGTCGCCGCCCGCGCAGACATACCCCACGACATGCTGTTCGGCCCCGCCTACAAGGGGATTCCGCTGGCCGCCGGCACCGCCATGCAGCTGGCCGGGTGCGGCCACAACCTGCCTTTCTGCTTCAACCGCAAGGAAGCCAAGGATCACGGCGAAGGCGGCACGCTGATCGGCGCTCCGCTGGTCGGGCGGGTGCTCATACTCGATGACGTGATTTCCGCCGGCACTTCGATCCGGGAATCGGTCGAAATCATCCGGACGGCCGGTGCGACACCGGCCGGGGTCGTCATCGCGCTCGACCGCCAGGAGCGGGGTCAGGGCGAATTGTCGGCGGTGCAGGAAGTAGAACAGAGCTACGGCATTCCCGTCGTAGCAGTGGCGACGCTTGCCGACTTGATCGCCTATCTCGATGGCCACGCCGAACTTGAACGCAACCTTGATGCAGTGACTCGTTACAGGGAGAAATATGGTGTCTCGTAAACTATTGATCGCCTCGCTTGCACTCGCCGGCCTCGCTTCCTCGGAAGTGGCCGTTGCCCGCAATTCTTACTGCTGCAATGATGCCAACGGCCGCCTGGCCTGCGGCGACATGCTGCCTGCCGCGTGTCAGAAACGACCCTACCGCATACTCGATGGCCGTGGCAAGGTCATCAAGGAAGTCGAGGCGCCCCTCACCGCCGAGCAGCGTACGCTGCGCGAGGCGGCGGACCTGCGCAAACAGGAAGAAGAAAAGAAGGTCGCCGAGGAAAAGCGCCGTAACCAGGCTCTGCTGGCAACCTACCCCAACGAAAAGGATATCGACGCCGCCCGTGGCCGTGCGCTGGCGGATCTCGACAAGTCCGCGGAAGACAACCAGAAGCGCTTCGAGCAGGCGCAGAAGACCAAGAAGAAGCTCGATGCCGAGAAGGAGTTTTACCTGAAAAAGCCAATGCCGGCGAACGTCCGAAAACAGATAGAGGAAAACGACAAAGACATCAAGGTGCTGCAGGAAGCCGCAGACAAGCGCAAGGAGCAGGCCGATGCGATCCGCACCAGGTTTGAGGCGGAGAAGAGCCGCTACATGGAGCTAAAGTACGGCAAGGCGCCGGCTGCCGTGGCAACGCCAGCAGCGGCCGACAAACGGCCACGCTAGCCGGGTACATTTGACGATACTTTAGCCAACATTCTTTCGGGCGAATGGCCTGAATCTTTATTTCGGGGGGGGTGGTGCGTGGGATTACTAGACTGGTTCAGGAACATTGCCGATGGTGGCAAGAAATCTGTCGACGCCACAAAGTCAGCGGTTGCGGTGGAAGCAGAAACCCGGGGGGCGGAAGTCGCTGGCCTGAATTTCAAGACGGCGGTGGACGCCCACATGAAATGGAAAGTCCGTCTCGAAAGCTTCATCAACGGCACCAGCACCGAGGAGCTCAAAGCCGAGGTGATTTGCCGTGATGATCAGTGCCCGCTAGGCAAGTGGATCTACGACAAGGGTGGCGAGAAATTCGGTTTCTCCGAGACCTTTTTCGACATGCGCGCCCACCACGCGCTGTTCCACCGCTGCGCCGCGGACGTGCTGGTGACGGCCCAGGCCGGCGAGAAGGAAAAGGCCCTGAGCCTGTTGCACAAGGGCGATTACGTGAAGGCGTCGGAGAAGGTCAAGATGCTGCTGGCCCGATTGTTCGTCATTGCTGCGGAAGGCCGGGAAGCCATCGACTCGCACATCAAGTGGCGAGGGCGGCTCCAGTCATATATTCAGGGCAACAGCACGGAAACACTCGATGTCGCCACCGTGTCGCGGGACGACAGCTGTACGCTTGGCCAATGGATCAACGGCATCGGTGGCGAGCGCTTTGGCCAACTCCCGGCGTTTGCGGTGGTCAGGTCGCGTCATGCCCATTTTCATCGGTGCGCCGGGGAGGTGCTGGCCACCGCCCAGCAAGGCGACAAGGAAAAAGCCTTGCACCTGCTGGAAGAGGGCGCTTACCCGGATGCCTCGGCGCAAGTTGCGGCAGCCATCGTCACCCTGTGCGAACAGCAGGAAGCCGCTAGGTAAAACGCCGCAACTCGCCCTGTTACCGCGTCTCGCTAATTTGCCCTGTTAATCCGCCGCCAGTTTTTTTCGCAGCAGGTCGTGGACCTGCTGCGGGTTGGCCTTGCCCTTGGCCGCCTTCATCACCTGGCCGACCAGCGCGTTGAAGGCCTTGTCCTTGCCGGCGCGGAATTCATCCACCGATTTCTGGTTGGCGGCAACGACCTCGTCGATCAATACCTCGATGGCGCCCGTATCTGAAATCTGTTTGAGACCGCGGGCTTCGATGATCGCGTCGACATCCTTGCCTTCGCCGGCCCAGAGGGCGTCGAACACTTCCTTGGCCATTTTGTTGGAAAGCGTGCCGTCGGCGATACGGCACACGATGCCGGCAAGAAAAGTCGGCGCTAGCGGTACGGCGGCAATTTCCAGATTCTCGCGATTGAGGCGCGCGGAAAGCTCGCCCATGACCCAGTTGGCGCAGGTCTTGGCGTTTTCCTTGCCGGCGGCGGCGACACATGCCTCGACATAGGTTGCCATGTCGAGCGTGGCGGTAAGCGCGGCGGCGTCATAAGCCGAGAGGCCATAAGCGGTTTCGAAGCGGGCCTGCATCGCCCGCGGCAGTTCTGGCAGGGTGGCGCGCACCTCGTCTATCCACGCCGGCAGGATTTCCAGCGGCAACAGGTCGGGGTCGGGGAAATAGCGGTAGTCCTGCGCGTCTTCCTTGCTGCGCATGGCGCGCGTTTCGCCCGTGTCCGGGTCGAACAGCACGGTGGCCTGCTGAATCTGGCGACCTTCCTCGATTTCGTTGATCTGCCACTGGATTTCGTAGTCGATGGCCTGCTGCATGAAGCGGAAGGAATTGAGGTTCTTGATCTCGCGGCGGGTGCCCAGCGGCGCGCCGGGGCGCCGCACGGAGACGTTGGCGTCGCAGCGGAACGAGCCTTCCTGCATGTTGCCGTCGCAGATGCCGATCCACGTCACCAGGCTGTGCAGGGCCTTGGCGTAGGCCACCGCCTCGGCGCTGGAGCGCATGTCCGGCTCGGTAACGATCTCCAGCAGTGGCGTGCCGGCGCGATTGAGGTCGATGCCGGTCTTGCCATGGAAATCTTCGTGCAGCGACTTGCCGGCGTCTTCTTCGAGATGGGCGCGGGTCAGATGGACAAACTTTTCAACCGCTGTCTCGCCCGCGCCGACGTGTATCGTCAGGCCGCCACCCAGCACCACCGGGATTTCGAACTGGCTGATCTGGTAGCCCTTGGGCAGGTCGGGGTAAAAGTAGTTCTTGCGAGCGAAAATGGAGCGCGGCGCGATTTGCGCGCCCACCGACAGGCCGAACTTGATGGCGCAAACCACCGCCTCGCGGTTGAGCACCGGCAGCACGCCGGGCAGGGCGATATCCACCGCGCAAGCCTGGCGGTTAGGCTCGGCGCCGAAGGCCGTGGCTGCTCCCGAGAAAATTTTCGACTGCGTTCGCAGCTGGGCGTGGGTTTCCAGCCCGATAACGACTTCCCACCGAGCGTCCCAATTCATGCCAGTCCTCCCGGCATCCGCGCGTGCCAATCCACAACCTGTTGATATTTATGGGCTACATTGAGCATTTTGGCCTCGCCAAACCACGATCCAATCAGTTGCAGGCCAACGGGCATGCCGGAATGGCCCAAGCCGCAGGGAATCGACATGCCGGGCAGGCCGGCAAGGTTGACGGCGATGGTGTAGATGTCGGATAGATACATCTGCACCGGGTCGGCGCTCTTGTCGCCGAACTTGAAGGCCACCGAGGGCGCTGTCGGACCCATGATGATGTCGCAGGACTTGAAGGCCTCGGCGAAGTCGTTGGCGATCAGGCGGCGGATTTTCTGCGCCTGCAGGTAGTAGGCGTCGTAGTAGCCATGGGACAAGACGTAGCTACCGATGAGAATGCGGCGCTTCACTTCCTCGCCGAAGCCTTGGGCGCGGCTCTTGCAGTACATGTCGGCCAAGTCGGCATACTCGGGAGCGCGGTGGCCGTAGCGCACGCCGTCGAAGCGCGAGAGATTGGAACTGGCTTCGGCCGGCGCGATGACGTAATAGGCGGGCACCGACAAGCCGGAGTTGGGCAGGCTGACCTCCACCGTTGTGGCGCCAAGTTTGCGATATTCGGCCAGCGCTGCTTCTACCGCCGCGCGCACGTCATCATCCATGCCCGCGCCGAAAAACTCCGTTGGCAACCCGATGCGAAGTCCTCGCAACGGCTGCTCCAGATCGCGCGTGTAATCTTCCGTCGGCCGTTCCAGCGAGGTGGAGTCGCGCGCGTCGAAGCCACTCATGGCGTTGAGCAGCAGCGCGCAATCCTCGGCCGACTTCGCCATCGGCCCACCCTGATCCAGGCTGGAGGCGAAGGCGATCATGCCGTAGCGCGAAACCACGCCATAGGTGGGTTTGATGCCGCTCAGGCCGCACAGGGCGGCCGGCTGGCGGATGGAACCGCCGGTGTCGGTGCCGGTGGCGGC
>JFJP01038840.1_pt1 | contig 15482 bp, 12 predicted proteins | sample 431651 | NCBI WGS metagenome assembly JFJP01 (sample SAMN02602958, study PRJNA72255) | Microbial mat metagenome, whole genome shotgun sequencing project. | biome: fresh water; feature: sink hole; material: water; isolation source: purple microbial (photo- and chemosynthetic) mats found in... | reverse complement strand
CATGCCTTAATGGGCGAACGTATTGGTGTGGACATCACCAACATGATTTACGATTCGTCGGACAGCATGGTAGAGGCAGCTAAAAACAACGGTGATTTTTACGAATTGGAAGAGTCATTGCTCAAAACATTTGCAATGAATGCCCCATTCAGCGAAAACGAATTTAATACTACAAAAACAAACGACCTATGCAATAAACTAGCAGACAACGCCTTAGAGACTTTCAAACGTAAAATGGATAAATTGGCATCGATTGCATATCCAGTTATCAAACAAGTGTACGAAAAACAAGGTCAGCAATACGAAAACATTTTAATTCCAGTTACCGACGGAAAACGAATGTTTAATGTAACAACACATTTGGAAACTGCTTACAAAAACGAGGCTCGCGAGGTGGTTAAAGCATTTGAGAAACAAACCTTGCTCTATATCATTGATGATGAGTGGAAAGAGCATTTACGTCAACTAGACGAATTGCGTAATTCGGTGCAGAATGCAAGCTACGAGCAAAAAGATCCGCTGTTAATTTACAAACTGGAATCATTCGGTTTGTTTAAGGAAATGATTGACAGCATCAACCGTAAAGTGTTGGCTGTGCTAATGCGTGGTCAAATACCAATGCGTGAACCAGAACAAGTTCGAGAAGCAAAAATCACTCAACATCAAGATTTTAGCAAGTTCAAAACTCAAAAAGCCGAAATAGGAAGTGGCAGCTCTAACGCGAGTAGTGATCCTACAAAGCAAGACACCCGCGAACCTCAAAAGGCCCAACCAATACACGTAGATAAAGTGCCTGGACGCAATGACCAATGTCCGTGCGGAAGTGGTAAGAAATACAAAAATTGTCACGGAGCAGCTTAATTTTAGGTTGACAAAAGAAGGGAAAAAATCGAAAAACCCCTTAATAATATCAAATTCATTTCTGCGCAATTGAGTTCAATTTTTTGAGCTTGATTGCGCATTTTTATTATAGAAACAGTATATAAATCTGAGAAAAACGGCAAGAATCAGCATGGTTGTATGTATAATAATCTGTTTAAAAAGAATAGAATTGCATAATTGAACATGATTCTAATTTATTATACCAATCAAAATTTCAAACGAATAAATAAGGATATATGTGAAAACATATTTGGCTTAAAGTAACAATAAGGATAATTCAAAAAATACATCAATTTTTATTGTTTTTTCATACAAAATCAGTAATTTTGAAGTATAAAAACAAATCGTTAAAAAAAATTATTACTTATTATAAATCAATCAATTATAAAAAAAAATGGAGTGGCTAGTTTCTTTACTTACTGATGAGAGTGTGGCTCATATCGTTCTTTTGTATGCATTTGTGATTTCCATTGGAGTCCTACTTGGCAAAATTAAGATATTTGGAATTTCTTTAGGTGTTACTTTTGTATTATTTGTTGGACTATTTGTAGGTCATTTTGGATTTTCAATCAATCCAGAAGTTCTACATTTTATTAGGGAGTTTGGATTAATACTTTTTGTATTTACTATCGGATTACAGGTTGGTCCAGGTTTTTTCTCCTCATTTAAAAAAGGTGGAATGCAGCAAAATTTAATGGCAGCATCGGTTGTTCTTTTGGGCGTTGGAGTAACTATTGGGCTTTATTATATATTAGCTGGCCGAGTTTCGATGCCTATGATGGTGGGAGTACTTTCGGGCGCTGTTACAAATACACCTGGGCTTGGAGCTGCTCAGGAAGCCTTGCGTCAGCTACATGATGCTGGACAAATTTCAGAAATTCCTCAAATAGCTTTAGGGTATGCAGTAGCTTATCCCCTTGGTGTAGTGGGAATTATATCGTCATTAATCTTCATTCGGTTTATTTTCAAAATCAGTTTTGACAAAGAAACTGAAAATTTGAATGCAATAGAAGATGCTGGACTTGTAAAACCAGAAATTATTACACTTCGCATACAAAACAAAGCTGTAGAAGGACGCAAACTTCACGATGTTAAGCAATTAATTGCTAGAAATTTCATTGTCTCTCGATTAATGCGTGACAACAAATTCATGATTCCACTAGGCGACACAATACTGTTAAAAGACGATATTTTGTTGGTTGTAACTGCAATGGGTGACGTTGAGGCGGTTTCAGCATTTATTGGTGATCCTGCCACTTTGGATTGGAAAGCATCTGAAAAGCAATTAGTTTCCCGTAGAATTATTATAACACATAGTAAAATAAATGGAAAATCTATAGGTTCTTTAAGATTGAGAAGTACACTGGGCGTTAATATCACCCGTGTCAATCGTGCTGGAATTGATCTACTTGGCACTCCCAGACTTGTATTACAAGTGGGAGATAAAGTAATGGTTGTAGGCGAATTAGTGGCTATAGAGCGTGTGGAAAAAATGCTTGGAAACACATTGAAAAGACTTAATGAACCACATTTAATTACTATTTTTATAGGTATTTTCTTTGGAATTTTGTTTGGGAGCATTCCATTCTATTTTCCAAGCATGCCAATGCCTGTTAAGTTAGGTTTGGCGGGCGGACCACTTATTGTGGCCATACTTATAGCCCGATTTGGTTATAAAATCAAACTTGTAACCTACACCACTCAAAGCGCAAATTTAATGTTGCGTGAAATTGGTATTTCATTATTCCTTGCAAGTGTAGGTATTGCATCGGGTGGCAAATTTGTTGAAACAGTTGTTTCGGCAGATGGTTTACTTTGGATTGCTTGCGGGTTTATAATTACTACCCTTCCACTTTTAATTGTGGGATTTGTGGGTCGTAAATTTTTGAAAATGAACTATTTCACCTTAATGGGGCTTTTGGCTGGTAGCTCTACCGACCCTCCTGCATTGGCATATTCCAACTCTGTTGCGGGAAATGATGCACCTGCAGTAGCCTATTCTACCGTTTATCCACTAACGATGTTTCTACGAGTTATTATGGCTCAAATACTGATATTAGCATTTTCCTAACTATATAATGCAAAATTAGCTCAAAAAAAACCAGTATTTAATATCGGGTTTTTTTGAGCTAATTGCATGGAAAATAAAGCAAAAAGCTATTTTGAAATATAAATAATTTTTTGTGAAGCACAATTTTCAGTTTATAATCAAACAACTCTTATAAAAAAATAATCTTTAAAATAGATACAGCTTTTAGTATTCTTTTCAATTATATTTTTTTTCACCAGTTCAAGATAGTTGTTATCAAGAACATAGATATGAGTACAAAACCACTTTCTCATAAAAAAAATCATTTTTTCAATATGCATAGAATTTTTATATGCCTGTGCTATTCTTAACTCATCAATTTTTGATAAAAAAAGCTGGTGCTGAAACTTGTGAAAAGCCAAATTAGTATAATCCGTTTTTGACATCATACTTTCTTCTAACTGAAAATAGGTTCGACTATAATCGTCCATCTCTTCAATAAAATCAATCATTTGAAAGTTGAAATTTTCATCGTTTCTAAATGTTAGCAAATGATTAAATATGATAAAAAATTTCGTTTGCTGATGATTATACATTTCAATATCAAACTCATAGCTTCTATCCCCTACAGGCTGCTGAAATAAATGTCTTTTAGATGCTTCCATTTTTTTTTGTTTTTGGTGTTACAATACTTTTTAGGTCACTAAAATAATCAAATCTAGAGTTCTTCTTAAATACTAAGCTTACTTATTCTTTAAGTAGGAATTTTACTAAAAGCAATCTAATTGTAAAATATACTGCATATTACATTTCTCACTAATCAGGTTCTAATTCTCTGGTAAAATTATAGATTAAATGGTTAGATTTGAATAGCGCAAACCCTAAAAAAAAATGAGTAGCCACCATATAAAAACAAAGAAAATAGGTAGTGCAAACCCTTACTAAAAAATGAAAAACGGCCTACATTTTGCTTTTTTCATCCAAATGTAGTTTTCTATAAAGCAACAATAGAAGTTAATAATGGAAAGTAAATCAAATTGATTAAGTAAAACACAGCACTGAAATTAGGGAATTTCAACAAAAGGCAATTTTATTTATGAATAGGCAGAAACACATGAGCCACAATACAAAATAGCAAAGGGGTTGAAATTCATTTTAAGAATTTCAACCCCCTCATTTGTAGATTTTACATGCTGTCTTTTTAAGAAAACTAAAAACAAGCATGCAAGTGTTATATCGTAACCGTTAAAAAATAATTTTCATCCTATTTTTAATGTGCCGACTCAAATTGTTCAAGAAAACGGACATCATTTTCTGAAAACATACGCAAATCTTTCACCTGATATTTAAGATTAGTTATACGCTCCACTCCCATTCCAAAAGCATAACCCGAATAAACCTTAGAGTCTATTCCACAGTTTTCCAACACGTTAGGATCTACCATGCCACATCCCAAAATTTCAACCCAACCAGTATGTTTGCAAAACTGACAACCTTTTCCGCCGCATAAGTTACACGAAATATCCATCTCGGCACTAGGCTCGGTAAATGGAAAATAAGACGGACGCAAACGAATTTCGGTATCACCCCCAAACATTTCTTTGGCAAAATACATCAAAGCTTGTTTTAAATCGGCAAAAGACACATCTTTATCAATATATAAACCTTCTACTTGATGAAAAAAACAATGTGCGCGATAAGATATGGCCTCATTACGATACACTCTTCCAGGAAACAACTTGCGGATAGGTGGCTTTTGTTGAGCCATAATATGAGATTGAACAGACGAAGTGTGTGTACGGAGTAATATATCAGGATTTTGCTCAATAAAAAAAGTATCCTGCATATCGCGTGCTGGATGTTCGGGCGCAAAATTTAACGCCCCAAACACATGCCAATCATCTTCTATTTCAGGACCTTCGGCAATGGTAAAACCTATGCGTGAGAAAATATCAATAATTTCGTGCTTCACTAAAGATAACGGATGACGCGTTCCCAATTTAACAGGATCGGCACTTCGCGTTAAATCCATCTTTTCTGACTCGGAAGAATTTCCAAAAAGATCTTTTAAATCATTGATTTTATCTTGAGCTGCATTTTTTAACTCGTTTAACAACTGGCCTACTTCACGTTTCTCTTCATTGGCCACATTTCTGAAATCATTAAAAAGAGTAGAGATTTCACCTTTTTTACTAAGGTATTTTATTCGAAGTGATTCCAATTCGTCTTGATTGGAGGCCACCATCTGGCTCACTTCATCCAATAATTGATTAATACGGTTTTTCATTTTTACTTAACTTTATTCTTACAACAACAAAAGGTCTAAGTATCAAGCTGCTAAAGCCGAATTTAAGACTTTTAGTGTTGACAATTTCCCCCACAAAAGTAATCATTTTTCTACTAAAATTGATTATGATAAAAAAAATATAGCCTAAAATTGTTTTTTGTCTAAATTTTGAGCTATATTTGTCAGTCGAAAAATAAAAGTATATGCAAATTGAAAATATAATCAAATTTCTGAGCAAACTTAAGGAAAACAATAACCGCGAATGGTTTGCCGAGAACAAAATATGGTATGAAAGAACCCGTAATGAATTTGAACAATTAAGTACAAATTTGATACTAGAAATATCAAAATTTGACTCAGAAATAAATCAATTAGAAGCAAAAGATTGTATTTTTCGAATATATCGTGACACTCGGTTTTCACTGGATAAAACACCCTACAAAACACATTTTGGAGTATATATTGCTTCGGCAGGTGGCAGAAAAAGTAAACGTGGTGGATATTATTTACATTTAGATCCTGCTGGTTGCTTTTTGGGCGTTGGGGTTTGGTGTCCAGATCCGAACCTTTTAAAATCATTGCGTCAAAGTGTATATGACAATATAGAAGAGCTAAATACCATTCGTTTTCAGCCCAATTTTAAACAGTATTTCAATTCATTTTTAGAAGAAAACAAACTTATAAACGTACCAAAAGGTTTTCCAAAAGATTTCCCTGAGGCTGAATTACTAAAACTAAAACACTATTTGGTGGAGTATAAAATAGATGAGACATTATTAAAAGCAGATGATTTTGTTCAAAAAACTGCTGAAATATTAAAATTAGCTCATCCATTCAATCAATTTTTAAACTATACAGTTGACGAAACAATTAATAACCAAAACCCTTAATAATGATTTTAGACATCATAAATAATGGAGCTAAGTATCAATCCATTCACCCTCTTTTTAAAAAAGCTTTCGATTTTTTAACCACTGCGGATTTGGAGTCATTACCCTTTGGAAAAATTGAATTAGAAGGTTCCAATTTAGTTGTTATTGTTGCTGATTTAATTGGAAAAACGAAAGAAGAAGCGAGGGTGGAAACACATAATCGTTTCATTGACATTCAAGTACCAATAGGTGCAAGCGAAACCATGGGTTGGATAGCAAGGGCTAAATTGAAACAGCCGACTAGTGAGTATAACGAAGAAAAAGACATTGCCTTTTTTGCAGATAAAGCATCAAATTTTATAACGGTGAAACCTTATGAATTCATCGTTTTTTTTCCAGAGGATGGGCATCAACCTGGAATAGCAGTGGGAAACCATAAAAAAATAATTGTCAAAATATCAGTGTAGTTTCAATTTTACAATTATTGAACACCATATTAATACCTAGTTATGATTTATTTTTCACAATTCACCTTCTAGCAATCTTAAGAAAAAAAATGAGCTTATGAATAATCTTGCTATTATTAAATCCGATCCGTGGCTAACACCTTTTGCCGATGCAATTAATGGACGTTACGAATACTTCGAAAGTGTCGAAAAAAAATTGGTTGGCGAAGGTCAAACTTTATCGAACTTTGCATCTGGTTACTTGTATTTTGGGTTACATCGCCTGTCGGATGGTTGGGTTTTTAGAGAGTGGGCACCAAATGCTACTTCTATATTTTTGATTGGAGATTTTAACAATTGGCAACGCCGCAGTGATTATCAATTAAAAAAAACGCAAAACGGTATTTGGGAAATAAAGCTTCCAGATTACGCAGTGGCACACTCGCAGCTCTACAAATTGCTTATTGAGTGGGAAGGTGGTAATGGAGAGCGCATACCAGCTTGGGCCACAAGGGTTGTTCAAGATGATTATACAAAGATTTTTAGTGCACAAGTGTGGAGTCCATTTCAACCTTATGTATTTAAAAATACAAATTTCAAGCCCAAAACAGATCCAATTCTTATTTACGAATGCCACATTGGTATGTCGAGCAATGAAGAAAAAGTATCAACTTATAACGAATTTAGAACGCAAATTCTTCCACGAATTCACAAAGGAGGATATAATTGCATACAAATTATGGCTATACAGGAGCACCCTTATTATGGTTCTTTTGGGTATCATGTATCTAGCTTTTTTGCAGCCTCTTCGCGTTTTGGTACACCCGAGGAGCTAAAGTACTTGATAGATGATGCTCATGGTATGGGAATTTCGGTTATAATGGATGTTGTTCATTCTCATGCTGTTAGAAATGAAATAGAAGGATTAGGTAGGTTTGATGGAACACCTTACCAATATTTTCATGGCGGATCACGCAGAGAACATCCAGCTTGGGATTCACTCTGTTTTGATTATGCATCGCCCTCTGTGTTACATTTTTTGCTTTCAAACTGCAAATTTTGGTTAGACGAGTATCACTTTGATGGCTATCGGTTTGATGGTGTAACTTCTATGTTGTATCGCAGCCACGGATTGGGCGAGGATTTTAATGGCTATGAATCATATTATAATATGAATCAAGACGGTGATGCCATTTGTTATTTGACTTTGGCCAATAAGCTAATACACGAAGTAAATCCAAATGCTATCACAGTAGCCGAAGAGGTGAGTGGAATGCCCGGATTGGCAACTAAAGTGCACGAAGGTGGCATTGGATTCGACTATCGTATGGCAATGGGGATTCCAGATTTTTGGATTAAAATGATTAAGGAGGTTAAGGACGAAGATTGGAATGTATCTCGCATTTACTGGGAATTAACTAATAGACGTGCGGATGAAAAAACAATTAGCTATGCAGAAAGCCACGATCAGGCGTTAGTAGGTGATAAAACGATAATTTTTAGACTTATTGATGCAGAAATGTATTGGCACATGCAGCGCGGTGATAATACGTTGACCGTAGATAGAGGTGTGGCCATGCACAAATTGATTCGTTTGATAACAGCTACAACTATCAATGGTGGTTATTTGAATTTTATGGGCAACGAATTTGGGCATCCTGAATGGATAGATTTTCCGCGCGAAGGCAATGGATGGTCACACAAATATGCACGCAGACAATGGGAACTTGTTGATAATGAAAAAAATGTGTATCATGCTTTGGGTGAATTTGATCATGCAATGATTGAACTGATTAACTCAATTCCAAATTTCAGTAAAACTAAGATTCAGCAACTTTGGGAAAAAGAGGATGATAAAGTGCTGGCATATCAGCGAGCAGACCTAATATTCGTGTTCAATTTTAACGGTGCACAATCGTTTACCGATTATGGTATTTTGGCAGACCACGGTAGTTATAAAGTTATTCTTAACTCAGACAAATCATTGTTTGGTGGTTTTGATTTAATCGACGAAAATATTGTTCATTTTACTAGCCCAGGCACTTTAGATTCTTTGGGAAAAGAATGGCTTAAACTCTACATACCAGCAAGAAGTGCTTTTGTGTTGAAAAAGCAATAAAAAACACCTTTCAATAAATATTACAACTCAGCTTGCAACATTCGTTGTAGGCTGAGTTTTTTAATTAATAGAATGAATCTACTCCAATAATTCAAAGTATATTTTTGGACAAGAGTAACGGTGGGACACAAAGAAATGTTGTTCAAAATAAATATCTCATTGAAAATTGGTCACATTGAATTTTAGACAAAAACACCTTTCAGAGTGTACTAGAAAAAAAAACAGCCACACTTTTACGAAGGAATGTGGCAGTTTTTCACTTAACTTATTATTAAAAGGTGCTTTACACTCAATTGTGTTGGTATGGTTTAAACGAACTTTTAAAGACCATCACGTTAGTAATCCTTTTTTCATTTGAAGTGGCTTAATACAGGCAAAAATATCCATAACCTACACGAAAGGTGGTAGAACCAAAATAAAAATTCGTATTAAAAGATTTATACCATTTCTTAAAATCCGCAAAATGAAAAGTAAAGATCTTAGCGATTGATTACATCCTAATTTCCAGTAATCTTTCACTTAATGAATTGCATAAATAGTGTAATCAAAAAAACAGCTCTTAACAATAGCTCACTTCAAATAGATATTTTCTATCATTGGATTGAAAAAAAATCAAAATTAAGCACTGTCAAAAAAAAAAGATTAACGAAAAATTATTTCGGCAATTACATCTTCGCCCACATGTTTGTTTAAAGAATTTTTAATTTCATTTCGCGACAAAAACAAATCATGCCTGAGGACGGAGGATGTTAACGCAACATAAAGCACTCTATTTTTGATATGTAAATCGGAAGTATATTGTACTATGTTATTCCCCAACACCAATGGCCATGCATCAATCAATCGTTTTTCGTACAATGATTTATCCAAATGCTGCTCTTTAAGCACCTGTTTGATAACATCACGCAATAATTCGGTATTTTTTTTCCGCATAAAAAGATTGATTTAACAGTTAAGTACTTGATTGATTAAAGACTAATTATTATCTCAAAACTAATATCTTACCGTATTGGGCTCCATTTTCAAAAGGCATATTATTTAGTACATACAATCTCACTACTTTAATGCCGTAATCTTGTGAAATACTAAACATAGATTCCCCAACTTTTATAACATGTGTAGGGTTTTCTTTGGGTGCTTTATCTTTTTTGGCTCCAATAAAAACACGTTTCCCAATTGTCAATCGATTTGAAGCACTAACATCGTTATATTTGCGCAACCGCTTCTCAGAAATATTAAATTCATCAGCAATAGAAAGATAAGAATCTCCCGATAAAGAAGTAACAAATTTAACGCCGTTTACTTTTTTAACTTCGTGATTAACAAATGCAACTATTGAGCCTATGGGGTTATTAGTAACACTTTTCTCGGTGCTTTTATCAATAGAAATTTCATTATTAGAATAATTATCATCTTTTTGAGCCAGATCATACTTATGCAAATCATAGTTCTCAATAATTGTAATTAATTTATAAGCATAGGTAGGATCTGTGGCGTAACCAGCTTTCTTTAAACCAAATGCCCAACCTTCATAATCTGTAGGTTTTAAATCGAACAAAAATGAATAACGACTTCTAGTAATTAGAAAGGCGGAATGGTCTTCATAAGAATCAATTACCTTGTTGTACTTTCTAAAACACTCTCCTTTTTCATCATCATCATAGTAGGTTTTTTCACCTTTCCAGTCGGAACATTTTATACCAAAATGGTTATTGGCAGTTTTAGCCAAAACTCCTTGCCCTGCACCAGACTCTAATAAACCTTGTGCCAGAATAATACTTGGTGGTATTCGGTGTAGTTTTTGTTGTATTTGTGCCAATTTATAATACTGGTCAATATATAGAAGATATGCTTTGCTGAGGTTCTGAGATGTGGCTAAAAAGCTAACAAACAACAAACTAGGGAGTATTAATTTCTTTATATTGACTTTCATGTTTCTAATCGTAATTTTAATTTGGTACAAATTTAAAACTATTTAGCCGAAATCAACGTTTTGATTAGATAATTTTATATTTTTGTATTGAAACAAGAGCTCGTTAAAATTGAATTGAAATATTACATTTTTATATTTGCCGCTAAAAAGATAAAAACATGGAAAAAAAAACAATTGAAATAAATATCACAATTTATCAATTTGATGAACTAGGCTTAGAAGATAAAAAATTAATAAACAATGCAAAAGACGAAGTTCACAAAGCTTATGCACCTTACTCAAAATTTCAAGTGGGTGCAGCCATAGCCTTAGAAAATGGAGAAATTGTAACTGGAAATAATCAAGAAAATTCTGCTTATCCGTCTGGACTTTGTGCCGAAAGAGTAGCCATGTTTTATGCAAATGCAAAATATCCAAACTCCGCCCCTAAAACATTGGCAATTGCCGCTTTTACCAATAATGAATTTTTATTAGAACCTATAACTCCTTGTGGGTCATGCCGGCAGGTACTGATAGAAACAGAAATTCGGTTTGATAAAAAAATAAGAATTCTACTTTACGGCACAGAATATATTTATTTAATAGAGAGTGTTAAACAATTACTTCCTTTGTGTTTTGAAAAAAACAGTTTACAAGGATAATTTTTATACCAACTAAAAATAACTAATAGGCTTAAGATTAAAACCTTTTTTAATCCCTAGGTATTTTAGAATAAAAAAACTTTATAAAATATTAATTGTCAAGGTAATTATGGTCGTTTTCAAAATATAATAACTACATTGCACACAAAAAATTAAAATTAGACTAAAAATTACATTTTTCTGTTTATCAACTATTTTTTATATGAAAAAAATTGAATTTCCAATTGAATATCAACTAAAATCAGCTTCAATAAATGTACTTTGGAATTCAATAGGTACACCTCTTGGTCTTGCAGAATGGTTTGCCGATGGTGTAACTGTGAATGAGAATGAATATACTTTTTCATGGGAACAATATGAACAAACTGCCTTTTTAATTGAAACGAAAACAAACTCACACATTCGGTTTCAATGGGAAGAAGACATTGACACCGACTACTATTTTGAATTAAAAATTGGATTGGTAGAAATTACAGGTGACTTAACGTTGATTATTACAGATTTTTCTGAACCTCTGGAGAAACCAGATTTAATACTATTATGGGATAAACAAATAGAAGTATTGCGCAGAAAAACAGGGATTTAACACAGCTTGTTACCTTTCTACTTTTGCAATATAATACTGTAAAATTTCGAATTAACGTATCATATTTCCTGTGTAATTTTAAAATATTGACCAAAATAATTTTATCGCACAAAATCACAGACTTAATTTTGTATATTATTCATTACAAAAAAAATCTCCACTAGCTAATAACTGGTGGAGATTTTTTATGCTTAAACTTGTTGCTGATTATAGTCTAATGCATTTGCTTATTCAATGGAACTTGCTTGAACATTAGTATTCGCAGACACATTGATAATTTTACGGGAAATTAGATACTGTTGATAAAATAATGGATTTGACCTTTTTAAGGAATACATCAAAGGATTGATGGAGGATTTGAGTAGGCAGTTTGTATCGTAAAATGATTTTTTAAGAATTATGGAAGCTTGTTTTTTTTTCGCTTTCGATTTATTATTTTTTTTGGTTTTAGCAATATAGTTCAATGGCATATTTTCCAATAATTCAATATCTTTAATATCAACACCCCAAATTTCTAAATTGCTGGCAATAGGGTATGCAACTTCATAAATTGCTCTAATCTTTAACAAGAAGTCTTCGTCTCCCAACTTTATAAGATTCGCCAGTTTAACTTTCGAAGCCATTTTTAAGTAATTATCATCAATAGAAATTCCATACGCGCCGATTCCATCCAAAATGATAAATACTTTATCGAGTATATACTGCCTCTCAATAGCTCTTGTCGCCAAAATAACTTTTGAACAAACTAGTTGCGCCTGTAGGTGAACATCAATTTCTTTGATTTGCGATTTCAATTTATTGTAACCTTTCATAAGTGAATCGTTATTACAAATTAACAGGACATTGATTGTAAGACAGTGATATACAGCCTTCATCATAACAAACTGATTTTGTTCTTGTTGGGTCATAATGATAATGGTTATTGAAAATCAACTCTTACTGGTTTAGTTTAAGAAAAAAAATACGACCAACTTAATTTGCAATTAGTTACACAGATTAAAAAAACATACCGAATTTAGTAGCATGATGAAATTATACATATTCAAAATATAATTTCTTAAACTTACAATTATATGTTCTTCGGAAATATTCTGGAGAGTTTTCCAGTCAGTGGGTTCTCACCAACATTTAAGAATTATTCCTCAAATCAAAAAGCAACTTTAAAATTATCACATTAACCAATAAAGCAGACACAATGAAAATAAAGTTGGGTTTGACAAATCAACATTAGATTAAGTACTCACCTCATTTATAACAGTAAAAAAGAGAAAGTAAATGTTACATTTTTTCATCTACAAAATAACTTTAAACCTACATATAAAATAAAGTACAAATAAACAACATTATTTTAATAAAACGCCAATCCAAGTCGATATATTTATATATTATTATATAAATATACACTCTATAAATAAATGTTGTTAGATACTTATTGAAAATGTTATAAAAAATGATTGATTGTAATCAGTGAAATAGGAAGAGATAGAATACTAAGGTAGATGCATTTATGAGATAGAACGAAAGTGAGACAGAATTAATACCAACAATTTCGGCATACCGACTTTTTGTTGAGATTGTAGGTAATCATTATCTCGTTTGTGCCGATGGAGCTTCGGCGGATATCACCCAAATGATAATCGTAACTATAAGACAAGTGTAGATTATTGGCAATTTCATATCCAAGTACGAAACCAATTTCGCTACGGGTGCGGTAGAATAATCCGACATCAAATAAATCAGGTTTTTCAGTGAGCCCATTGTTATTTTTGAATTTAAAGTAAGCAGTACTATTAAATTCCATTTGATAGATTTTGGCATATTGAATGCCACACACTCCAAATCCAAAACTAATTAAATTTCTAGATAGCTGTCGATACCTTCCATACAAAAAGTTGGTATTGACTTGAAGAGGACGGTTCGCACCGAAAAGGGCGAAGATATTCTGACTTGCAACACCAATTCTCATTGATATATTGGTCAACTCTGCCCCTACTCCAGCATTGAAAGCATCATCAGACATTAATTTTTGATATATTTCAATATCGTCCTCTGTTTCTACATTTATCTTTGATGGGTCATACCCAACAATTTGATAATTGCCCCTGAGTCCTAGATGCAACTGCCAGCTTTCCTCAAAAGACATTGCGTAAGCATAAGAAATGCTAATATTGGAAGTAGAAGTGTAACCAATTTTATCCTGCATCACGATGAACCCAAGTTGGGCGTGCAAGTTGTCGATATAAGTAGTACCTGAAGCGAAAAACGTGATGGGTGCACCTGGGAATCCTAGCCATTGCTTGCGAGCCGACATACTAAACACTGCCACATATTTATCGTAAACCGTTGCAGGATTGAGGAATTGAGGATTTTTCCAAAAATTGCTCACACGGACATTTGATTGTGCAAACAACTGTTGACCAAGAATAAAGATGGCTATATATATGTAAAGCTTTTTCATACATTACAATTTTAAGGAATTACCATTAAATATCCTTCTGCCGACCGCTCGATATCGGCCGAAACAAAGAACAAAACGTAAAAATAGGTATCTCTAGCTACTAGTTTTCCATTAAAAGAACCATCCCAGCCATCAATACCATCAAAAAGCATTATACCATTGCGATTGTAAATTTTTACAGGGTAATTTCTCATAAAAACATCATTCTTTCCATCTCCATTTGGAGTAATTGTATTGGGTATTTGATTGACTGAAAGTATAGTAACAACCGTACTATCACATCCATCTTGAGTTTTTAAAACATCGGTATATTCACCTGACTGATAGTATTTATGTCCGTTAATAACATAAGATTGACCCGTAAAAATACTTACAGCCTGTGTGATATTATAAGTTGTAGCAACAGATAATTTCAATGTAACTTTTACATCATCACCAAATACATTGGTAAGAATTTTGGTATAAGTACCAGCTGTAAAATAGCCAGTCCCATTCCAGACATAAGGCAATTCAGATGGGCAAATTGTCACATCGGTGTTGGCGCTACTTGACAAATTCACTTTAAGTATTAAAGTGGCTATACTATCGCAACCCAAAGCGTTAATAAAATTGATGGGTGAGGTGTAAGTTCCCGATTCTGTATAGTCCATTTTGTTCCAGACATAAGGTAATTTTGAAGCACTTACGGCATCGTTTGTTACGGATTTTGAGGCAGAAATAACTGATAAATTCAACGTTGCAATACTGTCACATCCTGAATCGGTAATAAAATTGGCAGAATAAATACCCGATTGGTGGTATAAATTTTTATTCCAATAATAAGGCAAAGCTGCAGGACAAACATAATCGACGGTGGTGGAGGTGAGTGGAGTTGTTACGGTCATATTTAAAGTCGCAATGCTATCGCAACCACTGGAATTGGGGAATAAAGCGGTATAAACGCCAGACGATGTGTATGAATTATTATTCCATAAGTAAGGCAAAGTGAATGGACAAGTTACAATATTCGTGGTCGAAGTTTTCTGTACAATTACCGTTAAATTTAAGGTCGCAATACTGTCGCAACCAGCAGAATTTATGAAATTTGCGGTGTAATTTCCAGTTGCGTTGTAAGTATTTCCGTTCCAAAGGTATGGCAAATCAGTGGAACAAACTTTGGCAATTGTGCTGGAAGTAGTTGGATTTTTCACCGTTAAATTTAAGGTCGCCACACTGTCGCAACCCGCAGA
>JFJP01039625.1_pt1 | contig 15483 bp, 12 predicted proteins | sample 431651 | NCBI WGS metagenome assembly JFJP01 (sample SAMN02602958, study PRJNA72255) | Microbial mat metagenome, whole genome shotgun sequencing project. | biome: fresh water; feature: sink hole; material: water; isolation source: purple microbial (photo- and chemosynthetic) mats found in... | reverse complement strand
TGTCGCTGCCGTAGTCAGAGCGATACTGTTCAATATCTGTTTGTGTCGCCGGCATTCCGATATCGTGATTCCCGGGTGACAGGTAAACAGGTATTTCAGGGTTTATCTGAGATTTTATCCTTTTGAATTCTTCTACCTGTGAACGGTTGTTCTTATCGTTTACAAGATCGCCGGTTATTACTACAAAATCAGGATTCAGCCTGTTAATTTCCTTTACAGCTTTTTCGAATAATTCAGTCTCTTTTTCGAAAGATTTGTTTTCATTATACATGCCAAACTGCGGGTCGGTAACCTGTATAATGAAGTAAGGCGAAGTTGAATTTCTATTCTGCGCATCGGAATTCCAGAATATCGCAGTAAACAGCAGCAGTCCAATTATTAGTTTTTTCATTTTTCCTTTGTGTTCCTTAGTGTCCTTTGTGGTTAATTCATTTTTACCGCAGAGTAACGCAGAGACCTTCTTCGCAAATGCTTCAGAAGGTTAAAACAGCGCAGAGGACCGCAGAGTCAAATTAATTGCAGGTTTCTCTGCGGCTCTCTGCGAAAGTCTCTGCGTCAGCCTGAGCGAACCGAAGGGTAGCCGAAGGCCTCTGCGGTAAAAGGATTTCATTCTTGCAATATACTAATTTTTACTACTTTTGTCGCACTTATAAAAGAATGGATTTAAAAAGCGAAATAAAGAAACGCAGGACCTTTGCCATTATCAGTCACCCTGATGCCGGCAAGACAACTCTGACTGAGAAACTTCTTCTCTTCGGAGGCGCTATTCAGACTGCCGGCGCCGTAAGAAGCAACAAGATCAGAAAAACAACAACCTCCGACTTTATGGAGATTGAGAAACAGAGAGGAATCTCGGTTTCAACTTCTGTTATGGCTTTTGACTACAATGGCATACGGGTTAATATTCTTGATACACCGGGACATAAAGATTTTGCTGAAGATACCTACAGAACACTTTCTGCTGTTGACAGTGTTATTCTGGTTGTGGACTCTGTTAAAGGAGTAGAAGAGCAGACAAGAAAACTGATGGAGGTATGCCGCCGAAGGAATACTCCTGTAATGATCTTTGTAAACAAGATGGACAGGGAAGGAATCCAGCCTTATGATATAGTTGATGAGCTTGAGAAGGAATTAAAAATTGCCGTTTGTCCTTATACCTGGCCAATTGGTCATGGCAAGCAGTTCAAGGGAGTGTATAATCTGTTCAGGGAAGATGTGCAGCTTTTTGCTCCCGACAAAACAAGTGTATCTGAGAGTCTTATTAGTACCCGTGATATTAAAGATCCCAAACTTGTAAGTTTTGTTGGAGAGGATAATATTTTAAAGCTTTGGGAAGAGCTTGATCTTGTAAACTCAATGTTTGAGACTTTCAGCATGTCGCTTTACAGGGAGGGTTATCTTGCCCCGCTTTTCTTCGGAAGTGCTCTTAACAATTTTGGTGTACTGGAATTACTTGAAACATTTCTCGAGATAGCCCCTTGTCCGGGTCCTATACAGACAACAGAACGCATTGTACAGCCTGATGAAGAGCAGCTTACAGGCTTTGTTTTTAAGATTCATGCCAACCTTGATCCCAATCACCGCGACAGGATAGCCTTTCTCAGAATATGCTCCGGAAGATTTGAGAGGAACAAGTTCTACTTTCATACACGTAACGAAAAGAAGATGAGGTTCTCATCACCAACAAGCTTTATGGCAAATGCCAAGAGCATTGTTGAGGAGGCTTTTCCCGGAGATGTTGTTGGGCTTTATGACAGCGGTAATTTTAAGATAGGAGATACAATGACTGAAGGGGAACTCCTTCACTTTAAGGGTGTCCCCAGTTTTTCACCTGAGATTCTGCGCGAAGTTGTGAATCTCGATCCGATGAAGACCAAACAGCTTGAGAAGGGTGTATGGCAGATGACAGATGAGGGTGTTGCCCAGCTTTTCCTTCAACAGCCGGGAAACAGGAAAATAATAGGAACAGTAGGTGAGCTTCAGTATGAGGTAATAAAATTCCGTCTTGAGCATGAATACGGAGCAAAATGCAGATTTGCACCTCTTCCTTATGTAAAGGCATGCTGGCTTACTACAGATAATTTTTTTGCCGAGAGTGAATGGATGCTTAAACTCGCCAGGGAAAATTTCCCTTCAATAACTTTTCATGAAACCTCCGACTTTAAGATAAAAGGAATAAAGGCTTAAAGGCGCAAAGGCTTAAAGGCGCAAGGGCGTAATTTGATGTGTGAATGTTACAAGTCTTTTTGTTAATTGTGTAATGCTTTCCGTGTTCAAAGGGCTCACCTTTGTTGTGTGAAAATATCTTCACAATTAATACAATTTAAAATGAAGACAAATAAAGTATTTGCCGTCCTCGCCGTTTTAGCGCTCGGTTCGGCATTTTTAATCACCGGATGTAAAAAGGATGGCATTTCTATAACAGGATTGATGGTCAAAGGGTTGATTTTTCAAGATCAGCAAGGAGGAAATCTTTTGCGAACATTATCCTGGATGATATTCCTGCAGCCCCAAACGAGAATTTTAATTATTTCGAGGAGGTTGAATACTCGGTTTTGCTTACAAGGTTTTTAGTAGCCTTTGAGCAATTTGTAGGACTGAAAACAGCCTGAATTCAAAAGAGAATTGCTATTTTGCACTTATGAAGTGCATTATCCCTGTTTTCATAACATTTTTTCTGCTTTCCTGCTCAGGAAGGATAAAAAATCCTGATCTTTCACAATTATCATATAAAGACAGTCTCTTTACAAATTATTTTAAATGTACTGAAGGCTGGATTGCAGGCGACGGGGCCTATTCCATACCACTTGGTAATAATAAAACACTCTGGACCTTCGGCGACAGTTACATCGATTCGTTCGATTCAGCAACCGGTATGGTGCCATGCCTTTTTCAGGCACGAAATGCAGCAATGCTTATTGATATCGGAAATCCATCTGTAAAATCAACAATCAGAAATAGTTCCGGGGAAAAAACTCTCTTTACATACGGAAAAGACAGGAAATTCTGGTTCTGGCCTTCTTCAGGTTTTATTAATGACGACACTGTTTATGTATTTCTTAACCGCCTCAGGTCAACAGGAGAGGGGGGCATGTGGGGCTTTGCCGGAGTAGATACCGGTTATGTGGCAAAGATGCCCGCAGATGACCTCCCGGCGATCTCGTATTCAATACTGCCCCGTACCGACTCCATAAATTTCGGCGTCTCTGTAATTGAGGAAGATGGCTACACGATTATATATGGTATTAGGGACAATGGCTTCGGAAACGACCTTTTTGTTGCCAGGTTCAAAAAAGGTAATCTGTACAGCAATTGGGAATATTTCGACGGGGAGGAGTGGAGCAGCGATATAAAAGACATAAAAAAGATCCATTCAGAATTCACGGCTTCATTTTATATTCTAAAAATCAAAAACACTTATGTATTGATAACTACCGAATTCAGCGTGGGATGCGACCAGGGTAAGAATATTTTTGCTGCAAGATCTGAAAATCCATGGGGACCTTTTACAGATCAGCATTCTGTATGGCAGGTGAATGATACCCTGCAAGGACATCTTCCATTTTTCTACATGGCAAATGCACATCCTGAGTTTGATAATGGCAACGAAGAACTGCTGATTACTTATTGCATTAATGGCTATGGCACCTGTGTTGAGACCTGTAACGATAACAAAATGGATCCCGATGTTTACAGGCCAAAGGCAATAAGGGTTCACTTCAGCTTGATTCTCGAGTAACATTTCTCTTGAGAATCCGTCATTTTTCAGTTCGCTGTATAAAAGATTGAAAAGTAATTGTTTCAGTGTATCCTTTTTGAATCAAATGCAACAATTGAAATATGTTTGTATACAAAACGAACATTATATTGTTTTGTATTAAAACAATACATATCTTTGTCTTGTTGTATTGAAAAATTTAATTCGATATGTCAATAAGACTCTCACAAAAACAAATTGGTCAGCGAATAGCTAAACTTCGCAAATTGAAGGGTTTATCGCAGGAGGATTTGGCAAGAAACATCAAAATATCGCGATCATCTCTGGCTCAGATTGAGTTAGGAAACAGAAATGTTGATGTCCTTGAATTGCAAAGATTGTCATTGGTTCTGGGTTTTTCTTTGGATGATTTTATGTCTGTAAATTTTACCCTCAGCCAGGATGTTGAAGGCAGAACCGAACCAAAGTCCAAAAATAATGATGAACGTATTTCCATTCCAGCACTGAATGTCAGCAAATTTAAAAATGTGCTACTCTACATCCTGGAAAGATGTGCCGGTAAACCAAATGTTGGAGAAACAGTATTATACAAGTTATTGTATTTCTCTGATTTTAATTACTATGAATTATACGAAGAACATTTAACAGGTGCTAAATACCGCAAATTGCCTTATGGTCCGGTTCCACAAAAATTAGATAGTATTATCGGTCAGATGATTGGAAAAGGAATGATACAAAGGATTAAAACAGAGTATTTTGACATGATACAGACCCGCTACATTCCTCTTGTCAAAGCTGATTTAACTGAATTGAAAGCAAGCGAGAAAGAAGTAATTGATAAGGTAATTGAACAATTATCGGATTGGTCGGCTGCCGCAATAAGTAACTATTCGCATAACGACATGCCATGGATAGCTACAATAGAAGGTGAGGAAATTAATTATGAATTAGCTTTTTACAGAGAGGCTCCTTTTTCGGTAAGAAACTATGACAACGAGATTGAAGAGCAATGACCTTTGAAGAATTACCTGAATTTCAAAAGGATTTAAAAAGCCTTTTAAAAAAATACAGAACACTAAACGATGATCTGGGTGTGGTGAAACAAGTATTGACTGCTGCACCTGAAGCACGACCTCCGTTTAGTTTTCGTATCGACAATCTGGCTTTGGAAACATGTGCAATCAAAGTAAAAAAGATTGCCTGTAAATCGTTAAAAGGACGCGGCGTAAATTCAGGATTGAGACTGGTTTACGCTTATTTCAGGGAGCATGAAAAAATTGTTTTTATCGAGCTGTATCATAAGAATGATAAAGAGGTTGAGGATAGACAGAGGATCATAAATAATTTTATATAGCAAACAGTTTTATTAGCCTCAGGTTGTTTCATCAATGAAATACAACTTATTATCTTCAACCAGATAGTACATTGGAGCGATAGTTACAAGCGGATACCGGTTCCGGAGTCTTTTTGTCTCACTCAATATGAAGTCAGTCTCATTGCTTATTTCAAACATGGGAGCATAATGCATGAAATGCTCTTCGGCTTTTTCTTTAGTCCATCCAGCATTTGTTACCAATCCGTTAATAAACTCACTCCGTCGTGCAACAAGATTTACCATACCGCAGTTATTATGCCCTAACAATGCTATGTAGCTTACCTCTCCGACAGCAATGGCATAAGAAACTTTGAATTCACTGTATCTTAAATTAGCCCCTCCTGAGCGTATTATATAGGCAAAGTTATCGGGCATGTGCAGGTGCTTGCGGTTATCCATGCACATTCCGACAAGCAACTGAGCTTTCTCGTATGTTTCAATAGTCCGCCCGAGGTTATGATACTCGAGAAGCAATCCGACAGGGGTATTCCGGTATTGCTGAGGAATGTCAGAGAGTGTGTTAACCGGTATCAGCTTATCCATTTAGTTGGAGCTTATTAAGTTTTGACAACTTTCAAATATAGTGTTTGAATTGTAAAAAGAAAAATCCCGCTCATAACTACTACTTACTGCTTACTGGTTACCGATTACTGCTTACTGCTTACTGCTTACTGCCTACTGCCTACTGCCTACTGCCTACTGCCTACTGCCTACTGCCTACTGCCAACTTAATACTGATTACCTTAAACAAACGAGATTAACTTCGTTGATCTCTTCATCTGAAACAGAACGAGATTAACTTCGTTGATCTCGTTGGAGGGAGCCTAAAAGAAAAAGCCTGTCATTTGCTTCGCTCATTCCGGGCTTTGTTTTTGCCAAGCTTATGAAAGCGAGCTTTCAACGCTCAACAAAAACAAAGCCCGCCACTTTCGTGACAGGCTTTTTCTTTTGTCGGGGTGGAGAGATTCGAACTCCCGACCCTCTGGTCCCAAACCAGATGCGCTAACCGGACTGCGCTACACCCCGTTTTATCCACCGAAGCTTTAGCGGAGGTGGAGTTTTAAGAGTCGCAAAAATAGAAGGTTTTTTTTAATTATCACTGTAATTAAGGCAATAATTTGCATCAAAATCATATGTTGCTGCTGATCAGGTATATAATGGGGGTTATGCCTGTGCTTATTTAGTAACTTTGATAACAATTCCGCTTACCGGTGTTTTGCCCTTTGTGTTTATGCTAGCAGGTTTTGTCAATTCTGTCTTATCAACATAGATATGAATATAATATAAACCCTCCTTTGAGAAAGTCAGTGGTATCGTGTAAGTGTTCCCGCTTCTGTACTTCGACAGTTCCCAGGCCGGGATTTTGAGATAATCTTCATTTGAATAATCCTCATAACTCCCTTTCGATTTCAGTTGATTGACGGATAAAGGTTGCGGATACTTCTCGCGATATACAATAAGATAATACGGATAACTCTGTGGGGCTGTTCTTACAGTTATGCTGAACTTCCCGCCCTGCTTTACTTCCGCAGGTATATTCTCAAATTCCAGATAGCGGTCAAGGAATTCCTCATAATACCTGAATTGCTTTCCTTCAAGATAATAACCAATTCCGACAAAATTGTGCATCTTGTTAATAATAGTTTTCTTGTGTCCGTCGTTTGGAGCCCTCTCTGCCATGAATTTTCCGTGTCCGGTCATCATCATCGACCGTATTTTCGCATTCGAGATCTCATAATTGCCGGACGACCATTCGCCGAAGGCATTTTCAGAGACATGATCGTACCCCCCGGCAAAGGCATAACGGTGATAAGGCTTTTCTCCTGCAGTATTCCAATGACCAACAAATTCATTTTCAGCTGCTTCTTTGCACATCTTGTTTGCAACCCTTGAGGCCAGTATGTCGAGTTTTACGGGTCCTGCCTTAAATTTCTTCCTGCTCGTGTTTATCAGATCAAGCTGTTCAAGTTTTAATCTGAGAGCTGCTTCACTGTCCTTATATTCAATTAGCCTTGTTTCCTTTTCATTTAGCAGAATATAGCTCTCAATCGATTCTGTCGATTTCTCTGCACCGTTTGTTGGGAGCCACGAATGAGGAATACAGAGCAGGGCTATTCCGATAATTAAGAATATCTTAATTGTTTTCCAGATTTTTCTGAACATATCTATTCTGTCATTGTTTAACTGTGTAAATAAACCAATAAATTATGAGAACAGTTAAAATTAATATCCTCTTTTTTCTGCTGATTGCTTTAATCCCTGCTTCAGCTTACACCCAGGGCTTTTACGACTTTAAAGTTAAAACTCTCGAGGGAGCTGATTTTGATTTCAGTACCCTGAAAGGTAAAAAAGTAATGATTGTCAATACAGCATCAAAGTGCGGCTATACACCCCAGTATAAAGAACTTGAGGAGGTATCGGTTAATTATCAGGATAATCTGGTAATAATAGGCTTTCCTGCAAATAATTTTCTGAATCAGGAGCCCGGGTCAGCAACTGACATCCGTAAGTTCTGTTCTGAAAACTACGGCGTTACATTTCAGCTTATGGAAAAAATTTCTGTCAAGGGCAACGATATGCATCCGCTGTATAAGTGGCTCACCTCAAAGGAGAAGAACGGCGTTATGGACTCAGATGTTAAATGGAATTTCCAGAAGTACCTTATAGATGAAAACGGTAAACTGGTTGATGTTATCTATTCAAAGGAGAAACCTAATTCTGAAAAAGTACTGGCCTGGATTTCTTCAAAATAGACTTCTTATCTTACTAATAATATAATGGTTGTCTCTGCACTGCAGAAACAACCATTTTTTTTAATCTCCTCTTCTATCTTCTATCTTCTATCTTCTATCTTCTATCTTCTATCTTCTATCTTCTCCTATTCCCCTATCCTGATACCCATTATCAAAATATCATCAACCTGAGGTAAATTACCTCTCCAGGTCTCAATCTCCTCATCAAGAAGTAATCTCTGTTTTTCCATACTCTCCTTATGAATCGAGATAAGGAAATCGCGTAGTTTCTGTGATTTATATTTCTTTTTCATAGGACCGCCAAACTGATCGGCAAAGCCATCAGTAAACAGGTAAATATGATCTCCTTCCAAACAATGTATAGTGTGGTTGGTAAATTCAGTTTTCTCGACGGAGAATCGTCCTATGTCAATCTTGTCTGCAGGAAAGATCTGTATCTCCCCGTTCCTTATCAGGTATAAAGAATTATGGGCAGCAGCAAATTGGATAATTTTGGTTACAGGATCCATAATGCAAAGGGCTATATCCATTCCGTCGTAAGTAACAAACTCCCTGTTGTCATCCTGATGCAATGATTCCTGTATTCTTTCTCTCAGCAGATCAAGAACCTTCGAAGCTTTGCACAACTGAAGCGATTTAACTATATCATTCAAGGCACTGATTCCAAGCATGCTCATAAATGATCCCGGAACACCATGACCAGTACAGTCGCCGACTGAAAAGAAATTATGAACACTGTTCTGAGCTATCCAGTAGAAATCGCCGCTTACAATATCTCTGGGCTTATTAAGTATAAAGTAGTCTTTGAGCACAGAATCAAGTTGTTTTTTTGGAGGAAGTGCGGCAGTCTGAATTCTGTGTGCATACCTTATGCTTGATTGAATTTCCTCTTTCTGGGCTTCAAGTTCCCTGTTCTGTTTACTAATCTCCTCAGTCCTTTTCTGTACCTCATTTTCGAGGTGTTCTTTTGCCCTTTCAAGGTTGAAGAGCCGGAGTTTGATATAAGCATAAACGCTACTTATGACAGCGATAATCATAAACGCTATAAACCACCAGGCTTTCCAGAAAGGAGTGCGGATACTGAATGTAAAAACAGAATCATCATACCTGTACCAGTTTTTTCCATCCAGACTTACCTCAGTTATAAAGGAATAATCACCATCAGGCAGTTTAGAATATGGCTGAACCTGATTCTGGTTCGAATAGGTCCATTCAAGGTCAAATCCTTTCAGCATATATCTGTAATTCAGACCTTCAGGATTTGTGAACCATATTCCTGTAAAACCGAATGTGAAATTATTTTCCCTGTATCTGAATTTGTATTTCCCCGGTTCGACAGGATCAGAAAAAAGGTTTTTAACAGAAAGAAATACTTTTGGATTCTGTCCTATAAATTGAAGATATTCAGGATTGTATTTGATTATTCCTGTCTCTGTACCAATCCAGATCTGATCTTCCTTATCGGTATAGACAGAATTCATAACAGGATATTGATATGAGAGACCTGAGTTTTCGCCGAATTCAAGTATAACACCTGAATTTGGCTTGTAGAAAATTAGTCCTGAATTTGAAATAACAAGAAGATTGTTGTACTTGTCAAATACGATAGACTGTATCTTGGCAAAAGTGATACCTTCTGCAGGGCCGTATGAAACAATGCTGTCGTTGGTTATATTGATTAGTCCCTTGTCACCTGTATTAAACCATATTATGCCTGATGTGTCCTCGGCGACACTGTAAAGTTGCGGATAACTTTTCCTGTTTCCGGCAATATTTATTATGCTGTCGTTATAAATATATGATGGGTAATCCAATGATCCGGCAATCCATGTTTTTCCGGATTTATCAGTTTTAGTGGAGTATATGTACGAATCCTGAAGTTCAGCATTGGAATAATTTTTTATTCTTCGTTCAGACATATCAAAGTAGGATACCCCTCCGCCAAGAGTAGAGAACCAAATGCGGTTGTCACTCCCGGAAACGGATATTATGTTGTTATCTCTAAGACCTTCTTTGTCTGAATATTTTTTATACTTAAGGTCTGCAGGATTAATACGTAAGGTTCCTTCCCCGTATGTACCTGCCCAGATGTATCCTTCCTTATCGGAAAAAAGGGATATGAAATTTGTAAGGGTCAGATTAAGCGTTTCGCTGATATTTTCCCACTTAAACTGGCCGGTATTGTCTGGTGTTCCTCTGTAAAGACCTGTTTCACTGCAGACCCACAGGTTTTCAGCATCATCTTTAGTAAGGCTGTATATCATTTCAAAAGGGCTTCCGTTTGACTTATTAAGGAATTCGAAGACAGGAGGCAGGGCCTGCATAACTCCCATTTTTCCACCAATCCATATATTCTCTTCCTGATCTTTAATTATGGAACTGATTCTGTTGGAAATCAAACCCTGATTCATTGTAATTTTTCTGATAAATGGATTTAATCCGGTTAGTTCCAGTTGAATAATTCCGTCTTTCTCCGTGCTTATCCACACTTCATTTTCGATACTCACTGCAATGCCTGTAACAGGTCCGAAATCCCATCCGGCAATTGGAGTAAATATATTGTTATCAGGGTCATACACAGTTACCCCATTATCCTCTGTTCCAATCAGTAATTTCCCATCCTTTGTTGTCTTCAGTACTCTTACAATATTGTCATTCAGGCCATCTTTCATTGAGATGGTTATACATTTCCCTGCAGAATAACGGGTTATCCCATTATCAGTTGCAAACCATAATACCCCGTTTCTGTCACTTTCAATATCATAGACATAATTATCTGAAAGGCCGTCATCTGTATTCAGGTTATTAAGATATCTTCCGTCAAACATAAATACACCCTCGCCGTTTGTGGAATACCATACCACTCCTGAACTGTCGGTGACAATATCGGTTATATCAATTTTGCCGAGTCCTTCATCCGGTAAAAAAGCATTAAAGGTATTTTGATTGTAAATTGTAATTTCCCCATTACGGTGACCAATCCATAAGTTATTATTATCCTGATTATTGATGGCAGTAATGTTATCGTCTGCCAACCCTTCGGAGGTCGTAAACCTGGTATAGTTAATGCCGTCAAATCTGAATAATCCCTTATCGGTGCCAAACCAGATCCAGCCCTTCAGATCCTGGTAAACAACATTGACATTGTATTCTTCCTTACCTTTGAAGAGTTGATGCGGCTTAAGGAATGGAGTCTGAGCACTTATTACCGGGGAAAAAGCCAGCAAAAAGAAAAGAAAAAGCAAATGTCTGATTCTTTTCATATTACCTGGCAGATGGGGTAAGGGTAAGTTGAATGTCAAGTTTAATCTCCTCCGCAATCTTTTTGTTTACGATTGAGGGGATGCTTATGTTATGATCGGCAAGAAAAACAGTAAACACTGCCTTAACATCAATTTTATTCTCGCCAACAATGAGGTCGCATCTTACAATACGGTCGTATTCAACACCGTGTATGTTCATCTTTCCTTTAGCCCTGATTTTGTATTCTCCCTGAACTGAAAGGTCAACTTCTTCAATTATCTTACCTTTAAAAGTAGAGTTGGGGTAAAGCTCAGTTTCCATGTAATCCTCATTGAAATGAACCTTTTGCAAACTGCTGTTGAACCCTTCAAATGATTTTGTCGGAATGCTGAAAGAGAATGAGCGGTCGTTTATATTCAAAGCCCCTGAAAGACTTTTTGTGGAAGCTTTTATAAGCTCAAGTGGAGCATCAGAAAGAAAGTCTGCCTTTCCATTCTTGCATATATACACAACGCTCTTATCCTGAGATGCACCGCTTATTAGAAAACAAGTCAGAAGGACTGTAAGCAAAACTGTGGTTTTTATTTTTCTACGCATTTCAGTAAGGTTTCACTTTACTTTTAATATTGAATACCCTGTATAAATTAAACCCGAAATAAATATCTCCATCTCTCCATTTTCCTGTTGTTTCAGTGATAAATCCCCTCCCGAACATCTGTTGCGAATTGGTCAGGTGAAGCTGAAAAACATGTCCTGCCGATTCAATATCGAAACCGACCGACAGAGAGTTTATATAGTCATTTGCTGTCTCTCCGGGAAGCAGGTAGAAGTACTCTCCGTTGAGGGAGAATTTTTTGCTTATTTTATATCTTCCGGCAATACCCATGGCAAATATATTGTTCTGATCTTCAGGAGTGGGAACAAGATTTTTGTGAATAAAAGAGGGACTCAGCTGAACAGAGATCTTTTGATTGAATTTTCTGGCGATAAGTATCTGATTTAAATATGAAAGCCGCGATGAGAAAAGATTTTCCCTTTCAGGTATTTCCCATTTTAGTGTTTTAACATAAGCAGCAGAATATAAAGAAATAGTTACAGGAAAGTTTCTGAGACCTGTTTGCTGTCGCATAACTATCAGTTTTGCACCTCCGTCGTAGATTTTGTCTATATTATTACGGCCTATTGACAGTGAAGCAATATCCTTTATTCCATATTCCAATCCCAGACGTGTAGTTCCCTGATCAAGGCCGAAAAGGGTATAAATACCCTGGTTTATCTGTCCAAAGCGGTGTGAGACCACAAAGTGAAGATCTGTTTTTCCCGAGACTTCTATTGATTGTCCGTTAATTATTGATGTTCCTTTAAATGTTCCGTATGTGTAATCAGGAGTCTTGTCTTCATTAAGCTCCTTTAAAATCTGATCCAGATCCTGCGCCGATAATAAAGGATTAAACAGAAGAAGAATCAACATTGAAAACGATACGATTTTTTTCATGGTAATCATTTTTCGGGAGCCCCGTTGTCGAGCCAGATGTTAATTAATTTTAGCTCGCATTCAGGCAGCTTATTGCGATCTTTAGGCATCCTGGCAAAGCCATCAAGGTGGTTCACCACTCCTCTAAGCCTTCCATCATTTACAACTATCATCTCAGAAGCATAGCTGTCGTGTCTTACTCCGTTATATGATATGCTTGGTCCGTGGCATTCTACGCAGTTTTTTTTGAGAATGGCAGAAATTTTGGATTCCCAAGTTATGTTTGTTGTATCACATTCCTGTTTCCCGTAAAGATCCAGTTCATTATTGTTTTCACATGAAAGGGAAAACAGAATAATTAAACCAGCAAATACCAGAACAGCAAATACTGATTTAACTGCCATAATTATTCAATTTTGATTTTTTGTAAATATAATAAAAATTACATGTCAGGTACAAGCTGCGGAATCTGAGCTCATTAATCCTGAAAATTAATTGACTGGTATTTTTTCGTTATTCTTTTTTATATGATTATAAATCTCAATCTGTGACTGAATAACTTTTTTCCCGGGCTCGACAAATTCATTTGACTGTGTTTCGTTGTAAATTCTTGCCTTTAAGTTGTCTTCCCACTGGATATCAAAAATCTCGCGGATCTCAGCCTTGATGCTCTTATCGAAAATAGGGCAGGTAACCTCAATCCTGTGATCGAGATTCCTCGGCATCCAGTCGGCTGAAGAAATGTAGATCTGCTCGTCACCATCGTTGCAGAATATGAGGTATCTCGAGTGTTCCAGAAAACGATCGACTATACCTATAGCTTTTATATGCTCACTTGAATTCTTTATTCCGGGAACCAGCGACAGCATTCCCCTGACTATGAGTTTTATTTTTACACCGGCATTGCTGGCCTCATAAAGGTAATTGATAATCTCTGTGTCAGTCAGGTTGTTAAGCTTGAGGTATATATATGCTTTCTTGCCGAGCTTTGCATTTTTTATCTCATTCTCAATCAGAAGTACAATCTTGTTTCTAAGGAAGAAAGGAGATAAAACAAGGTGATAGAAATTATCTTTCTTATAGTTTACCCTGAAGAAGTTGAAAGCTTTAAAGACCTCATTTGTTATCTTTTTGTTTGCAGTAAGAAGCAGATGATCAGTGTAAACCCTTGCTGTGTCTTCATTGAAGTTACCGGTACCTACAGCTGCATATCTTTCTGTTACATCCCTGACAACCCTTGTGACAAGGCAAAGTTTTGAGTGTACCTTTAGTCCGGGTACCCCGTATATTACCTTCACACCTTCATCAAGAAGCTTATTTCCCCAGTGTATATTGGCCTCTTCGTCGAACCTGGCCTGAAGTTCAACAACTGTAGTTACATCTTTCCCATTTCTTACAGCATTAAGCAGAGCGTTTATAACACTCGAGTTTCGTGCAAGTCTGTACAAAGTAATCTGTATTGATGTTACCGCGGGATCGATTGAAGCTTCACGAAGCATGTCAATAAATTGATCGAACGGATGATACGGGAAGAAAAGAAGTATATCCTTGTTCTTTACGGCAGCAAGAATGCTTTTTCCCTGAGGAATATCGCGGTGAGGTACAGGTACAAGTTCCTCGTTGTAAAAATTCTTTTTCCCGAGATTCGGAAATTTCATAAAATCCTTAAAATTGTGATACCTGTTGCTGGGTATAATAACATCATCGGGTCCCAGATTGAGTTTTTTAGTTATTATTTTCAAAAGGTCTTCAGGCATGCATCTGTCGTAGATGAATCTGACCGGGGTTCCTTTTTTTCTCTGCTGAAGGCTTTTCGACAATTTGTCGATATAGCTTTCTGAGATATCGTCGGCAATTTCAAATTCAGCGTCTTTGGTAAGCTTGATCGTATATGCATTTATCTCATCAAAATCGAAAATGAAGAATATGTCTTTCAGTCCGAACCTTATAATATCATCAAGAAAAATAATGTACTGCTCATCTTTTTTTCCGGGGAGTAAAATGAACCTCGGAAGTACATTTGTAGGAACCTCAAGCAGGGCATGTTTTCTTTTAGGAGAGTCCTTTTTCGAGAGATGAACTGCAAGGTAGATGGCATCATCAGTAAGATTGGGAAGTTCTGTATCCCTTGTAATAAGATAGGGCATTAGTCTCGAACGAACCTCTTTATGGAAATAACTGTTCACAAATTCAGACTGTTCCTGATTCAGCTGTCGCTCGTTAATTATATGAATATTATGACCTTCCAGTTCCTTGAGAAGCTTTGTATAGTTCTTTTCAAATCTGGTGTTCTGGGCCAGAACTACCTCCAATATTTTTTTAAGAGTCGATTTAGAGTTGTATCCGAGTATGTTTTTTGACTTTGATTCAAACATTGAGATCCTTTTCAGGGTGGCCTTTTGTTTTCGGCCTCCTGAAGTACACGTTCATTGAATGAGAGCCAGCTTATTTCTTTTGGTATATACGTTTTACTCATAATGTCTTTTCTGGTTTAAGAAACAGCTCGAGTTTGCCTTTCGATCTGATAACCTCAGACCAAAGTTTAACGTTGAAATATATTACTGCGATGCCACATTTTGGCATATAATCGCATCCTTCGCGACTCATAGAATTAGCTATATCAGAGAAGGATGGGTTATGTCCAAATATTGTAATAGTATCTGTTTCATTACTGGCATTGGAAAAGATCTCATCAAGCACCTGACTGCTCATTCTGATATACATTTTGCTGTTAAGAATAACCTGTTCTGATTCTATTTTGAATTCGCCGGCAAAGATCAGTGCGGTTTCGAGGGCCCTGAAAGCAGGACTTGTAATAAGCAGTCCGGGATTTTTCTCTTTTTCCTTTAATTTTTTAGCCATTTGCTTCGCAACAGATTTACCCCTTTCGGTCAGCGACCGTTCAAAATCAGTTATTTCG
>JFJP01024666.1_pt1 | contig 15483 bp, 11 predicted proteins | sample 431651 | NCBI WGS metagenome assembly JFJP01 (sample SAMN02602958, study PRJNA72255) | Microbial mat metagenome, whole genome shotgun sequencing project. | biome: fresh water; feature: sink hole; material: water; isolation source: purple microbial (photo- and chemosynthetic) mats found in... | reverse complement strand
CGCATGAATCGGGCCGAAGCATAAGTTGTATATTGCGAGATGAGCGAGACCGGCTTATAGTAGGCTTGCGCTGACCAGCCACTCGTTCTCACTCAACACGGGCAAGGTGAAGCTGCTGCAGGACCACAAAGTGGCGTTCCTGGACGGCCCCGGCCTCTGCGTCTGGGACACGCAGACGGGCGAGAAGCAGCACATCTGGTCGAGCAAGTACGGCTTCTCGGCCTTCGACGCGAACCACAGACGCGACCTGCTGGTCATCGCGGAGTACGGCGTGAACCCAGCGATCTACCTCTACAACTCCAGCCTCGAGCTGCTGCACACCTTCGAAGAGGTCTGCGAGCTGGACGTCGACCAGCTCTTCATCGACTGGAACGGCAGCGCCTTCTTCGTGGTCACCGGCTGTCCCTCCTACGACATCCGCATGTGCGACATCAGAGAGAAGCAGATGTAGGCCCGTCTGACCAGAATGCCGCTGAAGAACAACCAGATTCCGACAGACTTCCTGCAGCTGATCACCGACCCGACGAACACCGCGACTTCGCTGGAGATGGTCGTGGTCTGCCGCAACAAGCTGCTCAAGGCGGAGCTGTCGCTGACCTTCGAAGTGAACCCCGAGGTGCCGACGCGAGCCCGGCCGGCCTTCGAGCTGGTCTACTCCGAGGTGCGGATCCCTGGCCAGCACGTGTTCGCCGCGGCGGAGTACCTGACGAACAAGACCTTCGTGGTGGCCACCGCAGCCGGCCGGCTCTTCCACTACCACTTGAGCAAGAACGAGCTGCTGAAGAGCTTCGACAGCTCAGACCAAGTCAGCATCATCGGCTTCATTCCAACCTCGCTGTACCTGATCTGCATAAAGTCCAACAAGTAGCTTTGGTCTCAGCCAGCGACTTGGTATACTACGAGCTGAACGATGAGAACGATCCTGTCACGCTCGTGTCCGAAACGCCTTCGAAGATCTTCAGCTTCAGAGACGGAACCATCAAGACCGCTTTCTACACCCAAGACCTCTCCCAGATTCTCGTGGTCTGCAACAACGGCAGTTTGTTCAGACTGCCATTCAAAGCCGAGCGAAGGGAAGACGCAGACCCAGAAGACGAAGACAACAAGAAAGCAGCGCGAGTGACCCAAGTGATCAGCGGAGAAGCAGAGATCATCAGCCACCACCACAACAGTCCCGTGCTTTTCCTGGAAGAGATTAAAGAGTCCAACAGACTGGTGTCTGTCTCGATCAACGGCCACGTGATGATCCACGACGTGAGCAGCAAGAAAGAAGTCGCGAGCGTTTCTTTCAACTCGAAGTTCACCTGCGCGCACATCAACCCACTGGGCAACCTGCTGTTCATCGGCAGCGACAAAGGCTGTCTGCGGATCCTCGACATCAGCGAGCCCAAGACTCCGAGACTGGTCTACTGCAAGAAGCTGCACGCGACCAAAGCGCTCAAGTCGCTCAGAATCAGCCACGACAACTCGACGCTCGGCCTGGTCTTCGAAGACTCGAACGAAGTCTACTTCACGTCTGCGCAGCCGGACAGCAGCTTCGAGTTCTACGGCTTCGTCGCGCTGCCTGGCACCGTGCTCGACCTGGCTTGGAGCAGCGCAGTCAAGTCTCCGATCGACAGCAAGAAGTTCAAGCACCTGGTGGAAGTCGTGGTCAAGAACGGCCTGCTGGCTGCCATCGTCTTGCCTCGCAGCCTGACTCCTGTCCCCGTCTTCAAAGAGATTCCGCAAGACGACATCTCGATCCGCGGCAGAAGGATAGACTTCGACATCTTCCTGGTCGCCGTCGACAACGAAACTGGCGATGTGCTCTGCACAGGCGAGGAGAAGGTCGTCCGCCGCTACAAGCAGCCCGAAGAACTGCTGCGAGACATGGACCTCAGGCCCAGGCCTCCCTTCACTCCGATCGAAGAGCTGGACGGCCACGACCTGCGCACCAACTGCATCTCCTTCAAAGAAGGCGCAGAAGCCTTCGTCTCGGGCGGAGAAGACGGCTGCGTTATCAAGCGCAGCTCGAAAGACACCAGCAGCTGCATCACCATCCGCTCGCAGAGCTACCTGCTCAAAGGAGTCAGCGCCTGTGGACTCTCCGACAAGTACCCCCTGGTCTACTCCGCAGGCTTCGACGGCTCCATCCTCATCTTCAAACACGACAGCTTCACCTTCGACAAAGACAGGCTCAGGAACAAAGAGATCTCGGCAGATCTCGACGCCTCCGACCGCAGGCCACTAGAGAACCTGCCCGACGCAGACATTAAGTACTACGAGGTGATCCTCGAAGAAGAGTACCACAAGTCCCAAGAGACCGAAAAGTTCGAGACCCAGAAGAACATGAAGGAGAAGCTCTTTGTCCTCAAACAAAAGCTCAAGAAGCTGCTCGACCAGAACAAGCGAGCCGAAGAAATCGACCGCATCGACCGCGACGAGTTCTGCCTCGACCTCGACCTCCGAACCAAAATGCTGACCGAAGGAGAGAAGGGAGTCGAAGCCATCAAGAAAGACGCCTACCACAAAAACCTCTCCCAAGAGCTGCTGCACAAAAAGATCACCTCGAACACCTTCTCGAAGATCGACACCCACCTCAAAACCATCACAGGCCTCGTCGAACCCACGCTCGTCTTCAACTTCATCATCCGCAAAAGAGAGAAAGCCGAAAACGACAAGTACAAGATGTTCAGCAACCTGCGCATGCTCGAGATCACCGAAAAGCGTTGGCGGAAAGACAACAAGATGGACGAAATCGTAGACCTGACCACGATCATCGGCAACCCCGAAAACGAGCACAAGAAGAAAGACCTCGAGCTGCTCGAGTTCCTCCAGAACTACCCCGACGCCAAACAGATCATCACCAAGCCAGAAAACTTCATCTGCACGCTCAAGCCAGGCAAGCAAAAGACGCTCCTCCTCGACCACGCCAAGCGCGAAGAAGAGCGCCAACGCATCAAAGCCGCTGCTCTCGAATATGACAAGAAAAGCGACAACCAAGACCTCAACCAAGAAGCCCCAGACCGGCCCAACGCCGCAGGCTACAGACTCTACCGCCAAAACCGCAACCCCAGAGGCAAGAAGAAACACCCTGGCGCACAGCTCAACAAAGACGACAACATGGAAGGCGAGAAAGACGACCATACCGACCTCGAACTCAACGACGACGACGAAGACAAAATGGGCATCATCTTCAAGATCAAGAAAACCTTCAACAGAGAGTTCGAAACCTTCTTCAAGTTCCGTGGCAAAGAAATCGAGAAGATCAACGACCTCAACACGCTCATCCAAGAACAGCTCTTCAAGCTCAAGAAAGAAGAAGAGAACTTCAAGCCCTGCCCCAACATCATCGAAAAGTACCCGCTCGCTCACCAGCCCCAAACTCATCCTCGAACTCGACGAACGAGAAGTCACCATCGAGAAGTACCTCACCAAAAAAGAACGCAAAGAGATCGAAGAAAAACGCATCAAAGAAGAAGAGCGACTCAAAGCGCTCAGCAAAGACGACGCAGGCCAGAGAGCGTAGCCCCTCCTCACCCAGCCTCAAACAGATGATGAACAACACGCTCGAAGAGAAGAAAGAAAGCGTCCTCTCCGACGAACTCGTCGAAGAAGAGTGGATGAAGAAGCCGCTCGACCAGATGACCGACGAAGAGAAGGGCAAGCTCGAAGACTTCAGGGTCAAGAAGCAGAAGCTCGAAGAAGAAACCAGTAGGCCGGACTCACCCAGTGAAGCTGCGCAAGAAGCTAGAACAAGACCTCAAAAAGCTCAAGGAACGCATCGTCGAGATCTGCGCGAGCTTCGACAACAAGCTCTTCATCCTCTTCAACAAGCGACTCGAGTACCAGTACCGCATCTTCGAACACGAAAACTACATCATCAAGCTCATGCAGTCCATCAAGTCCGAACACAACTACCGAGAAGCAGTCGTCGAAGACGAAGAGCGACTCAAACTCTTCCGAGACGAAATCGGCCAAAACGAAAAGTACAGAGCTGCGCTCGAAAACTCCATGCAAGACCGTGCAGCCGAGCTCGAGAAAAAAGCCACCTTCGTGCAGAAGAACAAAACGGCTCACTACGAGAACTACAGCAAGATCTTCGAAAACGAACGCAAGAGCATCCAAGAACTCGTGGACGACTCCTTCAAGAAGTTCCTCGAGCGGAACAGCGACTTCTACCGAAGACTCAACGACCTGGACCTCTTCAACGAGCTCGAAACCTTCAACCTCAAGCGCCAAGCGGTCTACGACGTCGAGCCCTACAGACTCAACATCGAAGAAGAAGAGCGCGTCAAACGCAGAGACCACAAAGACCAGGAGCCTGCCTTCAAGCGCTTCGTCAACGCAGTCGAAACAGAAAGCAAGCGCAGGAAAGAACTGGTCCAAAACGAACGGCTGACACAAGTCTTCAACCGGACGGTCAACCTGCACTCTGCGCTGCTGGTCAAAGAGAAAGACGCGCAGAACCAGATGGCTCGCCACATCTACTTCACGAACATCGAGCAGAACGACATCTACTTCCAGATGCGGTTCCTCAAGCGCATGGTCGAGCTCAAGACCGAGATAAACATCGCAGACCTCGAAGACGCAGTGCTCATCGAAGGCAAGATCATCCACGAGCTGAACCAGCGCATCACCGAGAACGGCGAGATGAAGATAACGAACCTCAAAGAAAAGATCAAGATGAACAACACGGTCGAAGAGATAAAGTTCAGCGTGCAGGAGAAAGAGCTCGAGATCGAAGACCTCGTCCTGGAGAGCATGGGCATCACGCGGCTGAAGGTCACGCGCCAGCTGCAGGCTGCTCTCTCCGAAGACAAGGAGATGGAGGTAGCCTTCGCTGAAGCAGCAAGAAGAGAAGAACCTGGAGGAGCAGATAAAGACGCTGAAGAAGACGCGCGAGAAGCGCATCGAGGCGATCGAGCTGAAGAAGAAGAACCTGCGCAAAGAGATCGAGAGCATCCGCCAGCAGAACGAAGCGCTGGACCTGGAGAGCGTGAAGCTGAGCGAGACGGTGAAGCAGCGCAAGAAGATCTACAACATGATGCATGGCAAAAAGGAACAGGACGACAAAGAAGACGACCTCGAAGACCAGGTGGCCGAGGCCGAAGAACAGAAAGCCAAAAAGAAAGAGCCGAGTCTCGAAGAAAACCAAGGCTACCAGAAGGTCATGTAGACTCGCTTCACGCAGGAGAATCATCCACAACCGCAAGCTCTTCGACAAAGCCAAGCGACTCGCAGAAGAGTTCGGCGTGCTCATGCAGGAGCTCAAGAAACTCAAAGCGCGCACCTTCGCGCAGATCCCTTCCGGCCCTAATAAGTTCTCCTAACTCTCCTCCGAGTCCCGTCCAGCAGCCTCGCCTCGCTCCGGTCGGCCCTAAGTCTGCCTCTCGACCCGGATCCGCCGCCTCCAACTAAAAGTGGCGGCATCTCCCCTCTCCGCAGATATAAGTCGGAGTTAGTTAGGTCAGCTTGGCACATCCGAGTGAAAGAGGAAGCATCTCTGAGGACCGCTCCTCTCAGCGCTCTCCACCCGAACCGCTTCTCACCGGAGACCCGAAAAACCGTGCCCACAGCCGTCAAGAAATCGGGCTGCAGGGACAGGCTCCAAAAAAGAGACTCGACCAAGTAGACGGCTGGCTCTGGCGCGACGCGAAGCAGGACCGGGCCCAGTGCGCGCGACTTGTCCTTGAACGGAGGGGGGGGCCTTTCGGTCAGTCCGGATCTGCAGCTTCGGCGCCGGCCGCGGCCGACCGTCTGAGCGGCAGGGAAGGCTCTATGCCGAGTGGAGGGTGGCCTCGGTCAACACGAGTGTGGATGAGACCTCTGCAAAAAGGGGGGCAGGCCAGCCCTCCACCCAGCTATACAGCAGGAACAGCCTGGAAGCGTCGAGGCCAAATGGGGCCTTCTTGAACCGCGCCGGGCGAGCCGACGCGCGCAGGCCGGCCAGGCTCTTCCATAAAAATGATGCCTCCGGCCACCGAGACCAAAAACTGCGCGAAGACGCCTTCCAAGTCAGCTGCCGGGCAGCTCCAGCTCTCCATCCCTGAATTGAATTAACTCTCGGATCACGCACTTATCACACCGCTAATTAATTCGCCGATTTATAGAAATGCCTCCAGGCCCCGGCCCCCAGCCCAGCCCACCCAGCGACCCGGCCAGGCAGCCCCAGACTCGCGTCTCCTGCTCGCAGCTCGGCCAGCTTCTCGGTCTGTCCGGGACTAATAGAGACGGCCGATTATAATCGTATAATTAAAAATCGAGCAATGAACCTGAATCACATAAAGAAGGCGAACGGAAACAGGAGGTCCGGCCCTGTCACCATCCCCGAGAACATCGCAGACTCGCTCGAGAGAGAAAACTACCAATCCTTCGAAAATCTTATCCTGAGCAACCGGCCGAGCCCCCAGCAGGCCGCATACATGCTGCGGCAGGTGTGCGAAAAAAAGCCTGCACTCTCCGAAGAATATAAGAAGGCCGAAATTCTCCTCAACTGCATCGAAGGGTACGCTTCGGCTCACCAGCAAAAACCCCTTCGTCTACGAGAAGTCGCCCGAAGACTGCGTCGTCTTCAAGGCGCTGGAAAACAATAAACCAGAGCTCGTCCGGCTCTTCTTCCAGAGGCTGCCCAAGGCCAGCAACAAAGACCTCGACCTCATCTCCCAGTCGCTGCTGCTCGCAGCCATCGACAAGTACCCCAAACACAGAGACCTGGCCGCAGCCATCTTCGAGGAAATGAAGAACTCGCCCTTGAAATCCGCGGTCGACCGCCAGACCCGCGACGGCCAAATCCCGATCTGCGTCGCGGTCCAGAAAAAGAACCCCGAACTCGTCTCGGACCTGCTGGGCAAGTTCAAGCCCGACGTGACCCTGCCCGACGGCCAAGGTACCTTCGCGTGAGCAGGCCTCTGCGCGATGGACTACGCCTCGCGCGCCGGCTCCTCCGAGATCGGCAAGATGCTCGACAAGTACTACGCCCAGTCCAAAGACTACCCCTCCAGCTACCAGCAGAAACAAACCCCGCCCTACCAGTACGGCCAGTCCAGCAACCCAGGCAAGCCCAAACCCGAAGACCAGCTCGGCTCTCCAGGTACGCCCCCCTCACCAGTGAACAACCAAGGCCCCAACCCAAAAGGCCAGAAGAAAGACCTCCAGCCCGTCCAGCCCGTCTCCGTCCCCGCAGACCAAAAAAAAGACAAAAACGCCAAAACCACCAAAAACAGCAAAAACGAAACCGTCCCAGGCAGCCAGAGCACCGCGCAGTTCGGCCAAGACGCCTACTGGCAGCAACCCCCGACCCCAGAAGCCTCCTACAAACAAAAACCCGGCCCTGCGACCCAACCGCCCCAAAAGGAACCCAAAAAGATACAGGGCTACGTGCCCGAAATCGCGATCATGGCTGCCCCAAAGGAAACCAAGAAACAGGGCAAGCAGCAGAACAAAAAACAAGCCCCGAGCAACGCAGGCGGCAGCCAGTACGGCCACCAAGACCCCGACCCGCCCAAAAGCGACTACTGGAACGAGCTCAGCCAGAAAGAAGACTCGCACTACGGCCACAGCGAGAAGCCCTACGACGACTACTCGAGCAAGCGCGGAAACCAAAAGTCCAAGCACCTCCCCGACGACCAGCGCACCGTCAGCGGCAAGATGAAGTTCGACGACAAGTACTCCAACTACGAGAGCAGCAAGGGCTACCCCAAGACCGGAGAGAGCGACCACCACACCGAACACACCTTCAGCGAGCACAGCGCAGCCGGGCCCTACCCCAAGGCGCCCCTGCCCGACTTCAAAGGGCCCCTCCCGCCGAACGCCTTCTACCACCTGCCCCAGCACCAGCAGCACAGCTACTACGGCAAAGAACAGCCCGGCCCAGGCCCCGGCCCTGCCAGCAAGAAAGGCAAGCACCTGGAAGACCAGAACCCCTACATGCACCCCAAGTACCCCGGCAAGCCCGACCGCATGGACCCCTCCAACTACTCCCTCAACCAGCAGCCCTTCTTCGGCGCCTACAACTACAGCCAGGTCCTCGACTTCCTCCCGCCCCAGCAGCACCCGGCCAACCGCAGCGTGAAAAACATGCCCGTCCCCTTCGCAGACCCGCGGCAAGAAATCTTCGGTACTGCCTGCTGACCAGACTCCTACTCGAACAAAGACAAGCAGCGGCTGAACAAGATCATCGAGTACTCGACCGAACCCACAGGCTCCTCCAAGAAGCTCCCGGCGCCCCAGCAGCCCTTCGCCCCAGCGCCTGCCTACAACTACAACACAGACTTCGAGCCGGAGCCCTTCCGCCCCGACAACGCGGGCAACTCGAGGAGCTCCAAAGAGAGCGGCTACAACCGCAAGCAAGAGCTCGAGAAATTGATCCGCGAGCGCGAACTCGTATACGAGTCTGACCTAGGCGCTGAAGGCTTTGTCGGCAAAAGAAGCAGAGGCCCTGGAGGAGAAGGCGAAGCACGACAGCGAGCTGAACCAGTACGTGAGTTTCTACGAAAACCTCAACCAGAGCGAGCGACAGCCTGACGACCGCTGCGACCGCTGCAGCAAGATCTTCAACCTGAGCAACCAGATCCACTCGCACCAGCTGGAGCAGGGACTGCACAAAGAGATCCTCTGCTTCGAGAAGACCATCCTGGACATCAACGAGCAGGAGAAGCCGCTGCTGGACTCTCTGATCCGCAAGATCGAGGAGATCGTCAAGGAAGTCTACCCACATGCCACGGTACGCTCACGTGACCCCAGCTGCAGATCTACGGCAGCTTCGCGACGGGCCTGTGTCTGCCGTGGTCCGACATCGACATCCTGCTCGACATCCGCGGCGCGGACGGCAAGTCGATCGTCGAACACGACAACCTGCACGTCATCGAAGACCACATGAGTCGCCACCCGGACGTCATCAAGAGCAGGAAGTACATCCGCGGCGCAGCCTACCCCGTCCTCAAGATCGAGTGCACCGGCATGTTCAACTACAAGCGGCTGGACATCACCATCAAAGAGATCCGCCACACAGGCATGAGCTGCGTCGACCTGGTCCGCGAGTACATCGCCGAGTACGAGCACATCCTCAAGCCGATGGTCTTCGTCCTCAAGCAGATGGTCTACATGGCCAACCTCAACGACCCCTTCACCGGCGGCATCAACTCCTACGGCCTCATCCTCATGGTCGTCGCCTTCCTCCAGTCCGAACTCAAGACCATGGGCTACAACAAAGAGTACATCAGCCAAAACCTAGGCACCTTCTTCCTCAACTTCCTCAACACCTACGGAAACGTCGTCGACTACCAGCAGTACGACATCAGACCCTCGCTCGTCCGCGACTTCCACTCCGACCCCAAACCCTTCATCCAGAAACACGAGATCATCCCCTCCCCGAACATCAGCCTCGTCATCCAAGACCCGCTCTACAGACAGAACAACGTCACCCGCTCGACCTTCGCCTTCTACATCATCCGCGTAGACTCCGCTCATCCAGATGATCTTCAGCTACAGCTACTTCAGCGTCTACCAGCCCTGCGTCTGCGAAATCAGCCAGCTCATGAACAACCCGCTCGCCATCACCGAGAACACCACCATCGAAGGCGTCTTCAACCGCAAAACACAAGCCTCCGAGAAGTTCAAGATCTCCCAGAACCTCGTCATCCTCACCAAGATCCTCAACTCCTACAAAAACCTCATCTTCTCTTCGTTCATCAACAAGAAACAGAACTTCTCGAACGTCTAACCAGCTGAAGAAGTCAACAAGAAAGAAAAGAATAAAAGTCAAACCAAATAAAAGTCTAATGTGGTCTAATTTGATTTTTTGTCTAAGAAATGTTTTCCAGCTGGGGACAGTGAGCGGTGCGTCGCAGGCAATTAGTTAGATGTCTTCTTCCAGGATCTTCCTCTTCTGCGTGTTGAAGTCCGAGATCTCTTCGAGGCGCTGGCTGAGCGTCGGGATGTCTTCGGCCGAGATCTCCTGGAGAGGGATTTTGTAGTGTTCTCGGATGCGCTGCATGTCTGCTTCTTGGTAGCCGTTGAAGATCATGTTGAGCGCGATGCCTCTGTCTCCGTACCTGCCCGTCCTGCCGACGCGGTGCAGGTAGGTGTCGAAGTCGGGGCCGATGGGGACGGTCTTCTCGTCGGAGGTCGCGGTTTTGGCGTAGAGGATGGGCAGCTCGTAGTTGATGACGAGGCTGACTTTGCGCATGTCGATGCCTCTGCTGATGACGTTGGTGGAGATGAGGATGCGGAACTGGCCCTGCATGAACTTCTCGATGGTCTTGTCGTTGATCTCTGCCTCGTGGTTGCTGTCCGCCATCTCGTTGCTGGCGAGCGTGCAGGACTTGTGCTGGCGGTTGACCAGGTGGAACTGGATGTCGTGCATGGTCTTGCGTTTGTTCGCGAAGATGAGGATGTTCGTCACTGCGAGCGACTCGAGGATCGTGTCGATTATTGCGAAAGGCGATTCGGGGTCGCAGCGGATGAAGTACTGCTTGACGTTCGCGAGGGTGAGCTTCTCTCGCTCGACGTCGATCCTGTAGAAGCGTTTGTGGACGTCTAGCTTCTGGACCAGTTTGTTCATTTCTTCGGTGAGCGTCGCAGTCGTGATGATCATGCGGGTCTGCAGCGGGAGACTCTTGCCGGTCAGCAGCAGCTTCTCGAGCGCGCGGTTCGTCTTGTCTGCGGCGAGCACCTGGTCTGCCTCGTCCATGATCACCAGCTTCACTTTGCCGAAGTCGATGAGGTTCTTGTTCATCCAGAAGCTGAGCTTTCCAATGGTGGTGATCACGATGTGGCCCGAGTAGGTCTCTTCTTCTTCGACGCCGCTGAAGCTGTGGCCGACTTTGAGTCCGGGACTGCAGCTGCCGAGTTTGTTGGCCAGTTTCTCGTGCTGGAAGATGAGCGTGCGGGTGTCTCCGAGGATGATGACTTGCGGCGAGATGACGCCTTTGTCGTTCTTGTACGGCTCGAGGGGGTTCGAGTAGAGGATGGCTGGGATCAGGAACGAAAGCGTCTTGCCGCTGCCGTTCTGGCTCTGCGCGCAGACGCTGAAGTTGAAGGCTGCCGGGATGACGAGCTCCTGGATCTTCGAAGGCGACTTGAAGCCCAGCGTGATGAGTCTTTCGGTCAGCGGGGCTGGCACGCCGATCTCTTCCCAGGTCTTGCTGCTTTTGAGGCCTGCCAGGTTCGACTGGTCGAAGTCGAGGGGGTCTGCGGTCTGCGGGTCGGAGACAGGTATCATGCGCTGCGAGGAATAATTAGCGGGACCGGCAGCGAGACGAGATGACGGGATTAAGCGAGCGAGAGCGCATATCAATTCGGTCCGGGGCCTAAATTATAATAGCATTTATCCAGCCCGACTGTGAAGCATAGATGCAATTAGGAATGAACAACCCGGTTTTGTTGAGTCTCCGCTCGAGCTTCGACAAGATGACCAGCAAGAAGAATTTCAGGTCTTGGAAGTACGAGCTGAACAAGGTACCCTGCGACTGAGCAGATCATCGACTGCTACGGCAGCGCGATCGAAGGCGAGATCGTGACCATCCTCTTCGACTCCGTGGACTGGAACTCCGTAGCCTCACCTCAGCCAGTTCTTCCAGAACACCACCAAAGACAAGGTCAAGGTCTACATGCTCAACGAGATCCTCAAAGAGCTCGCCCTCAAGCCTCAATTTATTGACTACTTCAGCGAAGCCGTCGAGAAAACCCAGAAGCGCAAAACGATCACCAAGAACTTCGACGAGATCATGAAGCTGCTCGAACTGACCTACCCGACCTACATCCTCATCGCGCTGAGCTTCTCGCTGGCCTCGGACGAAGCCATGAAGCAGAAAGGCCTGAGCTACCTCAAGCAGAAGATGAAGGAGTGTCCCGAGGCCAGCAAGCAGGTCGACTTCCCCGACCACCTCGTGCCGACCGTGATCCGCTTCCTGCGCACCTGCGACAAGCACAGCCTCAGCCACGAAGAGGTCAACTCCTGGCTGCTCCTGAACCAGAGAGTCGTCCGCCAGCAGCCTTTCCAGCCGCTCGGCCTCGCGGTGAACCCCCACCTCTGCCTGGCCGAAGAGCCTCGGCCGGCCGCGGCAGACATGAGCGACATCGAGCAGAAGAACCACCTGCGCGACCTGCTCTTCGAGCTCGGCCCTTCGGTCACCCACGAAGAAGACATGCTCCGCAGCCTCGTCGCAGACATCGGCCGAGTCACCGACAAAGACATCGCGCTGACCATCAACATGATGGCCGACCACAGCCCCTTCCCCGAGCAAGACCTCCCGCGCGACAGCCAGAAACTCATCCGCACGGCCTACTCCAAGCTGCTCAACCCCGACTCCAAGGGCCAAGACGCCACCTTCCAGGACCGCCAGTTCACCGAGTGGAACTACCGCGCGCTCTTCAAAGTCCTCGACCAGCCCGCCAAGAAACCCAACTGGACCCAGGTGCTCAAGCTCATCGACAGCCCTGAGTTCGCCCTCGGCTCCAAGCAGGCCTTCCTCGAGTTCGTCAAGATCTGCGAGGCCCTCAAAGACCTCTTCAAGGTCGCCTTCCCCCGCGAGCTCTTCTTCAACCGCTGGGAAAACTTCCGCGCGCAGATCAAGTTCATCGAGCGCTTCCTCGAGCTCGGCCGCACAGACATCTCGATCTACCGCGACCAGAAGAACAAGAACTTCATCGAGTACGACAGCAGCCCCCCCGTCCGCGGCACGCCGAACTTCATCAACGCAGGCATGGACGTCTGGCTCAACAAAGACTTCGTCACCAGACTCGTCGAGCTCTCCGACAGCCACCAGTACAACACCATCAAAGACTTCTTCGACGCACCCACCGCCAAGTACCCCGAACTCATCCTCGCGACGCTCTCCCAAATCCACCCCCGCTGCGGACACGCGCTCCTCGAAGCCATCTTCAACTCCAAGTTCCCAGACTTCATGGACAACGCCACCAGCCACACGCGCATCATCGACTACATCTTCAAAACGAACCTCCCGCTCCTCTCCAGGACCTTCGCCCGCCTCTGCAAAAAAGACAAGGCCTCCCTCAACCTCTCGCGCATCCTCGACATCTCGCAGAGCATCAAAGGCCTGCTGCACAGCCTCCACACCTCCGAAGACTACGAGTTCTCCATCCCCCTCGGCCTGCTCGCCTCCAAGCGCGAGTTCCTCAACCTCAAGAGCTGGGCCAAAGAAAAGATCGAGTCGCAGGGAGAACGCTTCATCGAAGCGCTCATGGACTTCCTCCGCTCCAACGTGCTCAAGCCCGGCCTCGAAGCCAAGAGCGACGAAGCGAACTTCCAGAAGAAAGTAGAAGCCATCCTCGAGAACGCCTACCTCAGCGTCGTCTCGCTGGGCAACCTCGTCGACTCGCTCTCGACCCACAGCTCCGCCTCGCGCGAAGCCTACTCCGACATCCTCCTCAAGAAAATAGACGACTTCAAGAAAGAACTCCACGCAGTCCTCCCCATCACTTCAGGCAACACCAACAAAATCGAGATGGAGTCTTCCAGGATCCTCTCCGAAGTCTACAGCGACCAGATGAAGCTCGAAGACTTCCTGGACAAGCTCGTCGAGTTCAAGAAGAGCTCCAAAGAACAGGAGAAAGAAATCTTCGCCTGCATCATCCACAACCTCTTCGTCGAATACCCCTACTTCACCAAGCTCTCCAAGCCGAACGTCGAACGCACCGGACAGATCTTCGGCAACTTCATCAAGCGAGAGATCCTCGACACCATCTCCTTCAAAGTCTGTCTCCAGAGCATCCTCGACGCCCTCAAAAAGAAAGACAAGCTCTTCGACCTCGGCTTCGCAGCGATCCTCCAGTTCAAGTCCATGATCCACTCCAACGCCAGCGCCTGCAAAAACCTCTTCGAAATAGACCAGCTGCGCGAGAAGCACCCCGAGATCCTCCACGAGATCCTCCAGAACATCCGCAAGCACTGCATCGCAAACCTCGAGGTCATCTCCGACAAGTACATCGCAGAGGTAGACGCCAAGATCGCCAAGCTCAAAGCAGACGAGCAGCGACTCGCGCAGCCGCAGCAGCCGGCCCCAGTCCTCCCTCCACTCGCTCCCCAGCCGAAGAAGAACGTCCACGAACCCACCCTCATCGACCCCAAGCAAATAGAAACCACGACGCTCATGGAAGAGATCAACCGCATCTTCTCCTCCATCACCGAAGGCATCCAAATCTCCGACCCCGAAAAGCGCGACATCAACCAGCTCTTCAACAACCTCGACCCCAGCAAGGTCGAAGAGAAGGCCAAGACCCTCAGCCCCATCGTCAGCGAGACCTGGATCAACTACGTCAGCCACTACCTCGTCTGGAAACGCGTCCCCTCCGACTACAACTACCTCGACCTCTACAAAGAGTTCGTCAACAAGCTCAACAAGAAGGTCCTCAGCCACAAAGTGCTCACCTCCAGCTACATGCTCATCAACCTCATCTTCGACTACACCACCTACCGCAAAACCCCCTCCCCAGCCGAAGAGAAGAAAACCATCCGCAACTGCGGCAGCTGGTTCGGCATCATCACGCTGGGCAGCAACCGACCTATCATCAAGAAAGAACTCGACCTCAAGATGCGTCTCTACAACTCCTACGAGAACAAGTCGCTCTCCAACACCATGCCCATCGTCACCTCGCTGCTCAGCTCCATCGAGAAGTCGTCGGTCTTCAAAGCGAACAACCCGTACATCATGGGCATCCTCGGCATCCTCCTCGAGATCAAGAACGAGGCGCCCCAAAACGACAACAACCCGATCGTGCTGCAGATCAACATCCTCATCAAAGACACCCTCAAGATCACCAACGACAAAGACATCCGACACTTCGGCTTCATCGGCCAGAAGAAGATCGCCAAGACCAACGCGCCGATCCACGTCCGCTCGCTCGCAGAGTCCATCTTCATCGACATGCGCGCGCTCGAAAGCTACACCAACGAGCTCGACATCGACCTCAAGCAGCTCGTCGCCATCGCGCTCGACAACTCCATCCGCGACATCACCAAGCCCTCCATCCTCTCGCGCTCGGTCAACATCGCCCTCAACACCACACGCGAACTCATCCTCAAAGACTACGCCTTCGAAGTCGACGAAGAGAAGCTCGTCAAGGCCTCCGAGCAGATGGTCAGCAAGCTCGCAGGCAACCTCGCCCTGGTCACCTGCACCGAGCCGCTCAAAAACAGCATCAAGGAGTACCTCGAGAACCAGCTCAAGGCCCAGACCTCGCTCCCCGAACGCTCCCGCAAGAACATCAAAGACATCGCGACCTCGGACAACCTCGGCCTGGCCTGCAGCCACGTGCGCAAACTCGTGGTCGAAAAAGCCCTCGCCGAGCTGAACAAAGACAGAGACTACCTGCAGGCCATCGAGAAGCGCAAGCGCTGCAAAGAAACCTCCGAGCGCTTCATCGACGACCGCTACGCCAACTCGATCCGCAGCCTGCCCAACACCATCCGCCCGCAGATCGGAGGCATCAAGCGAGAAGACCACCGCATCTACACCAACTTCGCGAACGACCTCAACGGCA
>JFJP01040115.1_pt1 | contig 15484 bp, 13 predicted proteins | sample 431651 | NCBI WGS metagenome assembly JFJP01 (sample SAMN02602958, study PRJNA72255) | Microbial mat metagenome, whole genome shotgun sequencing project. | biome: fresh water; feature: sink hole; material: water; isolation source: purple microbial (photo- and chemosynthetic) mats found in... | reverse complement strand
GCTCGTAGGGGGCGAAAAACAGGCTATGGGATCGCCAAGCAGTGCTCGCCCCCTAGATATAGGAGGATCGGGGGGCGTGGCCAAGCAAACGCTTCGCGCTGCAGTGCTCGCATCACTCGGACCCTCACAAGACACCAAGGTACTGGGAAAAACAAGCACAGACCCTAAATCCATAGGTAGGCTTCGCTCCTATAAATAATGGGGGAGGACGGTACGCTAGGACTACGTTGAGTTCATATATATGTGACGGAAAGTGTCGGCGGCCCAACACGGACAGAGCGGAACGGTACCTATTAGGGCGGAACAGAAAAGGTACGACTACGGCGGACTGTGTACCGCTAGAGGTCCGTCCTCGCTTTGCTCGGACCAAGGACGTCAAGTGCCCCGACCGGACCTAACTTGTCAGGCTCGTCCGTCGGGATAGACAACAGCGTCGACTAGGTTGAATAAAGAATAGTAGGACGATACACAGAGCGGCCCCGCACCGTGGATAGCACCACGTTGAGTGCTACTTAGCCAAACCCAACTCCTAGGGCTCTTCTAACCAACGCCTGCCCCCTCCCCTATAAATAATATGGAGGGGGACTCGGCAAAGAAGCCCTGACCCAAACACTTTCCGTCGTCGCAGACGGGGCTCTACATAGTAGACCACGGCTTTCCGAGAGCACTGTGTTTGGACTGTTCCGGCCGCTAGCCGCCGCTTAGGGCTTGGCACGGACCCAAACAGATACGCGCCTACTCAAGCGGGACCTCTTAGAGGTTGTTGCCCTGACCCGAACTGGTTTGCCGTTGCGACTATAATAGTCTAGTCCGGTCGTACATAGGAAGTCGGTTCCGTAGGTCCGGTCGGTCTAGCTTTCGTTTGCTTAGTCCTATGGAACAATTACAGGCTGGCAGCCCTTCGCACCGTCGTGTTGTCCCCTATAATGGGGGAGCGGGGGCTTATGAAGTAGTCCTAGCGTACAGTGCTGTCCAAGTAGGGTTACTTCCCCGGACAATCTTGGCCAACGTTGGTCAGATAGGCTCGTGGTCCAGGCTTGATTTGTGTACCGGTCTTCGCTTAGCTCAGACCATAGAGCTCGCTTGGTCTGAGCGCACGCGAAGACGTAGGAGCTCGGGGGGGGCCTCACTTCGTTCGGACCCTCGTCCTTGGTGCTGCGAGACAAGTAACGCATCATATTGACTCTAGCTTCGCTCACCGTCTGTCTGGTCGGCGTACGGCGGTCTAGATTACGGTGCAACGTCCGTAACCTCCCAACCAGACTGGGAGCTTGGCTTCGACCACGGCTTTTTTCGGGACTATCGTATGCCGGACCTGAGTCGTACACAAGCGTTGAACAGTCGCGACAGACGACGCCTAAGTCCGACACATATAATGAATGTATGTCGTCCGATTCTTGCTGCTAGGCAGCTGCTGCAAAGCAGAGTCGGCTTGCATGCTTACGTCATGTAGAAGTGCTTGCATGCAAGCGTGCTGGCCCGCCGCTACAGTCCGGTCGTCGAACGCAGCGCTTGCGTGAGTGCTCCGTGAGTCCCATCTGACCTACGACCGTTAGCACGGTCGAGCATGGCGAGACAGCCTCACTGTTCGGTCTGGCCTGTCCGACGATCCTATGTCGTTGGTCACCCCAACCGTAAGTGCCGTTCACGAACCGTCTACGTAGCGTAGCGGATCGGATCTGATCGCTGAAGCACAAGCGCTAGACCGCTTCTGTATTGCCCGTATCCGGCCCGTCAACCTGACCGTCCGTGACTGACGGGTGCTGGCACAAAGGAGACTGGCCGTCATCATGCCTGTCTCCCTCTAGAGGGTCCGAGCATCGCGAGGACGAAGGATATACCTATGTATAGTCCGGAATATACAGTCTCTCGTATAGGCTACTATACTGTAAGTCCGGGGCGCGCCTGCCTGTATAGTCCTAGAGCTTTCAGTGGGGGTCTCGTCTGTAGACCACCATGGCGGGTGTTTGGCGTTAGCTCGGACAGTAGCTCCACACCAGCTAACCCGATCCGTATTCCGGACGAAGTCCTCATGCGACAGTCTGACGACCGGCCACAGACGGACCGGACTCAGAAGGAGACACTCGCTGCAAAGGCGAGAGAGAGCGTCTCGCTACGCTCGACGCTCTCTACGACTATGTGCTTTAGGCCTATCACCAATATAGTCACCGACCAGAGGTTCTTTTCCTCGCTACTATGCGACCACGCCACTATGTATGGGCAAGCTCTGTACTGTAGACTATACCAGCGCGACAACGCGCGCTGCATGACTATAATGCAAAGCAGCCTCTATTATAGAGCGGAGTGCTGCGCTTGGATCGACCCCACGGTCTTTGCTTGGCCTAACTTGGCGACCAACTGCAAGCAACCAAAGCAACGCCCCCCGCTCCCATATTATATCATTGAGGCGGGGAGAGACGCGAGACGCTACTACTTGCTTGCCAGTCACGGAGCGGTTTGACCTATCGCAACGCTCCGATCTTACCCAACCATCATGATGTTGGTGGTGTTCTTCGAACCAAGAAGCACCAAGGATTGACAACCGAACACTCTTGTGGTGGTGTATTAAACATAAGCGAATGTGAAGACACAGGAAACGAGTAAGCATGCCGACCACACTTACGACTGTATATATTTCACTTACATAAGCTTACAGTCGGCGTTGTTGCTGGGTCGACTATTATAGGAGACACTAACTGCCGTATACTGGGAAGACAGGCGCCTAACGCAGTTGTCTTATTGAAGTAGGCCTTTGCTTGCAGGGCTGAGTGGTGTGGCTGCGCTGTGCTGTTGTGGTGTAGGGTAAACCCCATGCGGCAGGGCTGAGTGGTGTGGCTACGCTGTGCTGTGGTCGTCCAAGCAAGGTGTCCGAGTCGAGGACAAGGACCAGGCCAAAAACCTCCGTGGTCTTAGGAACCAGAGACAAATATAGCTATCCGCTACCCGCAACCCCCCTATTCCGAGCGTGGCTACTAGGGCACTCGCGAAAGAGGACGCCTGGCTGGTCTGGGTAGCGGGTCCATGACATGTGTATGATATCCATACTACTAAATGACACTTGACAAAGCACTTCTTAGGGGGGGGAGGTAAGGGATAGGGAATAAAGGTCTGCCTTGTTGCGTATGTCAGACCGGTCTTATCTTCGCTTAGCTCAGATCAAAGGTAGCTGATCTACGATCAGCTGTATGGCTAGACACTCAACGATCAGATAGGATGCTGATCTACGATCAGCTATAGCACTTCCTTTTTGTGGGGCTTCGTGTCAGTTTGTAGTGCTATCGGACAAAGTCTTTCTACTGTACTGTCGTCCTCGCTCGCTATCGCTTCGTTTGCCTTATCAGCTAGGTCAACCCTTCGTCCACTAACGCTCCTTCGAAGAACACTGTGAAGTCGTAGGACTCTGGACGTACGTAACTGATCATGAGTACTTTGCACACAGAAGGCACCGTACGTAGACACTACAGAAAGGAAAGCCGGAACATATAGGCCTATACACACCCACAGCGAAGCCAGCAACGCACTTCCAAACCTGTTCTTACTGGTGCGGTCAGCACAAAAAAGAGTACTGTCAAGTGTTTGGAAAACACAAAGAGCGTCGTGTTTGGGGCTTGTGAAATTTGCTTAATCTCCAAAGGTGTTTCTGCAGGGAGATCGTCAAAGCTAAACGTATGTATGCAAAGGCAGACCAGTGCGAGCCAAACGCGGCGTTTGTGCCAACACAAGGCGAACGGTCGAAAACGATTCCTATTGCCAAAGCTTCCCGGTCCCGTATGCTGGGCGGTGCGTTTTACGACGAGGAAGGGCGGCTTCGATTGCTTCCCGAGCTAGCGCGTAGCGATTACACAAACTTGTTCTCTAGCCGTGGTGACCGGCTTGTCTACGAGAAGGATGCAAAGACAGGCAAGAGCTACGTTGTGGACCTAAAGGCCGCTAATCGAGCAGGGGCAGTTTTTGTGCAGTCCAACCGCAAGCTTTCGCACTTCGTCCGTGATGACCTGCTAGAGCCTGCGGACAGCGTAATGACACTGAGTATCTATGGTAATGATATAGAGATTCGTTCTTCGGCCTTGTCTAGCCGTTAGGGCAGTCTCGCCCAGATCCTGCGATCTGGGAGTGGAACGGTTCGACAGAGTCGTACGAGGAGGCCCGTTCCAAGGTTTTCCAAAGGAGCTCGTGGACGCTGATCGTCTCTTGTCCTCGAAGCCAAAGGGGGGAAACCGGCAAGCAATAAAGGACTTTACCCGTGTGTCCCGTGATCGGCTAAAGTTTACGTTGCGTAACGCACTGACTGGCTGTCGTTTAGCACGCTGACGTATCCGAGCACTTTCCCATCTGATGGACGTGTGTGCAAGAAGCATCTAAACCTCTTGCTGACGCATCTTCGCTCCGATTACCCTGGCATCAAATACGTGTGGTTTATGGAGTTCCAGTCCCGTGGAGCGCCGCACTTTCACATCTTCACCACGTGATACCGGGTCGCACTTACCTGAGCCCGCTGTGGTACAGCATCGTAAACAGCGGTGACCACAAGCATCTGGTTTCAGGTACGCAGGTAAAGGCGCTGTCGAATACGGAGGAAGCCATTGCCTATGCCACGGCTTATGCGAACAAGGCGACGCAAAAGCTAACTAAGAGCGAAGGTGTCGGTCGTTTCTGGGGAAGTAGCCGTTCCTTGGTCTCGTCGATCGTGGAGCTCGAAGATCTAAGCATTCGGCAGCTGCAGCACCTGCGTAGCAATTACCTGTCTAGCTTTGGCCGTCTTGACCGTATGAACTGCTATCTGTGGGGAGGCAGCGAATGGGGCAAATTTGCGGTGACTATTTCGATATGCACCTTCGTCCCCTATTATAGTAGGCGGAAATGCTGGACATAGGAGCGAGGGAAGGGCTGCACGAAAAGTACCGTTTGGAAGGCGCGCCCTGGCTGCAGGAGTCGGACGAAGCTCGTAGCCTGGGATTGCTCGAATGGGAGCGTCGTGGGCACGAAGCGTCGTCTTTCCCAAGGGCGTCGGGGCTAGACGGGCTGCGTTACCTGCGTCGTAACTACGGGACACAGTCGTCGTACGGTGACCGTGTCTGGCGTAACTTAACAGAGGAGGAGTTCGAGACGGTCAAGACACCGGTTTCACGTCTTCGTCGTGATGCTAACGACAGTCGCATCTATATGCATAGCTTATCTGATGCATACGGTGCTGGTCGTGAAAGCCAAGTGAGCCAACGTAGCTTCGAAGAGAGCGAAATCAGCCTGGAGGAGTGGACGGAGTTCTTAGGTGGCCTTTCGCAGCGCTTGAAGGTAAACTGGCACTTACAGCACCAGCCTCTGTACCTAAAGAACACGTATACGTTTACTTGTCGGTGGCGTTTCATAAAGAAACGTTATGCTATGTCGCGCCCGTGAAAAGCAATGCCGCTCATGCTAGCCGTATGCATATGCATATGCGTATGCATCGTTTGTTGGCAGCATATGCTTCGCTAGTATGCATATGCATATGCTTATGCATATGCCTCAGCATCGCATACCCGAAGCATACGTAGCCGGTACAAGAAGCCTGGTCTGCTTACGTAGCTTGCACGGGCCTGCATGTTCATAGCTTGTCCGAAGCATACGTATCGTTTAAGCAAGCAAGGTAAGCCAACGTAAAGCAATGTGGCGCCCGTGCGTTTTCTAAAGCCGCGCTCCATAACCGTCGTTAGGTCCGTTTGCGCTCCCGTCAAAAAAACAAACCCCAGCTTTCGCCTTTATGTCGTCACCACGTCGTTGCTTCAAAGGGAGTGCTTTTGTCTTGCCTTTTCGTCCGCATTGCTAGTCCTTCGTTCTCGTTCTGTGTCGTAGGCTGCACGTCTTATCACGGGCTTTTCCTGTAGCATGTCGGGCTGTGCTTCCTGTAAGCCCTCTGTGCTTGGTTGTGTTCTTTTGCTCCTGTCGCCTATTATACTATTATTTAGCCCCAAAGGGGGCGTGTGCCGTCAGCCGAAGGCTGTAGAGCGGTCCCGTAGCGCAGCGAAGGGAAGTCGGTGCTTGGCCAAGGCACTTCCGTAGCGGTGCTCTTCGCGCGCGAACTATAATAGGGGGCTTGTTTAATTTGCTTAATCTCAAATAGCTGGTGTTTTAGCCGGGCGTTCAAAAAGACGTAACGTATGTATGCAAGTAGCTAACCGATCGGACAAGGCGCGTATTTGCCAGTATAAGGCGCGCCGGGCTACAGCGTTTTATGTTGCCAAAGTACCGCTGGAGCGTATGCTTGGAGGTGCTGCTTATGACGAGGCAGGTCGCCTTCGCCTTTTGCCAGAGCTCGCATGGACTATACAAACTGGTTTTCTAGCCGTAAGGACCGTTTGGTTTACGAGAAGGATGCCGCTACGGGTAAGAGCTACGTGACAGACCTAAAGGCCGCTGGTCGAAAGCGGTCAGTTTGACAATGTGCAGTCCTACAGCTGTCGCATTTTGTGCGGGACGATTTGCTGGAGCCTAGGACAGCGTAATGACACTCAGCATCTACCGCAATGATATAGAGATACGTTCGCGGGCTCTGCGTAGCCGTGCGGGTCTTCCTCGTGCCAGAGATTTGGGAGTGGGAAGGCTCCACAGAGTCTTACCATGAAGCTCGTCGCTTGGGCTTTCCAAAGGACCTGGTCGATGCCAACCGTATGCTGGCTTCAAAGGGTCTTCCTGCTGGTGGTAACCGTAAAGCCATAAAGGACTTTACTCGGGTGTCGCGGGACCGCCTAAAGTTTACGTTGCGTAACGCACTGACTGGCTTTCCTTTAGCACGTTGACATACCCAAGCTCGTATCCGTCAGACGGTCGCGTCTGCAAGAAACATCTTCATTTGTTGCTGACTCATTTGCGCTCCGACCGGGCATTAAGTATGTCTGGTTCATGGAGTTCCAGGAACGGGGTGCTAGCACTTTCACATCTTTACCACATGATTCCTGGTCGTACTTACTTAAGTCCTCTGTGGTACAACATAGTTAACAGTGGTGACCAAAAGCATCTTGTCTCTGGTACGCAGGTGAAGGCTCTCGCAAACACATTGGAGGCAATCGCCTACGCAACAGCTTATGCAAACAAGGCTACACAGAAGCTTACGCCTGAGGGCTTTGTCGGGGTCGCTTCTGGGGCAGTAGCCGGTCACTGGTCTCGTCGATCGTAGAACTGGAAGATTTGAGCATACTAAGCTTTTGGCAGTACTTGCGCCAAAACTACTTGCAACGCTTTGACGGTCACGGTCGTCTTGATCGTATGAATAGCTACCTATGGGGAGGTAGCGAATGGGGTGCTACAATATGCAGAGACTTCTATAATATGCATATCCGTCCTTTAGAGGCGGAAATTCTGGACATAGGAGCAACTGAGCCAGAGCACGAAAAGCATAGGCAGGAAGGGGCTGCTTGGCTAAAGGAGACGGACCCAGCGCGTGCCATGGGCTTTCTGGAGTGGGTGCGCTCCGGTAACGCTGCATCGCTGTTTCCAGGGGCTACGGGCCTGGACGGTCTTCGCTACATGCGTCGTAACTACGGTACGAGCGAAGCGAGTACGGTGATGTCTGGCGAAACCTTTCCAGCGAAGAGTTTAGCTCGGAGTTGCGTAAGCCAGTGTCGCGTCTTCGTCGTTCGCCCGAAGACCGCAAGTCTTTGCTTCACAGCCTGTCGGACGCGTACGGAGCTGGGTCAGAGTTCCAAGTAAGCAAGAAGGCCTTTACGGGAAGCGCTATAGACCTCGAGGTCTGGTCCGAGTTCCTCGCTGGGCTCTCGTCCCGTTTGAAGGCAAACTGGCACGTGCAGCACCAACCGCTGGTAGTGGCGAAAGAGCACGTGTATGTTTACCTGTCCGTGTCTTAGGTTTCGTCAAGAAACGTTACTCGCTTTCTCACGCATAACTCGTAAAGGGTGCGCATCGCTGCCTTCGGCTCCTAGGCGTCATTTGCTGGGTGGGGCATAAATAACTAACGTAAATACAAAGGGGCCACGCAAAGGCTTATCGCCTCGTCACGGGCGTCGCTCAAAGGTGTCGTTATCGTCCCGTCTCTGCCGTCGAAGCAGGGCGTGCTCAGCGTATTCGTTTTTGTGCTTGTGCTGTTCGCCCTGGCCGTGTAAGCAAGTAGCTGCCCGGTCGTTCGCGGGCAAAGAGGAAGGTATCTAGGCGAGGCTCGCAGGTAGCAGTCACGTGCGCGGGCGGGCACGCGCGTTCCTTTGGGCTTAAATTGCTTAATCTCAAAAGGGTTGCTGTTTCGTAGGTAAAAACAAGGAACGTTTGCTATGGTGACGGTTACGGAGCGGGACAAGTTATGGCGGGAAAGCCAGCATAAAGCTAATGGTCGTAAGCGGTTCACGCTCCAGAAGCTGCCTAACTGGAACGTATGATGGGGGGGTTGCTTTTATGATAGCGAGGGTCGGTTACGTCTGTTGGCTGAAATAACTGGTGAAGATTACCGTAACTTGTTTTCGTCTAGGCCTTTGGTCCTTGTTTTCCGAGCTGACCCTGTAAGCGGGGAGGAAGTGGTCGTGGACTTGTCGGCCGCTTATAGAAGCTGGGAAGTTCTACAATGTGCAGTCGGCGCGTAAGCTTCGTCCGTTTATTCGTGACGACCTATTAGAGCCTGCGGATAGTAAAATGACACTTCGCGTCTACCTACATGATATACAGGTGTGTTCGCGAGCTGCGAAACCGGGCTCGCCTGCTCGGAAATCCACGAATGGGAAGGATCTACTGAGTCGTACTATGAGGCGAAAGCGGCTGGCTTTCCCGAGGCATTGGTTCGTGGGATGTGGCGTGGCTCTCCCGCGGAGAAGGGCCCGCGCAGCGGCACGCGTAAAGCGATAAAAGACTTCACACGTGTATCGCGTAATCGCTTAAAGCCTGCGAAATGCGCTGACTGGATGTCGCTTTGTACGTTGACTTACCCGGGGTCGTTCCCCATGGACGGTCGGGCCTGTAAGAAACATTTTCACTTGTTGCTTACGCATTTACGGTCCGACCGGGCATAAAGTACGTGTGGTTCATGGAGTTCCAGGCTCGGGGGCGCCACACTTCCATATCTTTACGTAGTGTGCGATCCCTGTAGTACGTACTATAATAAGTCCGCTGTGGTACCACATTGTAAATAGCGGTGACCATAAGCACCTCGTAGCGGGTACGCAGGTGAAGGCGCTGGAAAACAGCGAGTAGGCCATACAGTATGCTACTGCTTATGCGAACAAGTCGACTCAAAAGGTCACGACGGAAGGTTTCGGTCGCTTTTGGGAGTCGTTCGCTAGTATCGGAGATCGTGGAACTGGAGGAGCGAAGCCTTCGTCAGTTGCAGCACAATGTACTTATGTCGACGTATTTATCGAGCATAGACGCCACGGGGCGTACGGACCGTATGAATTGCTATATTTGGCCTGGGGGCAATCTGCGGGGATTACTACAATATGCATATTCGTCCCCTATTATAGTAAGCCGAATTGCTGGACATAGGCGAGATTGGTCGCTTCGGGCTAAGCGGGCGTGGGTGCGCCTTGGCTTTCGATGGTTGACGAGGCTCGCTCAAAGGGGCTAAAGCGTTGGGTGAAAGAAGGGAAGGACGCGCGTAGCTTTCCCCCTAGTCCGGCCTGGACGACCTTCGTTACTTGCGTCGTCGCCGCCCTTAGGTGTGAAGGGGGGCTGCAAGCCACGGGAAGGAGCAACGCGAGGAAGCCTTCGACTCGCCCCAGGATGAGCGGGTGTCCCGTCTTCGGTCCGGGGGTCCTCGATCACTGCTTCATAGCAACGCTGATGCGTACGGGATTGGTAGTCGTAACACCTAGTAAGTAAGGAGGCCTTCGAAGGTAGCGAGATCAGCGAAGAAGAGTGGTCGCGTTTCCTGGGGGTGCTTTCCGAGCTACACAAGGTAAACTGGCACGCGGCAAACCGCTGGTAGTGGCGAAGGAACACGTGTATGTTTACCTGTCGGTGCTTGGCGGCCTTGTCCAGAAGCGGTATACGGTGGCGCATGGTGCGTAAGGAGGATTCCTAGGCGTGGGCTGTTTTTGCGCCTGGGCTTGTGAAATTTGCTATATCTCATTTGGGTGTCGTTTTTGCAGACGCCAAAGCTCAACGCAATTTGTATGCAAGGTTGAACAAGTTCGGTAAACAGTCGTTCGTGCCAACATAAGGCTAACGGGCTACAGCGATTTCTTTTGCCGAAGCTGCCCGCCATGGGCCGTATGCTGGGCGGTGCAATGTACGACGAGGAGGGCCGTCTGCGCCTGCTGCCGGAGCTCGCCCGTTCGGATTACACCAACTTGTTCTCTAGCCGGCGTGACCGGCTTGTGTACGAGAGCTACAGGCAAGAGCTACGTCGTGGATCTAAAGGAGCGCTGATAGAAAGCGGCCAATTCTTGAACAGGCCTACAGCTTTCGCACTTCCTTCGTGACGACTTGCTCGAACCTAAGATAGCGTAATGACACTCAGCATCTATCTACATGATATAGAGATACGCTCTTCGGCTTTGGCTAGCCGTTAGGGCTTGCTCGTCCCGACCCTGCAATCTGGGAGTGGCACGGCACCACGGAGTCCTACGAGGAAGCGCGTTCCCTAAAGGAGCTCGTAGAGGCTGACAGACGCCTGTCCTCACAGCCTTTGGGAGGTAACCTAAGGCTATCAAGCACTTTACCCTTAGTGACCGGCTAAAGTTTACGCTTCGTAACGCGCTGACTGGCTTTCCTTTAGCACTTTGACTTACCCGAGCTCGTACCCTTCGGATGGGTCTGTAAGAAGCACCGTCCACCTTTTGCTTACGCACCTTCGCTCTGACCGGGCATAAAGTACGTGTGGTTCATGGAGTTCCAGGCCCTAGCCGCGGTGCTCCGCACTTCCACATCTTCACCACGTGCGCTATACCGGGTCGTACGTACCAACGCCTTTGGTACAGCATCGTGACGGTGACCAAAAGCACCTCGTTTCCGGGACACAGGTAAAGGCGCTCGCCAATACAGAGGCGATCACGTACGCGACGGCTTATGCGAACAAGGCCACGCAGAAGCTAACGCCAGAAGGCTTCGTCGGGGTCGCTTCTGGGGGAGTATAGCTCGCTGGTCTCGTCCATCGTGGAACTCGAAGACATAAGATTCGGCAGCTGCAGCACCTTCGTCAAAACTACTTGCAACGCTTTAGCGGTCATGGTCGGCTAGACCGTATGAACTGCTACTTGTGGGGTGGCAGCGAGTGGGGTGCCTCTATTTGCGCCGCGGGATTATTACAACATGCACTTTCGTCCCCTATTATAGTAGGCAGAGATCCTCAACATAGGAGCAAAGGAGCCGTCGACAAGTATCGCTCGGAAGGAGCTCCCTGGCTGCAGGAATCGGACGAGGCCCGCCGCCGCAGCATGGGACTTCTCGAATGGGCTCAGGGCATGATGCTTCGTCTTTCCCAGCGCCGGGTTAGATGGACTTCGTTACCTGCGTCGTAACTACGGCTCGCAGTCGTCGTACGGTGATGTCTGGCGTAACCTCCGAAGAGTTTGCCAGCGCGCTCCGTAAGCCCGTTTCTCGCCTTCGTCGCCGATCGCAAGTCCTTGCTGCATAGCCTCGCTGACGCGTACGGGGCTGGCTCCGACTTCCGCGTTAGCAAGAAGGCTTTCGAAGAGAGCGACATAAGCCTGGAGGTCTGGTCGGAATTCCTTGCTGGCCTTTCACAGCGTATGAAGGTCAACTGGCACGTGCAGCACCAGCCGCTGTACGTAGCCAAAGAGCACGTGTACGTTTACCTGTCCGCGTCTGGCGGGTCAAGAAATGCTACAAGGTGTCTCATGGCTGACGTTCACTAAAGGGTCGTCACGTCCGTGGCTGGACTTTCCTGGAGGTCCATCAAAAAGAAAGAAAGAAAGAGCCTTCTAGCAACTCTATCGCCTCGTCTTGGTCCTCGCCCATAGGCGTAAACTCGTTCCGTCTTTAACGGTCTTCCATGTACTGCCGGTCTGGCTGCATGTTTCGCCATTTTTGCTGTGGCTAAAGGTCCCGTGCTCTCGCCCCGAGCATAGAAGTCCTATCCGAGGCGCGGAGGTAACCTGCTGCATGCCCGCTAGTCCGTCCTCGCGCGTACGTGAGCACGCGCGCTTGTTCTTTTTGGCTTGTCGCTTAGCTCGGGTGAAGGTTTGCCGGTATAAAGCAACTGCAGCGAGACGAGCTGTATAAAGCAACTGCAGCGAGACGTGCTGTTTCGTGTGAGTGAACAAAGGGACAGTAAAATAAGCGTAATTGCGAAATGGATGAACCAGTCAATTTGGCCTTTGTTTTCGTTCGTCTCCTAACGTCGACCCTCGCTCGCTGTGCTCGCGAGCTTTTTCCCCTCGCCAAAAAGGCGAGCTTTTTCCCCTCGCCTTTACTTTGTACGAATATGTGGACTGGCCCGATGCCCACTATAGGGGGTCGAGGTTCCTAGGATTCTCTCAAAGGCCCGCTGAACCCGAGTCCTAACGGTCACCCTGCATATACCGGAACGACGACCACCCTTCTTTTGGGCGCTACGCACACAGCGCCGCCACCGCCCTTTTACTGCTTTCCCTTTATTCGTTGGTTAATGTTTTGCTCTTTTAATACACCTCCTTGTACAACCCTAAAGGGCCTTTGTACCACCGCCGGACGACGCACCCCCCAAATAATAGAGCCGCCTCCCTGGACAAGCCCCCCGCACCTGCTTCCCCTTCGATGCTCTACGGGGACCGCTTTACAGCCCGGTTGTACAAGGCCTAGCTAGCGGGGGCTGCAATCTAACAAGCCAAGACCGTTTAAGCAGTCCGTAACCTTGAAAAGGGCACCGACACCCGGGGCCTCACCCTTTGAAGAGAAATAACTCGCGGCGCCTGGGCTCGGGTATCTAAAGGCGGACCTCGCTTTGCTCGGGTGAAGGGGTGTCGCCTCAGTCGCGCTTGGCCCCTCGCTTCGCTCGGGATTTGTACAAAGGTGTCTTTAGCCTGTATTAAATGCATTTTGAGATAATATAATAAGAATATGTACGGACGTTTGACACCATACTAAACTAAAGGGGGTAAGCAAGCGAGCTTTCGAGGAGAGCGACATAAGCAAAGGCGCGTTCGTCACAAGCCGCTGTACCTCAGGAGCACGTTTATGTCTACCTGTCCGTGTCAGGCGGGTCAAGAAACGCTATAAGATGACGCATTCCTGATTTCCAAAGAAAGGGTCCGAACGAAGTGAGGGCACGAAGTGCGTTTTTTTTGCATCCATGCACCCATCGCTTTCTGTCTATGTTCACTCGGACCCTCGCTCGCTGCGCTCGCTCGCACTATGAAAGTCTTCACTCGGACCCTCGCTCGCTGCGCTCGCGAGTTTATTCCCCTCGCTCGATAGCTCGCTCGTTTATTCCCCTCGCTCAAAGGCTCCGCGCCTCGCTTACGCAAGCATGTCGTCGGTCCTCTATCCGTTGCGTCTTTCGTGCATGCTTGCCGCCACAGCAGGTCGCCGTCTCGTGGCTTGCTCTAGGTTTCCCCGCTCGGCTCAGGCTCGCCGCTTCCCGCGGCTGCCGTAAGGTAAGTGGCGCCTCACGTAGGGCGGGCGCGCTTGTTCTATTGGGCTTGTTAAGGCAGGTAGCGGCTGGTCCTGGCCTCTACATCTATAACCGTTGTGAGTGTGTTTAACACCTCAATCTCGGTGCTGTGTAGTTAGCAAGCGTTCGTCCTGTCCAGAGTCTTATCGGTGCTTTGTTCGGCGTTGTAACCGTTGCAACGTCCGACTGTTCGGAACCGGTGTCCGTTAGCTAACGGTCTACTTGGAACGGACGACACTTCGTGGACCAGAGTTCTGGCCACTCATCACCACACTAGTGGTTTCCGGGAGCGGCGTTGGCTTGCGCCAGCAATATCCTAGAGCGAAGCCGGTCGTGCCTTACGTATAGCCCTATAACTAAGGTTACCTTTCGGCGGGGACAAAATCAAAAAGGGCCTCCTGCCGCCCTCGCGGGCCTGGGGAGCTTCGCTTCGCGATGGCCGCCGCGGCCAGCTTCGCGATAGCAAGGTCACCACGCCCGCCGAGACGCCGTACTCCTAGGGTGAGGACTACGACGGTGCTCTGAAGCGAGGATACGTCGTCCGAGGCTTGCCAAGCGTCGTCAAGGGCTACTACGCATAGCACGCCTAACTTAGGCTACGCTACATTGTGGGTGGGAGCAAAGCACGCGAGGATACGTGGCCTGTCCGAGGAAGCTTGTTTACGTTAGAAGGCTACCTGTTAGCCTGCGAGGCTAGCTAAGAAGAAGCTTAGGCCAGCGACCGAAGGGAGCTCGCGGAGCGTCGCATCGCCGCGACCCACGCGGGCTTCGCCTAACTTAAGTAACGCACCAAAGGCCTCGCTCTAAATACGAGCGAAGCAAACAGCGAGCACTCCGACGACCGGTCTACCTTACTTGGAATAGCGTGGCCTTTGGTTGACTAAGTCGCTTACCCATCACCTAGCGTTGCGGGCATTTCTTTACATAGTAGGGGCTCCGAAGGAGCCGACACAAAACAATAGCTTTGTCTACCGTTAAACCTTTGGGTTATTTCTTTTCACAAGTGTAGGGCGCAGCGCTAGCGCCGTGCAGTCCGAGCATCCTTTTCGTCTGCTTAATAGGCAGGAAACGGCTTCTTGGTGTAGTCGTTGCGCTGCCCTTGTGGGTGCGACGCTCTGTGAGCGCTCTAACTAGGTGCAAGGGCCGTTGTTGCTTAAAGGCGGCACAAAAACGCTAGTAGTGTCGGGTAGCTGTAGCGCAGAGAGCCTCTGTTCTAGCACCGTCCTTGCCCCTAAGGTGCGGCCGAGCGCGAGGCACCCCGTAGCGCGAGGCACGGTTGCGTGGTTCTGGGCCCGAGCGCGAGGCTGCAGGGCGTAAGGCGGCACAGGCACGCTTTACGCAGGCGCTAGCAGCCAGTCTAACGCAGGCCCTAGCACGCTACGTCCAAGGGGTTACTTTTTTAACCAGTGGAGGTTAGGCGCTAGCGCCCGAGACGCCGTGCTCACCACGTCTCCGGTCTGCTTAATCAGCAGAAAACGGACCTTTGCGTAGTCGATGCGTGCTATTATGGCGCAGTAAGTGCTTCGAGCAGAACGTCCGGTTAAAGGCCGTCGGCGACAGCTCGGGTCTTTACGTGACGCGGCCAAGTCGGCGTTGCAGTAGCCGTTATCTCTAGCACAGAGTTTTCGTCTAGCACCGTCGTTGTACCCCGAGCGCGAGGTTATGGGCCGCGAGGTTATGGACCCGAGCGCGAGGCACCTAGTGCAGGGGGAGCGCCGTAGCGGGAGCGTGGTTCTGGACCCGAGCGCGAGGCACGCGTCTTTATGGGCCCGAGCGCGAGGCTGCAGGGCGTAAGGCGGCACAGGCACGCGCAGCCGCTTGCCGCAGGCGCTAGCTGCCCTTCTAGCGCAGGCCCTAGGGCTGCCGGGTCCTAACGAAGCTAGCTCGCGGGAGTCACGCTAGCGGAGCTCTTCGCGCGAGCGTTGCGGTCTCTGGTAGCGTAAGCCTATCGCTTCA
>JFJP01021690.1_pt1 | contig 15486 bp, 14 predicted proteins | sample 431651 | NCBI WGS metagenome assembly JFJP01 (sample SAMN02602958, study PRJNA72255) | Microbial mat metagenome, whole genome shotgun sequencing project. | biome: fresh water; feature: sink hole; material: water; isolation source: purple microbial (photo- and chemosynthetic) mats found in... | reverse complement strand
GCTCGAAATAAGTCGGAGAGTAGCGCAGCCTGGTAGCGCGTCTGGTTTGGGACCAGAATGTCGCGGGTTCAAATCCTGCCTCTCCGACCATTTTCAACCTTGCACCCTTAGCTCAGCTGGATAGAGCAACGGATTTCTAATCCGTAGGTCGCGGGTTCGAATCCCTCAGGGTGTACTTTTTATCCAGTAAGCAAGAATACATAAGGCTTTTAACTTTAGATAGTTAAGAGCCTTTTTGTTTTTATTGTTTCGCCTGTTGCTACCAATTAATGAAACCTTTTCCACAAGCTACATATACGTCTTTACACGCACGTACTGAAAGATACGAGGTCAAACGATTATTTAGAGCATTATGCCATTGAGTATTTGTCGATCCGCCTGAAATGCGATGTTTGAGAATAGTGTATTTTGGAAAAGAACGATTCTTGTTGTAATTGGTCGCATACCATTATACTATTGAACACCACCCACCACATTTCTCGATTCTTGTTTACCAGAAATGAGGAACCTGTGAAATTTGAAGATTTAAAATCTCTTCCTGAAAATCAGTATTTATCGAAATTCTTAGCCGCCAAATATCTCAATATGACAATTTTTGAATTCGATGATTTTGTCACAAATCACGGTATTCATTGCCATCATATTGATAAATTTGGTGATAAATTTAAAATTTCTGAAATAGTTGCCGCAATCGAAAATCGGACTACGGACGGCACGGTTAAGCCGATCGGTGATTCGGGTATGGATAAACTTCCCCCCGAGCGCGCAGATAATGAGATGAGCCAGGAGTTGTACTCGTATACCGTTGAAATTTCACACCTTCTCGCTCAAGAGGATGGCTACATACAGATTCCTCGCAAAGAGATAACACTATTTGAAAAAGTACCACTTTTCCAAAAAGGTACAAATAATCAATTTGTTCTATATAAACCCGCGAATTCTCGACTTCCCGATGAGAGGATTACCGACTATCGTTGCCCTGTTCTCTATTATCATGACCTTGATCAGGCCGATGCGCTCGTTGAAAAAATGACTCGATATAACCACATTTTATCTTCTTTCTTGAACGAATGTAATTTGGCAGGAGCGCAGAAAGTGCTGGTTGACATTTTTACTTCCGCTGTTGTGAATACTGAACCGAGTGTACTTGTAGAAATGAGAAATAGCGTCGACGCGACGGTGCGCTTTTATCCCAAAGAGACGAATACTCTCGATATGATGTGTAATGTTATTGGACTTGGTAAAGGTGTGTCCGAACACTCTGTGAATATAATGGGATTGGCGATTAAGTTCTGTAAAAGTAATGAATATTCAATTGAAGATACTGTTGATATAGCTTTTAGCGCCCTTTTGCATGACATTGGAAAAACAAAACTTGAATTCCACGGTATTTCTGAGAATGGAATTGTTCCTGCCGATGAGGAAAATAAAAAAATATTCCAGCAGCACTGCGAATTGGGAGCTTCCATTATCGATCAGTGTAATTTTTCAAACTCGTCTATTAGATTAGGGGCATTGGAACATCATGAACGGCTTGACGGAAGTGGTTTTCCCACAGGGAGTAAAAAGTTGTCATTTTACGGACAATTGATCGGGATGATACACTTTTTCGAATCGCAAATGGACAACTCTTCAGATGTGCATATTCAGGGAAAACCACTGGCAATTCTGAAACGCCTTAAGCAAGAAGTCGATGCCGGAAAATATAATAATCAACTATTTAAACAATTTGCATACAGCCTTTTATGAGGGAGTGAGACCATGGACAACGCGACTATAGCTGAACTACTTGCCAATATTTCTGTAACACTCTCCGAAATAGCCATTGAATGCCTCGATGCATTTTTGGATATTGATGCTTCTGTGAAAGAGCCGTGGACAAGTACAGAACAACTTCACGGCAGATTTGATTACATCTTTATGCTCGATAGTTTTAACGATAATTACGAATCAACACTTTGCATCGGTTCGCCTGCAACGAGCATGACAAATCTGTTTGACACTAAAATTGAGTTGGATGAAGCTAAAGACGCAGTATCTGAACTTGCCAATATTTTTTGCGCGGTTTTAATGGATTATTCAGATTTTACTGACCATTTTGGCATTCTTGTTCAGAATCCTCCTCAGGAAGCGGTTACTCAGGCCATTTTTCCGCGATCTCCTGGAATTGAGGGGAAAATTTGGTGTGGCGATGACTGGCTCTACTTTGGCTATTCTATTCGCCCTAATCGACTGTCGGTATTTGATCTTTTATAATTCCTGCAACGAAATGAGAATATGATGTCTCGATGGTATGATTTCTACGAACGACTATCTCCTCTGTTTGAATCACTGCAGTTCATGGATTCTAACGATCTCGAAGTGATCGCTCACGGTGTCATGAAATTGACGAAAGTACACAAAAATGATGCTGTGTTCAGTGCTATTATTGAAAATATGGGAAAAGAACGTCCTCACCGGCGATGGTACGACCGAGATTCTAATGTTGCTATGATTTACTATTCTCTAGAAGAGTCATCTCCTGATTTTATCGATGTGGTGACGAATTTTCTCGATGAACACGTACCTCCATCGATTAAAATCCTTGGTGAAGAGGTGAGCCAGATATATCGCGTTGCGGATGCGCCACAATCCTATTTCGTGGAGTAGAGAGAAAACCGTTCATATTGAGAATTAAACGAGGGTGCTCTCTACCGCTTGATTCAGTTCATGGCGCACTTGGCGAATCAGTTGTGGTGAAACGCTGAGGTTCGTGATGCCAATGCTATTCAGTTTTGATGCAAATCCGGGATATGACGCCAATTCACCACAGATGGAAATCTGCTTATCAAAACGTGACGCCGTCTGCGCGAGAATATCCATACATTTCCACAGAACGGGATGATTCATGTCGTATGCATGAGCCACTAATTCGTTGTTGCGATCAACGGCAAAGAGATACTGCAAGAGATCGTTACTGCCGATACTCCCGAAATCAGCCATCTCCATAAGCTCTTCCGCTTGGAATACTGCCGAAGGAACTTCGAACATGACTCCCAGTTCAACCTGTTTCATTGAGATATTTAGCATCTGTGCCTCTGCGTAGATTATATCCCGCAACTGTTCAAATTGAACCGTATCGACAATCATGGGAAGCATAATGCGCAGTGGATAGGATTGCGAGGCTTTGAGCAAGGCGCGAATCTGCGACGTGAGTATTTCGGGATTGCCGAGGAGAAAACGACTTCCGCGAAAACCGAGGAATGGATTTTCTTCTTTGTTGTGAGCAATAAATGAACTGGACTTGTCTCCGCCGATATCCAAAAGGCGGAAGGTCACCGGTTTGCCATCCATGATTTCCAGTGTTTGAAGATAGATCTCTTCTTGTTCTGATTCGGATAAAATTTTTCCGGCCTTGAAAAAGAGCATTTCGGTACGGAATAATCCAATCCCATCGGCGCCATGTTCTCGGGCAGAAATTACGCTGTCAAGACTGCTACAGTTTGCATAGACTGCGGTGCCGGGCACACTTGGTTCTGCGGTATAGCTTTCTTGTTCGAGAGCGGTCAGTTCTGTGAGATCTGATTCTGAGGGATTGAATATGACGACTCCTTCTGTGGCTTTGATCAGAATCGCATTGCCACATCGAGCGTGATCCATGGCTCCTGCAACGCCGGTGATTGCGGGGATTCCTGCCGAACGAGCCAGCAGTGCTGCGTGGCCATTTACTCCACCTCGTTCAGTGACAATTCCTTTGATTCTTCCGAGGTCGATCTCCATCAACATGGAGGCGGTGAGTTCTTCAGCGACAATGACCGCCTTTTTCCCGCGACTACAGCTTTTGGGGCCGGAACAGACAAATCCAGGCTCGGTTTTAAACGCGAAATTGAGCAACCGCAGTTTTACTTCGGAAATATCGGACGAACGATCTTTGAAATAGTCGCTGTCGAGTGCGGCAAACCGTTTTTCGTATGAGGCGAATACGATTTCCACAGCCTCTTCGAAAGGGACTGCCGTATGGCGAATCAACTCAGCAACTTCTTTGTCGATCGCCGTGTCGTTGAGCAGTGCCAATTGTGCGTCGAGAACTGAAGCTTCGGCTTCGCCGATCTCCTGAGCGACCCGTGTTCGCAAATTTTGGATCTCGGTGGAACAAAAGAGGCGTGCGCTTTCAAATCGTTCCAGTTCTTTGTCGGGATTGAGATTCACTTTGCGAATGCGAAGGGCTGCTTTTTGGTAGTTTCCGTGAGAATAGAGACAGATGTGAGAGGCTGTCATACCCGGCGATACGGATAAGCCGTTCATTTCAATTCGATCTGCCACGGAAACTCTTTTCTATCCCTTTGAGGAATGTGTAGTTTTTAAAATTTCCAACACCTTCGTTATTAAAATATATGGGAAATGTTCACCGAAATCTATCTTAAAAAGAAATGTTACACTCGGGCAGATTACTGACAAAAGCGTGTGATAACAGGGGGATTCGGTTTGATTGTCCTTAAGGAAATTTTATGAAATGCGATATCATTATTATTGGTGCAGGACCTGTGGGGCTGATGTTGGCAAATCTCCTCGAACAGGAGAGTACTGCATCGGTGGTGGTGATTGAAAAAGAGCTCAGTCGCCCATCGTGGTCACGAGCAATCGGTGTGACCCCGCCTTCATTGGAAATTTTTGAGTCGCTCGACCTTGCTGAAAAGCTTATTGAATCGGGCGTTAAAATTACCACAGCGGTAGTTCACAACAAAACCGCGGTTCAGGGATCGTTGTCGTTTACCGAGATACTTTCGCGGTATCAATTCATACTTTCGGTTCCGCAAAGTAGCACTGAAACGATTTTAGAAGAGAATCTTCGTCATAGCAACGGAGCACAGATCTATCGCGGCACTGAACTGATACAACTTACTCAAACCGCAACAGGTGTGTTTGCAGAAGTTCGTTCAGATCTCGGGTTCGAAACGATTTATGCGCCGTATGTGGTAGCTTGTGATGGCGCGAAAAGTGCCGTTAGAGATTTTCTCGGAGTGAGAAAGCGCGGTGGGCGTTATCGCGATACATTTGTCATGGGGGATTTTGTCGATCGATCCGACTTTGGCAGTGAAGCACATTTCTATTTTACTAAAGAGGGCGCCGTGGAATCATTTCCACTTCCCGAGGGAAAACGGCGCTGGGTGGTAGAAAGTTCCCGTTTTGTTCATTCTCCAAATAAAGATGTTCATGTGCAAAAGATTCGCGAACGCACGGGAATTGTTCTTGATGCAAACGATGTAGATGTGTTGAATCCCTTTGGAGTTCAGCATTTTATCAATAACAATTATCGTCAAGGACGCATTTTCTTCTGTGGAGATTCGGCGCACGTTATGTCGCCAATCGGTGGGCAGGGAATGAACACGGGATTCGCCGATGCGGAGTTTCTCGCGGTGATTCTTTCCGAGGCGATAGAGTCGGGAAAGGTCGATGAAGAGCTGTGTGATCTCTACGAAAGGAGTCGTAGACGAGCTGCGCGATCGGCGATTACCCGGGCGTGGATCTCTATGAGAATCGGCACGGCCAAAGGGGTTTTTGCGTCGATTCGCGATCTCATTCTGAAAGCTTTTCTCAACTCTCCACTGGCACCGGCAGGAGCGAACCATTATTCCATGCTCACGATTCCCGATGGAACAATCCGCGAGACTATGAAACGGTCGGCGAAGCTTTCCGAAATTGTGTCAAAGCGCAGATCCCGAACATAAACGACCTCGAGTTCACTTCCACAAAGCCATGAGATCGTAGGAGTTCGAGAAATGCTGGTTGATTCGGAAATTTCTTGAGACTTTCGGCGATGTAGACGTAGACATCGGGGTTTTTGTGGAAAACGATTCCCCACAAGCCTCCCCAAAAAGAGAGCACGAGATATTCTGCTAAGGCGAGCAGACGGTTTCTCGGTTTTGCAAAATCGAGGAACAGCGCTTCGGCTCCCGGTTTCATCACCCGATTCAGTTCGATCAGAGCCTTGGAAAGATCCGGCGCGTTGCGCAGTGCATACCCGCCGGTGACGAGATCAAATGATTCATTTTCATGGCGAAGGGCGCACATGTCGCCAATTTCGAGAGAAATATTCGGGGCCATGGGGTTCACCTGAGCTTGAGCGATCATCTGTTCGTTGAGATCCACGCCCACCACCGATCCTTGAGGATAGCGCGCTGAAACAGCGCGGGTTATGTCCGCGGTTCCGCAGGCTAGATCGAGACAGCATGGCGACTTTTTTTCCGGAAGAGCGCGAATCAATTGTTCTTTCCAATGTTGATCCTGCCCAAAGGACAAGAGCGCGGTGATTTTGTTGTACGCCGGAGCAACCACGGTGAAAAGCGAATGGTTGTAGGATCGTTTGCTCTCTTCGTTGGAAAGATCCACTGAGCGGAGTGGTTTTAATTGATTTTGCATATTGGTCTCATTTTCATTTGATTACAGAATCAGAACCCATTTGTAGACTGAATGGGTAGTATATTATACATCTGAACTCCATGATTGAGGAACCTATGAAGCAAAAATCAGCGTACATTCACGGAATAGCCACTACCGTCCCGCAATATCGTTTCGAACAGCCCTTTGTCCTCGATTTTGTGACAAAACTGCTCGGCGATACAAAACAAAAACAGACATTCTTGAAACGGGTCTACGCGGGAACGGCCATCGACACTCGCTACAGCGTCATCGGCGATTACGGGCGCAATCCCGAAGATTTTACGTTCTACCCGAAAAACGAAACACTCACGCCGGAACCTTCCACAGCGAAACGGAACGATCTCTTTATTGCAGAATCAAAAACGCTTTCGATCGACGCGGTGAAAAAGTTGCTTCTCCAGTCGTCATCGATTGATCCAACATCGATAACACATCTTATAACGGTCAGTTGCACCGGGTTTTCTGCTCCGGGATTTGATTTTCACCTGATCAAAGAGTTGGGACTTGCGGAGGATATCAATCGGTTTCACCTTGGCTTTATGGGGTGCTATGCCGCATTTCCCGCCATGAAACTGGCGCGCAATATCGCCCTTTCCGAAGAGAATGCAAAGATTCTGATCGTCACCGTGGAACTCTGTTCGCTCCATTTTCAGCAGAAATACGAACCGGATACGATTGTGGCCAACGCCATTTTCGCCGATGGTGTTTCCGCGGCGCTGATCTCGGCAGATCAGAACGACTCGTGGGGCAATTCGCTGAAATTGAATCAATTCTACAGCCGTGTTATCGACAGCAGCGAAAATGAAATGGCGTGGCAGATCGGTGAAACGGGGTTTGACATGAAACTTTCCGCCTACGTTCCTCGCCTTATCGAAGGGAACATCGGCTCCATCATGGATTCGCTCTTTGAAAAGTGCAAAATATCTCGCCACCAGATCGATCTCTGGGCGATTCACCCCGGCGGGCGAGCGATTCTCGACAAACTGCACGAATCATTGGGGCTTCAGAAGTCGGATCTGCAAATTTCCTACGATGTGCTTCGCAACTACGGCAACATGAGCTCTTCCACGATCATGTTTGTTCTCAAGGAACTTTTGGAAAACAGTTCTACGGGAACGGTGTTCGCCGCGGGATTCGGCCCGGGACTCACGGTAGAATCAGCGATTATGGAAAAGCTATGCTGAACTTCTTTTTCCCGCCTATGACCGATCGTTCCTACGAACCGGAACTGATGGACGATCCGCAGTGCGATCAGAAAAAGCTGGTTCGCACGGTGAAACAGTTCAAATTGATCAACCGACTCTTTTCGCGATCTCACTCCTTGCTAAAAAAGCTCTGCCTTGCCGACATGACTGATCCGGTGAAAACCTATCGATTTCTGGACATTGGAGCCGGCGGCGCGGATCTGGCGATCTGGCTGGCGAAACAGTGTCGCAAAAAAGAGATTCAGATCGAAATTGTCTGTCTCGACTACGATCCAATAATCGCAGCCTTTGCCCGCCGAGCGGTCGCCGATTTCCCCGAAATTTCCGTGGTGGAAGGTTCCGCCTTTGATCTGGAGCCGCTGGGAACGTTTGATTTTGTATTCACCAACCATTTTCTGCACCACCTCACCTTTGATCAGATTCGAATCGTGATTGCTCAGATCGATCTGGTCTGCACGAAACGATCAATTCTCAACGACTTAAAGCGATCGTCAATGGGGTATCTGGGATATTCGCTGGTGGCGGGGCTCTTTTTTCGCAACAGCTTCGCTTTTTACGATGGGCGACTCTCGATCCTTCGCGGATTCACCGAACGGGAATTACAGACCGAAATTCTCGATCAGTTACCGCAACTGGCGCTCTCAATCAGCATAATCGCCCCTGCGCGGATTGTGCTAATCGGCACGCATTAGATCCGTTGATTTTTTCTCCCTCGCCGTTTTATGTTAGCTCGGTCTTGTAGCGCCTTAATCGGTTTATGTATCGCTCTAAGGTCGTAAATAAAATCTGTTGCACTGCCTATGTTCATGAACGTACAATGACTCCGATTCAATGGAACACTACAGCGATTCCTTTTCCCCCTTTTTTAAGAAAGGATGTACTATGAAATACGCATTATTTCTTTGTGCTGCATGTATCGTTATTACAAGTTGCCAAATCATAGATACAAAAATCCCCGAAGATAATTCCCCATATCGACCAAACATGATTGCTCTTGTGGGTGGAGAGTTTATGATGGGGGATTCAGAACGTACAGGGGATACATCTTCAGCATTGTTTTATCACAAGGTAAAACTATCCCCATTTTTTATGGCAGAAAGCGAAGTAACTCATGGGCAGTATCGGTCTGCGTTACTCAAGTTATCACAACTTGAAAAGAAACGTGCAATCTCATCTGTGGTGATCGTTGATACGTTGGAAAATGCACCGATTGGTGTAACATGGATTGAAGCTGCGCGGTATTGCAATGCCTTGAGCCGGATAGAGAGGCGCACTCCTTGTTACAATACGATTACTTGGCACTGCAATTTCACGGCAAATGGGTATCGTCTCCCCACGGAAGCAGAGTGGGAGTACGCCTGCCGTGGTGGTACAAGGGGCCCCTTTTTCTGGAACCGAACAAATACGACCTACTACTTCTGTCTCTATTCTGTTGATTCTGCGGGACAAAAAGTCCGACGGGTGACGCCGTATACGTCAAATCGCGCTGAGGCGTTTGGGCTGGCACAAAAGCTGACTGGATTTTCTCGCACTATTACAGAAAATGACACGGGCTTTAGTGTGGGGAGAACCGAGTTTCACCCAGACAGCGCAGTCAAATTTGCATGGATAGATCTCAATAGTGAAAACCGGCTACACTCCGTAAAAACAGTACTGCCGAACAGTTTTGGCTTATATGATATGATTGGAAATCGCGAGGAATGGGTAAATGACCTTTTTTCACCTGATTATTATGTTAGAAGTACGTGTTGTGACCCCCGTGGTCCAAATGTCTGGGATCTAACTGTTGCATTATATGGGTTTGGACGAATTTCCCGGGGGCATAATGCCTATGATCAAGCTGGTATTCGTAACCCGCTGTGTTATAGCTCCTTTGAGAGACCTAATGTCGGTGAGTTTAGTACCTATCATTTTGCAATTCGCCCGGTTCTCAATCGCCCTGTTTCGGATGGGAAGTGATAAAAGTACGTGACTAAGGGCAGTGAGGACAGTGGTACGAAAAATTTCGCTGAGCTGGTAGGAATGGGTTCCGTGCGGTTAGCAACCCATTCCGAGCGGTTAGCAATGCATTCCGAGTCAGTAGCAATGCATTCCGAGTCAGTAGCAATGCATTCCGAGTCAGTAGCAAGGCATTCCGAGTCAGTAGCAAGGCATTCCGAGTCAGTAGCAAGGCATTCCGAGTCAGTAGCAAGGCATTCCGAGTAGTGAGGAACCCATTCCGAGTAGTGAGGAACCCATTCCGAGTAGTGAGGAACCCATTCCGTTTGTAGGGGCGAACCTCTGTGTTCGCCCGCTGGAATCCCATTCCAAAGAATGCTTACGACGTGAATTTTTCAAAATGGATTGCCCGCCGTTTTACACCCGCTGTTTTTCCTGCAGAAAGTACCAAGTCCTGCAGGTGCGACGGCGCGCAGAACCAGAGTTCTGGCGAGGCGGTTTCGCGCAACCGTTCTATTGCCGCAATTATATCCGATCCGGTGATTCGCGCGCCGTTCTGTTCGCGGGTCAAAAAGGTTTTGACACTAAATTTTCCCAATATTCGTTCCATCGCCCGCAACTCTTCCGCAAAGGGGATTTCACTCTCCGTTGTGGCACTCCAGATAAGCATCACCGGATTTGTCAGAACTTTCTGTTCGCTGACCCACTGGCGAAGTATCGACAGAAACGGCGTGATTCCCACACCGCCGGCCACAAAGAGAAGTGGCGCATCTGCGGAGGGCGTGAATGTTCCGTAGGGGCCGTCGATCCGAGCGCCAGTTCCCACGGCCAAATTCGCCAATCGTTCCGTGAACAAGCCGGACTTTTTGATCACAAACTCGATCTCATTAGATTGATGCGGCGCCGACGCGATGGTAAAGGGGTGCTCTTCGCGCCCGGCAGATGATTTCGAAAAGGTGAGATAGGCGAACTGTCCGGCACTCCACTGCAACGGTTGTTCCAGCCGTAGAGTCACGGAAATCATACTCGGTGAACAGGCGGTCACGGCAGTTACGGTGGCGCGGGGCATATTCATGGGACGTATGATACGAAAGTTGAGGTAGCAGAGAATTGTTCCCCATCCGGTGAGATGAATCGCCACCATGCGCAAGCTCTGTTCAGCGGTGGACCAGGCGAACAGCACGTGAATAATTACGAGTGTAAACATCAAAATCATGCCGTTGTGAAGCGTCTTCGCCGTGTTGTACCGAATCGCAATCGTTTCAAGAATTTTTGTGGGAATCAGTTTCCTCAGGGGGGAACGAATCATAAAGAGATGAGTCATGATCGACAGCAGAGCAAAGAGCGAAAAAGCGGCCATCCCTGTGGCGATCTGCACCGACGGTTCGGCATTGAATTTCAGTTTAAACACTAGGTGGAACAGGGCGGCGACAAAGGCAATCCCCGCGGTGATACCGTGAAATCGAATCAACTTGTCCTGACCGAATATCTTTTCGATCCATTTGATTCTGCACGAAGTAATCACACTGAGGGAGAGCAGGGAATAGGAGATTATCCCAAAGAACATACCCAGGGAGTAACTGTGTAAGAGTGAATACCCGTTGCCGTGAAAATAACTCTGTAAAAGAAGAGCGGGAAGCGCCAACGCACTTCCCGCAACGATCAGTTTTTTACTTTCCATTGGACTTGGCACTGAGGGCAATGAGTTGTTTTGCGTAGGCCGCCGCAAGCGTGGGCACCTCTTTCTGTTTTGACGCCGAGGTCACGCCGTCAACCTTGGATTTCACTTCCCATTTAGATTGCTGGGTTGTGTGAAGGAGAATCGGAGCATTGGCGTGTTTGTTAATCCACGTGTTCACCCATGGACGAACCGCCGAGTTCACGCCGGAATTGGTAATGAACACTGCTCCGTAGGCCGCCACGGTCACTGTGTCGAGCGCGCCTTTTGAATGATCCAAGGTAACCACTTTGTACCCCTGTTTGGTGAGCAATGCTTTCATGTCAGCTACCAGTTTGTTCTTGAAAGGTGTTGATTCATAAGCGAGAAGAATTGGTTTAGCTTTTTGAGCGAAAATCATCGCCGCACTGATCAGTAGGGACAGAACTATTTTTTTCATAGAGACTCCATATTGTAAAACAATCAATTATAAAGTTTACCATTGTGGTTAACTACGAGAAGTATACCATTTTCTTCAGCAGAGAGACAACAATATTTGTTTGGATTACCGAATTCTCGCACTTCGGGCCCCAACGGTCGTTGCGGGCTAAAAGGAGAAAGCAATTGAACGACTAAGTGAGAGTGTATTCCGTTTTGTCATCTTGTCGAAACGGCAATGTATCTTTCTGATTGATAGAATCATTTTTTGTGCAGGCGGTAGAGAATGAACAGTTGTGACGACATCCCCGATCTTTCCGGAACCTACATTTTTGTTTCCTTTGATCTGGTGAACGCCACGGCGTTTAAGCTGATCGACAGCGACTGGCCACTTTTGTTCAACGGTTTTTTTGATTACTGTCGATTGAAAATGCACGACTACTTTCCTCGCGCCTGCGAATGGAAAATGATTGGCGATGAAATTCTATTCTACATGGCGGTGACGGATAGTTCCGAAGTATTGACAATTCCCGAAAAGATGTTCGAAACACTGAAGCGGTGTATCTCCTATATCGAATCGCATACGGCGAAAAAGGCGGCTCTTTCGGTGAAAGCGACCTTGTGGGGAGCGCGAGTAGCGGAACAACGCCATTTTGGTACCGTTCAGTTGGGGAACTGCCACAACTACCTTCTGCGCACCGGTGGTGTGAACGGGATTTCACTGGACTTTCTCGGGCCGGATATCGATGCGGGATTTCGGATCACGCGATTTGCTCACCGTGGCATTTTGGTAATCGGAGCGGTGTTTGCCCGCACGCTGATCGCTCTTGCTGAAACCGGATCAGATCGGGAAATGATAGAGCGGTTGCGGATCGTATCGTATGAGCAACTGAAAGGGGTGTGGGATTCCCGCCGCTATCCGATCATCTGGTATCACGATCAATGGCGATCGCCCGATTCGATGTTCCTCTACGATGATCAGTTTACGTCGCCTGTTGTGGCTAATGTCATTGCACATCGGATCAGCGATCGACCCAACATTTTGCGGCTCGTGAAAGTGTTCGATGATCTTGGCAAAAACGACGAAATCAGCGGCATGATCGAGGGAATCGACAACTGCAAGATGCGAAACAGTGTAGAGGTGTCGCCGGAAGTGATGTTAGAACGCCTGTCGGAACTGCATCTCGTCGCCATGTGTACGACGCCGGACAATCGTTTGTTTATTGCCCGTCGCAATGACAGCGAAAAATCCAGAGGGCTCTGGGAGTTTGGTTTAGGACTTCTTCAGATGTACAAAACGATCGACGATTCACTCTCCACGGCCTATCGCGATGATTTCGGCCTTGAACTTCAGGCGATCAACGGCGAATTTCCTCCCGTGGCGACCTATTCGATTCACTATGATACGGGCGAAAAGTCGATCCCCGGAATCATGGTTCTGGCGCGGGTTATTCCGGAAACATTCAGCCTCGAACGAATTGATCGCTATAAATATTGTGAAGCTCGTTGGGTCAGCGAAAGCGAATCTGCGGAACTTCCCTCAGGATCCTGTGTTCCTGGATTTCACGATCGAGTGAAAGCTGCTTTTAAGCGATTGGCAGAATTGGAGTGTGGGCGGTAGGTTCTTTTTTCACTCTCTGTATTTTATGTTGAACACAGGATACTTCAGGTCACGCTTCACGTGGCATCACTGCTTTTACAGCTGTTTTTCGGATTATTCCAAGCCTGCAAAACGATCGCCCCAAATCGCGCTGATCGCGTGGTATCGCATTGCCCGCCGGTGAACCTCGGCGAATGAAATAGATGTCTCTTGCAATATGGTCGGTGAGCTCGTCGAACCGCCTATATCCACGGATCCTTCGACAAGCTCAGGAACCGAATGTGTAGATTTAATTCACACCGCACCTATAATCACAAGTTTGTTATTTCGATTTGAGAGAACGGCCTTTTGAACCCTACACCCGTAGAAACGAACGGTTCGACACGTTCACCGCCCACTCAAATGGGATTGCGCCCAGTAAAATCGGCACGGGAACCACTCCAATGGGATTGCGCCCACTAAAATCAGACAAAGAACCACTCAAATCTCATTGCGCCCACTAAAATCGGCACGGGAACCACTCAAAACGGCAAGAGCCCGGGGAGTTTGCCGATCTCAATGGGAAAAACGAAATCATCGCGGAACCGAATCGTTTTTCACAGACCGCAGGAAACGAAAACAGGGAAGCGTTTCCACTTCCCTGTACCAAAGCGACAGAGAACGATCAGACTATTTTGATTGCAGTTTTTTCGCCGAACCTATGAGAGTAATCCATCCCACCACTGCACCGATCGTGTTGCACACAATGTCCAGCGCCGTGTTGGTGTATCCGCCGACAGACTCGCCCGCATCGAATGCCACTACCGCGGCGAACTCCACCATTTCATTGATCGCTCCGATTCCCGATCCGGCGAGAATGGTCATCATTCCGATCAACCAGATCGGCGCATCAGAACGAAGTACCGATGAGACGGGGATAAAGACAAAGCGGGTCATTACGAGATAGCAGAAAAAGTGAATCAGTTGATCGTATTTGAGAATATTGTACGGTTCGCCCACGATCTGAATCAGCATGAGATCGTAGAGTCGCGTTTCGCCAATGTAGATCGTTCCGCCAAAGAGGTGCGTCGCCAGCCAGGCGGTCAAGAGCCACAACGTAAGAGCGGGGTAGTTGAGTCGCGCGTCGGTTTTCATGATAATTCCCCAGAATCCGGAAAGAATCACCGCATAAAACAGAAATTCGTAGTTGTGCATAATCAGCGAACGAATCACAAAGGCTCCAATCAGCCCCAAATAGACAACGGACGCGGAAATCATTTTCTTATTCACTCTAAGCCCCTTTAAATAGTAGATAACAGCGCGAATAATATAGTCTCGCCCCGGTGATTGCCGCAAGAATCTTTGATCCATCGGGGCCGAATCATTTTCTGTTGCACCGATCGCTGTCGCAACGTAGATTTGGTGCGTCCTAACCGTGGAGAGTGCCATGCCCCGATTGCTTCTGCTCAACAAACCGTTCGATGTTCAGTGCAAGTTCACCGACGAACAGAACCGACCGACCCTGGCCGATTTCTGTTCAGTAAAAAACGTCTACGCCGCGGGGCGACTCGATGCGGACAGCGAAGGGTTGCTCATTCTGTCCGACGCGGGATGGCTTTCGAATCTCATCGCCGATCCCAAACACAAACTTCCCAAAACCTATCTGGTTCAGGTCGAAGGCGCGATCACTCCCGAAGGAATTGATCAGCTGAAAAAGGGCGTCGTGCTCAAAGATGGACTCACCAAACCGGCGGAAGCGAAAATCGTCCCCGAACCGGAGTGGCTTTGGGAAAGAACGCCATCGGTTCGATTTCGCGCGGCAATTCCCACCAGTTGGATCGAACTGACGATCCGCGAAGGGCGCAATCGACAGGTTCGGCGCATGACCGCTCATGTGGGTTTCCCCACGCTCAGATTGATTCGTCACTCTATCGGCCCGTGGAGTCTCGACGGAATCGCCAACGGTTCGTGGCAAGAAGTTCCTATGCCGGCAACAGAGCAAGAAGCGCGAACACTCTTTGCGCCGTGGGTTCAGGGCGGATCTTCTTCAAGAGAGGGCGGTTTCACTCGTGAGAAATCAGTGAGACGCTCAAAAAAGAGATGACATCTGCTCTCTCTTAATCTATACTTTTTCTTATTGCTTCGGTGTGAAATAGAAGTCTCTTGCAATATGGTCGGTGAGCTCGTCGAACCGCCTATATCCACGGATCCTTCGACAAGCTCAGGAACCGAATGTGTACATTTAATTC
>JFJP01015294.1_pt1 | contig 15488 bp, 15 predicted proteins | sample 431651 | NCBI WGS metagenome assembly JFJP01 (sample SAMN02602958, study PRJNA72255) | Microbial mat metagenome, whole genome shotgun sequencing project. | biome: fresh water; feature: sink hole; material: water; isolation source: purple microbial (photo- and chemosynthetic) mats found in... | reverse complement strand
CCGTATTTTGTGAGGCGGTTCCGATATAGGCGATAAATTGCGAAGCTTCTAAACGGGTGGGATAAAAGGCTGAGACTTCGTAGGCAAGTCCGCGTTTTTCGCGTAGTTCCACAAATAGGCGACTCGATAAACCATTGCCCAAATAGGTCGAAATGATTTTAAGGGCGGCATAGTCGGGCGAATGTACCGAGGGCGCAGGATAGCCGATCACCACGATCGCCTGTTGAGTGTCCTGCTCATGGGTAACTAATAGGGGTTGGAATTTGGGTTCAGGTGTAGTAATCACGTTTGATTGAGAATTTTGCCAGTCGCCAAAGGCTTCTTCGACAAGGGCGATCGCTTTTGCGGGCGAAATCTTACCCGCGATGCTCACCACCATTTGATCGGGACGCAAATGCTTTTGATGAAAATCCACCAAATCATCACGGGTAATCGCGCTCACACTCGCTTCTGTCCCCAAGCTCGAAAAACCGTAGGGATGCTCGCCATACATTAATTTCTGGAGGTGATCGTAGGCAATCGTAAAGGGTCGCTCCTGCTGCGATCGGATCGATTGGATGGTGAGCCGTCTTTCAAGATCAAGTTCGCTACTGGGAAAACTAGGCGATCGCAAAATTTCCGAGGCGATCGCAAAATTTCCGATCCTAAAAGCAACATCTCATGAAAATCTGAGGTGATGGTTTTCAATGACAATACAAAATAATCACTAGAAGCTTCAGTTCCCAAGGATGCGCCAATGGATTCCACCTGTTCGGCAATTTCTAAAGAGGAATAGCGCTCAGTGCCGCGTGTTAGTAATGATGCGACTAAATGGGTAAGTCCAGATTTGGCAAGAGTTTCTACGCGCTCACCACCTGCAAAAAAGCAACGGGCTGCAATAATATCAGCCGTCAAATTTTCGGTTACTAAAACAACAAGACCATTGGGTAGTACCAAGCGATCGCTAATGCGTTGTGAGACTGCTAGAGACAAATCTTTTTTACCTAATTACAAGTTAAACCTTTGAAATATTTTACCAGTGATTTTTATAGCGCTGCTTTGCCGCGCTATAAAAATCGGTGCTTTATTTAGGTACAAAGCAGGTGATAAACCGAAGAATCGAGTTGGGTCTTACCAAGGAATTTTTAAAAGCTTTGCAAAGCAACGCTTTTAAAAATTTCCTTGGTTTTGGTTTGAGCGCAAAGCGCTGTAATAAGATTGGCTCAAGCCAAAATTACAAGCCAAAATTACAAGCCAAAATTACAAGCCAAAATTACAAGCCAAAATTACGATGTACACAAGCTCAAACTTAATGAATCATGAGTAATGAGATAGATCTACCATCTCCTATTACAGGAATGCGTCTAGTCGCGATCGCCATATTGCAATATCAAGATAAATTCTTGATGCAGTTGCGAGATGACATCCCCACTATCGTCCATCCTGGGGTGTGGACAATGTTTGGTGGGCATCTTGACCCTGACGAAAAGCCCACCATAGGAATTTGTCGCGAATTGCAGGAGGAAATCGGCTATATTCCTAAACAAATTAGCTTCTTTCGGAGCTATTTAGGCGAGCAAGTACAGCGTTATGTATTCTATGGGGCTTTAGATGTAGGGCTAGATCGACTTGAACTCAATGAAGGCTGGGATATGGATTTTCTGTCCGCCTCAGAGATTGCTAGTGGTTCCCATTACTCTTGCCAAGCTTTAGAAAAACGTCCCCTTGCCCCCAGTCATCAACAGATCATGTTAGATTTTCTAGCATCTTCAAGGAGCCGTATTAATATGTTGTAATGTGTGTGGTGCTTCGTGAAAGTTTTAAATGCGGAGAGAATTGGATGAGTATTGCAACGGATAAACAAAAATGTCTAGATTGCTTGACAAAAGCGATCGCCGACTTGCAAGGTCAAGCCGATCAAGAGCAATTGACCAAAATCTCCAATTTGATCATTCAAACCATGACTGGACCTTGGCGATCATTCCATACACCAAATCACATTTTTGAGGTTGGTGCTGGGGGAGATGCGATCGAGGTAATATCAGCACTATTCCACGATCTGGTTTATGTGCAGGTCGATCAAGGCATCAGCGTTAACATTAGCCGCTATATCTCTCCCTACATTAAAGAAGATCGTGAACAACTAGTCATCCTTGATCCGCCCGAACTGCAAGAAGATATAATTTTTAAAGTGGTATTGATGCTCTTTGGGTTTAGTCATGGTCAGCCCCTCTTACCCATGTCTGGACAAAATGAATTTCTGAGCGCACTTATTGCTGGTAAAGCTCTAGAACCAATTCTGCCTCTAAACAAATTAACCGAAATAGCTGCCTGTATTGAAGCCACCATTCCCTTTCGTCCTCAACCCGTTGCGGGCTTGACCTCATCGGATCTGTTATTTGGGCGATTAGTTAATGCTAACGAAGAATTTGAGTTGGGTTGGGATGATGATCAAATCGCGGAAATCGTCAAACGATCTGTGCGTTTATCAAATCGCGATGTCGAGAATTTTGCGAGTACTAATTCATCCCATTTTCTGAATAACACTTGGAATTTAATTCCTGAAACCAACCATGATTTGAAGAATGTCAATTCCTATACTGTGCATGGTTATCGAGTTTCCATGCAAAAAATGGAAGGTTTTATGAACTTTCTTGCCCCTGAAATCGTGTTTAGGCGCTATCGCAATGAGCCAGATGAAAAAAGCTATTACAAATTACTTGCTCAAACCAAACAAAATCTAGAGGTGTCCCGATTGTATTTAGGGACAAAATTAACTTCGATCGCCATCTTAGAAGCCCTATCCTTTCGCATTGGTGATGATATTCCCCTCTCCACGATGATGGGAGAATTACCGCGAGAAGATAAGCTCGTTGTCGGCTTGGAGCAGTTTTTGCCAGAAATTGAAGAACCCTTTAAACCTAATTCTCCCATCGAAGCCGAGGTCTTAGAGTTGCTAGATAAGGGGCGCACGGTTGACTCTAGTTATGATGTCAAAAATTCACCCGTAGCAACTTTTATGGTGAAGTCCATCGGGTTTCCTGAAATGCAAAGAATGTTGAAATTATCTAAAGAATTTTTTAAAGGTAATCTGACCCATGAGCAATTAATTGCTAGTTGTGATCCCTATGTGATTAAAACTATCAAAAATGCTGTGTTGCAGTTATTTGATTCTCGTAAAGCTTCCCTTGCACCATAAATTTTAGAATGCGTAAGTTCTCTATATCAGAAATCAAACATTTATTTAGATTGAAAATTAGATTTAGAAAGTGTCTACATCCCGATCCCAATTTGCAATGGGCATGGCTCGGCTTGCAATGGGGAATAGCATTAATTCACATTAATGGACTGCCAGCATCTTTACCACTAGCTTTTGTAATTCTCACTACTTGGTGGCATTATTGGCGAAAAATTACTAGCGATCGCCTTGGGCAATTATTTTTATGCTTCTGTGTTTGGCTGGCGATTACCTGTCTATGGTCAAGCGATCCCCTCAACTCGTTAGGAGGTGCGGCTAATTACATTCCCTTTGTCTTACTTTTTTTAGCATTGCGCCTAGTTTTGCAGACAGCCGCACAATTGCGGAGACTGGCTTGGATTATGGTAACTGGCTCAATTTTTAACAGCGTAATTGGGTTAGGACAAAATTTTCTGAATTGGTCAAAGCAGATCAATTTTTCTGTGACTGATATTTCTTTAAAAGCCCCAGACACTATAGAGAGAATGACTGCAACCTTTACCCATGCAAATTTTTTTGCAGGTTATTTAGTAATAGTTTTGATTCTTGGGACAGTTCTTTTATGTGAAGTTTGGCAACAAAAATCTGGGAATCAAAAATCTGGGAATCAAAAGCAGAGTAAACAAGCGTTGTCTGTGATGGTGCTTAGTACAAGCATTTTATTAAATTTAGTCTGCATTTTTTACACCAGTTCGCGTAATGGCTGGTTAACGTTACTATTAGCAGCTTTAGCGCTGATGCTTTTTTACGGTCAACGCCTCATCGTCGCATTTTTAGCAGCGATCGCCAGCATTGTGATGGGGGCAGCCTTTGCTGGTGAGCCATTTCAAGGTTGGTTCCGCCAAATTGTTCCCTATGCAATGTGGGCAAGAATTAACGGGCAAATGTATCCTGAACCCTATGCAAATAGTCGGGTCGCTATTTGGGAATACGCATGGAACTTGGCTCAGCAAAAGCCTTGGACGGGATGGGGTTTGCAAACTTTCCCGCCGTTGTACAAGGCCCATGCTCAAATTTATTTAGGACATGCCCATAATCTATTCCTAATGCTATCGGCTGAGGTTGGTATACCCACGACCTTGATCCTAGTCATTTTGGTTGGTTCAATCATGTTTCAATCCGTAAGAAATTTTATGCAAGCGCCCAGTCAAGATCCCAGTAGCGATCGCCAAATTTTATTTGGTTATCTTCTTGCCTTTAGTGCTTTTATTGCGTTTAATACCGTCGATGTAACTGTGTTTGATCTGCGTCTGAATGCGATCGCTTGGATATTACTTGGTGCGATCGGGGGAGTTCATTCGCGCCTAAACCATCGCGATCGCCAAAACTTATCATAAAATTTTTATAAAAAAAGAGACTGCTAAAGCAGTCTCTTTTTTAGAGTGTTTCCCCGCCGAAGGCGGGGTATTGATTAATAATCGAAGTCGCCACCAGCGCCCATTGCGCCACCGCCACCAGCAGCCTTATCTTCAGGCTTGTCAACGATGATACATTCGGTGGTGAGGATCATGCCCGCGATCGATGCTGCATTTTGCAATGCCGAGCGAGTCACCTTAGCAGGGTCAACGATACCAGCCGCAAACATATCTTCAAATGTGCCGTTAGCAGCATTGAAGCCGATGTTGAAGTCTTTTTCGCGAACGTTTTCGGCAATAACAGCACCGTTAAAACCAGCATTTTGAGCAATGCGCTTAACAGGAGCAGCTAAGGACTTGGAAACGATGATCGCGCCAGTCAATTCTTCACCAGTCAAATTAGCATTTGCCCAAATGAGCAACTCAGGGGCAAGGTGAGCCAAGGTTGTACCACCACCAGGGACGATACCTTCTTCTACAGCCGCCTTGGTTGCGTTGATTGCATCTTCTAAACGAAGTTTGCGATCCTTCATTTCGGTTTCTGTGGCTGCGCCTACTTTGATCACAGCTACGCCACCAGAAAGCTTAGCCAAACGCTCTTGAAGCTTTTCTTTGTCGTAGGAAGATTCGGTTTCTTCGATTTGACGACGAATTTGCTCAACGCGAGTCTTAACTGCGGCTTCATTACCATCAGCAACAATGGTGGTGCTGTCCTTGGTGATGATCACGCGGCGAGCTTTACCAAGTTGGTCGAGCTTGACAGAATCAAGGCGTAAACCTGCATCTTCGGTGATGACCTGTGCGCCTGTGAGGGTTGCCAAGTCTTCGAGCATCGCTTTGCGGCGATCGCCAAAACCAGGAGCTTTAATTGCGGCAACGTTAAGCACACCGCGTAAACGGTTAACTACGAGGGTAGCAAGAGCTTCTTTTTCGATATCTTCAGCGATGATGATCAGAGGACGACCAGCGCGAGCAACTTGCTCAAGGACAGGTACGAGTTCTTGAACGAGGGCAATCTTTTTGTCAGTGATTAAGAGAACTGGTTCTTCAAAGGAAGCTTCCATGCGCTCAGCATCGGTGACGAAATAAGGAGAGATATAGCCCTTATCAAAGCGCATCCCTTCGGTAATTTCCAGTTCAGTAACCATCGATTTACCTTCTTCAAGGGAAATCACGCCTTCTTTACCGACCTTATCCATCGCTTGAGCGATCATTGCGCCGACTTCTTCATCGTTACCAGCCGAGATGGTTCCAACTTGGGCGATCGCCTTAGAATCTTCAATGGGCTTAGCATGTTCTTTGATCTTGCCAACCAAGAAGGTCGTTGCCTTGTCGATACCGCGCTTGAGGGCGATCGAGTTAGCACCAGCCGCCACGTTGCGTAGACCTTCCTTAACAATGGCGTGAGCCAATACGGTAGCAGTGGTAGTTCCATCACCAGCAGCATCGTTAGTCTTAGAAGCAGCTTGACGAATCAAAGCTACACCAGTATTTTCAACGTTATCTTCTAGTTCAATTTCCTTAGCGATGGTTACGCCATCATTAACGATTTGAGGAGAACCAAATTTCTTCTCAAGCACTACGTTACGACCTTTGGGTCCTAGGGTGACAGCCACAGCTTCAGCCAAGATGTCCATACCACGCTCTAGGGCGCGACGTGCATCTTCGTTATAAATGATTTTCTTAGACATAATTTTTTTGGGTAATTGATAATTGGTAAATATTTTGATTTTGGAGAGTGCGAAGCACTCTCCAAAATCAACTAGGAAACGATCGCTAAAATATCTTTTTCAGCTAACAACACATACTCATCTGTGCCGAGTTTGATGTCAGTGCCAGCATATTTGGAGTACAGAACTTTATCGCCAATCTTGACTTCGAGGGCTTGGCGATCGCCTTTGTCATCGAGTTTGCCAGGTCCTACGGCGGCGATTTCGCCAACTTGGGGCTTTTCTTTTGCAGTCTCAGGCAAGAAAATTCCACCTGCGGTTCTTTCTTCTTTAGCGCTTACTTTGATAAATACGCGATCGGCTAAAGGCTTTACGGTAGTTACGTTTAATGTCGTGGTTGCCATTGGTATTCACTCAGTTGACTAGCATTTTTTGGCTTTGTCTAGAGTGGTTTAGCACTCTAGGTGACTGAGTGCCAATTTAACCGAAAGGGTTGCAATGTCTATAGTGTGGTTTACCGAACTGCATCTATGGGTTGCCAGACAGCTTTAGCCATTACGGCTCTGTGGAAGAGTTAACCTTGACTAGTTTTAACATTGAACCCCTGAGATTGCTTATGGTCTGCTGATCCTCTTCTTGAGAGGTATAGGTTGCATCGGATGCGACTGCGTGGGATTCTTGGTCTTGATCCATAGATTTTTGAGCTAGGCGATCGCATAGAGCATCAAGATGTGTCGATAACTTGATGGGTATACGAGGCGCAATAGAATCAAGATTGGGATGATTGGGCAAATCATCGCAGGGACAACAAACGGGAGCGCGAGGTCCCATATCTAAAGTCGGTACAAGTAAATTGCACCGAGCGCAGGCAATGATTTCCCATTCATTGCTAAGTAGATCGCTAATGGTTTGGTCAGTGCCACTCAAATAAGCTTCTTGAGCTTTTGTCGTACTAACTTCATCCCAGAGACTATTGAACAGCGGTGAATATTTGTCTCCCTGTAAAATCTTATAGATATAAATTTTCTCTGTTTGGTTGGATAAACTAATGGTTTTGCCCATCTGCATCCATTGAGCAAGATAATTTTTAACTAAGGTTCGTGAGGCCATAGGTTGGAACCTTTGATGAATAATCAACGTAGCGGGTGATTTAGGATTCTAGATTCTAAGCTTATTTATATCTAGCTACTTATAATTAATATAGTCTGATAGATTCGTAAATAGTCTAAATAAATCTTTTATTTTGTAATGTATGCCTGAAACTCAGTCTGCATCTTTGTTAACGCCTTTATCTTCAACGATAGAGCCATCAATCCAAATTCGCAACTTAAATTTTCACTATGGCGAAGGTGATTTATTTAAGCAGGTTTTATTTGACATCAATTTAAATGTCTATCCTGGGCAGATCGTAATTTTGACGGGGCCATCAGGATCGGGTAAGACTACGCTTTTGACTTTAATCGGGGCTTTACGCACGATTCAAGATGGAAGTTTGCAAGTTTTGGGGCAGGAGCTTAGGGATTTGCATCCTAAGAAATTAGTCCAGATTCGTAAAAATATTGGTTTTATATTTCAGGCTCATAATCTTTTTCATTCGTTAACAGCCAGACAAAATGTAATGATGTCAACGGATTTATTTACCCATGAAGGGGGGAATGCGATGGGATCAAAAAAAGCTGCTGAAGTATTAACAGCCCTTGGGTTAGGGGAAAGGATTGACTATAGACCCCATGAGCTTTCGGGAGGACAGAAACAGAGGGTGGCGATCGCGCGAGCCTTAGTTAACCGTCCCAAGTTAATTCTGGCGGATGAACCAACCGCAGCCTTGGATAAAAAATCTGGTCGCGATGTGGTGACGTTGATGCAAAAAATGGCTAAAGAGGAAAATATTACGATTCTGATGGTGACTCACGATAACCGCATCCTTGATGTGGCCGATCGCATTGTTAACTTAGTAGATGGCAATCTGGAATCTGACAATGTGGTGAATACAGATGTAACTAATGATGCACGCACATTTATGTTGTAAAGAATCAATGACCCTTACTATTAATCGAAAAGCCTATGGGGATTTACTAGCAGAGATTCAGCCTCATGTAATTACTAATGATGCTGAAAATGAAATTGCATTGCAAAATATGGAAAAATTACTAGCGCTTCCCCAGCCGACTGCTGAAGAAGAGAGGATTTTGCAACTGCTGCTGACATTGATTGAAAAATATGAAGATGAGCATTATCCAATGGATGATGCTTCACCTCTTGATGTTCTTTTATATCTAATGGAAGCCAATGATTTAAAGCAAGCCGATCTAGTTAATGTGATTGGCTCAAGTGGTGTTGTGTCAGAAGTTGTCAACGGCAAGCGTCAAATCAGCAAAAATCAAGCACAAGCACTTGGTAAATTTTTTCATGTTGATCCCAAGTTATTTTTATAAGTAAAGGATGGCAAAGCCATCCTTTACTTACTTATCAAGACGGACGACGTACCATTGCCATATGCCGCGATCGCCGCAATCTAGATCACAGGCTGTTTTAATTAAACGCTGTACCTGTTCGGGGATGGTTGTGAGATTTTGTAAATCGTGGGGCAATGAGTCTTGAATATCGACTAACAAATCATGCAAAAGTTGTTCTAGTTCTGGCTGAGTGACAAACCTTTCTTGCATATCGGGAGGCAGCACCACATAAGTGTCTTCGTAGTACATCATGCTGCTTGGCATAGGGTTTCTCAGCTAGTAAAAATTTTGTTTGTATTTTGTTTGTATAGAGAGTAAAGGCGGCGGATTCCGCCGCCTTTACTCGGTTAAAATTTTAGCATGACGAATGAAGCGCCTTTTGAACAACCTGAATTACCGATCGCCAATAACCTCAAACAAAAAGTGGAGGCGGTTTTATATCTAAAAGGTCAACCGATGTATTTGGCAGCGATCGCGGCGGCTTTGGGGTGTGAAGTTGAGGATGCGGAAATGGGTTTGATTGACTTAATTACGGAGTATGCCCATCGCGACAGTGCCTTAGAACTTGTGGAAACCGATGCGGGCTTTGCGTTACGGTTGCGCCCTGAATTTGAAGACTTAGTGCATAAGTTAATCCCCGTTGATATTGGGCGTGGGGCATTGCGAACTTTGGCGGCGATCGCGCTTAAAAAAAATATTGTGCAGTCAGAGTTAATCGAGTTACGCGGGGCGGGAGCTTATCAACATGTGCAGGAGTTAGTCGAGCAGGGCTTTGTGAGAAAGAAAAGGCAAGCGGATGGGGGGCGATCGTCGGTTTTGCAGGTAACAACTAAATTTCATCAATATTTTGAAATCGATGATTTAACCAAATTGATTTAGTCGGATTTGATATTCATATTTTTTGGATAGCTTTCGCTATTCGCTCGCGCTTTGATTTGTCCTACTCCCTTCCCACCAGTCGTTACAAAGTGAATAATTAGGCGTGCGCGGCGAATCCGCGCACGCCTAATTATTCACTGGGAAGGGAGTAATACAAGGGGTTAAGAATAATTTTAAGAAATATTTCAGTCAGTTAAAACTGACTTTAGCTTCGCAGCCCATAACTTTAGTTCTTGGTTGGCTTGGCTTTTAGGCGGAAAAATTAACCCGAACTCACGTTAATACAGGTGACTACGACTGTAGTACGGCGAATCCGTACTACAAAAAATATGATTTTACTGCGTCTTCCTTAGCAGTAGCTGGTTTAGTTTTATAATTGGGATTCTGCCCAATAACCCATCAGATTGTTTATGTCATCGATCGCCCAAATTCGCCAAACCTTGTTAAACAAAGAGCGATCAGCAACTGAAATTGCTCAAGAGTTTTTAGATCGCATTGATCGGCTAGAGCCGAAATTACATAGTTTTGTGACTGTTACGCCCGAAGTGGCGATCGCCCAAGCCAAAGTGATTGATGCCGCGATCGCTGCAGGTGAAGCTTTGCCAGCGTTGGCAGGTGTTCCCCTTGGCATGAAAGACAATATGTGTGTCAAGGGGATGCCGACTACCTGTGGCTCCAATATGCTTAGAAATTTTGTGCCACCCTATGAGGCGACAATTACCGCCAAATTGCGCGAGGCGGGAGCCGTGATGGTGGGTAAGACTAACCTCGATGAATTTGCGATGGGTAGCTCGACCGAAAACTCGGCGATCGCCCAAACTGCAAATCCTTGGAATACAGATTATGTGCCTGGTGGATCTTCGGGTGGCTCGGCGGCGGCTGTTTCGGGCGGTGAATGTGTCATTGCCACGGGTTCAGATACAGGTGGCTCAATTCGTCAACCTGCTTCCTATTGTGGTGTGGTGGGGCTAAAGCCAACTTACGGATTAGTTTCAAGATTTGGACTGGTTGCCTTTGCTTCGTCCCTCGATCAAATTGGGCCTTTTGCGAACACCGTTGAAGATGCAGCGATATTTTTGGGGGCGATCGCGGGTTACGATCCCAAGGACTCCACCAGCATTAAGACCGAAATTCCTGACTATGCGGCTTTATTAACACCCGATTTAACCCAATCCCTCAAAGGCAAAAAAGTTGGTGTAATTACGGAAACCTTTGGCGAAGGTTTAGATAGTGAGGTGGAGTCAGCCGTTAGAAAGGCGATCGCCCATTTCGAGACTATGGGTGCGGAAGTTTACGAAATTTCCTGCCCACGTTTCCGCTATGGCTTGCCCACCTATTACATCATTGCCCCTTCAGAAGCCTCCGCAAACCTCGCTCGTTACGATGGCGTAAAGTATGGCTTGCGCGATCAAAATGCTGATAACTTGCTGAGTATGTATGAAAATACTCGCGAATTGGGATTTGGTGCAGAAGTTAAACGACGGATCATGATTGGGACTTATGTACTGTCCGCAGGTTATTACGATGCCTATTACCTCAAGGCGCAAAAGGTCAGAACTTTGATCGTTCAAGATTTTCAAAAAGCCTTTGAACAGGTCGATGTTTTAGTTTGCCCCACTGCCCCCACTACAGCATTTAAAGCAGGGAGTAAGACTGAAGATCCTCTTGGGATGTATTTATCGGATTTGATGACGATTCCTGTAAACCTTGCGGGACTGCCTGGAATTAGTATTCCCTGTGGCTTTGATTCTAAGGGAATGCCGATTGGCTTACAGCTAGTTTCTAATGTGTTGCGCGAAGATGTGTTGCTGCAAGTTGCCTATGGCTATGAGCAGTCAACGGAATGGCACAAGCACCGACCTGCTATTTAGATTTACGGCGCAAAGCGCTCTAAACAAAAAAGCCTTGCGTAGCAAGGCTTTTTTGTTTATCTAACTCGTTTGACGACGAGCTTATAAGCTCCTTTACCTGTGCGATCGTAGGCATTGACGATCGCTCTGTATGTGCCAGTGTAAGGTAACTCAACGGTTACGGATGCAGTTTTACGGCTAGGTAATCCGTTGTTTTCTCGCAAAATTTTGCTATCGGGAGACAATAGAACTAAATAGGGGTGAAAATCAGGGCTGACCAGATCGGCTTGAACAACTTGCCCCGCTTGACCATTAAAGCTAAAGATCTCGAATAGACTGCCATTTCTTGCTAAAACCCGACTCTGGGTTCCCAAAATGCCATTTTTTTGGAATAGGATCTCGCGATCGCCTGTCGATTCCGCCGTGAAATTATTACTCAAGCGTCCTGCGAGGGTAAAAGAGCCTTGTTCTCCCACTTCGTAGGAATTGGCATAGAGAGTATATTTACCTGTGCTGGGCAAAATAATCGCAAGGCGGGCATTTTTACCGCCGCCACCGTCATCATCTTCCGCAATCTTGCGACCATTTGCCTCGAATAGGACTAAATAGGGATCAATACCAGTACCACGCATTTCGATTACTAACGATTGTCCTGCTTGCCCTTGAAATTGATAGGCTTTGTAATAGCTGCCATCGGTTAATGTGTTGTCATTATTGCCGAGGGTGGCCTTGATCGGATTGCCATCAAGGGTGAGGGTGCTAGGACTAGGCAAATTAGGTGTGGAATTAGCGGTAATCGTTCCTTGACGCACAGCCGCGATGAATCTCTTAACGGTATCGGCTTCGATCGCTAATCCAATGCCACTATTCGTAGAATTAGGAGTAAAGATCGCTGTGTTCACGCCTACGAGTTCACCGCGACTGTTGAGCAATGGTCCGCCAGAATTTCCAGGATTGAGGGCGGCATCGGTTTGTAATAATTTGCGATCGCTGTCAATGCGACTGATGATGCCTGTGGTGAGTGTCCCTGCAAAGCGTCCAAAAGGATTACCGATCGCAAAGGCTCTCTGCCCCACTTGGATACCATTGGAACTAGCAATGGAAATTGTCGGTAAATTGGTGGTCACACCCTCTAGACGAATCACCGCCAGATCAGGGTTGCGACTACTGGCCATCACGACACCTCGAAATTGACGCTTATCACTGAGCGTCACGTTAACGGTAGTTACGCCGCGTACTACATGGGCATTGGTTAAAATCAATCCTTTGGCATCAATGATCGAACCACTGCCATTGCCCCGTTGTGATTGGATGGACACCACCGCAGGGCTGGCTAGTTTATAAATGCGAATGTTTGTTTCTTCATCGGATTGGGCTTGGACAGGTGAGGGAGCCATGAAAGGATGGATAGAAACTGCGCTCAGGCCACCGCAAAGAACAAGGCTAGATGCCATTAAATTCAGAAAACCTTTTTGTATTCCTTTTTTCACAGAAACATCCTCAAGCACAATCATTCTACAATTCCCAATATTTTACTCTTTCTGCGAGCCAGCCATTTTTGCGCCATTTATCAACGATCGCAAATATCTGCTCGCGCAATTCTAAATGCTGCAATCCACGCGGTAAAGCGATCGCTAAACTATGGACTGCTAAATTCTGAGCCGTAATTTCATAATCAGGATGACTGCTGAGCCATGCCAACAGATTACTGTGATCGCCGACAAAAGCTTTCACTTTGCCTGATTCTAAAGCGGCTAAACCATCGGTATAGGAATTTGCACCAATGATCATCGCCTTTGGAAATTGCGACTGAATTACGGCGATCGATGCGGAATTTTTGAGAACAGCGATCGCTATATTTTGACTGAGTTCTTGAGAGGTTGTTCCCCGCCTAGCGATCACAATGGTGCTGTCGGTGTAGTAGGGTAATGAGAAATCAACTAAGCGCGAACGGTTATTTGTAACTGTAATTTGGGCGATCGCTAAATCCACTTGATTATTTTGTAAAGCGGTGAGGCGATCGCGATTTTTCAATGGAACTAACTCAATGGAGAGATTCAGTTCCTTCGCCAGTTCGCGAGCCAGATCGATTTCTAAACCTGCTAAGCTTCCATTGCGATCGCGAAATCCTAATGGAACTAAATTATCTTTGACTCCAATAATTAACTTGCCGCGCTTTTGAATTATTGCTAAGGAATGGAACTCAGAAGCGCTTACTTGGTTTAGTGATCGGGATGCTTCTAGACTAAATAAAGCGATCGATGTAACAGCTATGGTGAGAACCGATGATAGGGCTGACAAGCTAAAATCTTTCTTCCCTTTTGATTTGGAACTATTATCGTTCTGGACTTTTCTCACGAAAAAATATCTCCCAAAGTAATACAAATACAGTGATAAGAGTTGGTGCTTTGCACCAACTCTTATCTATTACCTACAGTTCTCCAAAGCCTTTTTTCTTTTTCTTCTTCTTACCATAGGCCGCATTTCCCGATGGCGATTGGTTGCCGCCCATGCCAGGGAAACCACCGCCGCCCATGTTTGGCATTCCGGGGAAGTTGGGCATTTTGCCCTGTCCCATTTGCTGCATTAAAGTTCGCATCTTCTGGAAATCAGCAACTAACTTAGTCACATCTTGGAGCTTATAGCCAGCGCCATTAGCAATCCGTTGCTTGCGACTAGGACTCTTAGCAATTAGATCGGGATCTTTGCGCTCTTGCTTCGTCATGGAGCTAATCATCGACTCACAACGCTTCAATTGCTTCTCTGCTTCTTGAATTTGCGCGTCATTGATTTTCATGCCAGGGAGCATCTTCAGCATTCCCCCAAAGGAACCCATGTTTTTCATCATGCGAGTGTTCTTCAGGAAGTCGTCAAAGTCAAACTTGGCGCTCATGATTTTTTCTTGGAGGTTCGCCGCGTCCGTGAAATCAATTTCTTCCTGCGCCTTTTCTACCAGCGTCAGCACATCGCCCATGCCCAAAATCCGTGAAGCCATGCGCTCAGGATAGAAAGGCTGTAACGCCTCGACCTTTTCACCAACACCAATAAACTTAATCGGCTGTCCCGAAATCTGGCGCACCGATAGCGCCGCACCACCACGGGTATCGCCATCCATCTGGCGCACCGATAGCGCCGCACCACCACGGGTATCGCCATCCATCTTGGTCAAGATTGCACCCGTAACCCCAATTTCATCATGGAAAGTTCGGGTCAAGGTCGCCGCCTCTTGTCCTGTCATCGCATCGACAACCAGCAACACTTCATCGGGATTAATGGCATCCTTGACGCGCTTGAGTTCATCCATCATGTCGCGATCGATCTGTAAGCGTCCCGCCGTATCCACAATCACGGTATTAACGCCTAATTCCTTCGCCTTGGCTAAACCTTGACGGGCAATCTCCACAGGATCAGCATCAACGCCCATTTCAAAGACTGGCACATTGATTTGCTTACCAAGGGTAATTAACTGATCGATCGCCGCAGGACGATATACGTCAGTCGCAACCAGTAAAGCCGTGCGATCGAGTTTGCGTAAGTGCAAAGCTAATTTGGCGGTGGCAGTGGTTTTACCTGTACCCTGCAAACCTGCCATCAAAATTACTGTGGGGGCGTTGGTTGCCTCAGCGAGTGGCACATTTGCCTCGCCCATTGTCCTTACCAATTCGTCATAGACGATCTTGATAAATTGCTGATCGGGGCGCACCCCTGCGATCACATCAGCGCCTTGAGCCTGTTTGGAGATTTCTTCGACAAATTCTTTGACAACCTGTAGGTTGACATCTGCCTCTAAGAGCGCCCTGCGTACTTCACGAATCGCGCCTTGGATATTGGAGTCCGAGATTTTGTCCTGTCCGCGTAACTTTTTCCAAGCCGCCTCAAATTTATCGGCGATTTCATCAAACATATCTAGTTTTGCTTTTGCTGTTGGTTCTAACTACTAATTTACCGTTACCACAGTTACATTGATCGCGATCTGTGAAAATTATGGCGGCGATCTGCGTTCAGCCAAGAGCTTCAAGTTATACTAAGAGCCACAAGGATTAGAGTTAATCTAGTATCTT
>JFJP01058880.1_pt1 | contig 15489 bp, 12 predicted proteins | sample 431651 | NCBI WGS metagenome assembly JFJP01 (sample SAMN02602958, study PRJNA72255) | Microbial mat metagenome, whole genome shotgun sequencing project. | biome: fresh water; feature: sink hole; material: water; isolation source: purple microbial (photo- and chemosynthetic) mats found in... | reverse complement strand
AATGGAAGAGCGTTTCGGCGTGCCGCTTATAGAACGGACTAGCAAAAAATTCAACCTGACCAGAGAGGGCGAACTTCTCAACGACAGGAGCTGGAAAATACTCCATCTTTACGATGGTTTGCACAACGAGTTCAAGGAGTTGAACAACATCATAGCAGGGTGCATCCGCGTGGCGACTGTTTACAGCATCGGCCTGCACGAACTACCTCACTACCTGAGAGTTTTCCTGAAAAATTATCCAGAAGTTAATGTCCATGTGGAGTATAGGAGAAACAACCAAGTTTACGATGACATTTTGGAAGGGACAGTGGACATCGGCCTAGTCGCGTTCCCGGTGGCAAAAAAGAACATCAAAATGGAGATTTTTAAAAATGATCGCCTAGTTCTGATAACCAGCCCCAACCACGCGCTCGCCAACAAAGAGGAAGTTGAATTAGAAGGGGTGGCCATGCACAAACTGGTAGGCTTCGATGCCGACATACCAACGCGCAAAGCGATAGACAAATTTTTTGAAGACGCGAGCTTGCCTAATGTGACACCAGTCATGGAGTTCGATAATGTGGAAACTGTCAAACGAGCCGTTGAAATTGATGTCGGTGTCTCCATAGTGCCACACGCCACAGTGGAGCAAGAAGTGCGCAACGGTAGCCTCAGGGCGATTGAGTTGACTGGGGGCGACTTCAGCCGACCGCTCGGCATACTCTATCGGTCAGGGCGAATTTTTTCCCCTGCGATCAAAAGGTTTTTAGAAATGCTCAGAGAATCTGGCAACGGAGCCGAAACTGTGCTGCAAGAGGTCTCATGAACCAGACGCACGCTCCTGTCGTCTCACTTTCCAAGGAAGAGATCAACGCCCTGCCCCTGTGCGGCTACGATGGCGATGTCCGTCTTGTGGTTTCACAAGCTGACATGGCAGCAGCAATTGATACGCTGCGCACTGAAAAAGTCCTCGGTTTCGACACCGAAACGCGCCCTTCCTTCAAAAAAGCGGAATCACACCCGCCATCTATTTTGCAGTTTGCTGGAGCGAATAATGTGTTCGTTTTCCAGCTCTCTAAAGTTGGCTCTTTGCAGCCTCTAGTCCCACTGCTTGAAAACCCGCACATCCTGAAAGTCGGCGTGGCGCCAGACATGGACATGAAACACCTGCACAAGCTGGTCTGGTTCCGCCAAGCGGGATTGGTAGATCTTTTCAAGATAGGCTCCAAGGCGGGGCTGAAACAGGCCGGCGTCCGCGGACTAGCAGCTCACATGCTCGGATTCCGCATTTCCAAAGGGGCTCAATGCTCCAACTGGAGCCTCCCAGTGCTGAGCCATTCGCAGATCAGATACGCAGCCACCGACGCTTGGGTGTGCCGCGAAATATATCTAAAAATGAAGGATTGTGGGTGGGTGTGAGTGTGCTTGACGAAGTGCTGCACTTGCACCAAACTGTATCCGTTCACCATGGGCAAATCCACCAATGAAGTGAGGGGCAGGGTCAGCGATTTTCTGGCCGCAAAAGGTGTCAGGTTGACGGCTCAAAGGAGCTGTTTGATAGATATTGTCTTCAGCACTACGCGCCACTTCACCGCCGATGAGTTGCTTGATATGGCTCGGCGCAAAGACCCAGAAATTTCGAGGGCCACAGTTTACCGGACACTCCCCCTTCTCGTGGAAAGCGGGATGCTTAAAGAAATGGATTTCGGTGAGGGCCGCAAGTTATATGACCCCAACTACGCCACGAACCCGCACCACAACCACCTGATCTGCACCGACTGCGGGCGGATCGTAGAATTCGAAGATGCCGTAATGGAACGCCGCGTGGACGACATAGCCACTTCCCTCGGCTACATACCGATAAATAAATCAGTCCAGATCAAAGGAGCCTGCCGGACGCTCCGAGACTCAGGAACCTGCGCCAACAAAAACAATTCCCAATCTTCAAAAACAAACCGCGCAAATACAGCTTCCTTGAAAGCTGCAAAACGGAGGACACTCAAGTGAAAATTCTTGTTTGGAAAAAAATAAAACTAGCCACATACATTGCCATTTTCGCCTTGGCCAGCAATATGCTACACGCCCAGCAGACCGTCTCCAACGCCCTGCTCATGGCTTACAAGCAGATGCCCGAAACAGAACGGCCCATTCTGATTGGTGTGCGAATCAACGACTCAATAGAAAGCGAAGTCTGGAACCTCCAGTTCAGCGATCCGAGCACACCAGACGGCAGGCGTCTGGTCGTCTTCACGGACGGAAAATTTGTCTCCAACCAAGCAGGCTTCATCTGGCCTTTTGGCGAAGGAACATGCGCAGGGCTGGAAATTCTAGACCTGAACCTGTCCCTCTCCCAACTGCGCAAAATAGCTACCGAACAGGCCACCCTCTCAGGTGTCAAACATGTTGAGCTGACCTATGTTTTGGTGAAGCCGCCAGATCAGCCTGCGCAGTGGGATGTTTACTTTCTGGATGCTAAAAAAGTTATCCTTGGCAAGATGTCCTTCTCCGCCAGAGAACTTCTCCTTATAAAATCAGAGTTCAAAACTCCAACCGCGCCGCCCCCAACTCCGCCACAACCAGCACAGCAAGCAGCATCCCATCAGCCGCCCGCAGCCGCACAAAGCCAGACCGTGCAACCCGTTTCCGCAACGCCCCAACAACCCCCTGCCCCAGCAGCAGCACAATAAAACCCATAGTTGCAACTATTTATTTGACAAAAAATTAAACATCTACTAATCCTGTCGTATATGACACATCTGGATCAGTTAGAAGCGCAGAGCATTTTTATTTTTAGGGAGGCTTACCATGCCTTTTCAAAGATGGCCATGCCTTGGTCTATGGGCAAGGATTCAAATGTCCTAGTCTGGCTTGCGAAAAAGGCTTTCTGCGGGCGCATCCCCTTCCCCGTGCTCCACATTGACACGACTTACGAGTTCCCCGAGATGCTGGAGTTCCGCGCATGGGCGCAAAAATCCTACGAACTGGATTTGATCGTAAAAATAAACGAAGAGGCTCGCGCCCGTGGCATCGGCTACGAAACCTGCGACCCCATCACCGTGACGCACGAACTGAAAACGGTAGCTCTCCAGCAAGTGCTAACACAATACAAATGGGAAGCACTCGTAACGGGCATCCGCCGCGACGAGGATTCCACACGCGCCAAAGAACGCTACTTCTCGCCGCGCAACGCAGATTTTGAATGGGATTACAAAGATCAGCCGCCCGAGTTCTGGAACCAGTTCACCACAAGCTGCAAGCCAGGCGAGCATGTCCGCGTGCAGCCGCTGCTAGATTGGACTGAGCTAGATGTGTGGGAATATATAGAACGCGAGAAAATAACCATCCCAGACATGTATTTTTCGAGGGAAGGCAAACGGTTCCGCTCCATAGGCTGCTGGCCGATCACGCACCCCGTCGAAAGCCCAGCATCCACGATACGGGAGATTATCGAAGAACTGAAAACGACCAAGGTTTCGGAGCGTGCAGGGCGTGCCCAAGATCACCACGAACGAAACGCCATGCAAAAACTGCGAGCAAAAGGATTCATGTGATCTCTTTTCTCAAAGAGCACACCAAACACTTTATATTTATATGTCACAGGAACAAGAGCGTTTAAAAATCGTCATAGTCGGCCATGTGGATCACGGAAAATCCACGCTCATAGGCCGTCTCTTTCACGACACCGATTCCCTGCCTCTGGGTAAGGCCGAAAGCATACGCAAAGCATGTGAAGCCGAAGGGATGGAATTTGAGTACGCATTTTTGCTCGATGCGCTGCTGGAAGAACAAGAGCAGAACATCACCATAGACACTACGCGCATACAGTTCCGCACACAAAAAAGAAACTACATCATCATTGACGCCCCTGGTCACAAAGAGTTTTTGAAAAACATGATAACTGGCGCGGCTAACGCGGACGCGGCCATCCTGCTTATAGATGCAAACGAAGGCATACAGGAACAGTCGCGCCGACACGGCTACCTCCTCTCACTGCTCGGCATCCACCAAGTGATCGTGGCAGTAAACAAGATGGACTTAGTCGGCTTCAACGAAAGCGTCTTCCGCCAGATCAAACAAGATTACACGGCTTTCCTAGAAAAACTCGGAGTCTCCCCGAAATATTTCATCCCAGTCTCAGCAAAACACGGGCACAACATCACGACACGCAGCCCGCAAATGCCATGGTCGGAAAGCCCTTCCATCTTGGATGCCCTAGACAGTTTCGCGCTCCCGCCATCGCAGGAAGATATGCCGCTCCGCATGATCGTGCAGGATGTGTACCGCTTCGATGAGCGCCGCATCGTGGCCGGAAGAGTGGAGGCTGGCTCGCTCTCGGTCGGTGATGATATTGTTTTCTGGCCCGACAGGAAACGCAGCAAAGTCAAAACTATTGAATCATGGAACGCCACCGCCCCGCAAGTGCGAGCGTCAGCCGGACAGTCGCTGGCCATCACTTTGGAGGAACAGATTTTCGTAGAGCGCGGGCAGATTGCTGGGCATCCCGACTCAGGGCCACTTGAAGCACGCGAATTCTGCGCAAATATTTTTTGGATACACGATGAGCCACTCTCTTTGAATCACCCGCACACCCTCAAGCTCGGCACACAGCAGGTAGAGGCTCGCGTGCTGAAAATACACCGTGTCGTGGACTCGTCCACGCTGGAAATTTCAGAGCAGCCGCGGATGGATATAAAAAAGAATGAGGTAGCCGAAGTGACGGTTCGCGTCCGCCGCCCGCTGGCTTTTGACAACAGAGATCGCTGTCCTGAAACGGGGCGCTTCGTCCTCATGCAGGGCGAACGGATAGGCGGCGGCGGCATCATTCACGGGGCGGATTACGCATCTGGGCAACACCGCGCCAAGAGCGTGACCAGCGAAAACATCACATGGACAGAAGGCCGGCTCTCCTCGGATGATCGCGCAGGCCATTTCGGGCATCGCGGTGCCGTGATCTGGCTTACTGGACTTTCTGGCTCTGGTAAATCCACGCTGGCGATAGCTCTTGAGGCATCGCTTTTCCAGCGCGGCATCGCCAGCTTTGTACTAGATGGAGATAACTTGCGGCACGGCCTTTGCACAGACCTAGGGTTCAGCGAAACAGACCGCAAAGAAAATATCCGCCGTGCAGGAGAGGCCGCGAAGCTCATGGCAGAGGCCGGGCTAGTCGTAGTCACATCGCTGATCTCGCCTTTCCGCGAAGACCGCTTAAAAGTTCAAGAAATCTGCAAGGCTTCTGGCATCCCGTTTGCAGAGGTTTACATCAGTGCTCCTCTGGAAGTTTGCGAGCAGCGCGACCCGCGCAGCCTCTACAAAAAAGCAAGATCTGGGGAAATACGCGGGTTCACGGGGATTGATTCGCCGTATGAACCGCCTCAAAACCCAGACTTAGAAATAGCGACCGACAAAAACACCATCAAAGAATCAATCGCACACCTTCTGGGTTTCGTTCTGGAGTTAAGCAACCGCCAAAAAACATTCTCGGCAGAAGACGAACTCCCAGCCAGCAATATCTAAGCCTACACTGGGAGCACTGGCGTCTCGCCGCCATCCTAACTGTGAACACTGGGGGTGTGATTTACTGACATCTTGTCGGCAAAATCAGAGGATGCCAGCGAGACGCCAGCGTTCCCAGTAAATACGCAGTCGCATGCGGCATCTCACTTCATGCCGGTGGAACAGAAATGGTTTACAGTTTGCGCTGTTGGTTGCGCTTGGCAATTTCTGCTAGGATGCGGGTCTCTTCAAGGCTGACGCCAGATGGTATCAGGATTTTGCCGTTGGGGAGTGTCGTGTCAATGACTGGGGCGAAGACGACGCGTCCGTTGACGAAAACGACGAGATGCCGACCCCTGTTGATGCTGGTTGCCAAGTTGAGTGACTTTTTTCCGTGGGCGTTGAATGTGAGCATGACGGCTCCTGGCATCGTCGGGTGTATGGCGGCACCGATCAAATCCTTTTCTGAAACTTCCGAGGTCACGGGGACGCTGACATATTTTGGTGGGCGCTCCAGCTTGATGGTGACCATGCGATTATCTGGGAGTTGGTCGCTGGCTTCAATATGGATGCGTAAAGCTGGTTTTGCGCCATCGCCGCCTGCCATGAGTGTGCATTGTGCGCTTGCAAAAAAAACGGCGACTGCCGCAGTCAAAAAAATATGGTATTTGTGTTTCATGGTTCTGGACAAATATTTTTCAGCGTTTCCTCGAATGATTCTTGCGGCATGGGTCTCGCATAAAGGAAGCCTTGCATTTGATCGCAGCCCAAGCCAACAAGAAGTGAAGCTTGCTCGGCTGTTTCAACGCCTTCGGCGACAAGTTTCATGCCGAGCTGTTTGGCTACCTGCATGATGGCGGCAGCGACACATTTACCGCGCGGCTCTGTTATGTTGCTCACGAAAATACGATCCATTTTAATGCAGTAAATAGGGAGGCGTAGCAATTGAGCAAAAGAAGAATAGCCAACACCAAAATCGTCTATGGCAAACGAAAAACCGAGTTCATTGAACGCCTGCAAAGTGCGTATATTTTCCTCCATGTTGGTCATGAGTGCTGTCTCCGTGACTTCCAGCATGATTCTTGCCGGTTGCGCCCCTTCGGTTTTTATGATCTGGCCGAATTGGGTGAGCAAATTTTTATCGGCGAGTTGCCTTGATGAAAGATTATACGAAATGTAACCGATGTGCCCGCCGTCAAAAAACTGTTTGTGCTTGGCCTGCATACGGCAGACTTTTTCAAAAATTTTTAGGCCGAGCGGTATGATCGTCCCAGTCTCCTCAGCTATAGGGATAAATGTGGCTGGGGAAATCCACCCTTCGGAGGAACGCGATCTAACAAGTGCTTCGGCACCAGACATTTTTTTGCCGTCTGCCGCGTAGATAGGTTGATACCAGACAGCGAAGTCGTCCGACATGAGCGCCTCTTTCAGAGAGTTGGCTATGTTGAAGTGGGCTCGTGTAGTCTCGAAAATCTCTTTTGAAAAAAGAACCCATTTATTGCGGCCTGATTCTTTGGCCGTGTAAAGGGCGTTGTCCGAATGGCTGAGCAGATCGTCTGCCGTGTGCGTGGGAGCACGACCGCAGGCGATGCCGAGGCTGAGTGTTGGGAAAATCTGGCGTGATCCAATTATGGAAACAGGTTCGCGGACAGAGTGGACTATTCTGTGAGCTATCTGTTCAATCGTTTCCACATCTTCGATGGCGTCGCAGATGACCACGAACTCATCTCCAGCGAACCTGCCCACCGTGTCACCTGGGCGAACAGCTTGGAGCAGTCGCTTGGCAACTTCGCACAAAAGCTGGTCGCCAGCCTCGTGCCCGTAGCTGTCGTTGACAAGTTTGAATTTATCTAGGTCAATGAAAAGGACACCGACCTGCATTCCAGAAGTGGCCGTGCGCTGTAGTGCTTGGGTGAGGCGTTCGTGGATCAGGCTGCGGTTTGGTAATTGCGTAAGCTGGTCGTGCGAAGCACGCCAAAGGAGATCTTTTTCGCCCTTTTTGCGCTTGGTTATGTCCATGATGGTTGCCACTAAGACCCATCTGTCACCATCTTTGAATTTGGATATGGTGGCCTCTGCCGGGAACTCTGATCCATCGCTACGGTAGCATAGGATTTCGCCTCTTTGCTCCATCCTTATTTCCATGTTAGGCGAAGCTAGAAACCGCGTGAAATGCTCTTGGTGCATCTCGCGGTATCTGGGGGGGATAAGAAGGTCAATGGTCGCGCCGATCATTTCGGCTCTGGTGTATCCAAAATAGCGGCAAGCTGAATCATTGGCGTGCAGTATGATGCCGTTTTCGTCGGCGGAAATGATGCATATATCTGTTACCGCAAGGACGCGGTGAGCAATATCTTCTTGGCTGAAACGGGAGAGCTTTTCTTGTCGGGTAGGCGTCTCGTCTGTGCTCGTTGCAGATTTTAGAGGAGTCTTGGTCAAGGCCGCGAAAAGAGGTTCGTAGCGTTTTGGGATTTCAGGTGGGCATAGCCCGAAATTTTCAATTACGGAAAAAGTTCCGTCGGCGTTGCATCTGGCGAGGTATGTGTTTACGGACGCGTGCTGCGTTACAGGATCCATGTGAACCGTGCCCTGCGGCCCTTCGACTTCCGCTATTTTTAAAGCTTCAATTAATGCCTGTGTTTTGAAGGAACCTGCTTTTGCTGCGGCTTTGGCAAAAGCTCGCACGCACAGGCATACACCTTCGCCGAAGTTTGTTAGTGTGCCATTGCCTTTTGGCCAGATGCCGTGAACACTTGGCAGAGCAGCGAGTTTTTCCAGATAAGTGCGGTTCTCCTGCGTGTCCAGCGACATAAAATATGTGTTGCAGGAGTAAAAACCTTCCCTGACTTCTGGGGTTAGCTGGGAGACCAGAACTTCATCGTAGTGCCCCATCACGACAGCCATGCGGTTTTTTAGACCTTCTTCGGTAAATCTGGTCAGGAGCCTGATTTGGTCTGAACCGGCGAAATAAGGGACGAAAACATCCGCCCCCGACCTTTTCAAGCTATTAAAAAGTTCGTCCAAATCCATTTCGCCAATCGGGAAATATTCTTCCCCGACCTTTTCGCCGCCGCAGAGTTCGAGTGCGTGGATGCCAGCGTCAATCGAGCCGAGCGGCCACTCGTAGTTGCTGCCTGCAAAAAATATTTTTGACCCGAAATGGCGGATCATGTAGGGGATCATTTTATCAATCTGCTGGTTTGGCAGTGCCGCAAAGTGAAAAAAATAAGGAGTGTAAATGCTCCCTTCGTAAAATGAAAAATTCAGGTAAGGCGTTCTGAATGGCAGCGAAACTTGGTGAGCCACCGCTATTCTGGAGTTGGAAAGAAGGTTGCCGATTATTGCTGTGCAGCCGTCTTCTTGAATGAGTTTTCTGGCGGCTGGAACGGCGGTGTTTGGCAGGCTACCATCGTCGGCTATGACCAACTCTATTTTTTTGCCCAGTATGCCGCCTCTCTGGTTTATCGCGTCAACCTCGATTTGCGCCGCCCAACAAAGTTCTTGGCCGTACATTTCGACAAGCCCGCTCAACGGAGCAAGAAGCCCTAGCCTCACCACATCTTCTTTGGAATCACTTGTTTTCATAAGGATATTTCATCGGATGTTTTGAGGTCAAATAAACGGTTTTATCTGCCCATGCATTGATTTATAAAATAGACGGCAAATGCCTTTTGACAACCATGTTTTAAATTTTTAATTTTTTCGCCTGCGCCAACGAAGCCGATGCCAAGGGAGGAAGCGACAAGTGGCAAGCAACGATGGCGAGATAAACACGAGTTAAACTGGCGTGCTGTTTTCGAGAAACTTGACCTTAGACCCAGGCATTGGTAGCCGCACGCGCACAGTGGTGCCAACACCCTGCTCGCTTTCCACCTCCAATTCGCCACCGTGGTCGCGAGCTATGCGCCTGGCGATAATCAATCCCAGCCCCGTCCCGCCCTGTTTGGTGGTGTAATATGGTTCAAAAAGCCGCTGCATTGTCCCCTTAGTCATCCCCATGCCCGTATCGGCAACTACTATCAGCACAGAGCCTTGGTCGGAAAGCGTCTGGATTTTTAGTCGGCCTCCGGCACGCGTAGCGTGAATGGCGTTTTTGATCAGGTTGAAAATGACCTGCTTGATCTGGTCGGCATCAAGAAGGACGAATGGGAGACGGTCATCCAAATCAATTTGCAGACCTAGCTCGCGATCTTTTATTTCGGGCTCAAGAAAACGGACTGCATCTTCCACCGGACTGTTGACCGCCCCCAGCCTCAGTGTCGGCGGCACTGGACGCAACGCCCGCAAAAACTGCTTGAGTATGACATCTAAGCGTGTGATTTCATTCCGCGAAATTTTGACCGCGTCGCCCAGCCTTTTCAGTTTGTCGTCCTTCATTTTTGCCAGTTCGCGATCCATAAGCTGTAGCTGTATGGTGAAAGAGTTTAGCGGGTTGCCGAGTTCGTGAGCAACGCTGGCAGCCAGCTCGGTAAGGGCGTGGACGCGTTCGGATTCGGCGGCAGCGTGGACAGCCTCGCGGTTTTCCGTGGCATCATGCAAGATGAGTGCGCACCCCTGCTTCGACCCTTTATCCGCAGGGAGCGGTATCGTGTAAATATTGATGTAGCGCTTTTGCGGATAAGTAACTTCGAGATTGCACGAGGCAACTGCGTTCATGCGAGAGAGAGCCGCCCAGTCTAAACCCTTGACATATTTATTGAGTTTTCCCCCGAGAGCACCGCCGCCCAAGCCGAGCATTTTTTCTGCGGCGGGATTGTAGTACTGCAGCAGCCCTTCGCCGTCCACCACCAGAATACCCTCTCTTATGGCATTGAAAATTTCCTCAAGCACACGCTGATCGCGTGCAAGGCGGTGCAGGTATGTCTGGACCTCATCGGCACCCAGTTGGCCGAATCGCTCTAGGATTTTATGAAAAACGCCAAATCTCACAGGGCAATAGTTGTCTGCATCAACGATAAAATCAAGAGCAAGTTAACCCACCTTATGAAGCCCGCCGAAACATCGCTATCGCCTTGCGCCTCTGTGCCGCGTGTTCCACCACGGGCTCAGGGTATCCCGCTTGCCAGAGAGACTGCTGGCTTGGGCTGTGAATTTCAGCGGCGGTGAACGGCTTAAGTTCCGGGACATACCGTTTTATGAACACCGCTTGCGGATCCCATTTTTTGCCCTGCTCTAACGGGTTGAAAATGCGGAAATATGGTGCTGCGTCCGTTCCCGTTCCCGCACTCCATTGCCACCCGCCGTTGTTGGCTGCCAAATCGCCATCTGCAAGCCGTGCCATGAAATGGCGTTCGCCCCATCGCCAGTCCACAAGCAAATCCTTGGCCAAAAACATCGCCACCACCATCCGCAGGCGATTGTGCATCCACCCGGTGGATTCGAGTTGGCGCATGGCCGCATCTACTATCGGGAAACCCGTGCGCCCTAATTTCCACGCATCGAAATGCTCCGCGCTATTTTCCCACGAGAGCGCGGAATACTGCGGGCGGAACGCCCCTCTTTCCACATGCGGAAAAGACTCAAGTATTCCGTTGAAAAAATCGCGCCATGCCAGTTCTTTCAAAAAAGTCTCCGCCCCTTTTTTGCTGGAGGCGGAACGGAGCACCGCCAGCTTTTGGCTGCATGCGTGAAAAACTGTCCGCGCCGAAACAGTCCCCCACCTGAGGTGCGGCGAGAGCATGGAAGTGCCATCAAGATTTGGAAAATCTCTGCGCAGAAAATAATCGGCTAGGCCGTTTTCAACAAAACAAGCTAGACGCTCCTTGGCATTCTTGCTGCCTCCAGAAAAAAACTGTTTACCCTCTATTGCCCGAAATGTTTCTGAAGCATGTGCTGCTTTCGGGACGGCAAATAAAATATTATCGCCATAAAAAAATGGTGGTGGTTTCGGCAACGCAATCCATTTTCGGAAATACGGTGTGAAAATTGTGTATGGTGACCCGGAAGAGGTTTTTAGCTCACTTGGCTCATGTAAAACAAAGTCCGAAAAATTACGCGTTTCAAAACCATTCTCGCGCCCAGCGGCTTCTAGCCGTCTGTCCATCGCGGATGCGTGAGCGCCAGCAGCGCGGTTCCAGTAAACCGCATTCGCCCCTGTTTCCTTGACCAATTTTACAATTTCAAAAACAGTATCCCCTTCCCTCACGACAAGCACTCCGCCCTTCTCGCCAATCTCTTGACCCAACAAAAAAACGGACTCATCAATAAACGCCCGTGACGGTGGGTGGTGCGGCAAAATATCAGGCGCAGATGTGTCCAAACAAAAAAAAGGAACTATACTGCAACGGGCTCGTGCAGCGTAAAAAATCGCCATATTGTCATCCAGCCGCAAGTCGCGGCGAAACCAATGCACGACCGTTTTTTTCACCTCCATAAAAAAGCATTAAAAACAAAGTTGAATAAAACAAAAGAATAACCTACTGTTCCACGAACTGGCATGGACAACAAAAATGATCTGAGCAGAACATGCAGAATACAACTGCATAGGGTCGTAAAAGACATGAAGTCTGCCATTCCCATGCAGTCATCAAAACCACTCAAGTTCTCAGGCGGGGATGATCTGATAGATTTGTTCGCCAAACAGGTTCGTTTTTTGAGGGAGGAGGGAGCCCGTATTTCGGACCTTACGCCGCGCCTGCTTGCCAACCTCGGCTTCCACAGCGGCACAGCCTACGGGATAGCTGCGCAAATAGCATCGGAGCTGGCGGCCAAAGACAACAACCAGCCAGACTACCACAACCAGCAACATGTTTTAGAAGTGACGGTAGCAGCCTATGTGCTCGGCCTGCGCGAACATTTGCCCGAACACAGGGTGGCGGAACTGGTCATCGCGGCGGCATCCCACGACCTCGCGCACACTGGAGAAAATAACGAGTTCGATTACCAGCGGGAAATCGCTTCTGTAAATACCATAACACCTATTTTGAAAAAAGCGGGTCTCCCTGAAGTCGTTTCAGAAAGAATCACGCACATGATCTTGGCCACAGATTTCAAAGTGGGCGTAGTCCCCGCACGGAAAGCTTACTTGGAAACGCGCTGCCTGCCACCGAACGATGAAAAAAGGCTGTTGGCCACGCAAGCACTCCTCCTCACCGAAGCCGATATTCTGTTTTCATGTTTCAGCATGGATTACAACGACCTACTGAGCCGACTCCTGTGCCAAGAATGGAAACGGTCAGCCGAAAACCTCAGCATGAAAGAAAGGATCGGATTCCTTTCTTATGTCCAATTCATATCTAAAGCCGCGAACGAAATCGGCCTAGAAGAAAGAAGAAAAAGCCTTTTGAGAAATCTTTCGCAGGCGATGGATTCTAGCCAGACAGTCTAAGGAAAACAGAATTTGCTAAAACATCTTTTGTTTCTGATTTTAGTCCCTTGCCGATAAAATACCGCACATTATGCGCGACAATTTTTTATGCCTCATCATAACAAATTATTAACAAGTTCGTTGCACCTCTGAATTTAATCGGACTTTAACAAATTTGGTGTTTCACCCACCGTAGGAGAGACGCCCACGCCCAGTTCTCACGCTTCGCGGCTCTTCCTTTTATTGTAACCGACCATAATTCAGGAAAAGGGTCAAGGCGGGATGGGCGCGGATGGTCAGCCAATAGTCCGCTGAGGGTTGTCCGTTATATCAGTTGCCAGCTTCGCACGATGATTTCAGCAAAGCGTTTGCGGGTGGAGCCACTGCCCGTTTTTTTTTTACAACGCTTGACGCCCGCCGAAGTCCCCGTATCCTGTTTGACCCATGAATGTGACGATTGAGGAAATAAATGCATGCAGCCGACGTCTGCGAATTGAAGTGCCTGTCAACGAAGTCAACGAGACCATTGACAGGATAACAGCCGAATTTCAGAAGGACGCTAAAATCCCTGGATTCCGCCCTGGCAAAGCCCCTGTTGCCATGGTAGGCAAACGGTATGAAAAAGAGATAGACGAAGAAGTTCGTCGCACTCTTGTTCCCAAATCATACCGCACAGCAGTAAAAGAAAAAAAATTGCGCGTGGTCACGGCCCCCAGCCTTGAAGAGATCAAATTCGAAAGGGGTCTCTCCCTAAGCTTCGCAGCACTAGTAGATATCTCCCCCGATTTTGTCCTGCCAGAATACAAGGGCATCGCAGTCCCAGCAACCCAGCATGAAGTCACCGCAGAAGAATACGAAAAAGCCATTAATGGAATGAGGGATCGCTTCGCGGATTTCTTGGATGTGGCGGATCGTGGAATACAGGCAGGCGATTTCGCAGTCATCTCTTTCGACTCCACATGCGATGGTAAACCGCTTCTGGAAACTGCCCCGGCAGCCAAAAATCTGGCAGCTCGGAAAAGCTTCTGGCTGCTCATCCAAGATGATGCCTACCTGCCAAGCTTCGGCAAGCAGTTGCTCGGACTTAAACCCGGCGATAAAAAAGATGTTGAAGTAGTTTTCGGCGACGATTTCGCCCATGCGGAGTTGCGCGGCAAAAAGGCGATCTTCGCCGTGGATGTTGAGCAGCTAAAAGAAAAGAAATTGCCGGAACTCAACGAAGAATTCGCCAAAAAGATGAACGCCGACTCGCTGGACGCTCTCCACGACCAGTTCCGCAAAATGCTGAACGAGCACAAGAAAAAAGAGGGCGACACTGAAAAGGGCAACAAGATCGTTGATTACCTTCTAAGCAAAGTTAATTGCGAAGTGCCTGAGTCCCTGCTCCAGCACTACACGCGCAACATGATCCAAGACATCGTCGAACAAAACTACTCACAGGGTGTCGCTCCAGAAGCACTCGAATCGAAACGGGACGAAATTTTCCATCAGGCCACGCATAACGCGCGTGAAACCGTGAAAATTAAATTCATTCTCACACGCATTGCCGAGCAGGAAAACATCGAAGTGACAGAGGAAGAACTCAACACCCGCATCGAACAGCTCGCACGCCGCAGCGGCATAACACCGCAAAAGGTCGTCGAGACGCTATATGAAAAAAACTCCTTCGGCGCACTGGAAGACGAAATCCTGACGACCAAAACGATGGCGTTTCTGCTCAAAGAATCCAAAGAGGAGTCTGCGCCATGACTACGGCCTCAGGCAACCTGATCCCGATCGTTGTCGAGCAAACTTCGCGCGGCGAACGCTCCTATGACATCTATTCGCGCCTGCTCAAGGACAGGATCATCTTCATCGGCACGGCGATAGACGACCATGTCGCAAACAACATAGTCGCACAGATGCTTTTCTTGCAGATGGAAGATGCGAAAAAAGATATAAGCATCTACCTGCAAAGCCCAGGCGGCTATGTCTCGGCTGGATTGGCCATTTACGACACCATGCAGTTTTTGACATGTGATGTCTCCACCTACTGCATAGGGCAAGCCGCCAGCATGGGCGCAGTCCTCCTAGCGGCGGGGACAAAAGGCAAACGCCACTCTCTGCCAAACGCCAAAATCATGGTTCACCAGCCTCTTGGCGGGGCGCAAGGTCAAGCCTCGGACATCAGCATTCAGGCCAAAGAAATCCTCCGCACAAAGCGCAAGCTCAACGAGATATTAGCGCACCACACAGGCAAACCTATAGAGCAGATCGAGAAAGACACTGACCGCGACTACTATATGACCGCAGAAGAAGCCAAGGACTACGGCTTGGTGGATCAAGTTGTAAAATCAAGAAAAGAAGTTAAGCCTTAGCACCTTGGTGTGTGATTAAAAGTGGGTGAGGTGAATCTCTTTCTTCTCGATAAGGGCATTTTAAAACTGGCATGTGCAGAGAGCCTTTTGCTACGGATGAGTCCCCATGTTCTAGCGAACACCACAAACGATGAAAATGTGGTGCAGGCATCCTTGCCTGCTTCTTTCGGCGGCAAGATGCCGCCGCTCCCTTCTATTTTCAAAGGAGTCACCATGTTCTGACGAACACCACGAGCGATGAAAATGGCGGGTGGATATTTGATCTTCTGTGCCTAGCCTCGCGGGCGAGACGCACCGCGCTCCTTTCCGAAAGCGGCGGGACGCCGCTTCTACTTTCTGCTCCCGCTCTTCTTC